>Ga0265780_10012262_pt1 | contig 10066 bp, 10 predicted proteins | sample P1T30metagenome_FD_192432 | JGI IMG/M metagenome (GOLD analysis project Ga0265780, IMG submission 192432) | Plant litter microbial communities from East Loma Ridge, Irvine, California - P1 T30 | ecosystem: Environmental > Terrestrial > Plant litter > Unclassified | place: USA: California... | reverse complement strand
ATTTACCGTAGCCGTAGTGCGCATCGCGACCAGATTCCCCCGAGCCACCGCCTGGCCAGTGTTTCACCATGGCGTTCACGCTGGTATAGCCCCAGCCGTCCTTGATTTCCTTCGCACCGGTCGAAGTCTGAAAGCCGTCGATGTACGCGCGGGTCAGGTCGGTCGTTAATCGGGGATCTTCGCCGAACGTACCACTAAACCGGTACCAGCGCGGGTCCGTGGCCAGATCGACCTGGGGCGACAGGGCCGTAGCGATTCCCAACGACCGATACTCCATGGCGGCAATCTGCCCGAACTGTTTGGCGATGGCGGGATCGAAGGTCGCTGCCAGGCCAACCGAGCCGGGCCACATCGAGATCGTACCACCGGCCCCGGCATTGTATTCCGCATCGGCGCGGGTTCCGTGGCGCGGGTCAGAGCTGCTGTTAATGGGGATTCCCAGCCCCAACCCTTCGGCCAGCGCCTGAGCGTTGTTGTTCCACTCGGCGGCCACGGCGGGACTCTGCACCGACGTAATCAAGACGTGCCGCAGGTTATCTTTAGTCAGAAACTAGCGCTGCTGGTCAGACAGATCGGCGGGGTTTGCACCACTCTGCGCGAAGATTTTACCCCCGTACGTACCGGCGAACGGCCCACCCGCAGCGGCCGGAATGGGCTGGTGTTTGCTGTAGAGCATCAGTCCGGCAATCTGCTCAATGCTCATTTTCGAGGCCAGGTCTTTCGCGCGCACATCGACGGGTTTCCGCCAGTCCTCGTAGAGATCGAGCGTACCGTTCCGGTTCAAATCTTTGAACGACAGGCCGTCGACCATCAGAATTTTCAGCCCGGATTTGCTGGAGTAAGCCATCGTCGGACCATTTTTGGTCGGGATGGTGGTAATCGTGCCTTTGGTAGACGCGTTGTTGGGCATTCCGGGCTGCGCCCGCCCGGCGGTTGCCAGGCATACGCCAACCAGACTGGCTAGGGTAATCGTACGTATCATTGGAAAAACAGATTTAGGAGCAGACGGTGCACGTCCGGCCAATCGGCGGGGCAACTTATCCAAAATGCGCACAAGAACCAACCTGGCTCGGTGGCTGGCCTGGTGCGCTGGTTCTAACCTATCCCGCTACAGGGCAGGATTGCTTTTCTCCAGCCGCGACTCGTTAAACGGTCACTCCATTAGACACTGACTATCAATCAACTATGATCTATTTACCAATAGTTCTTAAAAACTTATTTAGTAAATGAACATTTACTTATAAAATATGAAATGTCGTTCAGGTAGCTGGTTGGATAAACGACCATCTCATCGTCGAAGATGATACGTTGCAGCAGGACCCCCATCGCCGGGTTAAACTTCAGTAATTTCGCGCCCTCTTTCACAACGCCTTGCTGATGGGGCGAGCCGGGGTCCAGTACCCACAGATTATTCTGGTCATCGACGTAGACACTCTGCACACAGATGAAATGGTCCTGGGGCGACAACTCCAGGTGTTCCAGTCCTGATTCGGGAAAGGCGTACTTTGCGATCCGTTGACAATCGCCACAGAATACGGAATCGTGTCGACTTCTATCCGTGGATAGCAGGCAAACACCTGCCCCTGCTGCGATACCGTCACGCCGGTCAACTGCACAGACGACGTAGCGAACTGAGTCAGCGTAATCCCGGGAACGGCTGCGATGTTATCGTCATCTTTGTTGCAACCCCCAAATAGGGCCAGCGATGCCCCCAAAAGCATTATTGCTCGACAATAGATTTTCATAAGCGTTACGTTTTACGCTACTGCTTAGAGCGACTATTACCGGCATTTCTTTCCAGCACCAAAACATTCTAAGCTAATGGTCCCGGCCCGGGCCGATGCCGTAGCCTTGACCCGGCGGATTAGCACTGGCGGCATTACTACTATCCGCAATAGCTTAACTACAAGTGACTAATCCGTATTAACTATGTCCTAAAGTGGGGCTGGTCAGCAACAGAAAATCCTGGCTAGTGCTGCCTTCCGCCATTCACTACAACCAGAATTAATTAATCAACGCGTCAGTTTATTACGTCGCTTATGCTGAAAACCATCACGAACGTTACAAAAAAGATCATCGGCATTCATCCGCAGCAGGGTGTCCAGCCGCTACGTCGGTTAACCCATGTGGGGTCAACGTTTCACGGCTACCACGTACCGGAAAACTTCCTCACTGCCGACTCGGTCTGTTACTGCATTGGCGCGGGCGAGGACATTTCGTTCGATACGGAACTGAAATACCGGTTCGATTCGCGGGTGTATATCTTCGATCCAATGCCCGAGGGCGTTCAGCATTTCCGGAAGTTAAAAGACTACACGAGCCGCAACCAGCCGTTTTCCATCCATACCAGTATTCCGTTTACGTACCGCGTCAGCAACGAGCAGCTGGACGAGATCACGTTCGTGGAGATCGGCGTATGGGACAACAAAACCAAGCTCAAATTTTTCGCACCCGACCGCGACGATTACCCCTCCCACTCCGTTTACCTGTTCCAGGACACCGGAAAGTACATTGAAGCCCCCGTCGACCGGCTAAGTAACCTGATGGAGCAGCTCGGGCATCAGTCGGTTGACCTGGTCAAGATGGAGATCGAAGGGGCTGAATACACGGTTATCGATACCATCGTGGACGACAAACTGGACGTCAAAGTCATTCTGGTAGAGTTCGACGAGGTGTTCAATACCAAAGACAAGTTCTTCCATTTCCGCATCAAAAAATCCTGCGACAGACTGAAAGATGCGGGCTACGTACTGGTCCATTCGACGGATAACCTCAAACGCACGTTTGTTCGTCAGGATGTGTACGAAACACTCAAGGCACAGGAATTGGGGTTAAACTAGATACACGTCATCAGCAAACGTAACGCGGGCGGCCGTTTCCATTGGAATCAGGCCGCCCGCGTTTTTATTGACGTATTTTGTCTGGTTAGCTATCCGTTAAACTTCTCCTGGATGTCCATCAGTTTTCCCAGCGTTTTGGCGTAGAGCAGCGCGGGTTTGGCTATGCCCGGCCGGTATTGCTGCCAGGATTTGTAATTGTCGCTGGTGAAGTCATCCCAGTTTCCCGCGTTCAGCTGTACCCGGCCCAGTGAAATACAAGGTTCGTGAATCCGGGTGGTGTGCCACCATTTTGTCGGGAACAGGATAGTTTCGCCCTCTTCCACGACGATTCGCAGCGGCTCTACGTTCTGGAACAGCGGAAATTTGTCGTAGTCAGGATTGAACACATCCACCTGCGAGATTTTCTCGTTATCGGGCCGGGGGTACATATAGGCAGCCTGCTCGGGCGGGAACAGGATAAATTCTTTTGCGCCGTAGAGCTGGGTGATCTGCGTGTGCAGGTACAGCGCATCGACATGCAGAAATGGGAAGCTGGCGCCGTTGCCCCCGAAAAAGAATTCGTAGATATCGGTACCGTGCAGCATGAATCTCGGCATCAGCGGGTGGTTGATCCGGTCCGATTTACCGTAGATGATTTCGGGCTTCAGGTCATCCAGCAGCTCCGGACAATGGTTTCTGATGTTGAGATTGAACGGATAGGGCGCGGGATTTTCGGGCGTCGACTCCATCATCATATTGATGTACTGCGTCAGGGTATACGTCTTCCCTTTGATCTCTTTGGTCAGGTGGCCGTACTCGGCCTTGAAGAAGTCGGGGGTTAGCTTGCCCATCGCCGACCAGTCGTGGGTGGCGTCGGTTACAACAACGGGTAGTTCAGGTTCAATGTATTTTTCCAGTAACTCCTGACGGGAAAGATTACTCCGTTTCTCTATCCTCCTCAACGTCTGACCTTTACGTACTTCTGTTGTAACCATAGCGTGGCTTCCGTATAAGTGTTTTAGATTGGTTTTCCTTTTAGGAATACATTTCTGCCCAATTGTCACCTTAAAGCGGAAATTTTTCATTGATTCCAGCTTACTTGTGTCAACAACTGATAATCAGCGAACTCTAATACGATTTTCCTGAAACAGGTCTAGCCAAATCGGCATAAGTTTGTAGTATAGGGTTAACTGATGAAGAAAACATAGCGCTGGGTTTATTCGTGGGCGTACTGCAGTAACATACCTATAACGAAAGCGCGTTAAAACAGCGAGGAGAATGCCAGTACTAACACTCCCCTCGCTGTGAAGTTATCTGTTGACACCGGCCTACCGCCGGACGGCGTTCATCGCCTGTAACGCTTCCTCGGGCGATTTCCGGAACAGGTCATAAATCGTTTGAGTATCGCCGACACGGATTTCGTACGTATCGGTTTCCAGACCAGCCATAAATTCAGATGCCACCTGGCTGGGCGGAATACCCCGTTCGCCACCAATCGGGGCCGAAAATTCGGTATTGACCAGGGGCGGCATCAGTTCAAAAACCTTGACCGTACTGCTCAGGGTTTCCAGGGCGATACGTAACGACTGGGTATACGAATGCAGCGCGGCTTTACTGGCCGAATACGTAGGCAGTCCGCCCGGCACGATGGCTACCACCGACGATACGTTGACGATGGCCGCTTCAGGCTGGGCCGACAACAGGGGCAGTAACAGTTCGTTCAACCGAATAACCGACAGGTAATTCGTCCGCATTTCGTCTTCGGCGACTTCATACCCATTGCTGTCTGCCGTTAAACTGTGCAGAACGGCATGACCAGCGTTATTGATCACCATATTCAGGGTTGGGAAGTCGCTTTTTAGTGTATCGACCAGCTGCTCAACGTCTGCCTTGCTGGATACGTCACTGAGTATGCCTGTCGTGTTGGTCAACTGGGCCAGGGCAGCGTCCAGCCGCTTCTGGGTGCGGCCGGTAATGATGAGCTGATTCCCACCGGCTGTCAGCAGTTCGGCGATTTCCAGGCCAATGCCACTCGTTCCACCACTGATCAAAATTGTATTTCCTGTCGTTTTCATTTTTTTTATACCGATCGGTATATTTTGAGTCAAAAAATTTACTGTGTTACGTCTGTTTTGATTATTAACCTGATCTGGTCCAGTGCCAGGTTGAGATACAGGGCGCTGTCCATTGTTTTAGCCATCATAATCCCACCCTCCAGCAGCATAATAATGGTATACGCCATCGGCGTGGACGGGATAGTCTGACTAAATTCACCGGTTTGTTTTCCCTGCTCAATCGTCGTTGCCAACAACTCGGCCCACGCCTGAAAACCGGCCTGAACGTTTCGCTTCAGGAAAGGCAGCGCATCGTCGGCTTCGATAGCCGTGTTCATCAGCGGACAACCGCCACTGTCACAGATTTGGCCCCACTGGTCGCGAAAAAACTCGACGAAAGCAATCAGCTTACCCGTCGGCGCAGGCTCGCTGGCCATAGCCTGCACGATATGCGTGGTCAGCCGATCGACATTGTATTGAAAGGCCGCCAGCGCCACCTCTTCTTTGTTGTCGAAATTCCCGTAAATGCTGCCTTTTGTCAGACCGGTAGCGGCCGTCATGTCCGACAGCGATGTTCCCTCGTAGCCCTTCGTGTTAAACAAGGGAGCGGTTTTCTCAACGATAAACTGTCTTGTCTTCTCTGCCTTTGACATGGATACGCTCTTTAACGGCCAACATATCGACCATTTAAATACCGAACGGTATATTTTTTGATATGGTTCACAGACCATGATACAGTTTGTCATTTGCTCAGAAAATGACCAGCCCGATCATCTTCTAGCAGTGCCAGCAACGGCTAGCTTTATCCGTCCGTTCCCTGCCTTTATCCTTGGAAACGACCGCTTTGCCGCTTTTCAGTACCGCAACCAACTACCCAGTAGTTACTTTGACCCAACAAACGCCAGCCCCATGACCGCCCTTGCTAAAAAGACGTTCAACTACGTCGGCTATTTCCTGATCGTTGCTGTCGCGCTTTACGCGCTGACGTTCTTCGTGCCCGGCCTGCACGATGGCTTTCTCCAGAACAAACCGCTGGGTAGTCTGCTCTGGCGGCTCACGTTCTGGACGCACGTTCTGCTGGGGACTGTAGCGCTCGTGCTGGGACCAATTCAGTTCTCGACCCGGATGCGGTCGCGTCGGCCGGCGCTGCACCGGCAACTGGGTAAGGTGTACGTCGTCAGTATCCTGACGGCCAGCGTTGTGGCGTTTTACATTTCGTGGTTTGCCGATTCGGGCTGGATCGCGGTAACAGGTTTTGCCTGTCTGGCCGTGGCATGGTTCTACACCACCTGGCAGGCCTACGCAACGGTTCGTCGGGGGGAGCTGGTGCAGCACCAGCAGTGGATGTACCGCAGCTACGCGCTCACGCTGGCGGCCGTTACGTTACGCATCATTCTGCCACTGGAACTGGCGGCATTCCAGCTCCCCTTTCCCGTTGCCTACCGCATCGTTGCCTGGCTATGCTGGGTACCTAATCTCGTTGTTGCCGAGTGGTTCTTTGTCCGCAGGAAAGCGCCGGTCGCAGTGCGTGTCTAGTACAAGATTAGGTGCAAATCTCCTGAATTGACACGGGCGGAACCGGCTCCAGCTGGTAGGATTGCAATGTAAACTGCAACCAGGATACGCTCCGCCAGGCGCCCATCTTGTAGCCAACGTTATGATACGTACCAACGAGCTCGAAGCCCATCGACTGGTGGAATGATTCACTTTTAGGGTTGGGTATTGTAATACCCGCGTACACGGTATAATAACCCTGCTGCCGGAGCAGGTCAAACAGGCGATTGTACAACTGGCGGCCAATTCCCTGCCGGTGTCCGTCGGGGTGGATATAGACCGACGTATCGACCGACCACTGATAAGCCATTCGGTCGCGGTGCTTCGATGCGTAGGCGTAACCCAGTAGTCGCCCGTCGACTTCGGCAACCAGATACGGCAGTTGCTGCTGGATGGTAGCGATCCGCCGGGCAAATTCCGCCAGCGACGGCACCTCGTACTCAAAAGAAATAAAGGTGTCGGTGATGTAGGGGGCGTAAATTGCCAGCAGGGCGGGCGCGTCGGCGGGGAGCGCAAATCGAATTACCATAGCCCCGGCAAGATAGCGAAGCGAGGCATTCAGGCGAAGTACCCGGCCAGGCAAAGGTCATCGGCGAAATCACGCCATTCCTGAAAGTTGGTTGGTTTGGACGCTACCTGATACACGTTCATGTCCTGTGCTTTGGCGACGATCTCTTTTTTCAGGCTCTGGCTGAACAGCACCGTCTTCAGAGCGTTGGTATCGGGATTGCTCCTGAGCCGCTCAATGATTTGCAGACCATCCTCGCCCGGCAAGTAGTAGTCGACAACCAGCAACGAAGGCATAGAATCATTCTGGGCCAGCTCGTTCATCATCGAGGTTCCATCCGAAAAACTTCTCACCTGGCAGCTTAAATTCTCCCGCTGGAAAGCGCGCCGAATTATCTCAATAACATTGTCATCGTCATCAACCAGCCAGATTACCGCTTTCTGTTTCATAGTTCAACTTGACACACCCGTCAACTCAACTGGCCTGCGTACCCTTCGGAGAACAAGTAAAACAAGCCAGTCATTACCACAAAGCAGGAAATCGACCGAATTGTTATCAACCTGTTTCCGCTTTTATTATTCGCCAGAAACGGCGGTCAGGCCTGTCGTCCCAGCCGGGATAAGATAAAGAACGTTACGTAGTGAAACAGCATATTTTAAATTTACATTAAAATTTTTCAATTCTTTGGCGGTCCAGCATGTAATATTGTGCTGCTGGCATTGCCAGTAGAAAATTTGCCTGTCAGACGTTCATCTCCATTTCACCAGTTAATCCAATCATTATGCTTGTACCATTACGCAAAAAGGTCCGGCATGGCATCCAACGTTGGGCCGGTTTAAGCTTGCTGCTCCTGCTGGCGCAGGTCGGTCTTGCCCAGACGCTCATCACGGGTACCGTTACTGATGCCGCCAACGGCGACAAGCTGGCGGGTACTACGGTTCAGGTCAAAGGCACCTCTGTAGGGGCCACCACCGACGCTGCCGGTAAATACCAGCTCAATCTGCCAGCGGGCGGCACGGTGCTGGTGTTCTCGTTCATTGGCTATCTGCCCGCCGAAATCACCGTCGGAAACCGCAGCGTGGTCGACGCTAAACTCACGGCTACCGACAACGCACTGAGCGAAGTCGTGGTTGTAGGGTACGGGGTACAGAACCGGCGCGACATCACGACGTCTATCGGCTCCGTCCGGTCGAAAGACCTGGCCAACCAGCCGGTGCCGAGCTTCGACCAGGCGCTGGCCGCCAAGATTGCCGGGGTACAGGTATCCCAGACCTCCGGTGCGCCGGGAGCCGCGCTGTCGGTTCGGGTCCGGGGAACGGGCTCCATCAGTGCGGGCAATGATCCGCTGTACGTTGTCGACGGAATTCCGCTCTCGCGCGACACGAAGTTTGCCACGGGTGGTACCAACACCCAGTTCCCGACAATCCGATCAACGTGCTCAGCACGCTCAACACTGATGATATCGAGAGCATCGAAGTCCTGAAAGATGCGTCGGCAGCGGCCATCTACGGCTCGCGGGGGTCCAACGGCGTGGTGCTGCTCACGACCAAACGGGGCAGAGAAGGCAAGACGGTCGTGAACTACGATACGTATGTGGGCATGCAGCAGGTGTCGAAGAAAATCGATCTGCTCAATGCCTACGAATATTCTCAGCTGAGCTACGAAGCGAAAAACAACGCTTACCTCGACCGGAATCCGACTGGCAGACCGACCGACTCGAACGACATCCGAAACCGGGGCGTGGGTGCCCCCAGTACGCTGATCCAGCCCGAAATTGTCCCGTACCTGACCGGGCAGTCTGGATTAACAGACACCGACTGGCAGGATGCCATTTTTCGGTCGGCGCCCATCCAGAACCACACGCTGTCCATCTCGGGCGGCAAGGATAACGTTAAATTCTACATATCGGGTAACTACCTCAACCAGCGGGGCGTAGTCATCAGTTCGGGGTACAAACGGTACAGTGCCCGCGCCAACGTGGAAGTCAAAACGGGTCGGCTAACGGTTGGCGCAAACCTCAACCCGACCTACGGCTACCACGATCTGGTGAAAGCCGAAGGTCCGTACCTGGGCGAAGGCGTGGTTGGCCTGGCGCTGCAACTCGCGCCTATCTGGCCAGTCAACAACCCTGACGGCTCGTATAATTTTGGCGGCAACGCCTGGGGCTATGGCGCTACGTCGATTCTGAACCCGGTGGCCATTGCCAATCAGGTATCCGACAAACTAAGCCAGATCCGAATACTGGGCAACACCTACGCGCAATACGAAATCATCAAGGGGCTGTCATACCGGCTCAATCTGGGTACCGACGTAAACAGCTTCCAGCGGGACTATTACCGGCCATCAACGCTCGAAATTCGCGACCGCAAAGGCGCATCGACGCCAACGGGTTTCTCGCGGGCGCAGAATTTCGTGAACTGGCTGGTCGAGAATACGCTGAATTATAGCCGCTCGTTCGGTTCGCACAACGTATCGGCGCTGGCAGGTTTTACGTCGCAGAAAGACCGGCGCATCGCCAACGAACTCACGGCCACCAATTACCCGAATGATCTGGTCTATACGCTGAACGCGGGGCAGGTATCGTCGGGTAGTTCCGACATTCAGGAATGGTCGCTGTTGTCGTACCTCGGCCGGGTGCAGTACGATTACAACGGCAAGTACCTGCTGTCGGGCGCAATCCGGGCGGATGGTTCGTCCCGTTTCGGGCGCGACAACCGCTGGGGTTATTTCCCATCGGTGTCAGCCGGCTGGAACATTTCGCAGGAGTCGTTTCTGAAATCATCGACCTGGCTGAGCGACCTGAAACTGCGGGCCAGCTACGGGCTGACGGGTAATTTTCAGATACCCAACTACGGCTCGGTGAGCCTCTTGAACTACCAGAACTATATCCTCGGTGCCGAAACGATCGTTAGCGGGCTGGCACCGGGCAATTCGGCCAACGACCGCCTGCGCTGGGAGAAAACGGCCATGCTCGACGTGGGCTTCGACGTGAGTTTCTGGCGCAATCGCCTGAATCTGACGGTTGATTATTACGATGCCAACACCTCGGATCTGCTGCTGAACGTACCGGTTCCCCGCGCATCGGGTTTCAGCACCGAACTGCAGAACATCGGCAAGGTGAACAACAAAGG
>Ga0265780_10012261_pt1 | contig 10066 bp, 10 predicted proteins | sample P1T30metagenome_FD_192432 | JGI IMG/M metagenome (GOLD analysis project Ga0265780, IMG submission 192432) | Plant litter microbial communities from East Loma Ridge, Irvine, California - P1 T30 | ecosystem: Environmental > Terrestrial > Plant litter > Unclassified | place: USA: California... | reverse complement strand
TTGACCATGCCTAGCGCGGGGCGATGGCGACTGTCACGAGACCCACTAGGCTGTATTGAAATTAGCACCTTCACTCCAAAAGACACACCTATCTGTGTTATTCTGCAATCGAGCCGTTGAACTGGTAATATGAACGATTCAATACGCAAAAATATGCTAATCTCAATAAATATCTCCATGCCGCGTTTTGAATATGTGCTGTTGAGCATTGATATCACTTGTAAACTAATAAATATCTCCATTTCATGCCCCCTCTCCCGAGTCAACCAGTGGTTCTTGATTCTCAAAGGCGACGGGTAGTCAGCGAAGTCAAGACGAGCGAGGTAGAAGCCTTGCACGAGTTCAAACATGGGCTTTTAGGAACCGATGCCCTCGCATTTTCTCTTGGGGGAAAATACTATGCAAAGCAACTCTTTAAACAAATCAATCAAGGCTATGAGCGGTGCGCAAGATGAAGTAGTAAAAGAAATCGGATATGAGATTGCATGATCTAGCGACATCATGTGTAAATGAATACTATCTTTATTCACTTACTTTACCTTCTAGACTCAGCACAAAATGCCAGGGTAACAGGTCTGTTCCGAAAAAGGGTTCAGATCTCAACCGTCCTCAAACACTCTCTACAGCTTCGCCTTTGCCGCCACTGGATCTGCTACCTGCACCATGATTTTGCCTATATTAATTTTAGCCGCCGTCTACTTGTAGACTACATTAAATTGGACTTACCAGTATTTCTGCCCTCGAAGAGCCCAACCAAAGCCTCTTCGGCTTTGGTAATGCCGCCCTGGATGATCGTCTCTTTGCGCTTCAACTTGCCTTCCGAGAGCCATTGTGCTAGCTGCTTGCGTGCCTCTGCGTATTTGTCTGCAAAGTCGAAGACAACGAAACCCTGCATGCGAATACGCATCGAAATGATCATCATGTAGTTCTACGGATTCAACGAGATTAGCAAAGGCACCATTTTTTGTATTTTTTTTTCAGAAAAAAAACGCACCTTTGGACCCTGCGGCTTCTTCTTGTTATACTCTGAAATCGCACCACACATGACAAACCTGGAGAAGGGCTTTGCCCTCGAAAGGGCGAGATCGAGAATCTCTCCGCCCACGTTGTCAAAATACACATCAATCAGCCCCTTTGTCGCATCGCGGAACTTCTTGGTGAAGTCGGGATCCTTGTAGTTCAGCGCATCGTCGAATCCAAGCTCTTCCTTGAGCCACGCCACTTTACTGTCTTCGCCAGCGAGGCCCAATACTTTTGCGCCCTTGAGCTTGGCAATCTGGCCGACCACACTTCCTGTAGCGCCCGCTGCACCGCTGACGACAACAAAGTCGCCTGCCTTGACCTGGCCGATTTCCAACAATCCAAAGTAGGCGGTCAAACCAGTCATACCCAACACACCTAGCGCATCAGTCGGCACGGCGCCCTCGGGCAAGTCCAGGGACTCGACATGTTTCTCGTGGAGAACAGCGTACTCGGACCATCCGCACATGCCACTTGCATATGTGCCAACGGGGAACTTTTTGCTTTTGCTGGCAATGATCAGGCCGATTCCGTTGCCGCGCATCACAGCGCCGATTTCTACCGGCGGGATGTAGGATCGTGTTGGGTTGAGCCAGCCGCGCATTGCAGGGTCGAGGGATAGATATAGAGTTTGGAATAGTACTTCGCCATCTTTCAGCGAGGATGCCGATGGGATTTCCTGCTGTTTTGGCGTAAAGGTTTTACCAGCGATTACAGCATCTGTGGGCCGTTCGGCAAGGTGGATAGAGGTGAATGATGGCATGTCGGACGTTTTGATGTAGAAATTGGAATGCAGAAGTGGTGTAGATGGGGCGGTGGTTGTAGTCTTGTAGGGCTCAAGGGTAGAACTGGGTAATGAAATGCTATTCCTGAACCAGAACTCGTGATGCAAGGGAAGGAGAGCAGAACGAGGGTAGAAGGACAGAGTGGTCGTCGCTATTGTAGTGCGCGGCTGCACAGATCACCCATAATGTTTCTGCGCCGGCGCGGAGAAGATACCGAGGTTCGGTCAGTCGTTTCCTAATCGGGTCGATTACGTGAACATGTCTGAGAATGTCTACGCTAGAATCTCAAAGTCCGTGTTACTGTATCATTGCTGTATTCGAACTATCGCATGAATTTTTTTTTGTCGTCAGATCAAGCTCAACAATCCGCGTCGAAAGAGTCGAGCGAAGCGACGATCAGTAGACACCTCAAACGATATAGTTCTCGAAAAGCTGTTCGAATATGGTACGTATGGGAAATGGGTATAATAGCCGCCTGGCCAAAATCTCTTCTAGTTTTGTAATATCAAGCCCGGGAAGGTTGTATGTGACTGTGCGTGTGGAGGATACTCGTTTCTAAGTGCCTTCCATCTCGACATCCCCGTCCTCGCCCTCTTCGCCTTCTTCACCGCCCTCTGCCCACCAAAGTGTTGGGCCTAGACCAGGTTGAGCCATAGAGCCCTATGTTGTATGTTAGATCGATCTATATCCATGTGTCATTTATCAACCTACAATGACCCTCCATGCTGTTGGTCGCTCTTCAATGATATCGCCCTTCTCATCCTTTTCCACGATAGTCGGCCGTTGGTCGAACCACTCTTCGTGTTCCGCCCTGAACAAGACTGGCTCTCCCTTGTCGAAAAAGAGTTCCGTACCCTCGGTATTCCATACCCAAACATTCTCGGCTTTTGAAAATGTAGAGTTCTCTGGGAGGTTTTGGTAGGGCACGAAGACCTCTGAGGTAAATTCAAGATCTATGATGATGCCCTCCTCGTTGGAAGACTTGATAAGTCCGTAGATTATCTCACCACGGAATGGCCGGAAGACGGTCATGCGAAATTCGACTGGGGTGTGTGAGTAAGGCGTGAGTGACATGGTAATAGTACCTACTATTAACATTCACAAGACCTGTCCCATGGCCGATGAGACCCTCAGTTGCGGATAGTAGATCCCACATGCAAAGGCATAGCCCTATATTTGGAATGATCCTGTTGCTGTACTTTTCGTTGACCACATCTTTGATAGCCTGAGCGCTCGGCTTGTTAAAGTCCTCGGGTTTGATTTGTATCAAGTCTTGTATCGTGGTCTAGAGGCTAATCAGTATTCTTTTGAGACGTGAATCAGATGTTGCGACATAAGTCAAAGCCTTCAGATGTTAGGGCGCATGTGAACCAACTCGATCGAATGTTCTTTGCGTTCTAACAAATTTTCGGTAAGATGACTTTGACCTATTACAACCTAGAGGGTGGGAATTTGACTAAAATTAAACTTACGAGTATAAACATGATGTCAGACTTGGAGGCTTCATGGATCTGGGTGCAAAGAGTAATCGTCAGCTACACATTGTGATATGCTTGGGAGAGTCAGAGACGAGGCTCGCGTTCTGGGTGACCATTAGCGCAACGCTAGTGGTATCGATAAGGAAACTTTGGCTGTCGGACTCCCGAGGCGCGTCTCCTCGCCCGCGCAACTTTTCCATGATCCTAGTGCTTGTGTTAGGGCGCATTTCTTTGTAACTTTTGATTACCAATTACGATATGCAAGTGCCCCCTTTGATAATATAATCAACACCGTCGCGATATCTGAGATGACGCAGTTCAAGTTTCCGCCTCCGCCACCACCGCCGCCCAAGGCTACGTCTAACGAGCAGCCATACACAAATCAAAGAGCAGGCCACAATCGAGGAGGTGGCGATCGTGGTCGCGGTAGGGGCGGTAACCAGAATCGAGGTGGCAGCTTCCATAGCTCCGGGGAGAAAACACGAGGCGGGCACGGATATGGACAGAGTCGTGGGCGCGGAGACGAGCGCGGTAGGGGAAGCCAGCGCGGAGGCCAACGAGGCAGTCAGCAGCACGGTAGAGGCGGCGGAAATCACAGAGGAGGGTTCAATGCCCAGGATGGACAGCATCAGTCGAATGCACCGTCAAGTTCTGCGCCTACAAACGCCTACGCCAACCCGGCCTTTGCAGGAAATGCGCCAGCTCAAGGTCAGGCGCAGCAAACATTCGACCCCAACGCCCTCGCACAGGTCATGTCTTACATGTCGACACCCGCTGGCGTACAGTCCATGGCTGCGTTTGCCAACCACATGACAGGAACTGGAAACACGAATCCTTCCTACCCGCCGTCTTCCCCCCAATCTCAACAATCTGAGGCTCGATATTCTCCGCCACAACATGCAGGCCAGAAGCGGAAACTCGGGGATGGACACAACAATACGCAATCACAGAAAAATCCGTCACAACAGAGCTCGAAGCCACCGAGAGCTAAAGCTGCCGTGCCTCCACAAGTACCCAGCTTTGGCTTTGCTCTGCCGCCCCTGTCCGCCGTACAAGCCGACAACAAAAAGCGCAAGGTCAATCTGGGACTCTCGAAACAGCATGTTCCGGACGAGAGTAGTGAGGAAGAGGATGTTGACGAAGAGGCGGCATTCTCAGAGAAGATCAAGGGAGGTGGTTTTGTGTTTGAACATGGTGGTGAGACCATCAGCATACAAACAGAGGCAGAGGTGGCTGCATGGATCAAGGATCGAAAGAAAAACTTTCCGACCCAGAAGAGGATCATCGAAAAAGCCGAAGAAGCCGCCAGGAAACGTACTGCCGAGCTCGAGTTCCTACGCAAACTACAGGGGAAACCACCCAAAGAACACCACATCGATACCCAAGTCCAGCCCACCAAGTCCTACATAACGAGTCGAGATGACAAGACAAACACAAAGAGAGAGACAGGGAGCGAGAGGCAGAGACAAGACGAACTTGCTGCTCTGAGGAAGAAACTGCACGAGAGCATGATCAAGAAGCAGGCTGGGCCAAAAGTGGATTTGGGTCTCGGATATGCAAGCGACACAGCATCGGATGAGAGTTCAGTCCTATCGGAGTCGTCGGTAGTGTCGAGTTCAGAAGAGTCAGAGGAGGATTCTGAGTCGGAATCGGACGATAGCGATGAAGCACCGGAGCCTATGTCGTCGAAAATGGCTCCGCCGCCTGTCAAGGTTCCGCCGCCTCGGCCTGCAGCGCCACAATCCGATGCGAAGAGCACCAGGTTATGTAGCAACTGGAAACGGAACGGGAAGTGTCCGTATTACAGCAAATGCAAATACCAGCATCCGCCAAGGGAAGGCGAAAATAAGCTGGTGGGATTGTATGAGCGAATGGTAGAACAAGAGCTTGTCAAGGCGGATCAGCTGGCGCTTGATGCAATCAAGTATCTAGGACAGCACGGCTTCTTAGGGTGATGGATGGGGAATAGACAAATAGGATAATGTTGATTAGCATGTGCATGCTCACTCTCCGATGACATAGGTACAGCCCTCACTGCCTACCCACACCTCGTGCACCTTTTGGGCGTCGACATCCCATCTGTCGCCAGGGCCTATGGTCTGTTTCTTCGCGTTGGTGTCGTCGGGATAGGTATACGTTATTGACCCGTTTAAGACGAGGTGCGTAGTCTTGCCACTATGCTTGTGTGGCGGGTAGTGCGCATTGCTGTGGCTGAGGTTGGCTTGCGGACACGACAGGAGGACGTAGGCGGACTCACGGGCTGTCTGTCCAGGTAAAGACATGGTCAAATCCCCATGACCGGACCTCCTGCTCTGCATCTCTGCTTGGTTTCACCATGGTGCGCTGGCGGTGCTTGAGGTGAAAAGGCCAACCAAGACTTGTATCAATGTATGATACGATGTAGGGCCGGGATACTGGACCCTGCCCTGCCCTGCCCTGTGACGTCGTCAACTTGGCGGGAACGGCACATGTCACGCCCTCTCCCAACTCAAACAGGGCAATCTCCCCATCGCTCCCATTTGTGCTATTCTATGCAGCAAACGTCCAATGCCGCGTGTCGCTGTTCGAGTGCGTTTTAGCCATGGCTTGCGCCCCACCAATTGGATGATCAAACGCCGATGCGGCAGCCAAGGGAGGCACGAGCTGGCCATGAGGGCCATCGCGCCCGCTTCAACCGTCCAGCGTTGCGGGCCGCTCCTCCTCCTCACTTGCTAGGTCCCGCTGCCAAACCCACAAGACCTAAAACCAACCGTCTGGCGTGCGCATACTATACCGCAGCTCCCTCCAAGGAACGCCTTGCATACGTGCAGAGTCCAATCGCAATCAGCAACCAAGCTTACGCCTACGCCTAGCACAGCTGAGCTGTCTGGACTCAGCCCGCATTAAGGCATACATATACGCTTGTACACTCACACGTCGCTGCCAGCCACATTGTGCCACCCACTCAACGCTCTTCGTTTGCCTGTTGTGCCCATAACACACCTACGCCATGCTGGATCCCGTCAAAGACAACAAGCTCGGCGCCCCAGAGCTTGAACACCCGCACCTCCAAGCAGGTGGAGGTACGGCGTCAGCAACCTCGACCGCCCGCCATGTCGATGCCCTATCGCCGCTCCTCACCCAGTATCTCAAGACTCTGTACACCGATATCTCGAAGCAGTACGATTTAGCGACAAAGGAAGGGCAGTTGCGCTGGCTCACCGAGGAGCAGCAGTGCTCTGGCAAAGATGCAGACCTCCTCGTCGACGGCTCCTTTTCACACTTTGCAAACTACTTCATGTCAGACTCGGCAAGTGTCATGAAGCCTGCGCCACCTCTAGACGAGTCCTACCCAATATCCAACTACTTCATCTCCTCGAGCCACAACACATACCTGACTGGCAACCAGCTCTCAAGTGAATCGAGCGTTGATGCCTACAAGAATGTCCTGATGCGTGGATGTCGCTGCGTCGAGATAGACGTATGGGATGGCGAAGTGCTCTCTGACTCGAGCTCCGACGAGGAGGCTGCCAGGGGCAATCCAGGGGCTGACGGGTTGAGGAAGGAGAAGAAGAAGTCAAAGTCGGGACTCAGCATCCGCAAGAGATTAGCGGCAAAGTTTGGCAAGAAGGAGGAGCCCGAAGAGCAGAGCCACGAAACACCCCTGCCTCCCCAGGAAGGCATGCAGAAGATCGAGCCCTGGCACTCGGCCTCCTTCACCCAACGAGCCGAGCCCAGGGTGCTGCACGGCTACACCCTGACTAAAGACATGACCTTTCGAGCTGTATGCGCAACCATCCGAGACTATGCTTTTGCAGTTTCAAATCTACCCCTGATTGTTAGTCTGGAGGTTCATACCAGCCCGGAGCAGCAGGAAATCATGGTTGAACTCATGAATGAATACTGGAAGGGTATGTTGCTTGAGGAGCCGCTGGAACCAGTCCAAAGTTTAGACAGTGTTCACCTACCGACGCTTAAAGACTTGGAGAAGAAGATCCTCGTAAAGGTCAAGCGTGGCCATACCACTCCGGTGGCTTCCACCTCACAGCCGACGACAACCGATGCATCGCGGCCGCCTCTGAAGCACACCGAGAGTACCAATTCCGTTAACTCGGGAACATCATCAGAAGTCGGACCCGATGGGGAGAAGAAGCCACCAGCCCCGAAGCCCAAAATCATCGAATCCTTGTCGAAATTGGGTGTCTACTTTGGAGGTTATTCATACAAAACTCTTAGTGCGCCAGAGGCCAAGATCCCCACACACATCTTCTCATTGTCTGAGGGAACATTGATGGAGGTTCACGAAACGGACCCCACCGGTCTCTTCGACCACAACAAGCACTTCTTCATGCGTGCATATCCAAAGGGCCTTCGCCTGACCTCATCAAACCTGAACCCCGCCGTTTTCTGGCGCGCGGGCGTACAGATCGTGGCCCTTAACTGGCAACGCTGGGATGTCGGCATGATGCAAAACGAAGCCATGTTTGCGGGCACCGCTGGCTGGGTTTTGAAGCCTGAAGGATACCGCAGCACCAGCAATGCGGCGACCCAAAAGACGGCCATTCCCCATCACGACATGGACCTGAGCATCGAATTTCTAGCAGGGCAAGATATTCCATTGCCCCCCGAGGAAGACGATCCCAAAGATTTCAAACCCTATGTCAAAGTTGAGCTGCATGTCGAGTCGCACGAAGAGCGCAACGCCGAGCCAGTACCCGGAAATGGAAGGAGCCAAAAAGGTGATTACAAACAGAAAACCAAGACATCCAGATCCCCAAACCCCGACTTCGGGAGCGAAATCATCAAATTTGCCGGCGTGCCTGGCGTGACGGAGGAATTGACATTTGTCCGGTAAGTTTACTATCTTGTTTGGTTTTGTTGTACTGGCCCGGCATATGCGGCTTGCCATGAGGACTGGAAGCATAACCTCGTACACCCACGGCGACTTTCACCGGTCTACTGCATTTTGTTAGATGCGGATGGTCTGGACCTGGAACTGTGTTTCTTATCTGCAGATGTCCATTCAAAGGTCGTACGGGCGGGCGAGTTGGTATCTTGGACGAGGGTCTGTACCACGATACTAGGATCGGGTCCAACAATGCTGCAAACCGCCGTTATTCCCGCCATGGGTGTCTGCGTCTCGCCGATTCTTGCCACAGAGACGACCAGTCTCCCGGCTGCAGTACCTAGGGCGGCACATTTCGCCAGCCTCTCATCCACCATATGTCTATGCACGCCAATGCTTTGCGCAACCAGATCCTCTTCAGGCTTGCTTCCAGACCACATGATTCCTCGCTGTCTTGGCTATCATCTCTCTTCTTCATCACAAACGCATGCTAACGTTGTGTTCTCCCACCACCCAGATTCAAAGTCATGGACGACGAACGCCTCGGTGACGATCTAGCCGCATGGGCGTGCTTCCGCCTTGACCGCCTCCGCCCCGGCCTCCGTATGGTGCACCTCTATGACTCAAACGGTGTCATTACAAAGGGCGTGTTGTTGGTTAGGATTAGGAAGACGGTTAGTACGGCTTGATTGAACTGAACTGTTGTGGGGTTCCTTCTTGTCCGCTACTATCTTGTTTTTTCTTTCCTTCCTCTCAGTTTTCCTTGGACAAAGGATCATTAGCCTACTTGGGCGAAGTGCTGATTGTTGTGCGTAGTTTTTTCACGTGCAGAGGAGGCTTAGTCGGCGAATTCATTTACCTAGGGAGAGTGTGCATCATCACCAGCGTCTTATGCAAAGGTTGCGAAGGGAGAGAGACAAGCATGGCAGTGGTGAGATGAGGCGTTCGCTGCTGTGATGGCAATATGGGAAAGGCATGCAGGTATGGCATCTTAGATATATCTAATGCTGCTCAGCTGGGTGAAGGGGGTGATGACGAGATATACGTTAAGACTCTAGATGTTACTCTTTACAGATGAACGTTTCAAATACTTGCAGCCACCCTTTTCACGGGTTTGAATGGTAAAATTTAGAGTTATGATGAACTATTACATCTGTTTCCATCTGCGTCGTGCCATTGATATGACAACGACAGTAGTAATGATTGTGATTCAGTGAGTGTACCCAGAGTCTAGAATTGAATAATATGAATAAATCGCAGCAAAAACTTCGATTCTATCAGACCCTGTGTCTACTTCCCCGCAGTCTATTCGCCTCCCTTGTCAAAGCTATCATCTACAACGACGAACAAGTACATGTGTTTGTAGAAAATTACCGATATATGCTCTTTTCTCGTATGCTGCAAGGCATGGTGGTATTGGCCCTACACAAAAGAACGTGTCTAACGGACCCGACGATGAGCAGAGTTCTTTTTTTCTTCCTCTCTCTCTCTCTCACCCACTACGGTATCTTGCCCAAGTTTGTGTACGGTGGTGTGTAGGACTTTTGCGATTAGTACTGCCCCTCAAAGTTCGTCACCGGAGGGAGGGAGGGGAAACGAGTAACTTGCATCTCAAGTCCTTTTTCACATGTGCACACACACACACACATATACACAAACAACGGGGGCCGCCTGCCTAGTTACGACCGACAACCTCTTCTTTGCTCCATTGCCAAGAAGGAGGAGAAGAGAAGAGAGAAAAAAGCAAACAACCACTCCCGTCCGTGTAACAAGATACGTACGTTAAACGCCAAGGCTCATATACACCATGATGGCGGACCAGATAGAAATCCTGGGTCACATGCGGCTCAATGCCGCCGCTGTCAAAGGGAGCAAATAGGTTGTGTTGGGATACATAGTGCTTCCGCGTACCCCCAATGGCAAGGGCCGGTAAGCATCCAAAGATCTGGGTCCTCGTA
>Ga0265780_10012259_pt1 | contig 10067 bp, 5 predicted proteins | sample P1T30metagenome_FD_192432 | JGI IMG/M metagenome (GOLD analysis project Ga0265780, IMG submission 192432) | Plant litter microbial communities from East Loma Ridge, Irvine, California - P1 T30 | ecosystem: Environmental > Terrestrial > Plant litter > Unclassified | place: USA: California... | reverse complement strand
AATGGCCAAGTCTGGGCGATTCCCCGGCCACGCGCCGCGACGTCTGGCTCGATATCGTGTCCGCCAAGCGGAAAGCGGAAGAAGAGGCCATCTCCGTCAGCCGTCCTCTCGTCGTGGTGGGCGTTGAGGAAACCGAGCCAGAGATCAGGGTGCCCTCCGACGAGCACTCGTCGTGGCAGCTGTACAGGAGCCACCTTCTGGCCCAGCAGTGGAATGACAGGGCGGTCGGCAGCATCGAAACCTCGTCCCTGAAAATCCTCCGGCACCTGCGCAAGGGCACCCAGGGGCAGCGCGCCGTCCGCGGGTTGGTAGTCGGACACGTACAGTCGGGCAAAACCGCCAGCATGGCGGGACTGATGGCGATGGCGGCCGACCACGGGTGGAACATGTTCATCGTGCTGAGCGGCACGCTGGAGAACCTGCGCAGGCAGACCAGGAAACGCCTGCTCGGCGACCTCAATCATAAGGGCAACCTGCACTGGCTTGCGATCGAGCACCCGTCCGGCAACGGCGCGGAAGGCGGGCGTGCCCAGGATTACCATTTCAGCCCCGGTCACCCGGCACGCTATTTCACGGTGTGCCTGAAGAATCCGTCTCGTCTCGAAGGGCTCGTGAACTGGCTCACGGAGAACCGTCCCAGCCTCGACCAGATGCGGATCCTGATCATCGACGACGAAGCCGACCAGGGCGGCATCAATACGGCCCGCATCTCGGAACAGTTGCGGACTCGCATCAACCAGCTCATCGTCGATCTGACGAAGGTCCGCGCCTGCAGCGTCAACTACGTCGCCTACACGGCCACGCCGGCCGCGAACTTCCTCAACGAGGGGCCGGGTGAGGGGCTGTATCCCGAGGACTTCATCGTGGCGCTGCCCCAGTCCGACGAGCATTTCGGCCCCGTCCAGATCTTCGGCCTGGCAGAGACCGAACAGGCAGCCCTCGGCATTGTCCGGACGGTGAGCGAGGATGACCAGGACGCAGTGGCGGCACTCCACAAGGACGGCGACGCCCCGGTACCCGACTCGCTCGAGGAAGCCGTGCTCTGGTTCCTCTGCTGCACCGCGGCCATGCGGCATGCCGGTTTCGCGAAACCGGTCACGATGCTCATCCATACCAGCCAGCGCCAGGGCCATCACGAGAACATGGACGTCGCGGTGAAATCCCTGCTGGCACAGATCCGGACGCCCTTCAGCAAGCTCCGAAAACAATGCGAGGTGGTATGGAACCGGGTCAGGAAGGACCTGGATCTGGCGACTTTCGGCGAGCGTTTCCCGACCTATGGCCGTCTCGACTCGGTCAGGGACTATCCGGATTTCGCCGAATTCGCCGAAGGGCTGCGCGAGCTGGTCTCCGAAGTGTCGTCGATCCGTCTGGACGAAGACGGTGCGTTGACTTACGGGCGGGGGATTCACCTGTGCGTCGACAACTGCGCCAACAATGGCGTCACCGACGAGAACGAGGTACGCCGGCTTTTCTATCCCGCCTCCGGTGAGCCCGACAGTCCTGATTTCGCGACCGCCTTCATCGTCATCGGTGGCAGCACGCTCGCCCGCGGCCTGACACTGGAAAACCTCGTCAGCACGTACTTCTTCCGCGCATCGGCGCAGGCCGACTCCCTCATGCAGATGGGACGCTGGTTCGGCTACCGCAAGGGCTACGAGCTGCTGCCACGGATCTGGATGCCGAAAGCGACTCTCGAGAAATTCGAGTTCATGACGCTGGCCGAGGAGGACCTGCGCGACGACCTGAAACGCTTCATGGATCTCGGCTGCAGCCCGAGGGACTATGGCCCCCGTGTGCGCGCCCATCCGCGCGCATCGTGGCTGCGTCCGACCGCGGCCAACCGCATGCAGGAAAGCACCGGGGCGAAATATGACTTTTCCGGCCTCAACCGGCAGACGACCGTCTTCGATGACGGTCCGAACGCCGAAACCACCCACACTGGCAATCTGGACCTTACCGAACGCTTCCTCGCGAAGCTTGGCGCGGAAAAGGCCGAGGAGGGGCGCGGCCATTCGGTCGTCTGGCGTGGCGTGCGTTTCGCAGACATCAAGAAATTCCTCGCCGAATTCTCGTTCCACGAAAACGCCCAGTTCTTCTCGGACCTCGGACCGTTCCTGGATTGGTACGAAGCGAACCAGAACAAGACGGGCTACGGCGCATGGAACGTAGTGGTCGCCGGTAACGAACCGAACGGCGACCGGACCTGGAACGTTCCTGGCGGCAGCGTCGGACGTGTCGACCGTACGCGTCTCGTCCCGAGGAGCAAGGAGGGCGTCTCCGTCTCCGTCGGTGCCCTGCGTGATCCGGGCGACCTGCTGGCCGACATCGACGCCGAAGGGCCGGTCACGGAAAAACCGACACGGCTGAACATCTCGAAACTGCGTACCGAGGGCGGCGTGGGCAGTGTGCCCCAGCTGCTCCTGTACCTGATCGACCGCAGGAGCGAACCGTCGCCGGGCCGGACGGACCGTGCCCCGCTCGGAGCGAAGGCCCACATCGTGGGCATGAGCCTCTGGCTGCCGGAGAGCGGACGCCAGCCGGGACAGTACGCCACCCACCTCACGGTGAAGATGCCTGCCAGTCTGGAAGAAACCGGTGACGAAGCCACGGATACAGCGGAATAGGGACCACTGATGAAATACCATACACCCCCGCTCGGGCCCATGCAGGGCTCGGGAGCGGCCCTGCTGCGGTCGATGCAGAACGAGGCGATGGTGCCACTCGACCTGCTGGTCCGGGAGGCGGTCCAGAACAGTCTCGACGCGGCTCTCGGGGAGGCTGGCGACGAGGTGCACGTCGACTTCAGGATCCGGCGGCACGACACCGCGGCGGTTGCGGCACTGCTCGGAAAACACATCGATGGTGGCGTTCTGGGCCGCAGGTTCCCGAAGGGGGCGCAGATGCTGGAGATCCGCGACTCACGCACCGAGGGACTCTCCGGTCCCGTATCGATGGACATGCTGAACGGCGGTGTGAACCATGGCAACCTGGTCAAGCTGGTCTACGAGGTGGGCCACACCCGCAGTGACGAGGGCGCGGGCGGCTCCTGGGGCCTCGGCAAGACTTCCTATTTCCGGATGGGGATCGGGCTCGTCTTCTATTACAGCCGCACCCTGGAGGACGGCAGTCCGTCGGACCGGCTGATCGCTTGCATGGTCGAGGACGAACATGCCGCCGACCGGCTGCAGAAGGATGCCGCGACCGGTATCGGATGGTGGGGCGCAACCGGCCCGAAAGGCGGGACGGCCGCAATTACCGACAGTGCCACCATCACGCGTATTCTCGTCGCGCTGGACGTGAAGCCGTTTGCACGCGGCGAGACCGGCACCGCGATCATCATTCCCTTTCTGCGCAGCGACCTGGTGACGCTGCCGGCCACCGACGAGGATGCCGCCACGGGCTCCGCCGGACTGCCGGCACCCTGGTTCGAGAACGAGGAGCGTTACATCCGGGTGGCCCTGCAGCGCTGGTTCTGCGTCCGGCTCGACAATCCGATGTTCCGCACCGGTCCGTCGCTGCACGCCAGCGTCAATGGCAGAAAGATACTGGCAGGGGAAATGCTCCCGCTGTTCCAGGTCACCCAGTCGCTGTACAACAGGATCGGCAGCAGGGACCGGCTGCCCGGGGACTACCTGGCAAGGCAACGGGTACCGCACGAAACCGTACTGTGCGAGACAGTCGTGCTGAACAATGTTTATGAGCCCCCCGGACACGCCGGCCATCTGGTCGCGGTGCAGCTGACCGCGCGCCAGCTCGGCATCACCGAAAACATCCCGGACCCGTATGTGTGCCTATATGGCCGGCCGGAAAAGTCGCCGCCCTTCCGGCCTCTCGTGACATTCATGCGCAGTCCCGGCATGTCGATCAGGTGGGATGACAGCATGTCCGGCCGCGGATGGGCCCGCGGACTGAAAGGCGCGGCGGACGGGAAATATCTCGTGGCGCTGTTCGTGCCGCAGCCCGGTCAGCGCCTCACGGCCGCCCTGCGTGAAAAGCTGGGCCAGCCGGAAGCGACGGTGGAGTCGTATCTGCGCAGCTGCGAACGCTCCGACCACCATCAGTGGGCCGATCTGTCGGGTCACAGCATCGCGGAAAGGATCCGTGGCGGCGTGTCGCGGCGCCTGCGTGACCACGTCATCCCGCCGGTACAGGGTGGCGGAGACGGCATCTCGATCGGCCTCGCCAGACACCTTGCCGGTCTGCTGCTTCCGCAGCGCGGCGTGGGCTTCGACAGTCGTCATGGCCGCCCGTCACCGCGGCCATCAGCGACGCCTGACCGCAAGCCCGGCACACCGGGGAGGCCGACGGGTGGTGGAAGCGGGACGAAACGTGGCGCCGGCAGCGCCCCCCGCTTCGCATTCGGGATAACCGGCCAGCAGTACGGGCGTGACCGCATCCAGCTGGAATGGCAGCTCGACTGGGGGACGGGAAGCGAAGCGCGCGAGATCACCCTGTCGGTCGACTCCGAACGTGGACCGGTATCCGAGCAGCAGTGGCATGACAACGGCCTGGGAACTTTCCCCTTCCTGCTGGACGATGTCGTGCTCGAACAGCTGGAGCCCGAGGCGGGCAGAAACGTTCCGCTCAGGACCGAGCAGATGCCTGGCCTTTTGCGGCTGGTTCGGGACAGGCGCTCGAAACAGCAGCCCGACGGCCTCGTGCTGAAGGGCAGTTTCAGCATCGTGTTCCCGACTGCGGGTGTCGGGGATCTCTGCCCGCTGGTCAGAGCCGAAGTCGCCACGAAAGGATCCACGTGAGCAGGACCGCCATTTTTCCGTTCCGTACCATCACCGCCAGCCTTCCCGGGGACCTCGACGTCTCGTGCACGCCCGAGTTCGGGTCGTCCGGACCGAATCCCGGCGCACGCAGCGCCAGCGGCGACTACGCGCTCGGACACGAGAGCGACTGGGACGCCGCGCGGCATGATCTGACCATCGACTGGATGATCGGGCCCGCCACGCTCGCGCCGCTGTTCGCTGCCGACGGGGTTGTGGGGGAACGCGCAACGCTGCGGATCGCGGCGGAGTGGACATCCCCCGAGTCCGGTTACCGTCAGCTCGGCGAGGGCGTGGTGGTGCGTCTGCCCGAGTGTACCGCCAGGGCGGCACCACTGACCCTGTCGCTGACCCTCGCACCCGGCACGCTCAGAGGCTCGGGCAGCATATCGCTGCAGGTATATCTCGAGAGCCGGGGACCCGGCGCCACACGGGCCGGGATGGCGACGACGAAGGGCTCCCGTCTGGGCACCCTGTGGGGACCGGCGACGGTGATCATCGATGCCGACAGCTCACTGTTCCCGATCGTGGAGGAAGACCACGGCGCAGCGCAGCCACTGTGGAGATTCCGTGGAGAATGGACGGAACCGCTCGAGGAACCCTTCTCCGTGGACTCTCTGGCGCTGGTCCTGAATACCGGTCACCCGGACGCCGCGGCGCTGCGGGACGTGCGCGGGCCTGCGGCAGGACTGACGCCGCTCATGAAGCAGGTGCTCGCGTGCTGGCTGGCCCATCTCGTTTCACGGGTCCTCGAGCAGACGGGCGAGGATTTCAACCGTATCACTGGCGACACACACTGCATTTCCGAACCCGGCAGTATCGCGCGGACGGTGGCAGGACTGGTCCGCAACGGCGCGATCGATACCGATACACACCTGACACGGCTGGAGTCCGCCCAGCTGTGGCTTGACCGTCTGACGCGCACGCAGGAGGATGCAGGATGAGATGGATGGAAATCGACCGTGGCACCGCACAGCGGCTGTTCGACGGGCTCGAAGGGGAGGGGCGATTCGTACCCGGCGCGCTCACTCCCGACTACGCGGAAATCAGGGAGGCACTGCTGTCCGCCCTGCCCGCTGCCAGGACCGAGCGCGGCCGCTACGATGTCGAAGCGGGACTGGCGCTGTACCAGATTCTGGGGGCCCGCGGTTTCGGCCTGCGCCAGGCATCGTCCGACGGCTTCTGGCGTCACCTGTCCCTTGTTGTGCTGCCCGACGTGGTCGCAGCCCGCTGGGGAGACCACCAGCCCGAGCGCTTCTGGTTGAGCCGCAGCCGGATATGGCTGCGCGCGGTATGGTGGTTCATCCACCTTTCATGGCAGGGAAACGTGCAGGAAACCCGTGACATCCTGGCCGGTGTCACGACGGACCACATCGTCCAGCTGGTCGAACGTCCTGGCCGTCAGGGTTTCCGTATCGGACTGTACCGTGCCATCATGCGCGCCAGCGGTGACCGCAGGGCGCGCAGGACAGGCACCGAACGGTTCCGTGAGCTGATGACGCTGAACACGATGAAGTCCGTGATGACGGAACCTGAACTGCACGAGCACGGCGTGGACGGTTACGTCGCCGGTCTTTACGAGGTACTGGCGAGCGGCGACAGGACCGCGAGGCGCAGGACCGCCTCCGCCCGAGGAAAGGCATGAACATGATGGAACTGCTGAACGAAATCAGAAGCGGGATGGCAAACCTGGACAGGCGCGGCTCGATGCTCGGCTTGCGCTCGACCGGGGAGCGCTTCGTGTCCTGGGTATTCCGCGAGGGTGACAGCTTCGGAGTCGCCGTTCCGGTACCTGAACAGGCATGCGTGTCGGAACGCTTCGCCGGTGCCCGGCTGGTCACGGTCGACCGCATGGTCTCGGGCGTGCAGTACCGCCTGCTGCGCCTCGAATCGTCCTGCGATTCACTGCGCAACGAGTTCGCGGTGGTGTGCGCGCAGATGGTCGATCCCGGTCCCGGGGGTGCCTCACGGCATGCCCTCGTCACCGATCCGCGCTCCTGGTGGCAGAACTGGCGCCAGCTGCTCGGCAATGCCGTCGTGAATGCCACTGCCTACAGTGTCCTGGGAGAGATGCTGGCCCTCGAGCACCTGCTCGGAAAAGAATTACAGGCGGACTGGCAGGGCCCGGCCACCGGCTCCATCGACATCGAGACACCCGGAGCGTGGTACGAGGTGAAGTCGACCCTGACACGCTACGACATGCGGGTACATATCGCGGGACAGTTCCAGCTGGCCGCGCCTGCGGACACGAAGCTGTTTCTGGTACACCAGCGCTTCGAACCCTCGGGGGAAGGCGATTCGGTGGAGAGCGTCGCCAGTCGCCTCGTCACGCTGGGAGCGGACAGGAACAGGCTGGAAGAGCTGCTGGAGATGTGCGCTCTCGAACCCGGCAGTTCCGCACGCGACCAGACCTATAAACTGCTGGACTCGAGGTGCTTTGCCGTGGATGCGGCGTTTCCCCGCATTACGCCGGACAGTTTCACCGGCAGAGCACTACCGGCGGGCATCGTAAAAGTCGAATACACGGTCGACCTGTCAGGACTCAGCCATACGGGCTTCTGCGGAACGTGACCTGACCCGCGCAGGCGGCGCGGACTGGCGGACCGGAACCGCCCATCTCCCGTCTGCAGAATCGCCTGCCGGCGCGGGCCCGGGAACCTGCCCGCGGCAACCATGTGCCGGCTGCAGCGTCTGGTGAAGCCCGCGTACTTCGCGCCTGCTCAAGGAGCGCCAGCATTTTCCGGATGGCAGGCGTGCGTGACCTGTCTGCCGCGGGCGGAGACTATCCCGGCATTCCAGTCGCCCCCGGCAGTTTCTGCCGCTCCGGTGTTTTATCCCGTCTGGTGGCGGAAACCTTCTTCCTCGGCTGATATTTTCAGGAGCGCGAGTTTTTTCTGGTCTTTTGGCTGCGTGATTCTGATAAAACCCTGTGGCGTGCTGGCCTTCAGGACGAGAGCCAGGTCTGGCGGCGACAGATGGGTCGTTCTGCGCGACCACGTGTGCAGCGCCGTCCAGTATCCCGACATTGTGAGGTCAAGCAGCCTGCGTTGCAGCTCGATGCCATCATCGACCTGGCCCTGTTTCCTGTCGTCGGTCCTTTTCTCCTCGAACCGGCTTTTAGGAACCGCGATGCTGTGTACGTTGTCGTCCCATGGCAGGTGAAGTGCCGCGATACTCTTCCAGCACTCGTCCTTTTTGCTCCACTCGCCGACGTTCCTGACACCGGGAGGTGGCAGCAGCAGCGAGGCCTGTACGCTGGGTGCGAGCTGTTCGAGACGGCTGGCTATCTCGGCACCCGCCTCCTGCCGCGTCCAGATGCGTTCAAGGTCGATCTCGTCGCCCGCCGCCCTGACGTCGTGGAACAACTTGGCGACGGTATAGGTGACAATGTTGGCGCGGTAACCGCCTTCGTACCAAGTGCCGCGGCCGGCGTCGACGATCTGCTCCATCCTTTTCCAGACCAGGGCCACGGCCACGATGGTCCTGAAATACCCGTCGCCAAATTCGGGGCTGATCTTTTCCCAGTGTTCTGCCTCGGTCAGGTCCGCACTCCTGCTGGAGAACCGGCCTGCAAACCGGGAGAAATTTTTCTGCGCACCGAGGCTGACCCAGTGCGGCTTCTCGTCCCAGGTATGGGCATACTTGGCCAGATCGGTCTTGCTGAGCAGCTGGACGGCCGGATATTCGCTCTCGAAGGCCGTCTGTTCCGATCTGCTCAAATACAGGCGTTCGTTCTGGTACTGGCCGCGCGAACGCTCGTAAAACCATTTGCTCTGGATGCGCTGGCCTGCCCTCGCCGGCGTGAGCAGACGACGCGAAATCTCTTCCATCTTGCGGTGGAACGGGTGATTGGCGAAGAAGTCCGCCGCGGCCACCTTGTTCTGGGTATTGGCAAATTCGGCGATGCGCGGGATCAGGCCCTGCGCCTGTTCCGGCAGCACGCGCGTCAGCTTCATCTGGACTGAAACACCTTTAAGGCTCAGCCTGTCCTTCTTGCGTGCATTCAGGATGCTGGCGGTCGTCTGCCCCCCGTTGACGATCTGCAGGTCGGTGAGGCCGGTGATCACCATCTGGCCCCCCCGCGACTCGACCGTGACATCCGACGCGGTCGCCGCAATGCCGTTGTTATAGGCAAAGAACAGGCCCGGCACGTCCTGGATCGTGCTTCTGATGCCCTTGTTGACCCCACCCTTCATGCCAAGGAAGGAGCGTACGTTGCCCTCGAGAAGACGGCTGCCGTAGCGGTCGAACAGGTCGGCCAGCTGATCTCCCTGCACGACGCAGAGATAGGACCGCAGGTCGTCCGAACGGGCCGCCTCGAGGCAGGGAATCGCCATCCCTCCGAGCTCCCCGAGGTCGATGTGTACCGCCTCACGTTCGCGGCTGGATTCATACAGTGCGGCGAGGCGTCGCAGGTCCCAGATATGCCGTTCGACCGGAATGCCGGCGATGTCATCGCGGAGTTCTTCCCTGAACCGGCTGCTCAGCGTCAGGTTGGTAAGAATGTGCAGCCGGATGCGGCTGATTTTCGCAGTCTCGTTGTACAGCTGCAGCGCAAGCTCGTAGGCGGGATTGGCCTCCGCGACCAGCTCGTGGAGACTGTTTTCGATGGCCTCGCGGACGAAGTTTTCCATCCATCCAGTCAGCTGGTCGACCGTGGCCGTGTTCAGCGTCGCCGGCGCGTCCAGCTCTTCCCAGCGGCCGAGCACGATGCCGATACTGCCATCGGCTTCGTCCAGCCGGGTAAAACCGTGCAGCTTGAGTGTCCTGCCTCTTGCACCGGTTCCCTGGTACTCGACCGGTTCGAATTCGCCGAACACCGGATCTTCCTGGAGCCGGTCGGCCACCTCCCTGACAAATGCAAGGGTATCGACCAGATGATCCGCCTGGCCGCGGCGCACCACCAGCTGGCGCAGTTCGTTGAGGAAGTCGTCAGGCTGCATGCAGGTGCTCCGGAATCTGGAATGCTTCGATCGAGGAAAGGAGAATCGTATAGGTGGCGTCCGGTATACCGGCCGGCAGGGTTGTCCGGACGAGTCTGGGGAAACCGTCAAGGACCGCATGATCGCGCGTTTCGAGAGGAACGAAAGCGATGCTGCGGTAATACTCGTGTTCGACGTAGCCTGCCGCCAGCAGCCTGTCGCACAGCGCGGCCCGTGCTCCCGGCACGCCGTCAAGCATCTGCCCGGTCCGCGACACCAGCAGCGGCAGGGTCAGTGCCCCGGGATCGGCAGGAACGCTCTCGCGCAGCACGCAGACGCGTAGCGTCAGCGGCACAGGTGCATCCAG
>Ga0265780_10012258_pt1 | contig 10068 bp, 13 predicted proteins | sample P1T30metagenome_FD_192432 | JGI IMG/M metagenome (GOLD analysis project Ga0265780, IMG submission 192432) | Plant litter microbial communities from East Loma Ridge, Irvine, California - P1 T30 | ecosystem: Environmental > Terrestrial > Plant litter > Unclassified | place: USA: California... | reverse complement strand
GACGTATTGGTGCCTATTTTGCCCACATGTATTTTTTTTTGGGTTTAATTTTTTTGCACAGCCTGCGCCCTCGTGTCCCAGTATGTTGAGAGTTTGGCGTTTGAAAGGGCGCATGATTGGTATGTAGCTACCAGATGTGACCAAGGCCCCGGGTAGGCAGCGGCGGTCACGTGCCTGCCCAGGTCTATGCCGCATGTGGGCAGCAGAAGACGCGTTTCTAGCCGAGCCTGCTACCGTGACTGACATGGTGAGTGCAGGATGGAGCTGCGTACAGCTCTTTACGAGCCTGGGACAGCTACGGCACGTACAGAAGCGAGCGAAAGCTGCGAGGGCGAGGGGCAAGATGGCCACCGTAACACCACAGCTATACTAGACGTCATGACACGGTCGGCAGCAGTGCAAAAGGCAGATAAAGCTCTGCGTTTACTACCAGGCCAAGGGTAAATGTAGGGCAGAAAGAAGACATTGTGATGAAGAGAGCCAAAGATTGCGCTAGTCCTGCACGGCCGTCTGGTCCAAAACCCCGTATTACCGTCCAAACATGCCTCCCAGTAGTCCCCACAATCCCATGGCCTCTCCCCATGTTCAAGTCACTGGTCTCCCTCATCATGACGAGTCGGGATTATGGGCTGCAGCGTCGGCACCCGCACCTCTGGCTCGGGGACGACATGCTCGCGACGCTTTGGCCAGAGTGGTGCCACACTCGGTGACTTCGACGTCGCAGTTCCAATCGTCGTTGCGAGATTACCTTAGCAGCCCTCCAGAGGAGCCCGAGCACACAGAGGCACAGTTTTCCTTCTGGATAGGCACGACCTTTATGGTGCCGGCACCCAGCTCCACCACGTCGCAATCGCAGGCACAGGCACAGGCACAGGCGCAGCAGCAACAGGCGTCGGAGCCCCCCCCGCATCAACACGCGCATGCACCGCCTGGGTACCAGCCTGCCCACTACGGTGGAGCCGGCCAGTATCAGCATTTGGCAGACCCCGCCAGCGCCCTCGCGCCAGCCTTCGCCGAGTCGATCGAGCCAAACAATGGCGCAGGCACCAGGAACGACGACAAGGTCAGCTCGACCGTCTACGACGCGCTACAGCCCACGTCCGACCCCAAGGAGAAGATGCGCAAGCAGAGGGCCATTGCAAAGTGCTGCGTAGACATGATCCAGCGCATCGACGGCTACCGCTACAGCTTCCACAACTGCTGGAACAGCAGGGAGGACGACAGCTTCCGCTTCTCCTACTACTGCAACGATTCGCTGCTCAACAAGGACCGCGCTGCCAACGGCAAGGGTGCAAAGCTGGGAAAGCGCGCCACCAAGCCCGTGTACGATTGCAAGGGCGTTCTGTCCATCAAGTTCTCAGCAGCCAAGCAGACGCTCGATGTCATCTACAAACACGTACCCATCCACAAGACGTACGAAGAGCGCGCTCCCCCACCGCGCAAGGACTCGAAACGCCGAAAGTATCTCGAGGAGAATGACCCGGACGCTCTGCTCAGGCTTGCAAGTCGATCGCGTCAGCTGAGCAGTGAGGATCCAGACACGCCCAAGCCAAAGAGGAAGAAGTCGCAGCCTCCTCCGCTCCCGGTGCTGGAAACGCCTAGGCAGTCTAATACCTCACTTGAGAGCGACCTGAGAGCGCAGAGCCTCCGGTCTCTGTTGGAGCTGATCCAAGTAGACTCACCCGCCCAAGTAGCGTCGGCTCCGCTAGACCCTCCACCTCCACCTCCACATCTGCCTCTGTCTCTGCCTCCGCCCCCTCCTCAAAGACCCGCCTCAGCACCACGGCCTACACTGCATGTTGAAACCGAACTATTTCCGAATCAGCAGCGAAGGCGGCCAAGAACCAGCTGTGACGCCTGCAAGACGAAGAAGATAAAGGTACGTTTACAGCGGCTTTCAGATGGAATACATCATCAACCAGGCAGTCCCATGGTACAAGGTTTAGGCTGGGGACTTTGTGTACTAGCCTTAGGACTCGCTTCATAGCGGCGCACTGATCACCCATTACCAAAACAGTGCTGACCTAACCCTCAGTGTGATGGCACAAGGCCCATATGCCAGAAATGTCTCGACAAGAACCGATCATGCGTCTATCCTGAGCCTTCCAACGGCGATGATCACCACAAACGTACCGATTTCTCCGATCCGATACGCCAGGCTGATCAAGCTGCCAGTCATGAAGTCTCTGAGCTTGAGAAACTGAGGAGAGAGTTGGAAGAAGCAAAAGCAAAGATACGAGAGTTTGAAACCGAGAAGCGGGTTTCGACTACCCCTGTACAAACGCAGCAGCAAGCACATATGCAACGACAGCAACAGCGCACGCATATTAACGTGCAGTCCTTGCAGCAGGCTCAGGTTCAACAACAAGCTCGACATCATCCTCAGATCTCGCAGGCGCAGACTCATGTCCCTCAGCAGCAGCAACAAGACCAGCAACAGCGCCAAGTTTCTTTACCAAACCACCGCCAACAACTCCAGCAACTTAACCAAGGCCCATCGCGCAGCCTCAGTAGCCCAAAGCAGCAGCTAGCATACAAGATTGGTAGCCAATCACCCAAGCAGCGTCTACAGAACAACACATCACAGCTGCCGCAACAACAGCACCAACAGCATCACCAACATCAACATCAACATCAACATCAACATCAACATCAACATCAACATCAACATCAACATCAACAACAACAGCAGCAGCAGCAAATTGAATCCCCACAACCATCCATGAATGCGCAGCAGCAGCTCCAAGCCGCCGCAGCTCAGCAAATGCAAAGCACGCAGTTGCAAAAGCAACAAAATTACTTCACAGCAAATCACGCCAACCACTCTCCATACCGCACAATGAACCGGCCCATGCCACAAAACAATCATTCCGTCAATACCATGACAGGCCAAAACACGCTCATGACGCAAAGCCCCATATCCACACAGAGCAACACACCACTCCCCCAGACACAGCAGGCTCAATCTGCTTCTCAGATACATCAGACAAACACTGGCATGTCGCCCACGGCTCCGTCAATGGATGCCTCAGACCCGTATGCCCGGGGCGAGTTTGCTTGGCCAACTGTGACATACTACGGGTATCAGACTGCACAGCAACCGCAACCGCAACAGCAACAGCAACAGCAACAGCAACCACAGTCGCAGCAACAGCAACAGCAACAGCAGCAGCAACAGCAGCAGCAACAGCAGCAGCAACAACAACAACAACAACAACAACAACAGCAACAACAGCATCAGCATCAGCATCAACAACAGCAGGATCAATGGGCTACGGCACGTGGGTCAAGTGTGTTTAGATGACACCTTGCATGCAACGTGCCATGTGGCTACGCAACTAGTGGCCGGTGTCTGCAACTGCCGTTCTTGTATCATATCCCTAGCTATCTATCTATCTACATCCATTTTGCTTTTCTCTGCGAAGCTTATGGCGCTGGCGTTTCTTGTTTCGTTTGTTTTCTACAGCAAGGTAAATCATATACTAGATACCCAGGGATACATTATCATTTTTGACTGAATATATGCGGTAACATGAGCATTTGAAGAATAGCCGTAGTACTACTGCTTTGATGATTTTCTTCCTCTTTCTCGCCCTCTCAAACTATGCTTGTCGCATGCCATCTCATATTCATGAAAGCCAAGATCATGTCGTCTATTGGCTGCCTTGCTCGATACCCATCCAACGCCATAATGCTGCTTCGTATTCCACCATGTTCCATGCGCCATCCCGCGCTCCAAAACGCCTTGCAATGCTAATCACTACTCTTACAGTAGATACCTGTCATCGTCATCATCAAAGCTATCTCTCTTCCCCTCCTCAGAGTCATCGTTCAACTGCTCTTCCTCCACATACTTCTTGGGCCTTTCCTAAAATCCCATTTTTGAACCCATGCTACGGAAGCTGTCGCTAATGCCACTGCTCATACTAGACCCCTTGTCGCTTGACTTGTTTGGTTGAATCTCCATACCCGCTGCCGACATGTTGAGGCGCATCAATCGAAGGCGTAAAGTGTGATCGTACATCTCAGCCATCTTGAGAGCATCCGTGTGTACGTCGTAGCGCGGGTCTGTAGGTGGCGAGATGAGCAGACGGTCGACGAGATCTATCCGCGCGTCAAGAGAACGCTGGTTGATCATTTCTTCTAGGTCCTCCTCAATGGTCCTGCCTTCTGCTGCCGGGAACTTGGAAGCCATCTCTTCAAGCGTAACACAACTAAAGGGTATGAAGTACTGGACGATACTCTTCCTCCGGATGCGGTTATAGATGATGTTCAGTATCTTGGAAAGATAGACATCAAGGAGATAGTCGTTGCGGTAGCCTTCGAGCACTTCGAGGCAAGCACTGTATTTGGAGTTGCAGAAGAGGTTGATGGCGCGTCGAATGTGTGGTTCGAGCTCAAGGAAGTTGCGAAACTCGCTGTTGGCAAGAACCCTGTTTTGTAGTTCACTGCGGTCCATGAATGCGAGTGCACATAGACCGCCATAAACAGCTATGTCGTTGCCTGAGATGACCTCCTTTTGCCACTTGATGCCTCCTGCCGGTTCCGCGGTAAGGTAGGCCGCCGAGGTACCAATGAAGGACGAGGCAGCATCACGGTAGCTGCCAGTAGCCATCTGACACAGACCAGTGCAAGCAGTTATAATAGGCTCCAGCTTCGCCTTCTCTTCACCCTTGAGTTGGGTGGCATCCGACTTGGCCAGGTTTGCCAGTACATTTGTCCACGACTTTTGCGCAATGGTAACGTATACGAGTCGGAGTGTCATATCGGCGAGGTGTTTGGGCGAGGTGCAATGTTCGCGCATCTTCATATAGGCCCTCTGTGCGTTGGTGAAGTCGCCGGTATCGTAGTAGAAATGGCCAAGATCCTCGTTGCCCATCTGGAAACTGTCAGCATAGAAATCCCAAACTTGATATACATGTCTTCCCACTTACACGTATGCTCTCCTTGATGAGGTTGTTCTTGTAGGATTTCAACTCATGTTCCAACCTGTCATGCTCTTCGCTCACTTCCCGGGACTTTTTCTCAGCCCATGCCATATCTAGCAGGGCGGCAGGATCCTTTGGTGCTATGTTGCCGAGTTCCTCGGCAAGGGTCGTGTATAGCTCGACATTCTTGCCCCTCTTCGCCTCTGCGATGGCGAGGCGGTAGGCGTCCACGGCAAGGTATGTCGAGTGAGCGCCGATATGGTGAAGGCGGTCGATCCGTGTGTAGCCTAGAGTGGTAATCGAATAAGTACTGGATGTGTACTGTCAACCCTTGAAGGCGTACCTGAGTAGTTCGCAATGTAAGATTCCAGGTCGAACTTGGGCGGGTCTACACAAGTTAGCGTATACATGGGAAATGCTGCATTGGCTGATGTCATACCTTTGACAATGATTTCGCCCTTGACCTTCTGCTGCAGAAAGAATGGCGACTGTTCGACATTAGACGCCATGATTGGTGTTGCAGCGTTGTGGTGTGTCGTGTTTGTCGCGTTGTACGAAGCGTTGATGGAGCTGCTAGCTGCCTAGGTCACTGATGCGGGGCGCTCGCGCTACGCCGCTACCTAGCTATTACTAAGCACAGACTTTCATCCTGCCCTTTGCCCACACGCGCTGTCACGCGGAGGCGCTAGCAGGCCAGTTGTATGGCATGGCATAGTATGTGCAAATTCTGTCTAACAAGATTAGCCTGTTCGTTTTCACCACACAGCTCGTGCATATATGTATCCCAATCTCGTCACCAATCAATGCCTTTAGGCTATACCGATATGTTGAGCAAGGTCTTCATCTTGGTGGAAAAGTATCTTTTCCCGCTAGCCACACCGACTGAGCGATATTAGAGTTTCACAAAAGACCATGTAGGAAGTTTCTGAGATATGTCCAGTCTGCAAACCCTCTGCCCACCTTTCTTCTCAGCCTGCTTTACTCCCGCTCTCTGTATCTGTGTGTGTGTGTGTGTGTGTGTGTGTGTGTGTGTCTCCCTCTCTTTCTCGCTCTCTCTCCCCATCTCTCCCAAAGGACCTTTTCATTGCAGCTCTCCAGTCTCCACTTGTCACCTCATTCCAACGCTACCTTGCAGCTACCACGACATAAGCGGGTCCCTTCTCCGCGGCCCAACCTCCCTGATCCGGCAGCCATATCTTACTCACGGTCAGCTGTGGCTGGGCGAAAGCACGGGTATTGCCCTAGATGAACAGGCCGTCGGGGAAAGAAGGATTCAGCTTACGGGACTTTTTTGGGGAGCCCCGAGCCCATGGACCCGTAGATTGGGGAGATCTGCAACGCAGGTCCGGGGCGTGGGCGCATGGTCAAATTGTGAATATGCATGGGTACGGGGGGGGGACCTAACGCTACTTTTGTACAACTCATCGCCAAAACGAAGCTGCTTTGCTAGGTTTCGAGTCAAATCTTCGCTCTCAAGGACAACATGTGCGCTCGTTGCATGCATGAATAAGCAATAGGCCGAGATGGGTATCAATAACATTTGGGTTACAGCACCTTTTACTGCTTTCCTATATTGCATGTTACAACAATCCCGTGTTGTGAAAATCTGCTGTCAGGCATCGATATCACATATGAATTCATTTATAAGATTTGAACAACTGATAAAATTTTCAAATCATTACATCTTCGCGGCCAGCACGTCCAGACATAAGACCTGCTTCCCGCTCATCAACCTGCCAAGTGCCCCTTGGCCCTAGCAAAACCCAGTGGTATCGATCAAAAGAAACAAGTGTGGAAAACTACAAACTTGATAGTACAACAGATAATTCGTTGTCGTCGTTGTTCATCATCATCAGCGTGTCTGTGTACGGGTCATTGAGGTCTGACCATGTGACGTTTTGTTTCAGCCCATGCATATGCTATGCCAACCATATCGCTCAGAACGCTCGCAAAGAAAGGCAAATGCTCAATTCACACCCCCAAACCAGTTTACATTATTCACTTGGGCTGTAACAGCGCAAGCCACTCTCTCGGCCATCAAAGGCCCCTTTTCTTCAATGGTGGCGTCGTGCATGGCTTCGGCGCGATTTATTGTTTGCACGTCCAGATCGGTGACATAGGACTTGCCATCTGACATCTTCAGGCGCACCTCGTACTCTTGGTCGAGCATCAAATCGTCTTTCCATAGTCTGCGCTGTCCATCGTATACACAGAGCACACGCTTCTTCATCTTCATCTTGTCGGCAGCACAGCCCCAAGATACGGGGTAGTTCTTGCGCTTCTTGCGGCCAGAGCTGACAATGGCTACGCCGCCTTTGGAGAAGGTGAGACCAGTCCGGGGTCCGGGTTTGGTGACACGTGAGGAAGAGTAGTGTTGCTGCTGGTTTGCATTGTTACCACCCCCGACGTGCTGCGTTGAGCCGACACCCCGGGGATGTGTTAATTGTCAATGCGACTTTGTTGACTTGATGCCGCCTTTGCCTGAGCGGGCGCGGCGACTGCCGTAGGTTGCGTCGCCATGGTCGTCGTTGTCAACCTCTTCGTCCTCAAACTCGTCGTCCTCGTCTTCGTCATAGCTAGGGACGTTGTACTCGATGCTCTTGGACAGACCGTTGCGGTCAAGGGTCTCGGTGACATCCTTGTCCTCTGCGACGGATGTGAGGAGGCGTTGGTTGATAGCCTCGCTGGGATCTGTTTGTTGCACGACGCGCAAAACACAGTCGTCCAAGTGCTCGTAGAACTCTTGTGCGTTGGCAAACGTGACTGAGCAAGTGGAGCAAGTGCCGGCAAGGTTGGGCTGTGCATTGCCGAGAACCTTGCGATTTGATGGGCTCCTCTTACGGCTGTTGGGAGGATTCTGCTCGACGCCGTGGACGGTGGTGAGATGCCTCTTGAAGACATCGGCGCGGTTGAAGGACTTTTCAGCCGCCGAGCCACTGCCCGGACAGAAACCGCAAACCATTGTGCCCTTGTAATGTGTAAGGGTATGTCGGTTTTTGTCGTACTTGCGTGCAAAGCCTTTGGTGTGGTACTCGCACGTGGCGATGGGGCACTTCTCTGGCCTCTCGTTTTGGTGTGTGAGCATGTGGGCCTTGAGGTCCTTGAAGACGCGTCCACATTCTGGCAAAGGGCACATGCCCTTTTCGCGTGTCTCATCATCCACGTCGTAGCTGCTACCGCTCTTGCGGCTTGTGCCGGAGTGTTGTGAGTGAAGAGAGTTGACTGAGCTTCGGCGTTGGCCTTGGGGATAAGGCTGGTATTGTTGAGTGTGGAGGTAGGGGCTGGCGCTGCCCTTTTTGACTCGTACTGAGCCGGTTCGTTGACTGTATGAGGAGATGTTTGAGAGAGCGGGAGAAGGAGGTTGCTCGATGACGGGGAAATAAGGGGATGGTGTTGTCCTGATCTCAGGATAGGGGCTGGTCGGCGCAAATGAAAACGGGTGAATCAGGTTAGGATCTGCTTGTACTGCGTTAGTGTCTGTAGTCTTGGGTTCTAGAGGCAACCGACAAGATGGAGACGAACAAGAGGGCTGTGGAACTGAAGAAGATGAGGGAGACGAAGAAGAAGAAGAAGTGAGGTGCTGGGCTTGGCCGGTGTAGAGTTTGTCTGATGAAGGAGAATCTGGTCGCTTGCTGGATCTTGGAGAAGGCCGAGTAGCTGAAGCTGGGGTTGTGGGTGTCTTGAAGACATGCCTCTTACAAATAGGCAACACGGGAGATTTGACTAAAGGAAAAGACGAGGTTGTTGGTGTCGAAGAAAGTGTTGACTTACCCACAAAGGACTTCTCGGCTGCCATGTTGGAGTATTCAAAACCAGGAGCAGGTCCTAGTGCCATTGGATTCCACGACTCGTTGAACTGTGGGATGATTGTTGGGGAGCCCATGGCAGAGGAAGACACGGAAGCACCAGACTCGGAAGATGCTTCCAGGACAGGGGGCATCTCGTGGAAGGAATGGGAAATGGAGTGAGGCGATCCAGCTGGTGTATGGTACTGATATGTGCGAACACCTTGGGCAATGGCATCGTAATGGTATTGTGGGACATGTTGCGGCCTTTGCATGTCTGTGAGGGGGACCATTGGGTCGTATGACGAGGCAGTAAAGGCATGGTCCATGCCGTACATTGAAGAAGACATGAAGGGCTGGCTGTGGTGGAAGTCCATGTGCTGTTCGTGGTGGGTGTTTGAGTAGAGCTCAAAGTCGTGAGGCATGCTCGCTGGGTATTGTGCGTACTCAGCCATGGTGAAGAATGTGGTGGAGGAAGGCAATACAGGTTGAAAGGACTATAAGATGGGCTGGTGTGGGAAGCCTATTTCCACAAACTGAGTCAGCATACGCCATGAGTAAGTGGGCCCTGGAGGTTGATGTGTGGTTGGCAGGCCGAGGGCAGATTGCAAGGGACCGGGAGGGGATCGCTTACCTTTCCGGAGACGGTGCCGATCTAATCCTAGAGTTGGCGTGTTAGGTCGGCGATGGGTGACTATGGTCGAGACGAGTGCCGATCGGTTGCTAGTTTGGGGCAGAGGGCGTGACGGCGAGTAGTCCCTCTCTGTGGAGCAAGTCGACAAGGCTGGCTGAAACGCAGGACAAGGCTTGGGAGTCGGAAGCGGGAAGGTTGGTTGGTGGTAGAAGACAAACCACGGGGAGGGGGAGAAGGAGCGGGTTCAGCAGTGATTGTGTCTAAACCATGGGGCCTGGAACTGGAGGACGAAGCTCCGGGGGCGAAGTTGGTTTATACACAAGGCCAGAGACACGGCGGCCACTGGCCCCCAGCGGGAAACAGTGCACGAAGCCACCACGACGGCATGCCAGACCCCTGTCGGGAGGGTCCTGCCCTACGACGGGCGCTCGGGCCTCTCTGGCATGGGGATGGATGGAGGGAGGGAGGGGGGGGGAGAGGAACCGTCAGGCCACGCTAGGAAAAAATAAAAAAAGGCAGACTGCATCGAGCATCGAGATAGCGGCGGCCGTCACGTCGACGTCCCCGCCTTGATCGCGCGCCCCGACCGCTGCATGGTAAGGACTAGGGATGGGGACTCGCGGTGTGGCCGACCCCTGCGTGCGCGCGAGTCGACGCCCCAACAGAGCAAGGCATGCCGAAAGTGACGAGGGAGCAGCGAGTAGGCGTGCAGAACGTGGAG
>Ga0265780_10012257_pt1 | contig 10068 bp, 13 predicted proteins | sample P1T30metagenome_FD_192432 | JGI IMG/M metagenome (GOLD analysis project Ga0265780, IMG submission 192432) | Plant litter microbial communities from East Loma Ridge, Irvine, California - P1 T30 | ecosystem: Environmental > Terrestrial > Plant litter > Unclassified | place: USA: California... | reverse complement strand
GAATGATCCTGTGACTAATCCCAATCATTATACTTTCGATACCACTTACGGTTATGCTCCGATGCAGGGGATCAGAGGTTTTCTTGGGGTGAAATATACTTTTAAATGAAAAAAACAACACTCTTTTCAATATTGTTTTTAATGCCCTGTCTTATTTTTTCACAGATAAATACAGTCGCTTTTTCAGATCTGGACAGTTTACAGAAAGAAAATCCGAAGCCGGTCATTATTCATCTGTACACGGATTGGTGTTCAGTGTGTAAGATCGAATCTTTTCAATTAAAAAAGGATAAGGATCTGATTAACATGATCAACGAAAAATTTTACTTTATCAATTTTGAACCTGAAAAAACAAAAGAAAAAATCAGTTTTCGGGGGAAAGTGTTTAATTATTTACCCAATGGAACTTCAGGGATCCATGAGCTGGCTTTGGCTTTATCGAAAAATAAAAACCAACCTGTTTATCCATTGTGGATTATTCTGGATAAGGACCAGAATTTAATTGAGTATCATGAAGGGCTGTTTAAACTTGGAAAGCTGAAGGAAGAGTTGATGGAAATTGCTGGTTTTAAGTAATTTATTCTAATTTGTAAGTCGTAATTATATGATGTTGAATATACTTATCATAAGGCTTTTGAGGAATAGATTTCTTAATCTTCTTCATATATTCATTTGGTGAAATATAAATGATAATTTTTTCTCCTTTAGTATTTAATTTACCGTAATATACAGATGGATTTTGTTTGAGATTAATAGGTGAAAATTCAAATTCAGGATATTCTATTAAATGAATCAGAATATGAGTACTAGTTTTTCCTATAGTTTTATAATTTTGAAAAGTTCCGTGTAGTTTTACGTATCCAGACTCTTGAATACTTTTTAGATTATCTTGCTTTTTCTTTTCAAAACAATTTATTGTAAGAAATAAAAAACATATACTCAAAAAAACTATCAATATTGGGACTATATAGAATCTGTAATTTATACTTTTATCATTTGACCGTTTATATTTTTCTTTGCAACAAGCAATTAATTTATCATAATTGGGTTCTTCATCTTTATAAATAATAATATTTTTATTAGGAAACTTAATTTCTAATTTAAGTGTATGAGTAATGCCATCCCCTTTCTCTTTTCTGTAATATTCTTCTGAAAACAATATATTATTGTTGATTATTAATGTTTTTTTACCAAAAATGTTAATTATTTCTGTTCTATTATCAAATATTGTTATTTTAAAAATTTTTGATAATGAAATATAAATTATTATTGAATAAATAGTGAAAATGATACATCCAAAAGTTAAGTCAAGAGAACCTTTTTTAATTAAAATAAAAGGTAATCCAATAATTGAAATAAAAGCCAGATTAAAATTATTGTCAAAAAAACCTTTTTTAAATTCAAATTTTGTATTGAACATTTTTATGGTTTAATGATAACTATTTCAACAAAACTGCAACAATTCCTAAAATCGCAGGTAAAGCCTGAACGAAAAATATTTTCTTTGTTGCAGAAACGGCACCGTAAATTCCGGCTATGGCAACACATGAGAGAAAGAACAGAGCAATATTCTTCTGCCATTGCGGATCTTCAATCAAGAAAGACCAGATCAATCCTGCGGCAAGAAAACCGTTGTATAATCCCTGATTGGCCGCTAACCCTTTGGTAGGTTTAAACATTTCTGCCGGTAAAGCGGCTTTGAAAACTTCCTTTCCTTTGGTTTCCCATGCAAACATTTCCATCCAGAGAATGTAAAGGTGCTCGATGGCTACAATGGCGATTAAAATTTTTGCTGTAATTTCCATGATTTACTGTTTTTGTCATCGTAAAACTAAAAAAATAAAGTTAAGTTTGGGTACACAATTAGAAAAAATGGAAACTTTCAAGGCGCATTTAGATAAATTCATTACCATTAACGATGAAGAATTTTCTTCTGTTCTTTCGTTTTTTAAGGTTTCGGAAGTAAAGAAAAAGCAGGATCTTATTTTGAGCGGCGAAATTTGCAGGTCCATATATTTTGTGCAGAAAGGATGCCTCAGAAAATTTTTCATCAATGAAAAGGGAGTGGAGCAGACCACTGAATTTGCTATCGAAAGCTGGTGGATGACGGATACTTTCGCTTATGAAAGACAGGAAAAATCCAGCTTTACGATTCAGGCGGTTGAGCCATCTGTCGTTTTAATGATTGATCTTCAGGCTCAGGAAGAATTACTGAAAAAACATCCGGTGATGGAACGGTATTTCAGAATGGTTTATCAGAGGGCGTATGCCGCTGCAGAACGGAGAATCCGGTATCTGTATGAAATGAGCCGGGAAGAACTGTATATCCATTTCAGTACGCAGTATCCCTGGTTTATTCAGCGGATTCCGCAGTATTTAATTGCCTCTTTTTTAGATTTTACGCCGGAATATTTAAGTGAGATCCGGGCAAAATTACGTTCTTAAACCAGTTTAAGATTTTTAAAACTCATATATCGGAGCTTTGTCATGTGTTAAAAACAACAGGTTAAACCACTAACAAAAACAGTATGAGTACACGGATCAAAATTTCAAATGCCAATTCAGAATCTTACAAAGCCATGATGAATCTGGAAATGACTTTACAGACAACTTTATTAACCAATATTCAGAAAGAATTGATAAAAATACGCGCTTCACAGATCAACCAATGCGCGTTCTGCCTGGATATGCATACGAAAGATGCTTTGAAATACGGCGAAACACCACAAAGAATCTTCCTTTTAAATGCATGGAGGGAAACGAGTCTGTTTACCGAAGAGGAAAAAGTAATGCTGGCGATGACTGAAGAAATCACGTTGATCAGCCGAAAAGGACTTACGGATGAAACTTACGAAAAAGCCACTCAGCTTTTTGATGAAGAGCAGATAAAAAGCATCATTATGGCGGTAGTTACCATCAATATGTGGAACAGGATTGCCGTCAGTACGCATTTGGAAGTTCCTGAACATTAGAATTTCATTCAAAAAAAATAGCTTTTCGTAATGAAAAGCTATTTTTAATTATTGCCGGCAGTTCAACTGTAGAACGTTTGCATTTAAAGGCTGCTCAACTTTCCGTTCTAATTTCTGATCATTGAGTGTAATATAAATTTCCATAGAACCGGTTCCGACGTGAAGCGATAAAATATGACCGCCATATGCATTGAATTTTTCATCCGTTGCCACGCCGTGAAGATGAATTGACGGGCCTTTTTCATTCCATGCAATTGAACCTGTCAGGCTTCCCATTTCTACTTTATTAAAAGTTTTTGGGTTAAATTTTTTTGCATCAAAATCATAAAACCCGAAAGTGACGTCGTTGGCAAACCCGATTCCCGTAAAACCTGCTGACGGAATATTTTCTGTTTTCGCCAGATTTTCAATCTTTGCAAGTACATCATCGCCTTGCCGGAGCACCATCAGATATCCTGTCGGTGTTTTTATGTAACGGCAGTTTTCTTTTTGCTGTGCTGAAAAATTATTCAGGAGAAAAAAGGTGAATAATAAAGTCGAAAGTAATTTCATGAGTTCAGAATTTAAATAAAGAATGAAAAATCTGCACCAATGTCTGAAGTTGGTTTTCAGCTTCCCTGCCTTTATGATTTGAGGTTAAATTAGGTTGGTTATGTAAATCTGAGGTTTTTCCTGCAACTTTTCATCAATTAATTTTCCGAAAGCCTGAATGTAGGGTTGTTGATTATGTTCAGCCAGGCCTTCTTCACTGTTCCAGATTTCGTAGAAAACGAAATGGTTTTTATCTTCAATTCCCTGATGAAGCGTATACAATTCGTTGGCTTCCTCTTTCTGGGTTTCTTTTACCATATTCTGCAGAACTTTCAGCACTTCGGTTCTGTGTTCTTCTTTGGCTTTTATAATCGCGGTAAGGTAAATTTTCATCAGTTAAATATAATGTTCAATAGAATGATGTTTTGGTTTCCAGCCCAATTCTGTTCTGGCTTTATCGGAACTGCATAAGCTGTTGGAGGCAAACCCGAAATATCCGCCGGCGGGCCCGAATGTATTAACAGCCTCCTGGATTGTCACGGATTGTGCAGGCTGCAGCTGATAACGTTCACTTATCCTTTCTGCCAGGTTTTTGATATTCGAGGAACCGTTTTCCGCATAATACAGTGAACCTGCCTTTGCGTTTTCCAGGGCAAGGATGTATAGATCCGCCAGGTCTTCAATATGAACGTTTGACCAGATGTTTTCCCCTTTCCCGAAATAAGCACCAAATCCTTTTTCTTTGGAAAAACTGATTAAAGCGGGAAGCTGGATGCTGTCTTTCTTAATTCCCAGCCCTTTTCCATAAACCATCGTGGGAACAATAACAATGCTTCTTATGTCTTGCGCGGCAGACTGAAGGATGTGCTGATTGATCAGTACCCTGGAAGCCATTTCCAGTCTTGGCTGCAGAGGAATGTCCTCTGTAAATACATAATCATTTTTCTCTCCATTCTCTTTCCCTCCAAAAATCGCTGACCCGGAAGTAAAAATAAATGTCTTTCCGCTTCTTTTCAGTATACTGACAATACTGTCCGCAGCATAGGCATCGTCTGCAGAATCTGCATTATGGATAACAGCATCTGTTCCTGAAATGGCAGATTGTAAAACAGCTTCATCATGAATGCTTCCTACAATGGTTTCAATGCCTGCCGCTTCCAGTTCTTTCGCATGCGTTTCATTTCGGATCAATCCCGTTACTTTATAATTTTTATCCAGTAATTTCCTGGCGATGGTGCCGCCGATGTATCCGGTAATCCCGGTAATTAATATATTTTTCATCTGATTAAGTTATGCAAGTTGCGGTTTTAATTCTTTTTCGAAAACGGCTGTCAGGTGATTCCTGTAAGCATTCATATCTCGCTCTATATCTGCATTTTTTTCTACATCATGGAAATGGAAGCTTTCCATTTTTTCTAAAGAAACAAAAGCGTTCATCCTGTGGAACCCAAATAATGGCCCGTTGTCTACACTCGTTTCATTGAAAAATTCTCCGGGTAGCGTGAAAGCAGTTTCCGGGGCATTCCAGCTTGTGGTGACCATGTATTTTCTTCCGCCCAGCATTCCGCCGGTCCCGTAATTGATCTCCGGATTGTCGGAAGTCCTGCCGTCACTCATATAAATTCCTCTGGCATGGCCAGCCGTAAAAACTTCATCAATATATTTCTTAAAACCGTTAGGCAGCTGAAACCACCAGATCGGGGTATGGTAAATGATATAATCTGCCCAGACGAATTTTTTTACTTCTTCATTCTTATCATAACCCTCACTTACATTCGTGATTTTAACTTCTGTATTTTCAAAGTTTTTTAAAATATTCATGGTATTCTCTGCAATGGTCTGGTTATATTTTCCTCCGGAATGCCCGAAGTTCTGTCCGCCGTTGATGATCAGTATTTTTTTCATGACTGTTGATTGTTTAAATTCTACTCAGCAAAGTTATGTCTGATTATACTATAATAAAAATAATATAATTTATACCTTTGTATTATAATTATAATACTTGATCTATGGTTAACCTGGAATGGTACCGCACTTTCAAAGCAATTTATAAAACAGGGACTTTAACGGGCGCTGCTGAAACCCTGTTTATTTCGCAGCCCGGCGTAAGCCTGCATCTGAGTTCTCTGGAAGCGTATGTTGGCTATAAATTATTCGACAGGACAGGGCGAAAAATGATTCCGACCGAAAGAGGAAAAGTCCTGTTCAATGCGGTTGCTGAACCGTTGAGCAGATTGGAGGATGTAGAAAAAAACTTTCAGAAATCCACAGAAAAGCATACGCCGACCATCAGTGTCGGGATGTGTTTTGAAACCTTCCAGACCACGCTGGAGCAATATGTTTCTACGCTGCCGTTTAATTTGATCATTAGTTTCGGGGAATATCCTGAAATGCTGGATCAGCTGGATAAAGGAATTTTAGACCTGATTATTACACCCAAAAAAGGAACGTCGCCCAATATTCTGCATGAAGCATTTTCTTCTGAACAGATTATTCTGGTGGGTGGAAATGAAATTGATGCAGAAAGCTTCAGGAAAGTAATCAAAACAAAAGGCATTGAGCATGCTGAAGAATGGCTTAAACAGGAGAAATGGTACGGAACCACGGGTGATATGGAACATCTTTTCCAGTTCTGGATATTAAACTTCGGACACAAACCTAACTTCCGGCCCAATTATATCGTCCCGAATTTAAATTCCATTGTCCGCTGCCTGAAAGGTGGAACCGGACTGGCTGTGGTCCCGGATTTCTTATGTAAAAACGAAATCGGAAGCGGAGAGGTAAAACTGATCTGGGAGGGTGAAAAGAAATTAAAGAATACGCTGTATTTCGGATGCCGGAAAAATACAGTGTATCAGGATGAAATCGCCCATATTAAAAGCCTGTTCAGAAAAGTAATGGGCTGATCAAAATAATTTATTATAAACTCATATGAATGATGGGATAAGGTTTTCCTGAACCGTCTTTTTCAGATCTTCCGATGGGTTTAAAGCCCATTTTCTCATAGAAACCGATGGCCTGCGGATTTTGTTCATTAACATCAACTTTTGTGATCCGGGCTGCTCCTTTCATGAATTGATACAGCTTTTTACCGAAGCCTTTCCCACGCATTTCATCATGTATAAAAAGCATCTCTAAATTTCCTGCTGATGCTGATGCAAAGCCTTTTGCCTTATTATTTTCAGTAATCAGGTACACTTCAAGATGCGGTAGATAATCCCTGGGAATTACTTCTTTAAAATAATTGAAATCTTCTTCTGAAAGAAAATGATGAGTAGCTTTTACGGCAGATTCCCAGATCTCCATAATGTCCGGGTAGTCATCCTGGGCTGCCAATCTGATCTGATGTTTCATCGTTTTAAATTTTCAACAAAAATAAAAAATCAGATAAGAAACTGAATAGAAATAGGAAGGTTATCATACAAGATTTATGTGTACATTCAAATCTGATCTGAAAAGTCAGTGGAAATTATTTTAAAGAGATTTTAAGAAAAATGATATCCTGAAATTCTAAAATTTATCGTAAATTAGTTAGCATTCACATCAAATAAAATACTATGCAGAAAAAAACATATGCAGGCCAGCCTGTCATTACATTAAATAACGGAGTTGATATTCCTGCTTTAGGATTCGGAGTCTGGCAGATGGAAAATCTACAGGAATGTGAAAATTCCGTAATCAAAGCCATTCAGACTGGGTACAGGATGATTGATACGGCTGCGATTTATCAGAATGAAACTGCTGTCGGCAATGCTATAAAAAACAGCGGGACAGATCGGGAAGACCTGTTTATAACTTCAAAGCTATGGGTTCAGGATACTTCATACGAAAAGGCGAAAAGTGCTTTCCAGCGGACACTGGACAGGTTACAGCTGGATTATCTCGATATGTATCTTATTCACTGGCCTTACGGTGATTTTACAGGTGCCTGGAAAGCAATGGGAGAACTTTATCATGAAGGGAAAATAAAGGCAATCGGTGTTTGTAATTTTACCGTTGAGAAACTGGAAGAATTAAAGGCACACGCAGGTGTACTTCCTGTAATTAACCAGATTGAACTTCATCCCCTGTTCCAGCAGAAAGAGCTTCAGGTATACAACAGGGAAAACAATATCGTTACGCAGCCCTGGAGCCCGCTTGGAAATGGTAATGCAGGACTTTTGGACCACGAAGATTTAAAAAATATCGCAGAAAGACACAGTAAAACAGTTGCTCAGGTGATCTTAAAATGGCATCTGCAGGAAGGGTTCTGTGTGATTCCGAAATCGGTAACGCCGTCCAGGATTGAAGAAAATTTCAATGTTTTTGATTTTGAATTATCAGAAGAAGAAATGAATACTGTGCGTTCTTTAGATACCGGAAAAAGATTATTCTTTGATCCGAAAGATCCGGAATGGGAACAGAAAATGCTGAATGCTGTGGCGGATATTTAATGTATTGCACATATAGCATGATAAAACGAAGGAAGCAATAATTATCGCTTCCTTTTTTATTAATTTTAAGTAAAATAACGCTATGCTTTTTCCCAATATTGTTTCAAATAGATTAAATATCAAATACCCTGTTGTTCAGGCTCCGATGTTTGGAGTAAGTACGCCGGAAATGGTTGCAGCAGCGAATCATGCAGGTTGTCTAGGATCTTTAGCTTTGGCTGACCATTCAGCTGAACAATCGGCTGAACTGATCAGGAAAACGAAAAAACTGACAGACCGACCTTTTGCGGCTAATATTTTTGTTCATGATATTCCCGAAATTACAGATTCTTTACGACAGAATTATCGGAACGCAAAAAAAGTTATTGAACAGTTTGCCGGAGAAAACAATATAGAAGTCAGTCTTCCTGAACTTCAGGATGTCAAACTGAATACTTATCATGAACAGATAGATACAGTCATCGGAGAGAATTGTAGGATTCTTAGTTTTACGTTTGGAAACCTTGATGATAAAAGCATTCAGAAACTAAAAGAAAACGGGGTTATACTTATTGGGACATGTACATCTGTTGAAGAAGCATTACTGCTGGAAAAATCAGGAATAGATATCATCTGTGTACAGGGGATTGAAGCAGGTGGGCACAGAGGAAGCTTCGAAGCTGAAAATATTCCTCAGATCGGAGGTTTATCTTTATTATCGCAGGTTTCTGACTCTGTAAAAGTTCCGTTAATTTATGCAGGCGGAATATATAATGCTAAAACATTAAAGGCATCGAAAGAACTGGGAGCTCAGGGTTTTCAAGTGGGAAGTATTTTGTTGGCTTCAAAAGAAAGCGCATTGCAGCCTTTTGAAAAAGAAAATCTCAAAAGAGCCAAACAGAAAGATATGGTATTGACCAAAAGTTTTTCCGGACGTTACGCAAGAGGAATCAAAAATAAATTCATTACAACAATGGAATATTCAGAATGTATTCTGCCTTATCCGTATCAGAATAAACTGACGAATGAATTGAGGAAAGTTTCAAAAGCTTTACAAAATCCTGAGTTTGTAAGCATCTGGGCAGGACAATCAGTGCATAATTACAGTGAACTTTCCACAGAAGATATTTTGAAGAGATTAATTGAAGATTGTGAACTAAAAACTCCTTTCTGCTGAAAGGAGCTTTTAGTTTTATTCAAAAGATTATATTATTTCGTCAGATCAAGCCCGCCAAAGTTACCCGAACTCATCATCATGTAAACGCCTTGGGTTTTGTCCAGTGTATCCCAGTAGGCATGAAGCTCTTCTGCACTGGTAAAGACTTTCAAGTTTTCGTTTTTAAATTTTTCTTTGATCAGGTCAGGAGAAATCGGTTCCATTCTTTTGATCTTTAAAGCATCTTCAGAATAGAAAACGATCGCTTCATCAAGTCCGTCCATGGCATGGTCATACTGTTCAAGGAAAACAGGATTTAAGCTTGAATACGTGTGAAGCTCAAGAAAACCGTATTTTTTTTCTTTTTTAAACTGTTCGCAGAAAGCTTTAACAGCAGCTTTTACTTTGCTCGGAGCGTGTGCAAAATCTTTGTAAAGTGTTCCATTGTCTTCTCTCGCTACTTTCTCAAGACGTTTTGAAGCTCCTTTAAAGCTCATGATGGCTTCATAGAAATCTTCATCCATAACACCCAGATGATGGCAGATATTTCTTGCCCCTTCCAGATTCAATAAATTATGTGCTCCGAAAACCGAAAGCGGGACATTGCCCATTTCTGTTTTCAAATGGACCTGGCCGTTAATGATTTCGTATTCGGGTGTTTTGTAGGGGATTTTTCTGAAATAGTTTTCCGCTGCCTCTACTACTTTTACCACTTCAGGGTCTTCTTCGTTGTAAACTAAAATTCCGCCCGGTGTAATACTGGCCACGAATTTCCTGAACTGCTCAATATAATCATCAAACGTTTTAAAGACATTGATGTGATCCCAGGCAATTCCGCTTAACAATGCAATGTTGGGCTGGTACAGCAGGAATTTAGAACGGAGATCAATAGGAGAGGAGAGGTATTCATCACCTTCCAGCACCATAAAGTCGTTATCCTGAGTGAGTTTTACCATACAGTCGAAACCTTCCAGCTGGGCACCCACCATATAATCCA
>Ga0265780_10012256_pt1 | contig 10068 bp, 12 predicted proteins | sample P1T30metagenome_FD_192432 | JGI IMG/M metagenome (GOLD analysis project Ga0265780, IMG submission 192432) | Plant litter microbial communities from East Loma Ridge, Irvine, California - P1 T30 | ecosystem: Environmental > Terrestrial > Plant litter > Unclassified | place: USA: California... | reverse complement strand
GGGCGATGATGCAGGTGGATTGCCTCTTCTGCAACTGGTACCACGGATGCTACCTCAGACGAGAGCATGACGTGGGCGCGGGTGTTTGATGCAGGTGTCGAGCCAAAAAACTCTGCTCAGACCAGGCGTTTCCGTGCATATGGCATGGACGCGCTCTTGCCGCGAAAGTCGGGATCGTTCGCTCGTTGGGAAGTGGATTGCCACCGCTAGAGCTACCCGGACGTGGACGCGTCGGCTGGTACCATGTGACTGCGCGGCTCACAAGCGGCGTCAGGCTCTTGCAGATGAGCATGCGCCCGGCTCTGCCCTCTTCCACCACACCGAGACGCGACGCAAGAGCCTCACAGCATCCCTGACATCTCCTGCCACATTCTGCGCGCCCTTTGCGAGTTGTTCCGCGGTGCCCAACAAGGAACTGCTCCCGCCCGTTCGCGCGTCTTCCCGCTATCTCGCGTGCTGCGCACGAACACGGTCCACGGTGCTGCTACGACACGTCTCCGACCATCCAACTCCCACCGAGACCCGCCATTGGGACGTTTGCTACCCTGACATCCTTACCTGCATCTGTATTTTCGGCGCAGCTGCTTCCACTTTGACTGCGAATTGCACTCACAGCGCGAGTCGCTAGTTGCCTCCTACCCCGCCGCCACGCCCGCGAAACCATGATGCGTAAGTCGCGTTCCCCAAGCCGACTTAATTACCCCGGTACTCACGCTGCCATTGCACCAGCAGAACACGCCCAGGCCACCCACACAGCAACTATTGCTACCGTAAACAACACAGAGCCCCAGGCCTCGCAGGAATCAGTCCAGTCTGCTGTGTCTAGTACCTTCTCGGCACCGGCACTTCCCTCCTCGTCGAGCAATCTCTCCACGGCCACCACTACCGAGACCGACCTCACGACCCCGTCCTCGACTAACGTAGCGAGCCAAAGTAAACCTACCGAGGCCCCAATGCCGGAATCGTCAAGTCAGAGTACTGGTGGGCAGGTGCGAGCGGCACCACGCATCGATACCGCTGCTGCCAACGCGCTCCAGACTGGTGACACAGCAGCTGGTCCCATGCCACTAGAGTCTCCAGCAAAGAGCTCCAAGAGGACTGTAGACGGGTCTCTCAAGAGCGCTGGGCTAGCGCCTGAAACTCCATCGGCGCCCACCCATTCACACAAGAGAAACAAGAGCATGGATACACACTCAGGTCGCATTGGAGAGGTGCGTAGTATAGCTCCAGGCCAAGTTTACACTCTGCTGACGCGAACGCAGCTATCCGCACAGCTCAAGACGCGTCTTTCCTACGCCATGGTCAAAGTCCAGAACGGCTGGGAGAAGCAGTCGCTCGACGAGCTGGAAGAAAGCCAGTCACAGCGTGGTTCGCCCAACTCTGCTCCTGGGAGGACTGACCATCTTGCATTCGAATCACCTGCTACCATCGATCGCCAAAGAAGACCGAGCGGCGTATCTGACATCTCAGACCAGATGATCATGTCCCCGGCTTCTGATCCAACCCGGTCACTTGCTGGGACCCCAGCTTGTTAGTCAATCCCAAAGACTCCTCTGAAAATGCTAACGCCCGTCAGCCTACTGGCGACCAGGTACCCGTCCTGCCATGAATGCCGCGGCAAACCTCATATCCATCACCGGAGCACAACATGGCTATGGCCTTGCACCAGCTCCAACCTTCCAGAGTGGGCGAAGACGAAGCTCCAGCGTCTCACACGTGCCTCCCCCGCTTCTTGGGGCCAGCCAGAGGAAACACTACAGTGATGTTGGCGCAGGTCCACGATCACCAGCCACTCCTCGAGCAGGCATCCTTCGCATGCCCAGCCAACAAGCCGAGAAGGACGCCGTCGACACACTCCTCTTCATGAGCAGTCCCAACAACTCACAGCGCTTCCCAGCCGGTGGCCAACCAGCACCAAGTCCACTCCGAGCCGAAGCACCGCAACGACGCGTCATGTTCGAAGCATACCCACCACAAGACAAACGCGCCATGTACCAGCCATCGATGCCCGCACCGCCCCACCACCACCAACACGGACCGTACCCCGCGTACCCAGCGAGATAACAGTAAGAGCGTCTCCGATATGAGAATCCACTCCCCACCCTCTCTTCAACACTATTCTTACGGCTCGACGATCGCATTGCATGGCTGGCGTTGAGATACCCCACTGCACCTATGTCCACATTGTTACTGTCAGCCACCAATCTCCACACCGGACGCATTTGTTGTTCATGCCTCGGATGCTTTGGGAGGTTGTATTGATATCGCTTGGCTCCTCTTCTTGTATGAGCTTTGCTCTTCTTACGCTTGTATACTTTGGCTCCCTGGCTATGGCTGTTGTTGGCCTCGAGTAACATTTGTAAGTTTGAGCGTGTGGATATGTTATGAATAGGTATTATGATTGTGTAACGAATAGATGATATATGTATATTCTGATGTGCGGGCGATGGTGATGTGTGGGGTGACGGTGTGTTGAGATGGGTGCATGGGACTGATGGGTCGTTACAAGAAAGAGTGACGGTAGTGACGCGACCGATATATGAACGACGTGCGAAGTGCGTGCAGTATACCTAGGTATATATATATATCTAAATTTATCATGTGATCAAGTCGCAGTAAAGATCACTTGCATGCACATTCCAAGTTGTGTGTGGGCTGAAGGGCTAGAGGAAGTTATGAACGAAATATGTCTCATACTCGGTAAGGTCTTTATTTGCATATGTACGTGGTTCTGCACGTTGAACTTGTCCAAACAACTGATCTCCGCTGCGCATTGATCACGACATACCTGCCCAGGTGGGTATCCGTACTTTGCCGCTTGCGTTCGCAACCAATAGCTGGGTTCCAGTCGCCACACAGCCTAACAGTCCTCCCTTTGTGTTGAGTTATCTGACTGTCTATCACTTGCAAATTCTATCATCCGGGAATAGGCAGTTCCGGTATCACTCGCGTCGTTTGTGTTGTAAGTATGTCGTACAAGAAAACTAATCAGGGGCGCTGCAGTCTACATTGGTGAAAAAAACCCGCTGATGACGAAAGTTGAATGTAATGTAGACTTCTAGGAGGCATGTTCTTAGTTTGTTTTTTGATTGGGGAAGCATGGTCCAATTCCAGGCATAGCTACTGCGATGCATTTGTCTTTACTGCACAATTGCGTAGACTCCGGCATACTGTTTCTAAAATTGCATGCGATGGAAGCTCGCGTTGCATTGACACTCCTCTTTGGTGTGGAGTGCGATGCTCGATCATTTTACATTATCTGATTTACTCTTTGCTATATCTCCTTCTCATGACACTATCCATTGATCCCCTGTCGGTATTGTTGGACGCCTCGAAGTCTATGTGTACATCACAATTCTTGTGACCCTAAGCCTGTAGCCTGCAGTTACTGGTTCCAATTTGCAGACTACACATTCGTGAATATCGGGGTGCATCGGCGAATTGAAGAGGTTTACCGACGACATCTAAGTTGACGTGATGTTTCAATTAAAACTAACACATTGTCTCCCTGAGACCTATGTAGAAGCCAGCCAGATTGAGCGGGCTTGTGGTAAGCATAACTGATTGGGTGTCATGTACTTAGGTAAAGATGAAAGCAAACCATCGCCAAGCGAGCCCGGGATTCAGCACGTTCATGTTGGAGGAAAACAAGGGCTGTTTCTAGACGATACAAGCAAGAGAGGGCCTCGTTGTAAGATTTTTCATCCTAGAGTATTGGTGGGAGGGAATAATTTAGCATGTCTGGTCAAAAAATGTCCTTCACCACCACCATCATGTTAACCCCTCTTTGTTGAATATTGTATTGGACAAAACTTCAAAAAGAAAGCTGGGGTTGGGTAACAGCTACATGTGCTGCGGTAGCGTTCTTATTGCGATTTGTAGTTGTTTTAGGCCGATTGATGCGGAAGTCCAAAAAAAAAAAGTCCTTCACGGCCACACCACCAACACCTCATATTCAAGACCACGATGATCGACAAGGAAGCAAAAAAGAAGCCCGACGTGGGGGTCGAACCCACAACCTTGAGATTTGATACAATCGTGTCTGTTAGGACGTGATAACTAAGAGTCTCACGCTCTACCGATTGAGCTAGCCGGGCTGATGTTGCTTTCGATGGAAATGTGAGCAAATATAACATTATCATCGTCAGAGTGCAAGCTATGAAGCTGCTGTTTACTCGCACAGGCCTGTGGTATGAAGTTTGGATCGAGATGGAAAATTTTGTTTGGGCATGCGGGTCGGGACTTATCAGATTTTGCCAATATCCGAAAACCCCGCCTTTGCCAACCAGCCACCCATCCATCCGGTACACGGAAAAGACAAGCTCTTTACTTGCTCACGCTACAGTTCGGGCGCGCTATCGTAGTGTATGCATCTCTATTAAACCTAGCACAAGGACTACCGCAATGGTCGGAAACAATAGATACCTAGGTATGGCTCCAAAACCTTACAAGTGGTTTGCGCATCACTGTTCTGCCTTGTAAGGCATGTTTTTGCTGCCTAGTCAAAACATGCAAGTAATATGCACGACACCGCTCCAGCGGACACCCTTGTCAATCTCGTACGGCACGGATTCTAGAAAGAGACGAGGTATGCCTCCCGCATTACTGTATTGCGACAAGAGACGCGTGCCAACGGTGGCGAAGCACGAAGATGGTCTCATGAAGGCGCATATAAGCTCATCGCGCATGAGCTTGAGGGATGTATACGAGCTTACTAACGGACGTTGGACCAGCCTCCCTCGGTTGAGTATCATCCTCGATGCTTGTAAGTTTGTGATGCACACACGTTCGGTGTTCAGTGCGTTGTGGTGTACTCAGGGGTCCGATCCGACGGGTAATATTTGAAACGTCGACAATATGCCGCTTAGTGGTCTGGATACGAGGCAGAATGGAAGGCTTTCTGGACCTGCATCGCAAGGGTCGAGGATGATACAAGTAGATGGTGCGCTTTGGCCGAGAGACGGTCAGTATTATCGGGTCGACCAAGGATTCGTTCCGATGTAGTTGCGATTGCGCCGATCGCTCGCGTGCAAGGGGTAAACACGTGATGTCATCCTAACATCAAGCTGTGCCGCGCAACGCGTCAAGTCGAACCCAAACCCTCGAACAACTCCGTGCCCAAAGTTTTGTCAGTGAATCCGCTACTTGTCAGTCATATCCTTGATAATTCGATGTTCGACCATGCCACGGACGCGGGGCGACGCAAGGAGTGGCGCTGATGCGGAACGCGACACCACCTGCAGTCAAGACCAGGAGAAACAGCCGCGAGACATTGCGTCTGGAGGGCAAAATCCGGAGTCCCCGACACAATCTGCCGGCCAGAAGAGGAAAGTGACATCCGAAAATGAAGCATCTGCAAAGCAACGCCGAACGAGCGAAAGACAGGGAGCAGCTACATCGGTACGGGCCGAAAAGAAGGAGGAGCAACCGAAAGAAGAAGATCTGAAACAGCGGAAACCACGACTCACCACACCAGATCTGGAATATGATTACGATCGTTCCAAGCTACGTGACCAAGACCAACTCCGGGCCGCAGGGCACGCCCGCGCTGGGATGACATCAGTGCGCCCCAAGAGATCAAAGATTGGGTCAGCGAAAGTTTCTACATACCCAAGCCCACGAAGCCTCCTGGACGTCTGAACGCCGCCCTTAATAATTCAATGTTCAGAGATGAATGTCGGCTGAACCCCTTCGCACATTTTCACAAACTGTATATATGCCATGACAAGGGACGCGAGGGCTCACCCACATACGACCAAGGCGGCTTCGAGCTTGACTACGAGAAGGTGAATGATTGGATGAAACCACAAGCCTACAACAAGAAAAAGATGGTGCGTGGCATGGAGAAAGCAGTCGAACGACGAACGACTGAGCAGCAGAAGATGTTCGACTTGTTCTTTTTGGCCAAGTGGAACGATGACAGAGGTATCGGTCACTCCGTGGAGAACTATGTCAAAGACCAGGTGTCAAAAGATATCGGCGTGCCGTGGCATCAAATCGGTCCGGAGCAGGTGCAGCAATGGCGTGACAGAGGCTTCCAGCCCGTCAACTTCTACAACTGGTGGCAAGAGCCCAACGAAGAGGAGAAGAAGAGAATGATGAACATGATGTCAGGAGCTAGTTTGAGAAAGGACTTGTAATTACATAACCATATCTGATGATGTTCTAGGCAAACATCACTTTGACAACACGCTAGTTTTTCCTCCGCCCATATGACCCAAGCTAATCTCAACACGTCCCATGCTGCCGCCGGAAGACTTCTACATATTAGGCCCTCCGAAGAGCACATCAGGCCGTCCAGAGCGGACCGTCTCACGGCTAAGCGAAAAGCTTAACCTACAGATGCCACGCGTCTCAGCAATCCCGCTGGCTCTTGGTAAGGCAAACAGCGAGGCGGAGTCCCCGAAGTGTGGTCACCTGGGTCCCGCTGTATCGTTTCACGTATTGTATTGTAATGTAACAGTGAGATGTAGCTCTCGGTACGTGGTTTTTGGGCATCTGGGGAACGTGCCGCGCAGTCCACCTATTCATAGTAATCTAGCTGCCTGGATTTTCTTCAGGGTATGTGGGGTGTGGGGTGTGGAGTTTCTGATACAGTGCTTGGAGAAGTGACGGGATGTGGAGACTTTCGCTCACTCCGTCTTGAAATCGGGTACGTGAGTGTACGTCCGTTCCTACAATCAGAATCGCATTGACGAATTTGTCAGGTGGTCTTCGAAGAGTAAGGGGAGATATGGGCACAGCAGCGAGCATTAGCTTCGCAGTATCAAGTGACGACCTGTAGACTACACTCGCCTAACGCGGGTATCGCCCTTGACGAGTGACGGAGGTAGACGCCTTTCCTTCGTGTAGAGTCTAGTGCCCTTGCGTCCCCTTAGCTTCAACACGGCCACTCCGACCTCATCATGCATACTAGCCCGGTGCCATCACCCACGCCAACACGTAGTCTTCATTCAAGCATCGCCGAATACTTCGACGGGCGATACCGAATGCAAGTCTGCCACACCAGCGGGTACTTGACATCATAAGTTTGACATCATATCATCCTTCCAGAGTGTTCATGTGCCCAAATATACATCCTTTCCATGCAGGAACGCGTACCCCTTCCTACGATACCAGGTCCAAGTATACAGCGGTGACGAGGCCTGCTCAAGGCAGCAACGTAGGAACATACCAACGGAATCCAGACCCAAAGTCCGGTCCGACAATGTGAAGAACAATGTATGCCGTGCATCGACGACACAGATCGACAGGGACGGGACGCCGTTCCACGGAGGTGGTTAACTTCAAGGTTCCATGCTAACGGTACCTACCGCTGTGCGGCAAGCCATCACCAGACGCACGGTGTATCGTGACAAAAACCTTCAACACCAACAACGCTCAAGCGAAGCAAAATGGCATGATGACATCTGCGGGTGACAAATGCTGCAGGGACTCGCGTGTGTAAACGAGAGAAAGACGCACGCGTCGCGCAACGGATGAGGCAGGTAAAACAGCGGTCCAGGCGACGAGATCGTGCATCGTGCAGCGGACATGGACGCGGATCAGGACACTCTACATTAGCTGACGCTAGCTAGCATGTATGTGATCACTGGTGTATTGATGCGCCTGCTGGCCTGCAACGGCTCAGGCTGTCTTCAAGGCAGAGAAAAAGAAATAGCCCGGGCGTGGCCCGCCGCCCAACAACCCTGATTCGTGATAGTGGGGACGGTGCTATTTTGACTCGAATGGGTAACCGATCCTGTCTTTTTGTTCTTCTACTTTTTTTCCGTAGATGCGCACTTTACTTGGTTGGGTAACTTTAACGCGATGGGGGTACGAGGCGTCCGACTTGTACTCGGGGTTGAGGCTGTGCTGGGTTTAGGCGGCCAATCAGGGGTCCTCACTTCCGGGTTTGTCACGTGGTTAGGCCCTTTCGCGTCTGGAGAAGCTGCAGTAGTTGGCATCAAGGTTCGCAAGATGGTCTTTGAAACGCAATTGACACTCGGTGAAACGAAAGATGGGTCGAGGCTTTGTGGGCGGAGAATTATGTTTATTGCATATGTGTGACGAGACTCTCCGAACTCGACCTATCAAGTACTTGCCAGATCTGACATATTAAGTAACTGCCAAGCTATACACTTTAACATGTTGCACAGCCTCACGACTGATAGTAAGGATGTTGTGAATGTCTGGGGTCACGGTACATTGCCGATGCGCTTTGGTCGTAAACCCGCTGACCTGATGCAGTAGGTGGCGAGTAATTCGGCATCGTGGCATATGCTGTTCGCTCCGTGGAGGCTGTGTAAGCAATGTTGTGGGGCATTATTGGTTGCTGGGCGACCGGATATGGGCTGTAGCCATACACTGATGGGCTCGTGGGTGCACCGATGTGCAGTGATGGTGAGGGGTGATGTGCGTAGGGCGACGTTTGATCCCATGTGGCAGGCATGTTGGAGCCCAGTGGTGGCTGAGTGTATAGATACTGAGACGGAGTGACCGATGAATGGTGCGAAATCCGGTCGGCTGTAGCGGTAGGTGTGGCGTATGTTTGTGGAGATGACCATGTTGAGTATGCGTCGTTGTCGAAGCCTGACCAGGAATGGCGACTTGATCCGTGTGATGGTGTGGTCAGGAACGTATCGTACATGTGGGAGTTGGGGGAGAGGTAGTCATCGTCCTCGGCATAGTTCGACAGGGCCGGTGTACCAGAGTCGGATGGAGAACTTGGAGCATTGGGAAGGGTGATGCCCTGGTTCTGGTATCTTCGCACGAGGACCGTATATCTTGACAAGATTAGGAAATAGTGCAACAAACAGTAGTGAGGAACGTACCTATTCTTGATATCATTCTTTGATCTTCCTGGAAAATGCTCACGTTGGATGTCTTTCCAGTGTCGTCCGAGTCGCTGGACTGCATCAATAAGTGTTGAGTCCTATACAGCACCTGTCAGCAAGCCGAAAGTGGTTTCTGTCCGTGAGACTGCTGTCACTGACATCTAAGTCGCGCCATTCGCTTCGATCAAGATCCGGATCAAGTGACTGCTGCCACCGCTTCGCGCATTCTAAGGGATGGTCAGCAACGAAGTAGTAATACATCGTAGTACTTACGGTCTGCACTGCGACTTCCGACACAGCTTGCTACCACTGTCCATCTGTTGATAGTGGAGTCAGTACCAGTGTATGCTTCCGATTGTTGAGCCATACTTTTGGCCGTATTGTTGTACCCCTCTTGAAAGCAACTGATCTTCACTCTTCGACCACTGCCCCTTCTTGAGACCTCCTGCTACCGAGTTGTGCCACCGTTTTCGACAATCTTTGTTCGTTCGACCAGGGAGGCTATCGGCGATTCTGCACCTGCAGGCACTGTTAGTTGTTGACTTGAGTGGAGTCAAAGCAACATACCAATCCTTGACTTCTCCTTCTACGACTGATGATGCTTAGTTAGCTTGCTTAGGAAAGACTGATATGCAGAGACTGCTGCGTAGCTGCGGAGCATAGAATACCACATGGGCTGTGTCTCACGCAACTGGTGTAACTTACGTTGGGCCTCCACTTCTTCGCGGAGTTTCTGATCTTCCGCTAAAGACCACTTCCGAGGTTGGCGAATGGAATTGTCCATAGCGTTCGGGAACAGGTCAAGATGCTGCACTCCAGGATATCTGGATATAACCAGAAGTCTATAGACGGTAGATAGGATAGTATGGTCAAGAGAGAGGACAAGAGTTGTTTGGGAATATTGCAATGAACTTGAGTTGTGTCAACCAAGTAGCAGTGACTTAAGGACTTAGTACAAGTAAAGAGTGCAAGACTATCAGCAATGTAGACATCGTGAAGAGACGACCTCGAGCGGAAAGCTAGCATAATAGTGTTCCAGCGCCTTGGCAAACCAGGTCCTTGGATTTTCCGGAGGGAGAGACGGCAAACAAGCTGTATGCCAAGCTGTAATGTTCGACGGTGGTACTCGGTTCGGCTAGTGGACGGCGCAACCTACAGCGTTTTCGAAACAGCCCAGTAACGAACATGTTCCATGCAGCTGGACGAGGCTTTGCAGGCCATGACGCGTGCGTGTATGGTTAGTGCATCGTCT
>Ga0265780_10012254_pt1 | contig 10070 bp, 9 predicted proteins | sample P1T30metagenome_FD_192432 | JGI IMG/M metagenome (GOLD analysis project Ga0265780, IMG submission 192432) | Plant litter microbial communities from East Loma Ridge, Irvine, California - P1 T30 | ecosystem: Environmental > Terrestrial > Plant litter > Unclassified | place: USA: California... | reverse complement strand
CCGGCTTCGCCCTCGATGGCATGACGCGCGATCTTGGCTGGCGTTTCATGTCGATCGGACGCCGCCTGGAGCGCCTGCAATTCCAGAGCGTGGTGCTGCAGCGCGCACTCGCGATGGACGGGAGCGGCAACCTCGACTGGCTGCTGGAGCTATCCGACAGCATCATCACCTACCGCGCCCGTTACCGGGCCCAGCCAGAATGGTTGCCGGTGCTCGACCTGCTGCTGCTCGACGAGACCAATCCACGCTCGATCGTCTTCCAGCTCAACGGCATCCTGGGCACACTGGAAAAGATCGAACAGACCCACGGCCCCTGCGGCACGCATATGCTGGCGCCCCTGAAAACGGAACTGCTCGCGCTGGCTCCGGACACCGACCTGAAGCACGGCAATCCCCTGCTCGGCGGCTTGCTCGACCGGATCGGGCGCGCCAGTGCGGCCCTGTCCGAGCAGATCAGCGTGCAATTTTTCAGCTATACCGACAACGGCCGCCAAAGGAACCGCACGTCATGATCGATTTCGCGGCAAACGGCGGGGTGCGCGCGCGCTATCGCGTGGTGCATGAAACCCGCTACCGGTACAGCAGCACGGTGACCCTGTCGCAGCAATTCCTGCACCTGACGCCCCGCTCCTTTCCCTGCCAGCAGACCGAATCGCACCTGATCTGGCTCGACCCGACCGTCAATGACGGCAAGGATGGCGTCGATTACTTCGGCAACATCACCCGCCACGTGGCGCTGGCCGTGCCGCACGACAGCCTGCTGGTGCATGCCGAATCGACGGTCTCGCTGCGCGCGCGCTACAGCCTGGCGCAGATCGCCGCCACGCTGCCCTGGGAGTGCGTGCGCGACATGATGGGCAAGGAAAAGAGCGCCGCAACACTCGAAGCCTGCCGCTATCTGTACGCCTCGCCCCACGTCAAGAGCTTCCCGGAGCTGGAAGCCTATGCCCGTGCCAGCTACACCCCCGGCCGGCCGCAACTCGATGCCGCGCTGGACCTGACGCACAGGATCTTCGACGACTTCGAGTTCGACGACAAGGCGACCGAGATCTCAACCCCGCTGGAGCAGGTATTGCGCGGCCGGCGCGGGGTCTGCCAGGATTTCGCCCAGCTGATGATCGGTTGCCTGCGCAGCATCGGCCTGCCCGCGCGCTATGTCAGCGGCTACATCCTGACCCATCCCCCCGAAGGCAAGCCGCGGCTGGTCGGCGCCGACGCCTCGCATGCCTGGGTCTCGGTGTTCTGCCCGGCGCTGGGCTGGGTCGACTTCGATCCCACCAATCGCTGCCTGGTGCAGCATGAACACATCACGCTGGGCTGGGGACGCGATTTCAGCGATGTGACGCCAATGCGCGGCATCGTGCTCGGGGGTGGCAAGCAGGAGCTCGAGGTGCAGGTGACGGTGACGCCCTTGCCGTTGCTCGAAGGGGCGTGACTAGGCGCCGTCCTTGTGCCCAAGCCCTGCGGGGATGGGCATGCCCGCGCCGCCGCCGTCCATGCCGCCGCCGCCCCGGTTTCCACCGCCGCCGGACTCGCCTTTTGCACGGCCACCACCACCCTGCGTGCGCGTCGGCCCCTGCAGCGGAATCATCACCTCATCCGGCATCGGATCGAGATCCAGCGCGGCGCGAATAAAGGTGCGCAGGCTGACCACCAGCTCCGCGGTGTGGATTGGCCGCCCCGCCGCCAGGTCGGCCGCCGCCTGCGCCGCCAGCCGGCAGTGCTCTTCGGTACCGAGCAGCAGGATGTCCGCCAGCGCGGCTTCGACCGCATCGCGGATGCGGCGCGAGCGGTCCGAACTCGCCATTCCTTCGCCTAGCCCCTCGTCGCCCGACTGGGTCCGCTCGCGCAGGTCGCGCAAATGCGTCGGATCGACCGTCAGCTGCCCGGTGAACGAGCCGCCCAGGGTGCGATAGGCGGCGATCAGGGTTTTCAGGCGCTCGTTGATCTGGCGGTTCATGCGCTCGCGCCGCTGCTGGATGGTCTGCATCATGAGAATGCGGATGCCCACGCCCAGCAAGGTAAACACGGCAAGCCCGATGATCGTCGTCATCGCGCCTTGCCAAGAACTGAAATCCATATAGCGCATGATGGTTCCGGTGCTTGTCATCGATGCAAGACAGTGTACCGATTCAAGAAAATATGCCTCGGCCGATTGATTTTTTGCGCGCGAAGTCACACACCCGCCTCCTCGCTCGTCTACCAGACAGCCGGCCTGTTTGCCGGCATCGATTCGTTCAAGCTGAGGAAACAAGACAAATGAATCGCGAAAACTGGTTCCAGGCCTCGCCCGAAGGCGCCCAAGCCCTGGGCGGCGTCCATCACTACGTCACGAAGAACACCAATCTCCCCTCCCAACTGATCCACCTCGTCTTCCTGCGGGTCTCGCAGATCAACGGTTGCGCGCACTGCATTGACCTGCACTCGCGCGACCTGGTCAAGGAAGGCATGTCGGTCGACAAGCTGGTGCTGGTCCCGGTCTGGCACGAAGCGGCCTACCTGTTCTCGGACCAGGAACGGGCGGCGCTGGCCTGGGCCGAAGAAGTCACCCGCGTCAGCGAAACCCATGCGTCCGACGAAGCCTGTGCCGCGGCCTCGACAGCGTTCGATTCCAGGGACCTGGTCGACCTGACGATCGCCATCGCCGCCACGAACGCGTTCAATTGCTTGGGCATCAGCTTCCGCCTGAAACCGGCCGCCAGGGCCTAGCGTCACTAACTGGCAACACCATCAAGCCAATTTCCCACTTGACCAGAAGTTAAATTTCTCCATAGAATTATTCTTTGCCCATCGATGGAGCGCGCGCGTGAATAACGAGGAGTTTGGCTGGCTGGTGACTCGCCTGGAGACGGAAGCCGCCAACGTCCCGCGCGCATTCCGTCTCAAGGTTTTCCTGGTCAGCATCGCCGGCTACGTGTTCCTGGCGGCGATGCTGCTCTTCGTCGTGCTGGTCGTGACTTGGGCAGTCGCCCATGCGCACGAACCCGGCATGACGCGGGCGGTAGTGTTCGCCGGCCTGCTCGCTTTGATGACGCTGCCGGTATTCTGGGTAACGCTGCGCGCCCTGTTCACACGCTGGGCGCCACCGGAAGGCCGGCCCCTCACGCGCGCGGAGGCGCCCGTGCTGTTCGACCTGGTCGACAAGATGCGCTCCAAGCTCGGCGGACCGCCGATCCACCACGTCCTGGTCGACGACGACTTCAACGCCGGCATCGTGCAGCGGCCGCGGTGGGGCCTGATCGGACCGAGCGTCAACTATCTCGTCCTCGGCCTTCCCCTCATGCATGGATTGAGCACGTCGGAAATGCTCGCAGTCATCGGCCACGAAATCGGCCACCTGTGCGGCGCCCATGGCCGCCACACAGGGTGGATCTATCGCCAGCGCCGAATCTTCGAGGAAGTCTCGTCCCGCATCGAGGCGGACGCCGACGCCACCGTCTGGCATTGGGCAATGGCGAAGGCCATGCGCGCCTTCGCGCCCTATTTTTATGGCTACACCTTCGTGCTGGGACGCCAGATGGAGTACGAGGCCGACCGCGCCGGCGCCGGCGTCACCAGCGCGCAGGCGGCGGCCTCTGGCCTGGTCCGGATCCGGCTGCTGGCCCAATGGCTGGGCCAGGATTTCTGGCCGACGCTGTACCGGCAAGCCGATACGCGCATCCGTCCCACCATCCTCCCCTACCGGGCGATGGCGACGGCGTTCCGCATGAGCCACGACGAATGGGCCAGCCCGGTCGGTTTGCGCAGCGCCCTGCGCGAAGAATCCGGCGTCGCCGACACCCATCCCTGCCTGCGCGAGCGCCTCGATGCGCTGGGCCAGCAGCCATCGCTGCCCGCGCCCCTGCAGCGGCATGCGGCGGCCGCCCTGCTGGGAGGGCTCGGCGAACGCCTCGCGGCCGAGTTCGACCAGGCGTGGTGGCTGGCGCAATCGAAGGGCTGGAGCGAACGCCATCGCCACGTCACATGCTCGCAGGCGCGCCTGCACGAGTTGGCCAGCCAGCCCCTGGCGGCCCTGCAGCCGCAGGAACTGCAGGAACTGGCGCGCCTGAAGTCCGAATTCGAATCGGCGCAGGCCGCCAAGCCGGTGCTCGAACACCTGTTGCGGCGACCGGGCGGACCGTTTCCGCTGGCATCCTGCGTCTACGGCAAGCTCCTGCTCGACGAGCGCAATCGAGATGGTCTCGACTATCTGGCCACCGCGGCCCGCCATGACCGCCGCCTGGCCGATGAGGCCCTGCACGCCGGCTTCGCTTACCTGCTGGATCTGCAAGGCGAAGAGCGCGCCCAGGCCTGGGTGGACTCGGTGCTGGACGCCGTGCCGGCCTGAGCGGCTGCGTTGCGCATCTCCCGATTTCCGCCCGATTTTTCGCGCCGCAAGCAGTCAGCGCCGTTTTGTCACACGCCTGTCATTACGTGGGCGGATGATGTCCAAAAGTGAGCTCCGGCAAGTGTTCACGCCGGATCGGTCAATGATCACCGGGTGCGAAGACATCATGTACAAAAGCGACAAGAAGCTCTTGATCCTCGATGCGGACGGTACCACCATCGATGCCTTCTCCGCCATCGAAGCGGCATTCTCCCACCATGGGCTGGTGATCGGCGACGAGACCCGGTTCCAGAAGCGGCACAAGCTGCTCAAGTACATGGGCGGGCTGAAGGAATTCCCGTCGATCATCCGCAAGAACCTGCGCAAGAACAGCCGCGCCCAGCTGATCGACACCCTCACCGGCATCTACCGGCAGGAAGCCCGGCTCTACGACGGCATCGCCGACCTGATCCGCGAGCTGATCGCCGCGCCCGACATCACGGTCGGCATCGTCACGCGCAATGTCACGATCGAGCCGCTGGAAACCCTGCGCCAGCTATTCCTGCGCCACGACATCGACATCGCCGAACTCGACTTCCTGGTCCATATTCCCCTCAAGGAGACCAAGACCGTCCAGTTCCGCGCCACGCGCGAACAGTTCGGCGTCAACCCGGCGCGCGCCTTCATCTGCGGCGACGAACACAAGGACTTCATGGCAGCGGTCAGCACCGGCATGCACCCGTTCATGGTCTCCTACGGCTTCGAATGCCACGACCGGCTGACGACCAGGTTCGAGATCCCGCACGAGCTGATTTCACGCAGCTCGGCCGAGCTGTGCTGCCGGATCCGTCATGCGCTCGACCTGGGTGTGCTGGCTCAGGCGCCGTACCAGAACAGCAGCAGGCTGATGGCGCCGAATATCCAGTAGTCGACCGGCGCGCCGAATGCCCAGTGCTTATGCCAGGGCACGAGCTCCTGCTTGAAGCGGCGCCAGCCGAAGGCCGGATTGATGACGAACCACAGGTAATCCTCGACGATCCAGAACAGCATGATCGACGCCGCCACGCTGGCCTCGAGCTTCCATGACCATTGCCCCATGAAGAACAGCGGGAAATGGAAGATCAGGCCGATGAAGGCGAACATCCACAGGTGGTAGCCGGTCAGTGCGCGCCCGCCCATGAAGATGTCGAGCAGCGGATGCTGCTCGATGCGCCAGGTCGGCAGGTTCGCCGCCCACCCGGCATCGCCTTCGATTTCCACTTCCACCCGCGCGAACAGGTAGGCAGCCACCAGCACCGCGCCCACCATCGATACGACCCTGCCACCCTCCGACAATTCAAGCATAAGCCTCTTCACGTAGATGTTCACACTGCGGTTTGCACTGCAGTTCCGACTGGCCCAGCACGGTTTCCAGCACCTGCATGGCGGCGTGCGGCCGGCCCAGCGCCCGCGCACGGGCAGCCATGGCCTGCAGCCGTTCGGGGTGCGCCAGCAGGTGGCGCACCCGGTATTCGAGGGTGGACAGGTCGGATGCCTTGAGCGCCGCCCCCTGCTCGAGCAGGTAGTTGGCGTTGTGTTCTTCCTGCCCCGGGATCGGCGCATTCACGATCATCGGCAGCCCCATCGCCAGGCATTCGGCGCTGGTGGCGCCACCCGGCTTCGTCACCACCAGGTCGGCGCAGGCCATCAGGCGCTCGACCCGGTCGGTGTAGCCCTGTGGCGCCAGCCGGCCCGGATAACGCGCCGCAAGACGCTGCAGGGCCGCCAGCTCGGTGGCATTCTTGCCGGCCAGTGCGATCAGCTGGAAGTCGCCGGGAATGCCCAGGAGTTTTTCCGCCACCCGGCTCAATCCGCCCAGCCCTGCGCCGCCGCCCATCAGCAGCAAGGTCGTCAGCGCGGAATCGAGGCCGAGCTCGCGGGCGCATTCTTCGCGGTCGTGCACCTGGCAGAACGCCGGCATGGTGGGAATGCCGGCCACGTGGATCGCCTGCGCCGCGATGCCCTGCTCGCGCATCCGGAACGCCACCTCGTCGTTGGCGGCGAAATAGCCGGCGACGTGCGGGTGGATCCACATGCGGTGCAGGTCGAAGTCGGTCACCTGGACCCAGACCGGGCAGGCCAGCTTGCCGGCCGCGATTCTCCCCGACAGGATCTCGGCCGGCTGAAAGTGCGTGCAAACGATGGCGTCCGGCGCCAGCGCGGCGATCTCGTCGGCCAGCAGCCGGCAATCGCGCCGCTCGACCCAGCGCCGCAGGCGGTTGAACCAGCCATCCGGCTTGGCCTCGTCGGTCAGCCGGTACACGTGGCGCCACAGGCCCGGCATACGGCCGATCAGGAGAAGATAGAAGTCGGTGTAGACCTTGCGCAGGCGGGGAGCTGCGAAAGCCATCGCATCCAGGTGGATCACCTTGACGTCGCCATAGTCGACTGCGGCGCGGGAACGGATGGCCTCGGCGACCCGGGTATGACCGGCGCCGGCAGGTACGCTGAGCAAGAGGATTCTTTTCCCAGCAATGCCTTGTTGAAAGTCGCCCTGCCTCATGCACACGCCCCTCGGGTCACGGTATGCAGGCGAATGTAATCGCGAAATATGACCCGCCCATGACGGCGGGGTGGACGGTTACGCGAGGGCCAGCGACTCGTCGTGCTTCAGGATGGCGCGGAACAGCCGCAGTTGCCCGGCCGTGGTGTCGTCCCAGCTGAAGCCTTCGGCGTAGCGGCGCACGGCGGCGCGGTCGGGGTAGTTGGCGCGCAGGCGGTTGACGCCTTCGGCCACGCCGTCGGAGGTACGCTCGTTCATCAGCACGCCGGCTTCCGGCGCCGCCACGACTTCGGGCGTGCCGTACACGCGGCTGGCCACCACGGGGGTACCGCAGGCCATCGATTCGAGCAACACATTGGCCCAGCCTTCGCGGCTGGACGACAGCACCATCGCATCGGCCTTGCCGTACTGGATGCGCAATTCCTGCTGCGAGACGGCGCCCAGGAAGGTGACGCGGTCTTCCAGCTTCAGCTCACGCACGAGATGTTCGAGCATGCCCCGGTTGGGGCCTTCGCCGGCGATCACCAGGCGCACGCCCGGCAACTTGGGCAAGGCGCCGATGCTCAGTTCCTGGGCCTTGACCGGCACCAGGTGGCCGACCGTGATCAGGGTGAACGGTTTTTCCTCGCGCTGCTCCGGTGGCCGGAACAGCTGCAGGTCGACGCCATTGCGCAGCGAAACGACGCGCGCCGGATCGATGCCCAGGCCAATCACTTCGTCGCGCAACGCATTGGCCACCGTGATGATGCCGTCGGCGCGGCTGGCGGCCCAATGGATCATCTTGCGCGGCAGTGCGAACTTGGGGAACAGCGTGATGTCCGAACCGCGCGCCGTGATCACGAACGGCTTGTTGAAGTAGCGCGCCAGCATGGCCGCCGCGACGCCGTCGGGATAAAAATAATGGGCGTCGATCAGGTCGAAGTCATAACCCTCGTCGATCATGCGCGCGATCGTGCCCTTGGCCGACTGGAACAGCAGCGCCGGCGCCACGTTCATGCCGATCTTGGGCACCACCAGATAGGGCGGATGCTCGACCTGGATGCCGTGACGCACCTCGCGGCGCGGCACCCTGGCCTGGCGCGCATACTGGCCAAAGCGCGGATTCTGCGACGGGAACCACGGCGCCGGCGCCACCACGCGCGCCTCCACCTGGCCGCTGGCGACCAGGTGGCGCAGCCGGGTTTCCACAAAAATGCCGTGGCCCGGCTTTTCGCTGTTGGGGAACAGCGTGCTGAACGTCAAGATCTTCATCAGGCCGCGGCTCCCGTCAGGCGGCCGTAGATGGTCTTGTAGCGGCCCACGCTGGCTTTCCAGTTACGCTCGCTCTCCACGAACTGGCGGCCGTTCGCGCGCAGCGCGGGCCAGTCCGCCTGGGCGTCGATCAGGCCGCCAACCTTGACGGCCAGCGCCTGCGGATCGTCGGCCTTGAACAGCACGCCGGTCTTGCCGTCGACGATCAGCTCCTGGTGGCCACCCACGTCGGATGCCGCCAGCACCCGGCCCTGGGCCATCGCCTCGAGCGGCTTGAGCGGCGTGACCAGGTCGGTCAGGCGCATCGACAGGCGTGGGTAGACCAGCACGTCGAGCAGGTCGTAGTACATCTGCACCTGCTCGTGGGGCACGCGGCCCGTGAACACCACCTTGTCGACGATGTTCAGGTCCTTGGCCAACTGGCGCAGACGCGCGTCTTCCGGGCCGCCGCCGACCAGCAGCACGCGCAGGTCGGGACGCTCGGCGGTGAGCGCCGGCACCGCGCGCAGCAGGATGTCCAGGCCCTCGTAGGCATAGAAGGAGCCGATGAAGCCGATCAGGCGCGCGCCCTGCAGGCCGAGCTTGGTCTTGAGGTCCTGGTCGGCCACGCCGCCGACGGCGAACTTGTCGATGTCGACCGCGTTGGGGATCACCGTGATCTTGTCGGCCGGGATGCCGCGCGCCACGATGTCGCGGCGCAGGCCTTCGCAGATGGTGGTGACGGCGTCGGCCTGCCTGAGCGCATGGGTTTCCAGCGCCCGCGTCAGGCGATAGCGCAGGCCGCCCTCGCTCGAGGTGCCGTGGTCGACCGCGGCGTCTTCCCAGAAGGCGCGTACTTCATACACGACGGGGATGCCGAACTTCTTGCCGGCCCTGAGCGCGGCGATCGCATTGAGCGACGGCGAATGGGCGTGCAGCACGTCCGGCTTGATCTGCGGGATGATCTCGGACAGGCGGCGCACCAGGCCGTCGATCACCTGCTTCTGGTTCAGCACCGGCAGCTTGGCCAGCGGGCTGTCCGCGACCGCCGTGCGGTAGAAATGCAGGCCGTCCACCGTTTCTTCGCGCATGTCGCCCGAGTTCTGCTTGGAGCCCGTCACGTGGAAGGTTTCCCAGCCCAGCGCGCGCTGTTCGCGCAGGATCGATCGGGTGCGGAAGGTGTAGCCGCTGTGCAGCGGAATCGAATGATCCAGGACGTGGAGAACACGCATGACGGAATCCTTTTACGAGCGTTAGCGGCCGGTGGCGCTGAGGTAGCCGCAGGTGTCGATGATCGTCTTGTCGGCGAACAGCGACTCCTTGAGCGACAGGAACGGCTTGTGATTGACCAGCATGACGACGATCTGCGAACGCGCCAGCGCATCCTGCGGCGTGCGCAGCTCGCCCTTGTCGAGGCTGGCCGGCAGCGCCGAGATGTTTGGCTCGACCACGATCACGCGGCTGCTGTGCGTTTTCGCGATCTCGGCGGCGATGTCCAGCGCCGGGCTTTCGCGCAGGTCGTCGATATCGGGTTTGAAGGCCAGACCGAAGCAGGCGATCGTGACGTCCGATTCCTTGCGCTCCGGGTTGGCGGCCAGGTATTTCTCGACTTCTTCGCGCACCTTGCCCAGCACCCAGTGCGGCTTGTAGTCGTTGACTTCGCGCGCCGCCTTGATCAGCTTGGCCTGTTCCGGCGCGCTGTGCACGATGAACCACGGGTCGACCGCGATGCAGTGGCCGCCCACGCCCGGTCCCGGACGCAGCACGTTCACGCGCGGATGGCGGTTGGCCAGCGCGATCAGTTCCCACACGTCGATGCCGAGCTTGCCGCAGATGACGGACAACTCGTTGGCGAAGGCGATGTTCACGTCGCGGAAGGAATTCTCGGTGAGCTTGCACATCTCGGCCGTGCGCGAGTTGGTCTCGATGCACTCGCCCTGCACGAAGGTCTGGTACAGCGCGATGGCGCGCTCGGAGCAGGCCTTGGTGATG
>Ga0265780_10012253_pt1 | contig 10071 bp, 12 predicted proteins | sample P1T30metagenome_FD_192432 | JGI IMG/M metagenome (GOLD analysis project Ga0265780, IMG submission 192432) | Plant litter microbial communities from East Loma Ridge, Irvine, California - P1 T30 | ecosystem: Environmental > Terrestrial > Plant litter > Unclassified | place: USA: California... | reverse complement strand
TGGCGTATAGCGGAGGTGTGATCGGTTCTCAAATGCCGGAAAGTGGCTCTCTTCTATGTTCTCCGTAAGGAAACCGCTGAAGGCTTCTTGCTCTGCCGGCGCAGGGCTATGCGATACGCCTGAGGTGACTTCTGCGTGAGGACTCATAGTGCGTTTGTACGGGACAAGACTCGAGATGAGGAACTGCTGGTATGAGTATAAGTCATGTGTCATGTTACATGGAATGTTTGCTTACTATAGTAGGCGCGTACAAGATATCTCGGACGATGGTTACTTGTTACTCCCACGGTGATGCTACGCAGGATTGCGCAATTCGCTGAAATTGGGCCCAATCTGATTAGATATGACTTTGCTCGTGATGTATGACGTCTACACTGAACATGAACGAGAGCGGTGGGAAAGCAGAAGACCAACAGCTGAAGTACGGTAAAAAGCCTCCAAGGGATGTTGTCAAAAGATAGAAACACGCAATGCTCGCTCAAATGTATTTACTGCTCCCGTAGCTGCTTTATGAGCCGACGTAGATGGCTGTCAACCAGAGCACTTGGACCGAGAAGACCCGGTCCAAGTTGCGAGCTCAGCCAATCCATGCTGGCGCTGGATCTGCGAGGCTCACCAGACGATGGGTCGATGGCCGCTCCTACTTAGTGGTCAACGGGCCGTTTCAAGACGGCGCATGCTCTGCCGTGGTATAGGAAAAACTTCATCTGATAATTTTGATCTGATAACCCACATGCGCTGCTGGCGACCCACATCGCGCTGTCGCGGTGCAGGCAAAATTTTCGAACGCCCGCAGCACTTGTGCTTGTTCCGTGATGGATGCCGTCGCGATGCGTGGGATGACAGCTTGGCGCATTCGGATCAATGCGCGGAGCGAAATCGGAGAAATATTGTGTTATCAGATGCCGTGACAGAATCTAATCTGATGGACTAACTGGACTAGTCTGCTCAACAGTCGGCGTTGCTGCTAGCTTAGGCTAATGCACCGTAGCCGAGGATCTTGTGCATATCCAACTTCTGAGCCGAGGAATGACGGTGGAGGCGCTTGACCCTTTCCTGAGCCGTCCCCGGGTCGATGCGGTGCGTTAGGAAATAATCTAATGGAACGGAAAGAGTTGGAGCCCTAATTTGATGAAAGGCTAGCATGAATTAGGGAGGTCACACTAGGACCAAAGTATTGTACAGGCCGAGCCGAGCATACTCCGTATGCGAAGGCAAGTGAAAAAGAAACGCTATACTATAGTGCAGGTGGATGGACGGATGAAAATCAGACAACGGCAGGTGTCCCACAGGCGATGCTTTTGCCAGTGGCGCGTGGGTAATAGGCAGAGACTAAGATGTCATAGAGCACCGAGAGAATGGCAAGAACATCGTTCATTCCAATTCCTGCGCGGATACCATGGCTGCATATATTCCCGCCAAGTCAACAAGCTCATCATGGCGTCCTTGTTCTATAATTCGACCGGAGTCGAACACGAAAATACGGTCCGCATGCTGCACGCTTGCTAGTCGATGGGCGATTACAATGGTAGTCCGTCCAGTTGATGCAGCTGCGATTGCTTGCTTCACATCTCTTTCAGTCGTAGCATCAAGCTGCGATGTGGCTTCATCGAGTAGCAAAATCTCTGGATCTCGTATGAGTGCCCGGGCGATTGCCAAGCGCTGGCGCTGGCCGCCGGACAATTTCGATCCGTGGGCACCGACTTCTGTATTATATCCCTCAGGAAGACTCATGATGAACTCATGCAATTCGCATTTCTTCGCAACAGTGATGATCTCTGCGTCGCTTGCTTCGGTGCCAGGGCGTCTACCGAGGCCGATATTAAACTTGACTGTACCAGGAAATAGGTCGGGCTCCTGTTCAACCAGAGCTAGGCGTGAGCGGTGAGTCTGAACTGACTCGGTGCGGATATCGTGTCCATCGAGGTATACTTGTCCGGATGTAGGATCGAAGAAGCGCTCGATGAGATGAATTGTGCTGGACTTTCCTGCGCCTGAACGTCCGACGAAGGCAACATACTCGCCTGGTTTGATGAGGAATGACACGCCGTTGATCGCAGGCACTTCAGGGCGTGAATCATAGTAGAGACTGACACTCTTGAACTCAAGCTCCCCTCTGGTACCAAAGGTACCATACGCAGCCGACGGACCTCCAAGTAACGGATTCTGCTCAGCTGGGACGGCAGTGCCAGTCGAAGGTGATGATATTTTTGTGATGATGGTCGGCTTCTCATCGTGAAGCGAGAATACGCTTTGCGCCGCAGCCTTCGCTCGTGTGACTTCGGGCGCAAGGCTGAACAGTTGACCAGCGGCTTGTGCCGAGAACAGAAGCGCAGGTAGTACAATGAAGAACTCCTTTTGGGTATAGTTGCCATTACGCACTTGCTTGGAGCCCCTGTGTGAGTCTAGTCAGCTTTACTCTAAAGATTCTTGTCAAGACTGTTCTGTCGATATGCAAATCTTTCACAGTAGCATGTTGACAGAAAGGATGATGTGGGAATTTAAAGGTAACTTACCACCAGTAAGCCAGCGAATAGACAAAGTAGGTAATTGAGAGAGAAAATGCGAGCAGGATATTACCCAGCAGGCTGAATCGTAGATGTTCCTCATAGGGTTTGCGTATAGACTCCTGATAGCCATCAAAGAAGTGCTTCTCAAGACCGAATGCGGCCACGATCTGCATAGAAGATGTCGCTTCTGATGCTAGCGCTGCAGCATCGTTGTAGGCTGTCTGATGGTGTTCTTCCGCGATCGCAAGAATGCGAAGCCGCAGAAAGCCGGCAAGAAGCATGACCGGGACAGCGGCCAGTAGAACAATGGCAATCTTCCATGCAATAACATGTGCCAGGATAATTCCACCAAGCACGGATGTGGAAACAGAAAACACAGTGCCTAGAATGACACCCGACAGCCCACTGATAGACCCACTATCCATGTTGATTTTGGCCATGAGCGCATGGTGCGAGTGCCCTGGCTTTGCGAACCAGGCTATGTCCTGTTGCAAGATCGTGCGGAAGGACACGTCTCGTACTCGAAGAACCAGGTTTTCTGAAACCATACCAAACGCTGTCTTGCCGAAGCCGTGAGATAACAAAGCGGTAATCGCAAGCACGAGAAAGAGTAGGCAGTACAATGCGATCCTTGCCGTCAACTCGTTCGAGCCGGAGGTGTCGTTCAGCAGCTCGACGAGATTGCCGAAGAGCACGGCCTGCAAAATCTTAGTACGAGAAACATGCAGACACTCCAGTCTTGACGTAGGACAGCCATAATCGAAGACATACCTCTCCAATGATCAAAGCACCACTGATGATCGAGCAAAGCAGCCCGATAATAATGGCTGGTGACTCCTGTCGACTCAGCGCTACGCATCTCGAGATCAGTGTTATTGCACTTAATCTAGGGCTTTCAATCGTTGTCTTCGAGTCCGCCGAGCGGGCACTGTTGGAATCCCCTTGTGACTGTAGCTGTTCTTTGTGTGATGTGCGAGAGCTTGATGATATGGACGGCGCAGTGGATGCCTCTCCTCTCTTCTCGAACTGTTGCGCTTGTACAAGCTCAGCGTAGACGCCATTGGCTTGAACAAGAGCCTCGTGTTGGCCCTCCTCTTGTAACTTTCCGTCTTTCATGACCACGATACGGTCAGCATTTCGCACAGTTGCAAGTCTGTGAGCAATAATGATTGTCGTCCGCCCACTTTTTGCGGATGAATGCTTCAGGTTTTCGAGCACTATGGCTTCGCTGGTACCTAGGCGCATCAATCAGCAGTTGCTAGAGATAGTTGAATGGCAGTGCTTACCATCCATGGCACTTGTAAACTCGTCAAGAAGAAGCAATGCTGGGTTGCCGACCAGAGCGCGAGCGAGCGTTATACGTTGCTTCTGACCCCCCGAAAGCTGGGACTGTGGTCCTGTTACGATCTGTGTGTTCATGCCATCTGGCAGCCGCTCGATGAAATCACAATGAGCTTCTACCGCTGCTGCATTGCATCTCGCAAGCATCTCGTCTTCAGAGAGGGCTTCGCGTAATCCAAGCTTGATGTTGTCTAGGATAGTACCAGTGAATAAGACTGGATGCTGTGTGACTAAAGCGATATGGGAGCGAACGCTCTGAATGTTGAATGTCTTCAAAGGGTCTTGCCCGAGCGAGATTGCGCCGTATGTGGGATCGTAGAAGCGCAAAAGGAGTGACGTAACGGTGGACTTTCCCGAGCCAGAGGGACCAACAAGGCCTGTCACCTGGCCAGGTTTGAAGCGCAGACTGAGTTCGTCCAGGATTCGGACCGTCGGCCTTGCAGGGTACACAAAGGATACGGAGGAGAACACGATGTCCTTCTCAAAGTGTGACCTTTGTGCCGGTCTACCTTTGGCCGAATAAACATCGATATTAGCTGTCGGATGGTCTAGGACCTCGAGCACAGATTGGCCAGCAGCCGCGCTCATTGCAAAGGTCTGTATGAACGGCCCAAAGCTACCGAGCACGAATGATGCGTCCAGGATGAGGAACACCACTGCGTATATGGTACCTGCTTCAGCGCTGCCGTCTCTCAGGCGGTCGCCATACCAGAAAGCCAGCGCATTAGTTGCATACGCTACAAAGTAGATTGCACCAAGCATAATAGCACCGGCTGCACTCTTTTTGACTCCGATTCGCAAGGCAGCTCTCAGATGATGGACGTGTTCCTCGCTAAGCTGGTCGGACAGGCCGAATGCCTGAACAATTTGCACACCTCTGATCGCACTTTCTGCGACGGACGAAGCTTTTTCGGTGTAAATCGTGGCTTGCTTGGAAAGTTTTGAGACCATCTTGGTGCCAAACATTACAACGCACGTCATTGAAGGAATGACGGTAACGAACCTAACCAAGTCAGCGGTCCCCTTTTTGAAAAGGTATCTGTTGAGCAACAAGACTGGACATAACCTTACATAACGCCAGTAAGCTTAGGGTTGAGCGAGAAACCCACAGCAAACGCAGATACGAAATATGAGATCGATGCAATAAATAGCCCGACCTTCTCGGAAGTACCGAGCTGTATAGTTTGCGTTTTTTCTGTCAATATATTCGCCATATCTGGTGATACCATATCGAAATACGCCATGTCCATTCCCAAAGCACGATGAAGCAGTTTTTCCCGCAGTCTCCGTGATACTCTTTCCCCGATGATTGCCCAACAGACCGCCCAGGCCCATGTGACCACAAAGTAGCCGACTGCAACTGACATTAGACGTATAAGAAGAGCCTTGAGCTCATCTGCAGGAGGTGGGAAATTATTGATGATCCGTCCGAGAATAACGCCTATCAACGGAAGAGGAATACCAGCGGCCATGGCAGACAGAATACCGAGAGCGAGGATAGTGCGAGATCTGAAGTCGTCGAGCGGCCGATAAAGAGCAAAATATGAGGTTTTGAATGGATTCAATCCAAGGATCTGTTTGAGGAACACATTCTTGATGGCCACTATGTCGTCGAATTGTGGTTGCACAGTTGCCAAGGAGGGTTCCACGTGCCTATCCCACTGACTGATGCTGCGTCTTCTAGAGGCGACACTGTGATGGGTGTCGTCTGCATGGCTGAGAAGGGGTTGATTTTCGGAGCTATCCGCGTTCGCGTCCATGGACATTCGGGCGCCATGGCGCACAGAAGGCGAATCCGCAGTATGCATAGCTATAACCGGTATAGCAGTGCGCAGGCGATTGACATAAAGTGGCGGCGACTGCCTACTGAAGTGAGCGTGATGGCCATAGATGCCGTTGTTGTTACTGAGTCGGTCGTGTTTGGGATTCCACTTTGCGTGTTGCCGAAGGATTCATGACAACATGAAGCGTCACGCTTAGCGCTCCCGGGCCTTGGCGAGCGATTCAGGTACTTGTCAGTGACAAGTCTGCCGCGTCCAATCCCCGTCAAGCCTTTCACATGTGCACTGCTGATGAGCTCGCCTTTTAGTATCATTGAAGAACGAACTTGCAGTCTATAATATGGTCAGTCATTTTCATTTGCTCCAACGCCGAAGTAGTCCGTTTCGTTACAGTCCCCAGCGAGGGCGTCTCATGCAGTCTCTGGAACTATGCACTATGACTCCGAAATCTTTTCATGGGATCAAGATGCTTTAGAAGAATTTCCGGGTAGCCTGTGGTGTCTTTTCCAGCCTTGGATACGTTCCTTTGGAGTAGTTGAAAAAGTGCGTCGCGTGCACGTTCTCTCGGTCTGTTATCTGATCATGCAACCTGGTCAAACAGGCTAGCTGTGAGCTGTAATGAATTAGTTGCCGCTCACTAACCTGTGTTGGAAGACGTACGATCCATGACGTGTAGGAACAGGCGCTGCGACCAATTTGATCATCACTCCGCTCACGCAGAACACGCATGCCCGACCTCGGACTCGGACATTATGTGTCGTACATCGAGTCGTTCGATGCTGCGTCTTTGCTTTGGTACACCTGCATCTGACATACGGCTCATCGTCCGCGTGGGTTACATTGCTACCTTCCTTAGGCGCGTGGAGAGATAGGTGGGCATATGGCGGCTTGTCAAAATGAGGCCGCTCTGTGCCGTCGCACCGGCCATCTCTGCCTGGTGGACCTTGTCCATCTATTTCACCACTATTTGGCCCCTCTTCGAATCGATTTTTGCGCCACTCTTGTCCAGTCCTCATTCGCCAATATCGACCTTTCCTGTTTCGTTTCACAAGTTCCATGTGTGGTTGCCTGTCGCACAGTAAAACTGACAAGCCACAACCAGTATGCATGACGCCTGCCTTCTCAAGCGATGAGAACGCGCGAACCGCCAAAACGACCGCATCCCCGAGTCCCGTGCTCTATGCTTCTTTCACATAGCCGAGAGTTATCCTCGTAGACATCAACCTTGTTTGTCTGAAGGCGGCCCGGCGTTACCCGTTACGGGCACTCCATCGTCTCTTGGTCTCCTGTCAAATTAGCTGCGGTACCTAGAGCATCACAGCACGACCTTTCTGCCACTAACGTTTTGAGGTATTTCTGACCTTTATCATGTTCTTAATAGTACTCGCAGCCAAATCGAAATCACCTGTGTCACGGAATCCTCCTACGAGAACATGTAGTTTTGCTGACGCGAAGAACGCTAAAGGATAATCTATGTGTTTTGTCGGACGCACGAGAACACAATAGGTACTACTACCCACGCCCTGCACCATATTTGGACAAGCTACAACGCCTTCACGTGTACATCAGCCTTGCATACTGTCGCCACACAGAACTTTGGCTTATTGGACCAATCACCGGGCGGCAATTTCTCATCCACTGAGGCGTACGAGACGGGCAAATTTGCATACACAGGTCTGTAGAACCCATGTTAACGACTGTCACGTTTTCTCTTCACCGTCGAAAAGCATTTTGTTGTTATGAGAAACGACGTTGGATTACTTTCCGTGTAGTCTGATAACCCCAAACCGCCATAAACCACAATCGCACATCCCAACATGCTCTCCATAATCAACCCAACCCCTACTCGGATCGAAGGACCAGACCTACTGCATGATCTGGTCGCGCCATCATCCTCTGTGGTCGCCATCGATTTCCTGGAAAACGGATCAAAACGGCGAAAGTTATCTTACCAGACATTGCATGTATTGAGCGATGCAATTGCTCAGAACATCACTAGATCTTTACAGAAGCTGAAAAATGCTTCCGCCATTATTCCGGTGCTACTACCGCAGTGCCCCGAGCTGTACATCGTGCTCTTGGCAATCTTGAAGGTTGGCAGGGCGTTTTGTCCATTAAATCTCGATACACCAACAGAGCGACTCAATTTCATCCTGGAAGACATATCAGCTGGCCTGCTGATCACCACGTCAGCATGCGGGGGACATCTAGCGACCGAGAAGAGCATCATCAAGATGTACGTCGACGAAATACCACTACACGAAACATCCACATTGCCTCCGACAAGATCGAATGTGAAAACCAATGATCTCGCATACGTTCTATACACCAGCGGGTCGACTGGACTACCAAAAGCTGTCAGCGTGTCTCACCGCGCAGTTACGCAGAGTCTACTTGCCCATGATCGCCATATTCCGCACTTCTCTCGATTTCTCCAATTCGCTGCACCTACTTTCGATGTCTCGATCTTCGAAATATTCTTTCCTTTTTACCGCGGAAGTACATTGACTAGCCGTACGCGTGCCAATATGCTTAATAATCTTCCTGAGACTATGCGTCTCCTCGATGTGGACGCAGCGGAATTGACGCCGACGGTAGTGAGTAATCTGCTCGATGGTCGTGCAAGTGTGCCCGGCCTAAAGTTACTGCTTACTATTGGCGAGATGCTCACTCAGGACGTGGTTGAAGAGTATGGAGGTACCGACACCCAGGACAGTATTTTGTGGGCCATGTACGGCCCAACAGAGGCAGCGATACATTGCACTCTACAGCCTCGCATGATGTCAAATGCGCCAACCCAGACTATTGGCTTTCCTTTGGACACTGTCTCGGCCTTCGTAGTTGCACCATTGGGCGAAGGCGACGCATCTTCAACCTTCTCCATACTGCCTGCTGGACAGGAAGGGGAGCTTGCAGTTGGTGGACCGCAGGTTGCAGAGGAATACCTCAATCGCCCAGAACTCACTGCCAAGGCATTTACCCATCATCCCAAATATGGTTATGTGTATCGGACCGGTGACCGAGCCAGGCTTCTCAGTAATGGCACAATCAAGTGCTTAGGGCGTGTCGCCACCGGACAGGTGAAATTTCGAGGACAAAGAGTCGAATTAGGGGAGATCGAACAGACAGTCCTAAAGCTTGATGGCTGTCGTGCCTCTACAGCAATGATTATCGACGAATCACTGATCGCTTTCTGTGCCACAGGCGCTCGGGAAGTCTCGTCTGCAGACGTCATAAAGACCTGCAAAAAATGGCTGCCGCAAGTCATGATACCGAGCGATGTGATCTTCGTCCAGCACATGCCTCAACTACCTTCGGGCAAGATCGACCAGAGCTCACTTGTGGCAATTTATCGACAGAGAATACATCGTAATGGCACGGAGACTGCATATCTGAGCAATGGTAGTGAACATAGATTGCTCGATTTACTGAGACTCCATCTGAAGCAGAGCTTGAATCCGGAATCTATTCTCGCATCTGTCGGCCTGGACTCCCTTCGTGCCATTAGACTGGCCACGGGACTGAGAACTAGTGGCTATCAACTCAGCGCGGTACAAATCCTCTCAGCTACCACTGTTGGTGATCTTGTTCGCATCGCCGAAGACGCGAAAAAGTCAAATGGCATTGAACCAAGCACCGCAACAGACTTCCAAGAAATTGCACCACAAGACATCCCTGATCTGGAACAGTGGCTTCTGGACATTGCTTGCACCCTTCCTTGTACACCTTTACAAGAGGCCCTGCTTGCGGAGACTGCCATCAAACCTACCGCATACTGTAATTGGGTTGAAATAGAATTGTCGCAGCGACATTCTTTCGAGCGAATACAAGCAGCGCTTTTACATCTTGCGCACAATAACGAGATCTTACGTTCTGGTTTTCATCCGGCGGATTCGGAGAAGCACACGTTCATGCAGGTCATCTGGAAAAAGTTGGCAGACTCGCACATTCAAAACGTACAGAATTTCACTAGAACCTATGCGTTGGATACTCACGAGTCCTTGCTACAACCGATGTATGTGCAAGTCATGGCACATCTTGAACGACCACGACTCTTGTTCCAGATCCATCATGCACTGTATGATGGCTGGTCCATGGACTTGATGCTACATGATCTTATGGAGACACTTGACGGGCTCGAGACTAGACCACGGCCACAGTATCGTGAGATCGTCAAGTACCATATTAGCTACAGCGGGGACTTAAAAGAGATGGATGAAGCATACTGGACTAAACTCTTGCGTGAGCGTCCAGAGGTTATGCTACCAAATTACAACGGAAAGGTCACAGACAAATCTCCAGCCCGTTCGCTATCAGGTCGTTCAGCAGTAAACCGACAGACCTTACACGCTCGCTCCCAATGTCTCATGATCAGTCCGCAGGTTTATTTCCAGGCTGCAGTAGCTTATGTCCAGAGCTTGTACCTGGGCGCTAGCGAT
>Ga0265780_10012252_pt1 | contig 10071 bp, 5 predicted proteins | sample P1T30metagenome_FD_192432 | JGI IMG/M metagenome (GOLD analysis project Ga0265780, IMG submission 192432) | Plant litter microbial communities from East Loma Ridge, Irvine, California - P1 T30 | ecosystem: Environmental > Terrestrial > Plant litter > Unclassified | place: USA: California... | reverse complement strand
CGCTCGGCCTGCAAGGCCGCGTAGCCGCGCCGGCCTACTAGCGTAGCGGCCAGCAACAGGGCCAGCACCAGCAGACTAAGCACGGCAAAGCGGCGGTCGCGCAGGGTACTAAGAAACTCTTTGTGGGCAATGCTTCTGACCATGAGCTTACTGCATGTGCGTGAGGTAAAGCTGCTCTAGCTCGTTGGCGTTGAGGGTGGCGGTGGGGCGCACATCTACCAGCTCGCCCTCGCGCATGATGCCCACCCGCGTGCCCACTTCCTTGGCCCGGAAGATGTCGTGAGTGGCCATGAATACGGCCGTGCCCTGGCCGCTGAGCCGCTGCAGTAGCTCCGAAAACTCGTTCGAGGCCTTGGGGTCGAGGCCCGAGGTGGGCTCGTCGAGTAGCAGCACCTGCGCCCGCTTGGCCACCGCGCTGGCAATGCCCACTTTCTGGCGCATGCCTTTGGAGTAGGTGCCCACCCGGCGCTGAGCCGCTTCGGGCGGCAGGCCGGCCTGGGTGAGGTAGTCGCGCAACTCGTTTTCGCGGTACCTGAAACCCGCCAAACTGCTGAGCAGCGCCAGGTTTTCGAGCCCTGTGAGGTGCGGGTAGAGCAACACATTTTCGGGGATATAGGCCAGTAGCTTCTTGATTTCGAGCGGGTGGCGGGCCACCTCCAGGCCGCCTAGGTAGGCCGCGCCCGCCGTGGGCGCGATGAAGCCTAGGAACAGGTTGATGGTCGTAGACTTGCCAGCCCCGTTCTGGCCCAGCAGGCAAAATACCTCGCCGGGCGCTAGCTGTAGATTGAGGCTTTTGAGGGCTAGCTTACCGGGGTACTCTTTGCGTAGTTCCTTGGCTTCGAGAATGTAAGACATGGATAATAATGGATGTGGCTATGCGAGCGTGAAACCCCACCCCCGGCCCCTCCCCTCCGGGAGAGGGGAGCCCTTCGTCCTCAGACGTTAGCGAGCGTCAGGCTCCCTTCTCCCGGAGGGGAGGGGTCGGGGGTGGGGTAAGGCGCTAAAAAGAATACCCCAGCGTGACCATATAATTGCGGGGCGCGCCGGGGCTGGCGCGGAAGTAGTCGTAGCCGCCCACGAAGTAGTATTTGTCAAACAGGTTGTTCATGTTGACGTGGAAGTTGAAGCGGTTGACGGTGTAGAATAGCGCCACGTCGGCCACGGCGTAGCCGGGCCAGTAGGCCCACTGGTCGGGGCCACCGTCGAGGGGCGTTACCTGGTTTTCGAAGCGGCGGCGGGCCACGAAATTGCCGCCTACGGCTAGGCCTAGGCCACGTAGCGCGGGCGTGAGGAAGGTGTATTTGGCCCAGATGCCGCCCGAGTTTTGGGGCGCGTTGGCGAGCGGCTGGCCTTTTTCGGCGGCTAGGTCGGCTTCGGTCACCTCGGTGTGGTTGAAGGCGTAGTTGGCGTTCAGGCTGAAACTGGGCAGGAGATTACCCGTCAGCTCGACCTCCACGCCGCGCGAGCGGGCTTGGTTTTGACGGTAGATGGCCGCCCCGGCGGCCGTGAGCGAACCGGTATTTACGAGCTGATTGCGGCGCTCAATCTGGTAAGCGGCCACGGTGGCAAACAGGGCGCGGTCGAAAAACTCGCCTTTCAGGCCAGTTTCGAGCTGGTAACTGGTTTCGGGGCTGAACGCCTCGCTGCGCCCGTAGCGCTCGGGAAAGCGAATGAGCTCAGGCCGCAGCGGCCGGAAGCCCGCGCTGTAGCTGGCGAAGTAATTGAGGTTTTCGCGCAGCGCATACGTGAGGCCCGCCCTAGGTAGAAACTTGGTTTGCGGGATGTTAGTAGCGCCGTCGCCATAGTCGCGCTCGTCAGCAAACAGCTCGTACCGTGCCCCTAACAGCACCCCTAGGCGGGGCGTTACCTCGATTTGGTCTTGCATATAGAGCCCCGTGGTGTGGTAAATCGAGTTGAGGTAGTCGGTGAAAAACGCGGGCGTCGGGCGGCGGATGTAGGTGCTCGGGTCGCGGATTTCGTAGGTCGGGTTGTTGAGGTCAAATTGCAGCGGGGCCACGCGCTGACTCACCACGCCATTGGCGACGCTGGTTACCAGCCGTTGGCGGGCCTCAAACATGGCACTTTCCTTGTCGGTATTGAAACGGATGTAGTCGGCCCCTACCACCACTTTGTGGGCCACCGAACCGGTGTTGCGGTTGGCCACAAAGTAGCCCGATAGGTTCTTGGTGTACTCCTCGCCGCGGCGGTCGAAGTAGCGCAGGTTCATGATGGAATTGCGCGGTTTGCTCGGGTCGGAGTTGTCGTAGCTGTTGAGCGTGCGGTGCTCGCTTAGGTTCTCGTTGTAGGTAAAATCCAGGTACGAAGCGTTGAACGACAACCAGTTGTTGAACTTGTGATTCAGCGACGCGTTGAGGTAATAGGTGGTCGTGCGGAAGTAGTCGCTGGGCTGACTCAGGGTGAAGGCGCGCGAAACGGCGAAGAGGTCGTTGCTCTTGATGGGTAGGCCGCGGTCCAAAAACCCGTCGCTGTTCGTGTACACCAGCTCGGCGTTGAGCGTGGTTTTGTCGGTCACCAAAAACGTGACGGTGGGGGCCACCATCAGCGTGCGCGTGTCGTTCACATCGCGGAAGGTGTTGCTTTTCTCGTAGCCCGCGTTCACGCGGTAAAGAACGTTTTGCCGGTCGGTGAGCGGGCCGGTGAAATCGGCGGTGGCCCGCATGGTGTTGAAGCTGCCGGTCGAAAACGTAACGGCTTTGCGCTCGGTGGCCAGCGGCTTTTTGGTTACCATGTTGATGGTGCCGCCGGGGTTGATGTCGCCAAACAGCGCCGCGCCCGGCCCTTTCAGGACTTCCACGCGCTCCAGGTTTACCGTCAGCGGCGCCTGGGTAAAAGCGTTGCCGTAGCTGAAACCCGAACGCAGGCCATTGAGCAGCCGGAAGCCGCTCTCGTAACCATTACGAAAGCCCCGAATGGTAAAGTCGTCGTAGTGAGAATACTGCGTCACGCCTGCCACGTTTTTCACCACGTCGGTGAGGCGGTAGGCTTGACGGTCCTCCATCAATTCCTTGGTCACGGTCGAGATGGATTGCGGCACGTCAATCAGGTCGGTCGAGGTGCGCGTGCCTACCAGGCTATAGTTGCTTTTATAAGTCGTTTCCTGGCGGCCCAGCACCTCCACTTCCTGAATAGCATTGGAGCTAGCAGCCAGCGTGAAATCGGCAATCGCGCTGGGGGCATCGGCGCTCAGCAGCACCGTGCGACGAGCTTCTTGGTGCCCTAGGCTTCGGGTAATGAGGGTGTACGAGCCCAGCGGCAATTTATTCAGTGCGAAACGGCCCTGCGCATCGGTGAGCGTCGAAAACTGACCGGTTTGCTCGACCACCGAAATACCTTCCAACGCCAGCCCGCTCGGCCCGGCCACGTGGCCCGTAATATGCCCTAGGGTCTGGGCCGAGGCGGTAGCTGCAAGTAGTAGCAGCAAGCTCCAGATGCTCAGGAATCGTGCTAGGGACGAGTAGCGGCGCTGGCTGACGCAACTTGGTATATAAACTAAGGACGAATGATTGGTAGAAATAAAAGCCTTCATTTTGTGCCTGAAAGGTCTAATAGACCTTTATGAAGAACAAATGTAGTTTGAATTTCTTATTAATTGAAACAACGTTGCATTAATTGTTAATCCGCTAATGTTCTTGAAAACTGTGCTAACGTGGCACCTCACCTCCGGCCCCTCTCCGAAAAGGAGAGGGGAGCCGACCGCAGTCCACTAGTTTCCTAAGGCAGTTTTCAGGCTAGTGTAGAGCATATTTTGGGCGGTCTGCCAGCTTTTCGCCGGTTGTCCGCTCGTCGGTTGAAAAGCTCGTCGAGCTACGAGCGGACAGCCGGCGAAAAGCCGGCAGACCGCCCCATGTGCACCAACCTGCAAGCCGCTCTAAATTGGGTAATACTTACTGGAAAGCGCATAAAAAAGCCCCTCGCTAAGCTGGTAGCGAAGGGCTTGGTAGAAGTAGTCAGCGCGCCGCAGGCGGGCATATCCGTTAAATCCTAAAAATCCGTTTGAATCTGCGGTCTAGAATTGGAAGTAGATAAACGGCTGAATTTCGGCCGATTTTACTTGGATGACCAGCCAAATAACGACCGTCACAACTACCGCCTGGGTCACGACCGAGCGGCGACCCATCACACCTTCGAGCTGGAAGGTGAAGCCGTCGGGGATGGCGTGTAGAAGATAGCCTAGGGCTACGAGCGCGAATACGGCGCGGAAGCTGGCTACTACTTGGGGTAGGAGGTCGGGCCGTAGGTTGTGGGTGATTTGGTGAATGACTTGGGTGGCGATTTCGAAGGTGCCGGCGCGGAAAAATATCCAGCAGAAGCACACGAAATGGAAGGTGATGACCCAGCCTAGGAGCTTGATAAACCAGTTGTCGCCGGGCTTGAAAACCTTCTGGAAGAGCTTGTCGATGGCAAGGGCCGCGCCGTGCAGCGCGCCCCACAGCACGAAGGTGAGCGACGCGCCGTGCCAAAGGCCACCTAGAAGCATGGTTAGAAACAGATTGAGGTACTGCCGAAAAACGCCCTTGCGATTGCCACCCAGGGGGATGTAGAGGTAGTCGCGCAGCCAGCTCGACAGCGAAATGTGCCAGCGCCGCCAAAACTCGGTGATGCTGGTGCTTTGGTAGGGCGACAGAAAATTGGGGGGCAGGCGGTAGCCCAGCAGCAGCGCAATGCCGATGGCAATGTCGGAGTAGCCCGAAAAGTCGCAGTAAATCTGCATGGCGTAGCCGTACACGCCGAGCAGGTTTTCGATGCCGCTGTAGCGGGTCGGCATGTCGAAAATGCGGTCTACATAGTTGAGGCTGATGTAGTCGGAGATGATGGCTTTCTTAAACAAGCCTGCCGCGATGAGCACTACCGCCCGGCCCATGTCCTCGCGGGAGAGGAAGGGCTTTTTGGGGATTTGGGGGATAAAATCCGAAGCCCGCACGATGGGGCCGGCCACGAGCTGCGGGAAGAAGGACACGAAAAACGCGAAGTCCCAGATGTTGCGCAGCGGCTTGATTTGGTTGCGGTACACGTCGAGGGTGTAGCTCAGCGTTTGGAAGGTGTAGAACGAGATGCCGACCGGCAGCAGCACGTGCAGCACCGGTACTGGCTGGCCAGTGAGCGCCTGGTAGCCACTGAGGAAGAAGTTGGTGTACTTGAAGTAAAACAACATGCCCAGGTTCACAATCAAGCTGAGCGTGAGCAATAGCTTGCGCTTGGTTTGATTGGGCGAGTCGGCTATCCAAAGCGCGAAATTGTACTCGACGATGGTCGAAAAAACCAGCAGCAGGAAGTACAGGCCGCTCGATTTGTAGTAAAAAAACAGCGAGAAAGCCGTGACGTAAAGCAGCCGCGCCCGGTGGTGCCCGCGCAGCAATTGGTAGATGCCCAAAAAGCCCAGAAAGAGCAGCAAAAAGAAGCCCGTGTTGAATATCATCGGGCTTTTGGGGCTGTAGGCAAATTGGCCCAGCAGCCGGTCGAAGTCGATATCAGCGAGTGCCGAACGCAGAAAGTCCATCCTGAATGGCGAGGTAAAGAAGCAGGCCCTGCACATCGTAGCCGGCCGTAGTAAAGTGAACAAAGTCGTTGAGGGCCAGGCCGGCGGTGCGCCACTGGCCCATGCTGCCGTAGCCGCCCTGCACGGCCGCGAAGTCCCAATAGGCCAAATCGTGGGCCTGGGCGTAGGTGCGCAGCACGGCCGAAAGGCGGCCTAGGTCGGGGTTGCGGGCGCGGCGGCCGCGGTACGAGTCGGCGGGTGCGCAGAGCAGAAACTCGGCCTCGGGGCAGCGCTGGCGCAGGGTGCTAATGAGCGTATCGAGCCGGCCAGTGAAGCGCGCGGGCGTGAAGCGGCCCGCTAAAAAGGCGTCGTTGGTGCCGAGTGAGATGATAAATAAATCGGGCTTCAGCAGCGGCACCTGCTCGAAAAAGAGGGGTGTGCGGTTGTACTGATGCACCTGCGCGCCATTGATGCCGATGGCGTGGTAGAGCACGCCAGGCTGGCCGTTTTCGAGTACCAGGCCGTAGAGTACGGCATTGGTTTGGGTGGGGCGACTACGGGTGGTGCGTAGCGTCACGAGGGTGCGGAGCGAGTCGAGGGGGAGCGTGTCGGCCACGCTGCGGCCCGCGCTGGGTGCGGTGCCCAGCACCCGGCCGCGCTCGCTGAGTACCTGCCAGTCGAAGGCGGCCGGGCCAGGTCGGCGCAGTAGCGTTACCGAATTGAACGGATAGCTAGGCCAATAGCGGATGGGTACGCGCAGCGAAAAGGCCGCACCCGAATCGGCCGTAGCCAGCGAAATACCGCTGATACCCACTGGCAGTGAGCTGTCGGACTGCACCGCCAAGAGGCGTTTCGAGCGCCAGGTGCCGCTGGTGCGGGCGGTGCGGTAGGTGCGCGAGCCGTTAGTGCGCGCCACCTCGAAGGGGAACACAAGGCCACGGCCGGCGTTGCCGTAGCGACGTTGCAGCTCGTGCCGCACGCGGTCGGAGTAGTCGTCGGCCTGGATGTGGGAATCGCCCAGGTGCACGATGCTCACGCGGCTGCCGGGCAGCACGGCCGGCTGCTGCCGGGGTATGCGCAGCCGCTGGTAGAAGCGCTGGAGGCCGATGGTGGCGTTCTCGATGTGGTTGGCCGAGGTGCGCAGGAAGGGGTATTTCGCTTGCAGGCTATCGAGTTGGGTTTGCTGGGCCTGGGCTAGCGTGCTGGTTAGCAGAAGTAGAAAGAAAAGCGCACGCATCATAAGTAGAAAAGGCAGCCGGCCGGAGAAGCTGAGGGATTGAAGTTATCATGCTTCACTGCGTAGACGCTAGCTAAGCATGACAAAATACTGAGCTACCTGCTAGCGGTGGCCGAGTCGCGGGCTGGGCGAACGGTGCTATCGGCCCGCGCCGCGCCGGCCGGCGTAGGTTGGGCGTACTGCTGCATCAGATAGTTGAAGAGCAGGCCCGCGATTTTGTGCGCGCCCCGACTATTGACGTGGGTGTAATCCTTGTTGGCCAGCGCGGGCGACTCTTCGACCCAGCTCACCATCGAGTTTTCGCCGCCCATTGCCTCGTACAAATTCCAGAATGCGGCGTGGTTGCGCTCGGCGAGCTGGCGCTGGGCTTTTAGCAAGCGCGGCACACTGGGGTCAGTTTGAAACTCGCCGTCGATGCGCGAGCTTTTGTCGCTCATGCCCACGATAAGGATGCTGGCATTGGGGAAGGCGCGCTGCATGCGGTCGACTACGCGGGTCATGCCGCGCTCGTACCAGTTGTAGCTTTTGTAGCTGGCTGAGGCCACGTTTACGCCGTAGTGCAGGATAATGAGGCGGTAGTCGAGCACGTGCCCAAAAGCCGCCAATTCATTGAAGGGAATCTTGGTGAGCGAGAGCCCGCTATTACCCCGAAACGAAAAATTGTCGAGCACCACGCCCTGCGGGCTCTCAAAACTAACGCCGTATATCGGGCGGGGCCGGTGTACGGCAAAGGCCAGGCGCATGGAACGGGCCGGTACGCCGGGCTTGAGCAGCATGGCATTTACGGCGGCGCGGCCACTCAGGGCGTGCGGCACTTCGTGGCCGTTGGTGGTCACGAGCACCTCGTCGCGCACCGCGCCGGGGCCGTAGAACAGCTGCGCCTGCTCGAAGCGCCGCACCCGCGCCCACGGCCCGCCGCCCTGAAATTCAGCCCAACTGGCCTGGCCAATAGTACCGCCTGTGCTATCGGCGCGGGGCAGCACGCGGGGCACGAATACGTGGCCCGAAATGCCGAGCGGGTATTCGCTGGGTAACTTGGGTGTCACGAGGTTATACTCTTTCCAATCGTCGGAAAACGTTTGGCGGACGGTGCCCCGAAAGTCGGCCGTAATCGAATTTATCGGCACGTAGCCTACGCCTGTGCCGCCAAATTCGGTCTGGAGGCTGTTGCGCAGGTCGCCGGTGATGAGGTCGCCCTCAATCATGGAATCGCCGAAGTAGGCAATGCGGATTGGGCTGCCATCGGCCTTGGTTTGGCGCAGGGCAGCCAAAAAGCTGTCGAGGCCGCCCAAGTTGGGCACGGCGGGCAGCCGGGGCTTGGTATCGCTAGCCGTGGCGGCTTCTACCGAGTCGGGCGCAACTGCCGCGGCGGCTACGGTATCGGCGGGGGCTACGGTGGCGGGGCCGTTGGGCGGGGGCGCGTCGAGCCGGGCCACGGCCGTCGGGTCTTTGCGCAAGATGTCGGCCAGCAGGCGCACTGGGCGCAGCTCCACACTGCCCACCGTCAACCCCGGTTTTAAAAGAGAAAGCAGGCTCAATAAGCCTACAATGAGCAAAACCAATAAAAATGGGTTCTGCGAGCGTGTCGAATTCATACCAAACCTGTAGCGGCTATAAAGTTAAGGCCCTTATTTCGCCAGAAAGTATTCAGAATGCCCGGTCGCCGCTTGTGAGAACTTAAGTAGCTCATGGCTAGGTGCAGAAATGCACAAAAAAAGAGCGGCTTACTGCAGCCGCTCTTTTTTTCTTAGGAAGAATGCACTTCTTGGCCTGTGGTACTAAAAACCGCCTTTGTCGAGGTTCAAGTCCTCTTTCGGGGCCGCGCCCATGAAGGGGTAGGGGTACTCCGTGGGCGGGTTGAACGTCTCCTTGATGGCGCGGGGCGACACCCAGCGCTGCAAGTTGAGCGCCGAGCCCGCCTTATCGTTGGTACCCGAGGCGCGGGCGCCGCCGAAGGGCTGCTGGCCCACCACGGCCCCAGTGGGCTTGTCGTTGATGTAGAAATTGCCGGCCGCGTTCACGAGGCGCTTGGTAGCCAAGTCGATGGCGTAGCGGTCCTGCGAGAAGATGGCGCCGGTGAGCGCGTAAGGCGAAGTCGAATCCACGAGGTCGAGGGTGGCCTCAAACTCCTTTTCGTCATACACATACACCGTCACGACGGGGCCAAATAGCTCGTCGCACATGGTCACATAATTCGGCGTTTTGGCCAGAATCACGGTTGGCTCCACGAAGTAGCCCTTCGACTTGTCGTAGCCGCCGCCCGCGATGATTTCGGCATCCGGGTCGTTTTTGGCACCGTCGATGTAGCGCGCTAGCTTGTCGAAGCTGGCTTCGGTAATTACGGCGTTCACGAAGTTGGTAAAGTCTTCGACATCACCCATTTTAACGGTTGCCAAATCCTCTTTCACGTAGCCCAAAATCTCGTCGGCCAGGTTGCTGGGCAGGTACACCCGCGAGGCCGCCGAGCACTTCTGCCCCTGGTACTCAAAGGCACCGCGCGTGATGCCCGTGGCCACCGCCTTGGCTTTGGCCGAAGGGTGCGCCAAAATGAAGTCTTTGCCGCCCGTTTCGCCCACGATGCGGGGGTACGACTTGTAATTGGCAATGTTCTGCCCGATTTCCTGCCAGATGGTTTGGAAAACCTTGGTCGAGCCCGTGAAGTGAATGCCCGCGAAGTCGCGGTGCTTGAAAATCACGTCGCCGGCTACCGGACCGTCCACATAAATCAGGTTGATAACGCCTGCTGGCACGCCCGCTTCCTCAAACAATTCCATCAGCACCTGGGCCGAGTAGATTTGCGGGTAAGCTGGTTTCCAGACCACTACGTTGCCCATCATGGCCACGGCGGCGGGTAGGTTGGCTGCGATGGAGGTGAAGTTGAACGGCGTGAGCGCGAACACGAAGCCTTCGAGCGGGCGGTGCTCCAGGCGGTTCCACATACCGGGCGCCGACTCGGGCTGCATCCGGTAAATTTCCTGCATGAAGTACACGTTGAAGCGGAAAAAGTCAATCAGCTCGCAGGCCGCGTCAATCTCCGCCTGGAACGCGTTCTTGCTCTGCCCCAACATAGTAGCGGCGTTGATGCGCGCCCGGTAAGGGCCGGCCAATAGCTCCGCGGCCTTCAGGAAAATGGCGGCGCGCTCCTGCCAGGGCAGCTCGGCCCAGGCCGGGCGGGCGGCCAGCGCCGCGTCGATGGCCTGCGTCACGTGGGCGGCGTCGCCCTCATGGAAGTGCCCTAGGGTGTGCTGGTGGTCGTGGGGCGGGTGCAGGCTGATGGTGCGGCCCGTGCGCACTTCCTGGCCCCCAATGTGCATCGGAATATCGCGCTCAGGTGCGT
>Ga0265780_10012251_pt1 | contig 10072 bp, 10 predicted proteins | sample P1T30metagenome_FD_192432 | JGI IMG/M metagenome (GOLD analysis project Ga0265780, IMG submission 192432) | Plant litter microbial communities from East Loma Ridge, Irvine, California - P1 T30 | ecosystem: Environmental > Terrestrial > Plant litter > Unclassified | place: USA: California... | reverse complement strand
TTTGCGGGTGCGGAGCCCGGTGGCGGGCCCTTCGACCTGAGTCGCCGACCTGCTGGCGCCTGGCGGCCGGGTCCCGCACGCCGCGCGCCGCGCGCCGCACGCCGCATGCCGCGTGGTCGGCGACTCAGGTGCCGTGCGCGGTTCGTGGTCGGCGACTCAGGTGCGGGGGCTCGTTGGCGGGCGGGGCGCCCGCTGGCGGGCCGTCCGACCTGAGTCGCCGACCGGCCCGTGACATCGACGGGTCGGCACAGACGGACGGCGTGCCGACGCGCGCACTCCACGGTGTCGCTCGCGGCGGCACTCGACGAGTCCTGCACAGACAGGCGTCGCGGGTTCCGTCCCCAGCTGGTCGGGGTCGCGAGGTCGAGAACGCCGCGAGCCGTCAGGCTGCCGGCATGGAGCAACTCAGAGCACTGATCACGGACCTCGGCGGCGTCGCATCCAAGAGCCGGCTCGCGGCCCACGGCGCCACGGACAGGCTCCTGACGGCCGCGGTTCGAAGCGGAGCCGTGCATCGCGCCCGGCGTGGCTGGTACACCGTCTTCCCGCCGGGCGACCCCCGTCACGAAGCCGTCCGAATCGGCGGTCGTCTGACGGGTGCGTCCCTGCTGGCGCTGTCGGGGGCGTGGCTCTGGAACACACCGCGGCTGACGGTGGTCGTCCCTCGGAACGCCTCCCGGCTCCGCCCTCGACACGGTGCCACCGTGGTCTGGCGTCGTGGCTCTGCGGGCAGGCCCGATCCCGCCGACGATGCGAGGCCTCCCTGGGCGGACTCCCTCGAGGAGGCGCTGGTCCTGGCCGTCACGGAGCTCCCGTTCGACGAGGCGGTCGCGGTGCTGGACTGGGCCCTGGTCGGCGGCGGCATGACCCGTGCGGGGCTCGCGGACGCCTTCGCGGGCGTCTCGGCAGCGCGAGCTGCGATCGTCGACTGGGCTGACGCCGGCAGTCAGAGCTTCATCGAGAGTCTCGTCAGGGCGACCTTCGCCGCCCTCGGGCACCGTGTCACGGTCCAGGTGCCCGTGGCACCAGGAGATGCGCGGCGGATCGACGTCGTGGTGGACGAGGCCGTCGCCATCGAGGTCGACGGCCGCGCGTTCCACGCCGACACGTTCGACGCCGATCGTCGGAAGGACGTCGCGGTGGCCATCGCAGGTCGGATCCCCCTCCGATGCGGCTATCGGATGGTGAGAGACGAGCGAGAGCGCATCATCGACGCCGTGCACGCGATCGTCGCCAGATCCGATGCGACGAGCACGGCTGCGAGACGGTGTCGTGAGACGCGGCACGCGGCGTGCCTCGACGGAGCACGGTGGCGGTTGCCGCCTCCGCGGACACCCCGACGTTCGGACGATCGCGTCGGCCAGGCACAGGGCGGCCGGGGCGATCGCAGCACATCACCGGGTCGGGATTCCGCGGTGGGGACGATCATCCGTCTGCGCACGGATCGACCTCGATGATCCCCGATCGTCAGGGCGGCGATCAGGTGCTCGAGCTCGGGGTCGTCGTGATCCTCGGCATGACGGCCGTCATGGCCGTGGGCGCTGATCCGCGGGCCGTCGCCTACCTGGCCGTGGCCGCGGTCACGCCCGCCCTCATCCGGCACGACCTCGTCTCGCGTCGGCTCCCGAACGTTCTGGTCGGGTTGGCCGCGGGCGGACTCGTCACGACGAGCGTCGTCGTCGCGACCGAGCAGGGGCCCGTGGCGGCGGCGATGCCGTGGGCGTGGGCCGGGCTGTGGTTCGTCGTGGGATTCGCGCTCGCCGTCGGAGGTCTGCTCGGCATGGGCGACGTCAAGCTCGGCGCGGTCCTCGTCGGGACCGCCGCCCCGTCGGGTGCCGTCGCCGTGGGCACCCTCGTGGCCGCGGCCGGCGTCGTCGGTCTCGTCGCAGCCGTGGGCTCGAGGGCATACGAGGCCCTCGACCGACGACAGGATCGCCGCCTCGCGTCGCAGTCAGCGCCGTCCGAGGTCCCCGATCCACACAGAGGAGGCCGGGGCGTCCCCTTCGGCCCGTGTCTGCTGCTGGCCTTCTGGTCGGTGACGGTGGGGACGGTGGTGACCGTGTGAGCTGCGAACGGGGTGGGGAGTCGAGGAGGTGCGGCGCGCGATGGTGCCGCGCCGCGCCTCCTCGAGGTGCCCGGCTCAGCCCGGGTGGGTCATGCTGAGGACGTCGAGCGCCTTGTCGAGCTGCTCGTCGCTGACCTCGCCGCGGGAGACGAAGCCCAGATCGACGACGGCCTCGCGCACGGTCATCTTCTGGGCGACGGCGTGCTTGGCGACCTTGGCGGCAGCCTCGTATCCGATGACCCGGTTCAGGGGGGTGACGATCGACGGCGAGGACTCGGCGAGGGCTCGAGCGTGCTCGACGTTCGCCTCGAGGCCGTCGATGGTCTTGTCTGCGAGGGCTGTGCTCGCGTTGGTCAGAAGACGGATGGACTCGAGCAGCGCCGTGCCCATGACGGGGATCGCGACGTTGAGCTCGAACGCTCCGGAGGCGCCGGCCCACGCGATCGTGGCGTCGTTGCCGATGACCCGAGCGGAGACCATGAGCACGGCCTCGGGGATGACGGGGTTGACCTTGCCGGGCATGATCGACGAACCGGGCTGCAGGTCGGGGATGTGCAGCTCGCCGAGACCGGCGTTCGGGCCGGATCCCATCCAGCGGATGTCGTTGTTGATCTTGGTGAGGCTGACGGCGAGCACGCGGAGAGCGCCGGATGCTTCGACGAGGGCGTCTCGGGCGCCCTGGGCCTCGAAGTGATCGAGGGCCTCCGTGACGGGGAGACCGCTGTCTTCCGCGAGGGCGGCGATGACGCGCTGCGGGAAGCCCAGGGGCGTGTTGATGCCGGTTCCGGTGGCCGTCCCGCCGAGGGGGACCTCGGCCACGCGGGGGAGGGTCGACTCGACGCGCTCGACGGCGAGACGGATCTGACGCGCGTAACCGCCGAACTCCTGCCCGAGGGTGACGGGGGTGGCGTCCATGAGGTGCGTGCGGCCCGCCTTGACGACGTCGGCCCAGTCGGCCGACTTGCGTTCGAGCGACTCGGCGAGATGCGTGAGCGCCGGAACCAGACCGTGGAGGAGCGCGCCGGTGACGGCGATGTGCACCGAGGTCGGGAAGACGTCGTTCGAGGACTGCGAGGCGTTCACGTGGTCGTTGGGGTGAACCGCGATGCCGTCGACGGTGCCGGCGAGCGTCGCCAGGACCTCGTTCATGTTCATGTTCGACGAGGTCCCGCTGCCCGTCTGGTAGACGTCGACGGGGAACTGGTCGTGGTGCCGGCCGCCGATCACGGTGTCGGCAGCGGCGACGATGGCGTCGGCCACGGCGGGGGCGACGATGCCCATCTCGCCGTTGACGATCGCGGCGGCGCGCTTGATGCGGGCCAGGGCGACGATCTGCGCCGGCTCGAGGCCGGTGCCCGAGATCGGGAAGTTCTCGACGGCACGTTGGGTCTGAGCTCGGTACAGAGCCGATGCGGGCACGCGCACCTCGCCCATCGTGTCGTGCTCGATGCGGTACTCGGATGTGATCACGACGTCGTGGTCCCTTCTTCTGCCCTCGTGGGGCGCTGGCGTCCCGGGGCGGCCGCCCCGGGGTGGTTCTCAGAGGCGGCCGACGACCACGGACGGGTCGACGCGCCCGTTGGCGAGCGCGTAGTTGGCCCCCACGACCGCGAGGCGGCCCTCGGCGATGGCCGTCGCGATGAGCGCGGACGAGCCGACGAGCGACTGGACGGACGCCTCGATGTGCAGCTTGCCGACGCTGCGCGGGTCGAGCACGGCGCCCGGTTCGAGATCGATCGTCGCCCGCCGGACGGAGGGGACGATCATGTCGATGAGTCCGCCGAGGAACCTCGACCCGGGAGGCGCCTCGGAGGTCAGCGAGTCGATGGCCGTCGCGACGGCGCCGCAGCTGTCGTGCCCGAGGACGACGATGAGAGGGACGTTGAGCACGGAGACGGCGTATTCGAGCGAGGCGATGACGGTGTCGCCGACGACCTGCCCGGCGTTCCGCACGACGAAGAGGTCGCCGAGGCCGACGTCGAAGATGATCTCGGCGGCCAGCCGCGAGTCCGCGCAGCCGAACAGGGCCGCGACGGGCTTCTGTCCGCCGGCGAGGCTGGAGCGGTGGTCGCTGTCCTGGTGGGGATGATCGGGGGATCCGGCGACGAAGCGCTCGTTGCCGTCCGTCATCCGGCGCCAGGAGTCCCCGGGGGTCTGCGGCGCGGTCTCGATGAGGGGCTGGGTCGTCATGGTCAGTCGTCCGTCCTGTCGGCGACGTCGGCCGCCAGGGCCGTCGCCAGAGCATCGAAATCGGTGTCGTCGGCGGTGCCGTGCAGCACGTACGAGCTGCGGTCGACCGTCGTCGTCAGCGAATAAGCGTAGTTGCCGGCGGAGTCGTCGTCTCGGCGGTCGTAGACCGTCCAGTCGAGGCCGGCGATCTGCCGCGCGGTCGTCGCGGCGCGGTTGTCGACCGCTGCGGCGAGCCAGGTGTCGTTGGCGTCGATGCCCTGCTCGAGGGCGATGAACTGCTCGTCGGGGGTGATGAGCCCGACATACCAGACGTCGACCCCGTCGGGCGTCGAGGTGTCGATGTCCGCTCGGTTGGAGGTCCAGGTGTCGGGCAGCGTCGGGGCGGCGAGCGGGACATCGACGCTGGCCTGCGCCTGTCGGGCGACGGCCGTGTAGGCGATGTCCTGGCGGTTGACGGTGCCGTTGGGGCGGACGACGACCAGGACGAGGAACAGCACGATGCCGAGCGACGCGACGATCGACAGGCTCAGGTTGATGGCCGTCTGGTTCGCGTAGTGCTTGCGGGTGTTCTCGGCCTTGCGCGCCGCGGTCTCGGCGGGTGTCTCGGGACGGCCGAGCTCGGCGACGACCCGGGGGCCCTGCGGGCCGCGACTGCGCCCGCGTCTCGGCGTGCTCATGACGTGGGGGCCTGACGACGAGCGGCTTCGAGGCGTTCGCGGGCGCCCATCAGCCATTCCTCGCAGCGGCGGGCGAGCGCCTCGCCGCGCTCCCAGAGCGACAGGGACCGCTCGAGGGTCGACGCCCCCTGCTCGAGCTCGGCGACGACGGAGACCAGCTCGTCGCGGGCCTGCTCGTAGCTCAGCGAGGCGATGTCGGCGGGCAGGGCCGCAGCGGACGCCGCGCCGTCGGCGGGCGACGAGTCGCCGGCCGGGGAGGTGTCTGAGGGGGTGTTGTCCACGATGTCGATCCTAACGAGGGGTTGCCGAGGTGGGCTGCGAGCGACCGGCGGCCGTCGTGCGGGACGACCCCGCGCCTCCTGGGGAGGGACGGTCGTCGAGAGGGCCTCCGCGCGGGCCGCCGGACACCGCGGTGAGGCTGCCCCCGGCGACGGTGAGCGTCAGCTCGGTGTCGGAGGGTGCCTCGGCGGGGTCGTGGAGGACGCCGCCCCCCGGCACCTGGACGATGGCGTATCCGCGACGGAGGGTGCCCTGGGGCGACAGCGCCCTGAGCCCGGCGGTGAGCTCGGCGACGCGCGTGTCGGCGCGTTCGATCGCCCGGAAGACGAGCTCTTCGCCCCGGGCGACCGCGCGGACGATCTCGTCTGCCCGCACGTCGACGAGGGTCTGGGGGGACGCCAGCACGGGCCGGCTGCGGATCTGCTCGAGCCGATCGACCTCGGTCGCGACGAGGGCGGTCAGACGCTGCCCGATGCGGGCCCGGGCCTGCTGCACGCGCGACAGCTCTTCGCTGACGTCGGGCACCACCCGTTTGGCGGCGTCGGTCGGCGTCGAGGCCCGCAGATCGGCGACCTCGTCGAGCAGCGGGCGGTCGGCCTCGTGACCGATGGCGCTGACGACGGGCGTCGTGCACGCGGCCACGGCGCGGATGAGCGATTCGTCGCTGAAGCCGAGCAGGTTCTGGAAGTCGCCGCCGCCTCGCGCCACGATGATGACGTCGACCTCGGGGTCGGCGTCGAGCTGCTGCACCGCGGTCGTCACCTCGGAGACCATGCGGTCGCCCTGGACGGCCGCGTGCACCACGCGGAACTCGACCGAAGGCCACCGCAGCTGCGCGTTGCGGAGAACGTCTTTCTCGGCGTCGCTGTCTCTGCCCGTCACGAGCCCGATGCACTGGGGCAGGAACGGCAGGCGCCGCTTGCGCTCGGGCGCGAACAGCCCTTCGGCGGTGAGCGCCACGCGCAGTCGCTCGAGCCGTTCGAGGAGGTCGCCGAGCCCGACGTGACGCATGTCGAACACCTGCATGGTGAGCGAGCCGCCCTTGACCCAGTAGTTGGGCTTGACGGCGGCGATGACGCGATCGCCCTGCTTGAGGTCGGCGGGGACCCGGGACTTCACGCTCGACCAGATCGAGAACGAGACCGTCGCGTCCTGTTCGAGATCGCGGAGCTTGCCGTAGACGTTGCCCCCCGAGACGTTCCACTGCGTGATCTCGCCCTCGACCCAGGCCGTGCCGAGGCGATCGATCCAGTCACGCACCTTGCTCGCCAGCAGGCCGACGGGCCAGGGCGCGTCGGCCGTGGGCGGCGGGGGCACGATCGTCATTCGTCTCCTGTGGTGGACCGGTGTCGAGGATGCTCGGTGAGGGTGGGCGGGAGCGCTCGCGCCCGCGTCGGCGGGACTCGACCAGCCGCTCTCAGTACGCGACCAGTCGCCGCACCTAGAATCGTCGGGTGAGCCATATCACCAACGGCGCCCTTGCCATCGACCTGCCGACACCGCGTGTTCCTGCGGTGCGTAACAGGCTAAGGGATACCCCTGTCACCGGACACAAGCGCGTGCTGCTCGCGGCACCCCGCGGCTACTGCGCGGGCGTCGACCGAGCGGTGATCGCCGTCGAGAAGGCGTTGGAGCACTACGGCGCGCCCGTCTACGTGCGCAAGCAGATCGTGCACAACGTCCACGTCGTCGCGACCCTCGAGAGCCAGGGCGCGATCTTCGTCGACGAGGTCGACGAGGTCCCCGAGGGCTCCCACATCGTCTTCAGCGCCCACGGCGTCTCGCCGGCCGTCGTGCAGGGAGCCGCCGATCGGCAGCTCCAGGCGATCGACGCCACCTGTCCGCTCGTGACGAAGGTGCACCGCGAGGCGGTCCGCTTCGGCAGCCAGGGGCGGCACATCATCCTCATCGGCCACGAGGGTCACGAGGAGGTCGAGGGCACCATGGGTCACGCGCTCGACCGCACGACCCTCGTGCAGAACCCCGGCGAGGTCGACGATCTCGTCATCGACGACCCCGAGAACCTCGTCTGGCTGTCGCAGACGACCCTGAGCGTCGACGAGACCATGGAGACCGTGCGGCGTCTGCGCGAGCGCTTCCCGAGCATCCAGAACCCCCCGAGCGACGACATCTGCTACGCCACGCAGAACCGTCAGGTGGCCATCAAGAAGGTCGCCCCCGAGGCCGACCTGGTCATCGTGGTCGGCTCCGCCAACAGCTCGAACAGCGTCCGACTGGTCGAGGTCGCCCTCGAGCACGGGGCCAAGGCCGCCTATCGCGTCGACTTCTCGTCCGAGATCCGGCAGGAGTGGCTCGACGGCGTCGAGACCGTCGGCGTGACCTCCGGCGCCTCCGTGCCCGAGGTCCTCGTGAAGGAGGTCCTCGACGATCTGGCCGACGCGGGCTACCTCGACGTCGCCGAGGTCGTGACGGCCGAAGAGGACCTCATGTTCTCGCTCCCCAAGGAGCTGCGCAAGGACTCCAGCGGCCAGGTCGACGCCCGCGGGCTCGGCGGTCGGACCCGATGACCGACGATCGCCACGACGCGCCCGCCGCCGCCCGCGACGAGCGCCCGCGCCCCCGCTACGGCGAGTACGCGCCGGAGGGCTGGGTGAACCCGGTCGCCCCGGTCGAGTCGAGCACGGAGTCGTCCGCTCCGAGCACGGGACAGCAGGGGCCCTCGCCGGCAGTCCGTTCCAACGCGCCCGCTGCGGGGACCTGGGGCGCGCCTCCTCGTCCCGCGGCGAACGATCTGTCGGGCGGACGCCGATTCGACCGGGTCGCGACGTTCGTGCTTCTCGGCATCGGCCTCTACAGCGTGGTGTCCAACGTGGTCATGGCGTCGTCGTTCTCGTCGGCGCTGCTCTCGGCCATGAGCGGCGCGGGCTACTCGACCGACGCGTTCACGAGCCAGGACGCCCTCCAGCGGGTCGGCGTCATCATCGCCGTGTCGACGGTCGCCGCGTTCGCGGTGACGTTGATCTGGAGCCTCCGCCGGCTGGCGGCCCGGAAGGTGACGTTCTGGGTCCCGCTGTCGATCGGGGTCGTGATGTCGATCGTGCAGATGGTCCTCGTGCTCGGAGTGCTCTTCGGCGACGCGGGCTTCGTCCAGTCGATCATCGAGTCGGGTCCCTCGCTCTGAGCGACGAGAAGGGCCCCGCAGCCGATGCTGCGGGGCCCTTCGTCATGGTCGGACCGAGCCGAGGAGGCGCGGGTCAGCTCCCCGACTGACCGTACGAGCCGAGCTGCCGGGTCGCCTCGACGACCCGCTTCGCCATCGCGGACTCGGCGACCTTGCCCCAGGCGCGGGGGTCGTACTGCTTCTTGTTGCCGACCTCGCCGTCGGCCTTGATGAAGCCGTCGTAGTTCTTCAGCACGGTGTCGGCGATCGACCGGCTGAACGCGTACTGGGTGTCGGTGTCGAGGTTCATCTTGACGACGCCGTTGGCCACGGCCTCGCGGATCTCGGCGTCGGATGAGCCCGAGCCGCCGTGGAAGACGAGTTCGAGCGGCTTCTCGGCCGTGTCGAAGCGCTCGCGGATGCCCTGCTGGATCTCGCCGAGGAGCTCGGGACGCAGCTTGACGTTGCCGGGCTTGTAGACGCCGTGGACGTTGCCGAACGTCAGCGCGGCGATGTAGCGGCCGTTCTCGCCGAGACCGAGCGCCTCGACCACGCGGGTGACGTCGCCGACGGTCGTGTAGAGGGCGTCGTTCGTGCCCTCGTGCTCGACGCCGTCCTCTTCGCCGCCGACGACGCCGATCTCGACCTCGAGGATGGCGTTGATCGCCCGGGTGCGCTTCAGCATGTCTTCTGCGATCGAGATGTTCTCGTCGAGCGGCACGGCCGAGCCGTCCCACATGTGGGACTGGAACAGCGGGTTGCGACCGGCGCGCACCTCCTCCTCGCTGGCGGCGATGAGGGGCAGGACGAAACCGTCGAGGGCGTCCTTCGGGCAGTGGTCGGTGTGGAGGGCGACCGTGATCGGGTAGTTCTTGGCCACCTCGGTGGCGAACCTGGCGAAGGCGATGGCGCCGGCCGCGCGGTTCTTGACGGTGTGACCGGCGAAGTAGTCCGCGCCTCCCGTGGTCACCTGGATGATGCCGTCGCTGCCCGCCTCGGTGAGACCCTGCAGAACGGAGTTGATCGTCTGCGACGACGACACGTTCACGGCCGGGTAGGCGAAGCCCTTGGTCTTGGCCTTGTCGAGCATCTCGGCGTACTGCTCAGGGGTTGCGACGGGCATTGCATCTCCTTCGATTGCGGGTGGTGGCTGCAGCCACCACCCTAGTCAGCGGGCCTCCGACGACGCTCGACGGGTCGGACCCGGGGGGAGACGACGTCTCCGTCGTCGGGACGGGCGCCCGTCTGGTCACGGCGTGGCCCGGGAGCGTCTGCGCCGGAGTGCGACGAGCAGGAGGCCCGCGGTCGTGAGCATCAGACCGGCGACCGCTGCGCCGACGAGGTGTGCACCGGTGAATGCGAGCCGGTCGGCGGCGGGCGAGGCGGGACGGCCGTCGGACGAGTCGTCACCGGCTCCGACCGCTCCGTCGCTCGGACGATCGGAGCCGCCGGAGCCCGTGGAGTCGCCCGCATCGGCCCCGTCGTCACGGCCGTCGTCGCCGCCCGGGCCGCCCACGACCGCCTCGGACAGCATCCCGGCATCGAGGTGCTCATGCCGCGTCACCCCCGTCAGTCCACGGGATCCGACCACGGTCTCGAGTCCCGCCCGAGCGACCCCCTCGTCGTCGACGTCGGAGTCGCGCTCGTCGTCGCCGACGTCGCGGAGGGTCCATCCCTGCGGCGCGCGGCCGAAGTCGATGACGTAGTCACCCGGTCGCAGACCCTCGAACCGGTACTGGC
>Ga0265780_10012250_pt1 | contig 10073 bp, 7 predicted proteins | sample P1T30metagenome_FD_192432 | JGI IMG/M metagenome (GOLD analysis project Ga0265780, IMG submission 192432) | Plant litter microbial communities from East Loma Ridge, Irvine, California - P1 T30 | ecosystem: Environmental > Terrestrial > Plant litter > Unclassified | place: USA: California... | reverse complement strand
GCGGGCGAGTTCTTCTTTGACGTCGGCGGTCTGTGCCACTGGTCGTTCCTCTTTCATCAGTCGTTGTCGGGCGTGCGGGGCCCGGCCCCGCGCGCCCGGAGCGCGCACCCGTGCGACATCCGGTTCACTCCCGGCCCAGGTCGCGGTGCTTCACGGCGACGGCCACCCCGGGGAGCCCGCGCAGATGCGCCGCCAGCTCGCCGACCAGGGTGACGGATCGGTGCTTGCCGCCCGTGCAGCCGATGGCGATCGTAGCGTGTCTCTTGTTCTCGCGCTGATAGCCGGCGAGCACCGGCTCGCACGCGGCCCCGAACGCCCGGACGAAGTCGCGGGCGCCGCTCTGGGCCATGACGTAGCTCGTGACCGGCTCGTCGAGGCCCGTCTGCGAGCGGAGCTCGGGCACCCAGAACGGGTTCGGCAGGAACCTCGCGTCGCCGACCATGTCGGCGTCGGCGGGGAGGCCGTACTTGAAGCCGAAGCTCAGCACCGTGACCTGCACCCCGGCCCGCTCCGACTCGGCGAACTTCTCGGTGATGGCCGTGGCGAGCTGGTGGATGTTGAGCTCGGAGGTGTCGATGATGACGTCGCTGGTCTCGCGCAGCTCCTCCATGCGGGAGCGCTCGGCGACGATGCCGTCGAGGAGCGTGCCGTCGCCCTGCAGCGGGTGCGGCCGGCGGACCTGCTCGAAGCGGCGGACGAGCGCGGCGTCCGTGGCGTCGAGGAACAGGACGCGCACCTTGCTCGGCATGCTCTCGCGGAGCGTGCGCACCGCCTCCTGGGCCTCGGAGAAGAGACGACCGCCACGGACGTCGACCACCGCGGCGATCTTGGGCAGGGAGTCGCCCGCCCGCTCGGCGAGGTCGAGGAGGGGACGGAGCATCTGGGCCGGCAAGTTGTCGACCACGTACCAGCCCAGGTCTTCGAGGGCGTTGCCCACCGTCGACCGTCCTGCGCCGGACATGCCGGTGACGATCATGACCTCTTGCTGCTCGTGTGCGTCGCTCATGGTGGCGTGGCCTTCGCTGGTGGCGGGTCGGTGCGGGACGGGCGGGTCGAGTCTAGGCGGGAGCACGCACGCCTCCGGCCCCGTCGTCGACGGGGACGGCGTCCGGCTGGTCGAGGTCCGCACCGGCCGGCTCGATGGCGGCGGGGTCGGTGTCGGTCTCGGCGAGGTCGGCAGAGCCGAGCTGGCCGACCACCGCCGCGGCGAGGGTCGGGCCGATGCCCCGGATCGAGGAGATCTCGTCGGGGGTCGCCTGCTTGAGTCGCTTCACCGAGCCGAAGTGCTTGAGCAGCCGGGCCACGCGCGACGGGCCCAGCCCGGGGACCTCGGCCAGCTGGGTCGTGATGTCGCGCTTGCGCCGCTGGCGCTGGTGCGTGATGGCGAAGCGGTGCGCCTCGTCGCGGATCCGTTGGATGAGGAACAGGGCGTCGGAGTTGCGGGGCAGGATGACGGGGAAGTCGTCGTCGGGCAGCCAGATCTCCTCGAGCCGCTTCGCGATCCCGCAGAGGGCGATGTCCGTCACTCCGGCGTCGTCGAGCGCCCGCCGGGCGGCGGCGACCTGCGGCTGCCCGCCGTCGACGATCAGCAGGTTCGGCCTGTAGGCGAACCGCTTCCGCTCTTCTCCGACGTCGGCCACGGGCGCGAGCTCGTCGTCGAGGCGGGAGAGCCGGCGGCTCAGGGTCTGGTAGATCGACTCGGTGTCGTCGGTGGACTGCGGGATGTTGAAGCGGCGGTACTGGTCCTTGCGCGGCAGGCCGTCCTCGAAGACGACCATCGAGGCGACGATGTTCGTGCCGGACAGGTGCGACACGTCGTAGCACTCCATGCGCAGGGGCGCGTCGGCCATGCCGAGCGCCTCCTGGATGTCGGCCAGGGCCGTGGACCTCGTGGCGAAGTCCGCGCTGCGCCGGGTCTTGTAGAGCATGAGGGACTGCTGGGCGTTGAGCGTTGCGGTCTGCATGAGCGCCGCCTTCTCGCCCCGCTGCGCCGTGTGGACCTGCACGCGTCCCCTCCCCCGGATCTCGCTCAGCACGGCCTCGAGGGCGTCGTTGTCGTCGGGGACGGTCGTCACGACGATCTCGCGCGGGACCTCGGCCCCGGCTGTGTACCGGCCCTGCAGCACCTGCTCGACGAGGTCGCCCGTCGAGATGTCGATCTCCTTGTCGACGACCCAGCCCCGCGACCCGCGGATGCGGCCCCCGCGCACGGTGAAGAGCTGGACGGCGGCGGCGAGCTCGTCCTCGACGAGCGCGTAGAGGTCGAGGTCGACCGAGTCGCGGAGCACCACGGCCGACTTGTCGAGCACCGCCTCGAGGGCCTGGACCTGGTCGCGGTAGCGCGCGGCGTCCTCGTAGCGCTGCTCGAGGGCTGCCGTCTTCATCGCCTTCTGCTTGTCGGCGATGACCTTCTTGTCGTAGCTGCCCATGAACTTGACGAACTCGTCGACGATCGTCCGGTGCTGCTCGATCGTGACCTTGTGCGAGCAAGGGCCGCCGCACCGACCGATCTGGCCGGGGAAGCACGGCTTGCCGGTCTCCATGGCCTTCTTGTAGCTGCTGTCGGAGCAGGTGCGGATCGGGAACACCTTGATCATCTGGTCGATCGTGTCGTGCACGGCCCAGATCTTCGGGTACGGACCGAAGTACTTGGCGCCCTTGATCCGCGGGTTGCGCGTGACCATGACCCGGGGCGCCTCGTCTCCGAGGGTCACCGCCATGAACGGGTAGGTCTTGTCGTCGCGGAACTTGACGTTGAAGGGCGGGTCGTATTCCTTGATCCAGGTGTACTCGAGCTGCAGGGCCTCGATGTCGCTGCCGACGACCGTCCACTCGACGCTCCGGGCGGTGAGGACCATCCGCCTCGTCCGCTCGTGCAGGGTCGGCAGGGGCGCGAAGTAGTTGCTCAGACGGGCACGGAGGTTCTTCGCCTTGCCCACGTAGAGCACTCGGCCGCGCTCGTCACGCCAGCGGTAGACCCCGGGGTCGGTCGGGATCTCACGCGCGGGCGGACGCCAGGAGACTGTGTCGCTCATCGTGCCTCGACGGCCTCCCGGCGTCGGGTGCCGGACGACGTCGCGCTCTTCTTCTTCTTCTTCGCGGCGGCGGGGCCGGGCGCCGCGTGGCCCGACTCGAGGATCTCGGCCAGGAACATGCCCGTGTGGCTCTCGGGGACCGTCGCGAGGTGCTCGGGGGTCCCGGTCGCGAGGACCGTGCCGCCGCCGGCGCCGCCCTCGGGCCCCATGTCGATCAGCCAGTCGGCCGACTTGATGACGTCGAGGTTGTGCTCGATGGTGATGACGGTGTTGCCCTTGTCGACGAGGCCGTCGAGCACGAGGAGGAGCTTGCGGACGTCCTCGAAGTGGAGACCGGTCGTCGGCTCGTCGAGCACGTACACGCTGCGTCCGTTCGAGCGCTTCTGCAGCTCGGTCGCGAGCTTGACGCGCTGCGCCTCGCCGCCGCTGAGCGTCGTCGCGCTCTGGCCGAGGCGGACGTAGCCGAGGCCGACGTCGACGAGGGTCTTCATGTAGCGCGAGATCGCCGAGATCGGCTCGAAGAAGTCGGCCGCCTCGCTGATCGGCATGTCGAGCACCTCGGAGATGTTCTTGCCCTTGTAGTGCACCGCGAGCGTGTCGCGGTTGTACCGAGCGCCGCCGCAGACCTCGCAGGCGACGTAGACGTCGGGCAGGAAGTTCATCTCGATCTTGATCGTGCCGTCGCCCGCGCAGTTCTCGCAGCGGCCGCCCTTGACGTTGAAGCTGAACCGGCCGGGCAGATAACCGCGGGCCTTGGCCTCGACGGTCTCGGCGAACAGGTTGCGTATGCGGTCGAAGACGCCGGTGTAGGTCGCGGGGTTCGACCGCGGCGTGCGGCCGATCGGCGCCTGGTCGACGTGGACGACCTTGTCGAGGTGCTCGAGGCCGGTGACGCGCAGGTGCTTGCCGGGGATCTGGCGCGCGCCGTTGAGCTTGTTGGCCATCACCTTGTAGAGGATGTCGTTGACCAGCGACGACTTGCCCGAGCCGCTCACCCCGGTGACGGCGACGAAGACGCCGAGCGGGAAGTCGACCGTGACGTCGCGCAGGTTGTTGGCCTTCGCGCCGACGACGGAGACGACCCGGTCGCGGTCGACGGGTCGACGAGTCGTCGGGGTGGCGATCGACCGTCGTCCGGCCAGGTAGTCGCCCGTGAACGACTCGGTGTTCGCCAGCAGGTCGTCGTAGCTGCCGGAGTGCACCACCTTGCCGCCGTTCACGCCGGCGCCCGGTCCGATGTCGACGACCCAGTCGGCGGTCTTGATGGTGTCTTCGTCGTGCTCGACCACGATCAGCGTGTTGCCGAGGTCACGGAGCTTGACCAGGGTGTCGATGAGACGCCGGTTGTCGCGCTGGTGCAGGCCGATGCTCGGCTCGTCGAGCACGTAGAGCACGCCGGTGAGGCCGGAGCCGATCTGGGTGGCGAGGCGGATGCGCTGGGCCTCGCCGCCGGAGAGGGAGCCCGCGGCACGGCCGAGGGAGAGGTAGGTCAGGCCGACCTCGAGCAGGAACTCGAGGCGCACCCGGATCTCGCGCAGCACCTGGGCGGCGATCCGCGCCTCGCGCGTCGTCAGGGTGAGCTCGTTCATGAAGGCGAACGCGTCGGTGAGGCTCAGCTCGGCCACGTCGGCGATGCTCTGCTCGGCGACCGTGACGGCGAGGACCTCGGGCTTGAGCCGCTTGCCGCCGCAGACGGAGCAGGGGATCTCGCGGAGGTACTCGGAGTAGCGCTGGCGCTGCGTGTCGGTCTCGGCCTCGGCGTACTTGCGCTCGATGTAGGGCATGACGCCCTCGAAGCCCGTGGAGTACTTCATCTCTCGGCCGAAGCGGTTGCGCCACTTGACCGTCACCTCGAAGTCGTTGCCCTGCAGCACGGCCTGCTGGATGCGCTCGGGCAGCTCGCGCCACGGCGTGCGCAGGCTGAAGTCGAGGTCGGCCGCGAGGCCCTCGAGCAGCTTCTGGAAGTAATTGTAGAGCCCCTTGCCCGAGTTGGTCCACGGCAGGATGACGCCCTCGGAGAGGCTGAGCTCGGGGTCGCCGAGCACGAGGTCGGTGTCGACCGACATGCGCGTGCCGAGGCCGGAGCACTCGGGGCAGGCGCCGAACGGCGCGTTGAACGAGAACGTGCGGGGCTCGATCTCGGTCAGCTGCACGGGGTGGCCGTTGGGGCAGGAGAGCTTCTCGGAGAACGTGCGGTACTTGCCGGCCGCCCCGGCGTCGGTGTCGACGAAGTCGACCGTGACGAGGCCGTCGGTGAGGCGCAACGCGGTCTCGAGGGAGTCGGTCAGGCGCGTCAGCCCGTCGTCGGAGGCGACGAGGCGGTCGACGACGACGGAGATGTCGTGCTTGACCTGCTTCTTCAGCTTGGGCGGGGAACTCAGCTGGATCTGCTCGCCGTCGACGATGGCGCGCGAGTAGCCGCTCGACGCGAGCTCGGCGAAGAGGTCGACGAACTCGCCCTTCTTCTGCGAGACGACGGGGCTGAGCACCTGGAACCGGGTGCCGGTCTCGAGGGTCATGAGCTGGTCGGCGATCTGCTGAACGGTCTGGCGGCTGATGACCTCGCCGCACACGGCGCAGTGCGCGATGCCGATGCGCGCCCAGAGCAGGCGCATGTAGTCGTAGATCTCGGTGATGGTGCCGACGGTCGACCGGGGGTTGCGGTTGGTCGACTTCTGGTCGATCGACACGGCCGGGCTGAGCCCCTCGATGAAGTCGACGTCGGGCCGGTCGACCTGCCCGAGGAACTGGCGCGCGTAGGCCGAGAGCGACTCGACGTACCGACGCTGGCCCTCGGCGAAGATCGTGTCGAACGCCAGGGACGACTTGCCCGAGCCCGAGAGGCCGGTGAAGACCACCATCGAGTCGCGGGGGATCTCGAGGTCGACGTTGTCGAGGTTGTGGACGCGGGCACCCCGGACGCTGAGCACGGAGGAACCTTCTACGGGTGAGATTGACACTCTTACCATTCTACGGATGCCCCTGACATCGGGGTCGGCCGGACCACGGGATCAGGAGGAGCGTCCGCGCGCTAGAGGACGGGGCGGGTCTTGGTGAGATCGGCGGAGACTGTCCACAGCCGCTCGGCGGAGACCAGGTCGCGGACGTGCTTCTTCGCCGGCACGACCGCGGGGTCGCCGGTCAGCTGGAACCACCCCGAGGGGCCCCAGTATTCCCCGCCCTGGACGTCGGCCCCGAGCGTGGCGTGGACCAGGGGCTCGGCGCCGACCTCTTTGCCCTGCGCGATGGCGTGCAGGGCCGAGGTGAGCACCGCGGGCGGACGGTGTGGCTCGACGACGGGCGGGCGTGGGTCGCTGAGCTTCTCGAGCGACAGACCAGGGTGCGCGACGACGCTCGTCACCCGGGAACCCGCGGCGCGGAGTCGGCGGTCGAGCTCGAAGCCGAACGTCATCACGGCCAGCTTCGAACGCGCGTAGGCGACGGCCCCGGAGTAGCTCCCGACCATCATGGGGTCGTCGAGGTCGAGCCGGACGAAGCGGTGGCTGATGCTGCCGAGGTGGACGATGCGCCCTCGAGGGGACTCGGAGAGGGCGGGGAGGAGATGGGAGACGAGTGCGAAGTGGCCGAGGTGGTTCGTGCCGAACTGCAGCTCGAAGCCGTCGGCGGTCGTCTGGCGACGTCGCGAGCCCACGACGCCGGCGTTGGCCAGGAGGGCGTCCACGCCTCCCCCGGCGGTCAGGGCGTCGGCACCGGACCGGATCGAGGACAGGTCTGCCAGGTCGAGGTCGACGGTCGAGACGTCGGCGCCCGGGACGCGTTCCCGCACGGCGTCCGCCGCCCGGACCGCGCGCTCGGGGCTGCGAGCAGCGAGCACGACCTGGTGCCCGAGGGCGGCCAGGCGCTCCGCCGCGAAGTACCCCAGCCCCGCGGTGGCGCCGGTGACGACGACCCGCAGGCGACGGTCAGCGGGCATGACCGGCCGCCTCCATCTGTCGGAGGTCTCTCTTGAGGTCGGCGACCTCGTCGCGGAGGCGACCCGCCAGCTCGAACTTGAGCTCGGCGGCCGCCTGCAGCATCTGGTCGTTGAGGTCGGCGATGATCGACTCGAGGCCGTTCGCCGCGTTCGCGGCCTTGCCCTCGCGACGCAGGTTGGGCGTCGGTGCGCGCTTGCCGCCCTGCCGCCCGGCGAGGAGCTCGGCGGTGTCGGCGCCCTCGCGGGCGAGGACCTCGGTGATGTCGGCGATCTTCTTGCGCAGGGGTTGAGGATCGATGCCGCGCTCGAGGTTGTACGCCACCTGCTTCTCTCGCCGGCGGTCGGTCTCTTCGAGGGCGTTGCGCATCGAGTCGGTCATGACGTCGGCGTACATGTGCACCTGGCCCGAGACGTTGCGGGCGGCACGACCGATCGTCTGGATGAGCGACGTCGAGGAGCGGAGGAAGCCCTCTTTGTCGGCGTCGAGGATGGCGACGAGCGACACCTCGGGCAGGTCGAGGCCCTCGCGGAGGAGGTTGATGCCCACGAGGACGTCGTAGACGCCCTGGCGCAGCTCGGTCAGCAGCTCGACCCGGCGCAGGGTGTCGACGTCCGAGTGCAGGTAGCGGACGCGGACACCCGCCTCGGTGAGGAAGTCGGTCAGCTCTTCGGCCATCTTCTTCGTCAGCGTCGTGACGAGCACTCGCTCGTCTTTCTCGACGCGGATGCGGATCTCGTCGAGCAGGTCGTCGATCTGGCCCTCGGACGGCTTGACGACGATCTCGGGGTCGACGAGGCCGGTCGGGCGGATGATCTGCTCGACGACGCTGTCGGTGATGCCGAGCTCGTACTTGCCGGGCGTCGCGGACAGGTAGACCTTCTGCCCCACCCGACCGAGGAACTCCTCGAACTTGAGCGGGCGGTTGTCGAGGGCGCTCGGCAGGCGGAAGCCGTGGTCGACCAGCGTGCGCTTGCGCGAGGCGTCGCCCTCGTACATGGCGCCAATCTGCGGGACGGTGACGTGGGACTCGTCGATGACGACGAGGAAGTCGTCGGCGAAGTAGTCGAGCAGGCAGTGGGGCGCCTCGCCGGGGCCACGCCCGTCGATGTGGGCGGAGTAGTTCTCGATGCCGTTGCAGAAGCCGATCTGCTCCATCATCTCGAGGTCGAAGGTCGTCCGCATGCGCAGACGCTGCGACTCGAGGAGCTTGCCCTGCTTGTCGAGCTCGTCGAGGCGGGTGGCCAGTTCTTCTTTGATGGTGCCGATGGCGCGGTGCATGACGTCGGTGCCCGCGACGTAGTGCGACCCGGGGAACACCGACACGGCGTCCATGGTGCGGACGACGTCGCCGGTGAGCGGGTGCAGGGCGTAGAGCGCCTCGATCTCGTCGCCGAACATCTCGATGCGGATCGCGAGCTCTTCGTACATCGGGATGATCTCGATGGTGTCGCCGCGCACCCGGAAGTTGCCGCGGGAGAAGTCGATGTCGTTGCGCTGGTACTGCATCGACACGAAGCGGCGGATGAGGGTCTCGCGGTCGATGCGCATGCCCACCTGCAGGGCGATCATCGCCTGCATGTAGCCCTCGGGGGTGCCGAGGCCGTAGATGCAGGAGACGGTCGAGACGACGATGACGTCGCGTCGGCTGAGCAGGGAGTTGGTCGTCGAGTGCCGGAGGCGCTCGACCTCGGCGTTGATCGAGCTGTCCTTCTCGATGAAGGTGTCGGTCTGGGGCACGTACGCCTCGGGCTGGTAGTAGTCGTAGTACTAGACGAAGTACTCGACGGCGTTGTGCGGGAACATCTCGCGGAACTCGTTGGCGAGCTGGGCCGCGAGGGTCTTGTTGTGCGCGAGGACGAGGGTCGGGCGCTGCACCTGCTCGACGAGCCAGGCGGTCGTCGCGGACTTGCCGGTGCCGGTCGCGCCGAGCAGCACGACGTCGGTCTCGCCCGCGTTGATGCGCCCCGCCAGCTCAGCGATGGCGGCGGGCTGGTCACCGCTCGGCTCGTACTCGCTGACGACTTCGAAGGGGCGGACGCTGCGGGTCGGTTCCATGCTCCCGAGTCTAGGAGCGGCCACTGACACTCGGCCCCGAGGCGGCCGCCGCCTTCGCCGCTGACAGCGAACGGAGCACCTCGGACACCTCGTCGGCCCTCGCGAGCGTCGCCTCCAGCGAGATCGACGAGTCGACGACGAGGTCGGCGACGGCGAGCCGGGTCGCGTCGTCGGCCTGCGCGTCCACCCGGCGGACCGCCTCCTCCCTGGTCATGCCCCGCAGCGTCACCAGGCGCTCGACGCGCACGTCGCGGGGGGCGTGCACGACGACGACCACGTCGAACTCCCCCGCCCCCCGCGTCTCGACGAGGAGGGGGACGTCGTAGACGACCACCCTGGCAGGGTCGTCGACCACCGCCTCCGCCATGCGGCGACGTGAGAGCTCGCGGACGGCGGGGTGGGTGATGGCCTCGAGGTCGCGCCGGGCCGCGGGGTCGGAGAAGACGAGGGCGCCGAGGGCGGGCCTGTCGAGCTCGCCGGCCCCGGTGAGCACGTGGTCGCCGAAGCGCCGACGGATCGCCTCGAGCCCGGGCGTGCCGGGGGCGACGACCTCCCGCGCGAGCTGGTCGGCGTCGACGTGGGCGGCGCCCCGCTCGGCGAGTCGGCGGGACACGACGCTCTTGCCGGCGGCGATGCCCCCGGTCAGGCCACAGACGAACATCTGTCGAGGCTACCCTCCGGGCGCGACGGCGCGACGGCGCGACGGCGCGCGGATGGCCGGGCCGGGCCAGCTCGACGGACCGGGAACGCCGAACGGCGGCCCCCTCGAGGAGGGGACCGCCGTCGGACGTGGTCAGGCACCGAGGTGCCGGCGACCTAGTTGCTGCTGGACAGCTTCTCGCGCAGCGCGGCGAGCGACTCGTCGTCGGCGAGGGTGCCGGCGCCGGTGGCCTCGCTCGTGAAGGTCGAGCCCGAGGGAGCCTCGAAGGACGCCTCTTCGGTGAGCGACGCAGCGACCTGCTTCTTGTGCGCCTCCCAGCGAGCCTGGGCGGCAGCGTAGTCCTGCTCCCACTTCTCGCGCTGCGAGTCGAAGCCCTCGCGCCACTCG
>Ga0265780_10012249_pt1 | contig 10074 bp, 10 predicted proteins | sample P1T30metagenome_FD_192432 | JGI IMG/M metagenome (GOLD analysis project Ga0265780, IMG submission 192432) | Plant litter microbial communities from East Loma Ridge, Irvine, California - P1 T30 | ecosystem: Environmental > Terrestrial > Plant litter > Unclassified | place: USA: California... | reverse complement strand
GTAGCTGACTCCATAAGGCAAGGTACCCCAACGGTAGCGGGTCGATATATCGTAATTCACGAGTTGTTCCAAACGCCCCGCATACTGTATCGCTCCACCACAGACTCAACCCGATGGTTTCAATTCAAATTGGAGCCGGTGGGGGAGTCTGGTACCGTTGGCGGCGATTTTACGGTAGATACTGTGAGGCTGGACCCACAGCGCCAAACGTTGCTTCTGAAGCTCCAAGGTCAAAACGGATTTTGGGGTGGCAGCCTTGCTTATGGCCAAACTGCCATTGTAGATGTGACGGCTGAACCGGTATTGCTTCTTAAAACGGAAGTCCTGCGCGAGGATGTCAGCTACGGGCGAGAAGATGATACAGTGTATAACGAGGACGCGGCAGGCAGCGAAAGTCTCAGTCAGGAAATAAGCATTCGCAACCATCGCCTTATGGTTGGCCCGCCCAGGCAGACCACAAGGCGGGGGCTAAGAGCCAAGCAGGTTACTTCTATTATGCGGCCCACGCCGAAATCTGTGTTGCCAGCTGGCAGCTACCGTTACTGGCATGGTAAGCTGTTGCTAGTCGGCAAGTAACCCGCTATGCGGCAGAAACGCAAAAGAGGCTGAAGCTACGGGAGCTTCAGCCTCTTTTGCGTTTTGGCGTTTTTGACTCACAAAGTGGAGCTATGCCAGTAGCCAAAACCGCCAGCCACCCCAATAATTATGGTACTGTTTGTTAAATGACTTGAAGTTAATGATTGCAGGTAAAGCATGTTGACTAGCGTAAGCGGTATACTCTTGGCTATCTGCAAAAATGTGTTGTTGTTTCGTTATTAAGTCATAGCTAAAAAATGATTCGTCACTAGCCTTACCACAAAGTACATCGTTAGCTACTTCGAACGAATCTATGAATGGCTGGTCAGTTGATAACTTAAGAGGTATCTCTGCCTGGAAATAAGCTTCTGTTCCGTTAATCTCCTCTATTACCTCACCATTACCTAGTGGGATGCGAGCATAATCACCTAAGCCATGGTCGCCCCAAGGAGTGTTTGCAATAAAGCATAATGCTAGTAAGGCAATAAGCCCACTAAGCCGCCAAATCCGCCTGCTGTCAAAAGTGAGTTTCGCCGCCTTTGAATTTGGTGAAAAACTAGGGTATATTCTAACTAAAATCAATACCAACGTTGCATAAAAGGAAGCCTGTGCCAAGACTTTTAATATGATGAAAACCAAGCTAAATAGATATTCCATTAGTAGAAGTTGAAGGGGCTTTTTATCTAACCTATGCGAAAATACCTCTACCCACTCCTCGCCGCCGCGCTGGCCTGCCTGCCCACCTGCGCGCAAGCGCAAGCCCCGGCCGATAGCGCCACCTTCCTGCTGCACAAGTTCGCGCAGCGCATTGGCAAGGAGACGTACCGGCTCACGCGCACCGCGCAGGCGCACACCTACGACGTGGATTTCAAGTTCGTGGACCGGGGCTCGCCGGTGGCGCTGCGGGCCAGCATAGCCCTAACGCCCGGCGGCGAGCCGCTGCGGCTGGCGGTGAAGGGCCAGACCTCGCGCTTCAGCAGCATCAACGACACCATTCGCATCGGGCAGGGGCAGGCCCGCATTCGTATCGATGAGGTGGTGCGCACCGAGCCGCTGCCGGCCCTGAGCTTCCCGGTGGCGGGCTACTCGCCGGGCACCGGGCAGTGGCTGCTGCTGCGCTACTGGCAGCAGCACGGCCGCCCCGCCAGCCTGGCGATGCTGCCCAGCGGCACGGTCCGCATCCGGGAGGATGGCCAGGATACGCTGCAATTTCAGGGCCGGCCGCTGGTGCTGCGGCGCTACGTGCTCAAGGGCCTGATTTGGGGCAATGAGCTGCTCTGGACCGACCAGCAGGGCAACCTCGTGGGCCTCATCACCAACGATGCCGAGGGCGACAAGCTGGAGCTGCTGGCCCAGTCCTACGAGGCGCTGCTGCCCGCGCTCATCGGGCGGGCGGCGGGGCACGGTATGCGCCTGTTTCGGGCCGAGATGGGCGCGGCAGCCGGTGCCAAAAAGGCCACTTCAGCCCCGCTGCTGGCCGTGGTGGGCGGCACGGTGGTCGATGTGGTGCGGGGCCGCACCACCCCAAATGCCGTGGTGCTGCTGCAAGGCGGCAAGGTGCTGCGGGTAGGCCCAGCGGCCACCGTGGCTATCCCGAAGCAGGCCCGCGTGCTGCACGCCGAGGGCAAAACCGTGCTGCCGGGCCTCTGGGACATGCACGCCCACTTTCAGCAGGCCGAGTGGGGGCCGGCCTACCTGGCGGCCGGCGTGACTACGGTGCGCGACTGCGGCAACGAGTTTGCCTACATCAACGCCGTGCAGCGCGCCATCGACAGCGGGCAGGGCGTAGGGCCGCGTATCCTAAAAGCCGGCATTATCGACGGTGCCGGGCCGCGCACCTTGGGCATCGAGTTGGCCAATACGCCGGCCGAGGCCGTGCAGCTGGTGCAGCGCTACAAGGCCAATGGCTTCGCCCAAATCAAGCTCTACAGCTCGCTCAAGCCCGACATCGTGCGCGCTATTTGTGCCGAAGCGCACCGATTGGGCCTCACCGTGACGGGCCATATCCCCGATGGCATGACGCTGCCGCAGGGCGTGGCGGCGGGCATGGACCAGGTCAACCACCTCAACTACGTGGTGAAGCTGCTGCGGCGCAATTCCGACGGCTCGGTCATCCTCACCGATACTACGGCCGACCGGGTTTTTGCCTTCTTGAAAGCCCACCACACCGTTATCGACCCCACGGTGGGCGTGTTTGAGCTGGCGTATCGCTCTACCAAAGACGATATTATAGCCATCGAGCCCGGCTACCTCCGGCTGCCGCAGCCTTTGCAGGCGCTATTTGTGAACATGGGCCAGGAGCCGGCCGAGGCGGCCAAGGCGGCGGCCTACTTCGCCAGCTACCCACCCTTGGTAAAAGCCCTGCACGACCACGGCATCGCCGTGGTGGCGGGCACCGACATGGGCTTTCCCGGTACCAGCCTCGCCCGCGAGCTGGAGCTGTACGTGCAGGGCGGCCTCACACCCATGCAAGCCCTGCAAACCGCTACCATCGACGCGGCCCGCGCCATGCGGCTAGACGCCCGCGCCGGCTCGCTCGACGTGGGCAAGCAAGCCGATTTGGTCATCATCGACGGCGACCCGCTGACCAACATGCGCGACATTCGGCAGGTGCAGCTGGTGGTAAAAGCTGGCCAAGTGTACGAGCCGGAACAGATGCGGCGGCTGGCCGACTACTCGGAGCTGGCCGGCCCTAAGTAAGTTATAAATACCAAGTCTATTCGCACGCGGACTGAAAGTCCGCGCTACGCCATGGCCCGCCCCGACACCTACGCCCAAACCCAGCCCACCAGCCGCGCCGAGTGGCGGCAGTGGCTGGCCGCACACCACGCCAGCGCCCCCGGCGTGTGGCTGGTATACTGCAAAAAAGCCAGCGGCCTGCCCAGCCTGAGCTACGCCGAAGCCGTGGAAGAAGCCCTCTGCTTTGGCTGGATAGACTCGCGCCCGCGCAAGCTCGACGCCGAGCGGTCGCAGCAGCTCTACACGCCGCGCCGGCCCAAAAGCGGCTGGAGCAAGGTGAACAAAGAACGTTTGGTGCGCCTCGAAGCCGCCGGCCAGCTCATGCCGGCCGGCCGGGCCGCCATTGCCCGTGCCCGCCAAAATGGTGCCTGGGAAAGCCTCGATGCCGCCGAAGCCGGCACCGTGCCCGACGACCTGGCCGCCGCCCTGGCGGGCAATGCCCCGGCGAACCGGCATTTTGCCGCCTTTTCGCCTTCGGCCCGCAAGGCTATTTTGACGTGGGTACTGGCCGCCAAGCAGCCCGAAACCCGCGCCCGCCGCGTGGCCGAAACCGTCCGCATGGCGGCGCTGGGCAAGCGCGCCAACTTCGACCGCGTAGCGCCGGTGGGCAATGGATGAGTCGTGAAGTGCTGTTAGCGGTTGCGGGGTGCGGGCGGGCAGCTTTTCGCCTGCTCGCGCAAAAAAAGAAAGCTCGCCAATTATATAGCACTCTTTTGGTGCGAACGGCGTTGCAGAGCCCACGACGCGCGCACTGGCCAGCTTACCTACCTTTGAGGAAATCGCCGCCCGGCCGTGGGCTGACGTTGAATTTGGCTTGTGCAAGGCGCAGAAGTCCGCTGTGGTTTGCCGGAGGGTGAGTGCGGCACCGCCCCTGCGGTTGACCGGGCAGGAGGTAAGTAGCTGGTCCTCTCTGCCTATGACATTGCCCAAATTTGCGCCCCCGCGCTCGTTTCACGCCGAGCTCAAGCGCCGCGCCGCCCAGTATTTCCAAACCGAAGCCAAGGCCCAAACCGGCAATACCGCCCTGCTGGCCAAGGCCGTGCTGCTGGTGGGCAGCGTGGTAGCGCTCTACGTGCACCTCGTCTTTTTTACGCCCGCGCTAGGCTGGGCCTTGTTCGAATGCGTGGCGCTGGGCACGGCCGTGGCCCTGGTGGGCTTCAACGTGATGCACGACGGAGCCCACGGCAGCTTTAGCCGCTTTCCGCGCCTCAACAAAGTGGCCGCCTTCACGCTCGACGTGCTGGGCGGCAGCAGCTACATGTGGGATGCCAAGCACAACACGGTGCACCACATGTACACCAACATCGACGGCGTCGATGACGACCTCGACATTCAGCCCTGGATGCGCGTGACCCCCGACCAAAAGCGCTACGGCGCGCACCGCTTTCAGCACCTCTATTTCTGGATGCTGTACGGGATGCTCTACATCACGTGGGTGCTTTTTACCGACTACCAGAAGTACTTCACGCGCCGCATCGGCTCGGTGCCGCTCAAGCCCATGAGCCGCGCCGACCAAGTGTCCTTTTGGGGCTTCAAGGCCCTGAATCTGGTGCTTTACGTGGCGCTGCCCATCTACGCGGTCGGCTTTTGGGGCTGGCTGGTGGGCTTCCTGGTCACAGGCTGGGTGGCGGGTTTTGTGCTCAGCATCGTATTTCAGCTGGCGCATACCGTCGAGCAAACGTCCTTCCCGGTGCCCCACGAAACCACCCGCAAAATGGAGGACGAGTGGGCCATTCACCAGCTGCGCACCACGGCCAACTTCGCCACCGACAACCGCGTGATTAGCTGGCTGGTAGGCGGGCTCAATTTTCAGGTCGAGCACCATTTGTTTCCCAAAGTCTCGCACGTGCACTACCCGCAGCTAAGCAAGATTATCCGCGAAACCTGCGCCGAGTTTGGTGTGCCTTATCAGGAATACCCCAAAATGTGGCAGGCCATCGTCTCGCACGTGGTGTTTCTGCGCCGGCTGGGCCGGGCCTAGTGCACCTAGTGCTAAGCCCAAAAAAGCGGCTGAAGCTACTATAGCTTCAGCCGCTTTTTTGGGCCTGAATCCTGCCTATAAGGCACTTTGCGTCCAGATTTCTGGTAGGAGCTTAATACATCATGGGGTCAGTTTCAACCCAGCCTTTAGGGTCGGGGCCGTACTGGTTGGGGCCATCGGTGCCCTCGGTGCAGTCTAGCACCAGCAGCCAAATGACGCCTACTAGCGGCACCAAGACGATAAGCCAAAACCAGCCGCTTTTGTCAACATCGTGCAATCGGCGCACGCCCACGGCCAAGCTGGGTACCAGTATAGCCAGGGAATAGACAAAAGAAAAAACGCCATTTCCATCCTTCGAAATGCCCAGCGTGTAATCGATGGCAAACGCCACAAAGCTGAAAATGAAGGAAAACAGCGTAAACATCCAATACTCGCGCCGCCGGGCGCGGCCCCGAAATACCGCGTAATTTTTCAGAACGTGTAAGAACTCATTCATAGAAAGAGCACGCAGGGGAGAAGGGTGCATTATTGCGCTGGCAATGTAGGCAGTAGCTTCTGAAAACAGAAAACGCTACGGCAAGGCCCAAAGGCCGCCGTAGCGTTGCGATAGCTGTTGAGGGAAGCCGGGGCGCTAGGCGCTCATTTTCACGCGCACGGCGGTGGGGCCTTTCATGCCGGGCTCTACCTCGAAGGTAACCTTGTTGCCTTCGGTGATGGAGAGGCCGCCGAGGTTGTTGGCGTGCACGAAAATGCTTTCCTGGCTGGCCGCGTCGCGGATGAAGCCGTAGCCTTTCGAGTCGTTGAAGAACGACACCGTGCCGGTGCGGATTACGTCCTCGGGCTCGCGGTCTTCCTGCTTAGGCACGCCAATCTGGATGCTTTCAACATTGATTTCCTTGCGCTTGCGGGTGGGGTCGGGCGGCGTCGAGGTGATGTTGCCATTCTCATCGACGTAGGCCATCATCTCTTCCAGCCCTTGGCCAGAAACCGCGTTGGCTTGGCGCTCTTTGCGCTTCTCGTCTTTGTCATTGCGCTTTTGCAAGCGCTTTTTTTCGTTTTCTTTCTTGCCGAATGATGTTTGGGCTCTGGCCATGAAGGGGGATTGGGTTGTCAAAAAACCTGCTTGCTTGCAAACAGGCAACTAGTAATAAGCGATTATAGCGGCTTTAGATTCCCCGAAGGGCACAAAAAGCGCTGCAAAAGCGGGGTATTTGGGCGGGGCCCGCACGGCCAAACGAGCGCCTGGCAGGCGCTCCTGTGCGTGAGGCGGTATTGGTAAGTGGCGCGTAGTCCAACGGGCTCAATCTCTTGCAGCTACCACTAACCACGAAGGTAGCGAAATATAAATTGGGAGTGGCGAGTACGCGCTACGCCGCGGGCTTTGCTATGGCCAGCGACGACGAAATGTAGGCGGCGAATTACCCCCAAGGCGTTCATTTGCCCGTGTTGGCGGGCTTGGGCGCACGGGGGTGCAGCGGGCTATCTGCTAAAGCGGGCGTCTGGAAGGATGTTTTTGACAGTCGCCTTGCTGACACTACAGGTTGTTGGGCATCGCTAAGCTGCGCCCCCTTAAAACCAGTTGTAAGGCGCGCCGCCAGCGGCCTCGTATTGTGCTACCAACTGCGCCCTTGGTAGGGGGGGGGCTACGTAGGGCACCCCGGTTTGGCGATTCACCATAATGGGCCCCACGCCCACTGCCAGCGCGCCAATAGCGCCGGTTTGCACATACTCGCGGGTATTGAAGGGGAACAGCCAAGCCAGGGGCGACTCCGTGGCGAGGGCATCGATGAGCACTAAGTCCAGCGCGCCGTTGCCCGGCATTTCCTGAATGATATCTAGGGTAACTAGCGCCACGTGACGCGCTTCTGGCTGGGTGAGCATGGGAAAAGGCTGGATAGAAGTAACGTGCTGACTGCAAGTTTGCTAGGCCGCCGGAATGATGCCCAGCCGCAGGTCGACCGCCGTGCCGTAGCGCGCCTCGGCCTCGGCGGGGCTGGTGTAGGCCGCCTGCGGGTAGGCCGGCCCCCAACTCTGGCCTTCGATGATGGTGGGCGGGCCGGCGTAGTTGGTAATAATAACTACGTGCGTGCTTACATCGAGCCGCGAGAGGATAACCAGCAGGCCGTGGGTATTGGGGCCGTGGCTGTCGATGAGGCGAAATGCCTCGGAAAAGTCGGCTATCTTCTGAGATTTTACCCGTAGGCTGGCCTCTATATCGCGTAGCAGGCGTGGACCTTGGTTAAGTGCCACGGCCTCCGAATCGGGCTGGCGCAAGCGAGCCATAAGGGCGTCGGTGATATAGCCGCTATTCATAAGGGCATCTGCTAGAGGGCGATAATAAGCGGGAATGAGCTGCTACGCGGCTGAAATCGGGTTGGTTGCTGCCTCATCTTCCGCCAAATAGCGTTCTAAAAAGGTTTCTAAACGCATAGGTGGAGCCATGCGGGCCTCGCCCGTTCTGCGCTTTACTACTATAGGTGCTACCCCTAGTGCCATCTCCCGAAAGTTACGGGAAACGGCATATTGCACTGTGTTGAACGGAAATACCCACGCCAACGGATGTTCCTGAACAGCATCCTCTAAAATAATGTAGTGCTGGCCACTAGTCTTAGCGAGTTGCCCGATGATAGCCAGGGCAATTTGACGGGCTTCTTCTTTATCAAGCATGGGATGGGAAGTCAGTTTAGAAAGATTGCGCGGTTAAACAAGCGGTGCAGTGGCGGCGGTAGTGGGTGGTACAATGGCTAAGCCTAGATGCACCTTGTCGGGGTCGCCATAGCGTCGTTCTGCGCGTGACGAGCTAGTAATCACTTCTACGGGATTGTAAGCGTCCCACCGCTGGCCTTCAATAATAGTAGGTACCCCACCATTATTTACAATGGTAACGACGTGGCCCATACCAGGCACCTTAGGTACCATTACTAAAAGGCCGATAGTACCCTCCGGGCTGTCACGAATGATATTGAATGCCTGATGAAAATCCTGGTCGAAGCTGAAGGTTGTATTATGAGTGGCTTCTATATCAGGGATGAACTGCACGGGAGTATCACCAGCGACAGCTTCGGGGTCGGTGCCGCGCAGGCGGGCTATTGCCGCAGTCGCGATATCGGCGCAGTTAGTCTGGCTATTACTAGGATTTAGGCTTTTAGCCACCGCGAGCATACTGGTTGTAGCCAGAGCTAAACCCAAGCTATCTGCTGCGCCGGTCGCCGCGCCGATATTTTCGCCACTCCCTATTGCTAAGGCTGCGGAAGGCGAAGCCGCTGCTACACTGCCGCCGCCCACTGCTGCCAACCCGGAGGCTACGGCCGCCACTGGCCCGCCCGCCCGCAGCTCAAAGCTGGGGGCCGTGATGGTGAGCTGGCACACGTAGGCCCCATCGCCGGTGGCGCTGCTGGCAAAGTCCTCGGCGTACTGCACGCACTCGCCGGCCGTGAAGGCGATGGTTTCGTGGGCGGTTTGGCGGGCGATGTCGTAGAACACGACCTGGCCCGCCAGAGGCTTGTGCGGCGCGTGCGCCCAGGCCAGCAGCCCATCGTCGGTGGGCACGTCAAGCACCAGCTCTAGCGGGGCGTAGCGCACTTTGGCCTGCACGCGGCCGCGGGCATCGGTGGCCTGGTGGCACGCGTAGCTGCAATGCACCACCCGGTAGGAGTTGCCTTCGACTTGGAGCTCGGCATAAAAGGAGGCCATAACGAGAGGGGCAAAAAGCGGGGAAGCCGCCCGCGGCTTTACGCGATGGAAGATAAGGCCGCCGCGGCTAGGTGCGGGCCACGTTGGGCCGGGTTAGGTCGAGTACGTCGCTGATGTTGTACTCCTCAAACCGGTCGAGGAGCGCCCCTACGCCCTGGTTCATTTTCAGGTCCATCTCCTCGCGGTATAGCGGGTAGAGGGTGTAAAACTGCACCGTTTTATCGGCGCGCACTTGCAAAGTCTGAAACTCTTCGGGCAGGCTAATGGCCGTGAGCAGCAGCATGCAGCCCTGCTCGGTATCGTCGGCAAAAGGCTCGGCTTCCTCCCCGTTGGGGATGGTGTGGCCGAAGCCAAGCCAAGTGTGGTACTCGTGCGGCAGGCGAGCCACCATTTTCAGCCAGCGGATGGGCCAGTACACGTTTTCGTCTTCGAAAGCCTCGGCCAAATCTTCGCCAGGAGCGGGTAGGGGCCAGGTGCTGGGCAGCAAGATGCACAACTCGGCGTAAGGCGGGGCCTCGTCGGGGTCGGCCTCGGGCGGCACGGCCATGGGCCGGTCGCTCATGCCCGAGGTGATGAGCGTATAAAACGGAAAGTCGGCGCTGGGGGCCACGATGTACACATCGAGGTGTACCTGGTCGGAAATCAGCTCGTGAAACACGCCCGCTACCGGCCCCAGGTGGCGCTCGATGTGGTCCGAAATAGCGACAATGGTGTCTTCATCGCCGCTGGCCAGCTCAAACGGCGCGGGCTCCACGCCTTCGTAGCGGTAAATGGGGGCACCGGAAGGCGAAGTTTCCGGCTGGTCTTGGTCGGGGAGCAATTCGGCGGAGTCGGACATAAGTGGCTTTCAGGCTAGTGTACCAAGTAGTTCAGGCGGGCTGCCGGCTTTTCGCCGGCTGTCCGCTCGTCGGGCAGCGAGCTAAATTAACGACGAGCGGACAGCCGGCGAAAAGCCGGCAGCCCGCCCCGTGTACCCTAATTCGAAAACCGCTGTAAGTAGCTATACGGCGGCTCATTTGAGACGGATACAGCGGGGCCACCCGCTCGCTACCTTGCCCCAAAAGCCGAACAGGCAGCTACTCTGC
>Ga0265780_10012247_pt1 | contig 10075 bp, 6 predicted proteins | sample P1T30metagenome_FD_192432 | JGI IMG/M metagenome (GOLD analysis project Ga0265780, IMG submission 192432) | Plant litter microbial communities from East Loma Ridge, Irvine, California - P1 T30 | ecosystem: Environmental > Terrestrial > Plant litter > Unclassified | place: USA: California... | reverse complement strand
TATGACGGAGAAATGTGCACCAGCTGACAGCGAGTATGTCCCCTCTAGACTGTTGGTTGCCAGAATGCTATCCACGCCAACAGTCAAGAGCTTGGAAGGATCAGTAGAGAAGGTGAAGGAGAAATCATTGTCGTTTGGCTTGAATCGGGTCGAATCATAGCCACCCAGAACCAGATTGCCAAACACCGACTTCAGCCTGTATTTTGCTCCAGCTGTGTATCCAAAGGAAAAGCTGGGGATTTTCGAGGTGTTGCGCAACTGATATAGCATAGAGTCAATGGAGTCACCAATGCTCGAGAAGCTCTGCTCTGCCTGGCCAAGTGGGAGGAGGCCCAGGAAGTAGTCTAATTCTGCAACTCCAGCAACGACCTGACGGTCCATTGACTTTGATCGACTATCCGCGGCCGGTCCTAGTGTGATTTTGTCGAAGCCGAACAGCCCGCGTGCCGTCATGTTCAGCGCATCTTCCAAGTCCACATTGTATTGTCCGATCGCGGACCACGAATTTGATGCGCTCACTTGGAAGCCAGGATTTTGTGCAGAATTGAAGACTTGGGCGCCTCGAAGCTGCGGACAGTTGGATGGATCGATGCCCGTCTGACACCCATCTGGGACCACGACCTGTATCACTCCGCTTTTGGTTGAAGGCAGGACCCGGAAGTCCTGGCCGGGTGTCCCCACACTGATCTTGAATGTGCTCCAGCTCCCATCGTTTCCATCGAATGCTTGCGAGGGCGGTACGACATATGGCTCCGGGGCCACGGTGGTGTCTCGCGGTGAGAAGTGCATTATGTAGGGGCGCGTAGCAGGGGAATTGGGCATGAGCCAGGCGACGGGTAACCAGGCATGGATGCGAAAGACGGGTAACGGTTTACGGGGCACGAGAAACAGTCGACATGGCAGAGCAAGCAATGCGAGCAGACCTCACGTTACAAGACCGAGTACGAAAGCGATCCTCGGACGGCGCCGCGTGGTTCGCCCAGGAAAAGTCATTGATGGCTCCCGTCATCTGGGCAACAGCGAAACGTTAGACCGAGCGGCAGCCGGATTGCTGCGCGAGTCTCGATGTGACCCTGGAGACGTGCCCATGGGACCGGCAACCACGCGGTCGGCCTTGGAAGCAACGTGATTCGACCGTCAACGTGCGTAGCGCGTGTCGGATGGGACGTGCTCCGCTGGTTACGGGCATCTTCCTCGACAGAAAGTTGCAATTCCGATGGGCGAGGGCGACTTGGTCCTGCACGTTGGCCACCCATTACGCGAATTGACGCAAGGAAGTCAGTCGCAGTTCCAAGGTTCATTCTCATCCCGCCTCCAGCTCCAGCTTGTCAGCCTCCCTACTGCTGACCTCGACTCAACAAATCACGGACATTGCAAGCATTGTGTTTGAGAATTGAGCAAGCAGGCATAACGGCCCGCAGCACATACCAGCTGCGAAACTGGGCCCTTGCTCGATCAGATCCCCAATTGCCGCCTCTGGTTAATCGCCTGAAGGCCCTGAACTGGCAATTTCTTCACTTTTCTCAACTCGGTCAATGACTGACGACCGATGTGCCCCGGACGCTAGGATGCTGATCCTCATCAACTCAGCCTTGTGGAACCAAATCCCATAGGTTCTTGACCCTGCAAACTCTGCCAACGTGCTTTGAGCAAGACCGAGAAAGTCGAAGCGTCGCGGCCAAAGCTTGAGGATGGCATGGTCCAGCGAGCCTCAAACCGCGAGAGGCGTCACAGATGTCATAGTTCCGCGCGCCATCTGCCTAAGGCTCGCACTAAGTTTACTCCTCCCGTCAGCACGGCCACATAATTGGCACATCGATTGGATGCATGCCATGGTCTGGCTGCCAAGAGGGTGCTATCGAGAGTGCGCATGGGACGCATCATGTCCTGTCCCCTGAGGAAGATTTCCTTCCAGCACCTTGGTCTTACTTCTCCCTAACGTGCGTTCATCCGACTGTTCAGACATATCTTCGCTTCCGTCGCATTGCGGCGCCACTTCTAACCTTCGCTTTGTCACTCGTTCAAGTGAAGGTGTATGAGAATGTGGATTCTTGCTTTGCTGGCACTGTCGCGTTTCGTCGTGGCCGGTCCAGACAACAGTTCACAAGCCGAAACCTGTAAGTCCCAAAGAATACGAGATGATCTGATCCTAACGATATCAGATTGTAAGTTCCCTCCAACATATCTTTCCAGGGTTACAGTTTCTCTTGTCACGCTTCATTCACATGACTCAGCAAATGCCATGCAATGGACGGTGATTGAAACATGTATAATTGGGGATGTCATGCCGACTTCTCGGTGTTATCCGTGGCCCAGAATCACATGTTCTGCGGAACATTGATACTGGCACGACTTGTTGGATCATGACTAACTTGAACAGATGATACCATTTCAACATTAATTTCGACTTCGAGTTCACGGTCGAATTACTTTACTGCACAACCAGCCACACCCCCGCAGCTAATACATTTGACCGATCTAAGAGTTAAGACTTCATCAGACGACCCTCAGGACACTGGGACTCCGCCTGTGACATTTGATTTACCCATACCTCCTGTGGAATGGACTCCACCAGGCTCGCAATCCTTGGGCCCTCAAACCACAACAACACAGACGCCAAAAGGGCCCGTGGCTACTTCACGACCATTTGCAAGCTTCTCAAACTCATCAAGTCTACAACCGGCAACTTTGCATGCTTCTCAAACCGGCACTGCGGCCGGTACCTGTACGGGATGTGTGATTGAAGCCTATCACCCGACGACGACCTCTTTCACCGCGACCAACGAATGGACAAGTACTGTCGTCACTGCCACGGTGGTTACATCTTTCATTACATATAATGATACAGTGGTAACGCAGTCGCAAACGGTAAATGTGACGAAGACAGTAATCGATGGCGACGATCACCCGATCACGCATACGACTCCGTTCTTTAGAATTCAGCCAGCACCAGGGACCTACTTGACTGTAGAAGCGGGGCCAACGTATGTCATCTATAACAAGCTATTTGGTGGTCTCGACAAAACTACCAGCAAAGAGTGGGCGTTTGGAAAGGAGACGGTTACGATGACGACGTGTATGGCGAGACCGACCACGCTTAAAGACTGGCAACCAGCGCATACCGAAGATTGGATGTATTTCATCACCTCATACAGGAACAATACGCCGACCAGCACAGCGACCAACCTACCGTTTTCACTACCGACTGCTCTGGTACAGTATCTGAAGCAGAATCCTGCCATCTTGTCGCAATACCAGGGTCACAATATCGAGACATGCACCACAGCACGCACCACAGGAGTTGCCGCGCCGATAATCGTCCCGCAGCCCGTGCCCCCTGTAGCTCCCCAGTTGCCTCCGTCACTTCCCTCGATCTCCACGAACACCTTTCTGCAGACGACATACGAGTCCACTTCCACGCATGTCACTGTAGCAGGATGTCTTAGATGTCTGAATACGAAGCCATCGCCTGCGGCTACGCCAAATGTTCCAAGCTACTCGGAACAGGTACACAATGCTGCGCCTGAGCCTACTCCGGATGTCAGTCCGCATGGCCAAACGAAGCCAAATACGCCTGAGCAGGGTGATGGACAGGGTGGACCGAAACACGGTGATGGAAACTCGAATGGCGGTAATTCGAATGGTAACAATTCGAACGATCAGCGTCCACCCGGTAATCCAGTGGTCATCGGTGATAGCACCTTCACAGTCAGGCCAGGCCAACCCACTCCAGCCCTTGACAGGCCGGGCAATCAGAATCAGCCACCACCTGCAGTCATCATAGGATCACAAACACTCACTCAGGGACAATCGACAGTCATAAACGGCGTCCCTGTCTTCGTGCCATCAGACGCTGGTGGCTCACGAGTCGTAATTGGCGGCAGTTCATATTTCGTCAACAACGGCCCAACAGCCGCCCCCGTCCTGACCGTCGGACAGAGCACAGTGACCGCCAACCCCGAAGGCCAATTCATCGTAGGCTCGCAGACACTCAAGCCCGGCGGCCCAGCCCTCACCATCGACGGCAGCACAGTGAGTCTCGGACCCGGCGGTGGCATCGCCATCATCAACGGCGCAACCCAAACCCTCGCAAACACACCCGTCATCACATCTCCACCCGCCCTCACCGTCGACGGACGCATCATCCCCGCCACAATCGTAGGCGGAACAACGCAACTCGTCATCGCCGGCCAAACCCTCCTCCCCGGCGGCCCCGCAATCACCGTATCCGGCACAACCTACAGCCTCGCAAGCAACACGCAAATGCTCATCAACGGCCTCCCATCCCCGCTCTCCGGCCAAACCATCGGCGCCCCAACCGTCCTCGACGGCACAACAGCATACATCCTCGGCCCCGACGCAACACTCACGCCCGGCGGCGCCCTCACCCTCTCAGGCACAACATACTCCCTGCCCGCTGACGCTCCAGGCGTCATTCTCGTCAACGGCGTCACGTCCACGCTTGCACTCACGCCTGCCCCCGCGCTGACTCTCGCCGGCAACACGTACACGCCGACTACGCGCGACGGCACGTGCGAGTATGTGCTCGCCCCGGGCGCGACGCTGCGCCCTGGCCAGGCTGTGACGCTCGGTGGCACGACGTATAGTCTGGACGCGGCGGGCACGGCGCTGGTGGTTGATGGGCGGACGAGTGGTGTGCCGGGGCTGGCGAGTGCGAGCGCAAGCACGACGAGTAGGGACGTTGGGGATTTTATCTGGAGTGGGATTGGAGGGGGTGGGGCGGGGAGAACGAGTCGGGCGGGCGCGGAGGGGAGGAGCAAGGGGGTGGATGGGTGGGTTGTTGGTGTTGCGGGATGGGTTGTTTGGTTCCTCTGATGACAGAGTAGACAGATGGTGATTTTGTTCTTGCATTGTTTAGCGCGGCGTTGGGTATAGTGGGATTGGGAAGGGAAGACGGGATGGTCGGGCTTGGGTATGGGAAAATGGGTGGGGATATAATGAGAGCTCAAGGCCTCAGTCGAATAGCAAATACACACGGATAATACACGCAATCCCATCCAAGTCGTGTATGTGCTCGTGGGTGTTCTGTACAAAGTTGTGAAAAGGTCATAAACATGTGCACGTAAGCTCGACCTGCAGTCCGACGTCGCGTACGTAATTCCACATTCATCGCTCCCAATCATCCCGACTATTCACATGCCAACATGTCATCCCATCTCATTCCACTTCACATGTCAGCTCACCTCACCCCCCTCCTGCACGCGGTACACCACGCCCTCGGGCCCCAACAAGTCCCGGCCCTGAACCTCGGCACACACCACCCTACAGCTTCGCAGCCGCAACCGGGGACCCGACCTGCGCGACACGCGTTAGCTCATATTCACATGCTTAGGTACTTTTTTATGTAACGCAGTGCAAAGATTGTGTGTTGGGATGGACGAATTAAACGCTTTTCTTGCATTGGAGCTTAGGGCTAAACTGCATTTGGTTTTGCCTGGACGTGTGGTGTGGTATAGTTACATGAACAGATCAAGGAGACAGAAACATGGTTAGGGATTGATGAGCTTAGAGCTTCGAGGCGCCCTTGGGGGGACCTACGTTTGTGATTTCGTTGTAGAGTAATCTGATGGGTGTTAGCATATGATGACGGTTGTAAGTGGAGAGGCTGCTTACGATGTCAAGAACTCAGCATAGTCCTCACCAGTGACCTGGCCGGCAAAGTACTTCTCAGCGACGTGGAACTTGTTGCCCTTGGGTGCCTTCTGGCTCAATGCCTTGGCCTGCTCGTGAAGCAACTTGAGTGCGTAGCCTTTTGTGACCTTCTTGCCCTCGGCAGTATCGACGCTATGCCTTGTCCATTGCCACAGCTGGCTCCTCGACACTTCAGCAGTAGCCGCATCCTCCATGAGGTAGTTGATGGGCACGCAGCCGACACCCCGAATCCAAGCCTCCATGTAGGCTAGACCAATGTCGAGGTTCTTGCGGATGCCCTCCTCGGTGACCTTGCCTGGCACGTTCATGTTGAGCAGGTCGTTTGCGGTGATGTGGACATCCTCGCGACGCACGTGCATCTGGTTGGGTGTAGGCATGTGCTCGTTGAAGATGTCGGAGGCGATGGCAGCGAGCGCTGGGTGAGCGACCCAGGTACCGTCGTGGCCGGCGCGCACCTCACGGAGCTTGTCGGCACGGACCTTGGCCATGGCGGTGTCGTTCGCCTGTTGGTCGTTCTTGATGGGGATCTGAGCTGCCATGCCACCCATAGCGTGTACGCCTCGCTTGTGGCAGGTCTTGATGAGCAGCTTGACGTATGCGTCCATGAAGGGGCTCGTCATGGTGACGGAGTCGCGGTCGGGCAGGATGAAGTTGGGGTTCTGGCGGAAGCGCTTGATGGTGCTGAAGATGTAGTCCCAGCGACCGCAGTTGAGGCCAGAAGAGTGGTCGCGAAGCTCGTAGATGATCTGTGAGGTCATTAGCGACAGGGTTCTCAGTTCGTCAGAGTCTTTCATACCTCGTCCATCTCGAAAGCAGCGGTGATGGTCTCGATCAAGACAGTGGCACGGATGGTGCCGCGCCTCATGCCGATGTAGTCCTGTGCCAAGCTGAAGACGTCGTTCCACAGCCTTGCCTCAAGATGCGACTCCATCTTGGGCAGGTAGAAGTATGGGCCAGCCCCGCGCTTGACAAGCTCGTGGGCGTTGTTGAAAAAGTACAGACCAAAGTCGAAAAGACCACCAGAGATGGGCTCGCCGTCGACGGTGAAGTGCTTCTCCTCGAGATGCCAGCCTCGGGCACGGGCGATGAGTGTGGGGAGTGTTCGGTCGGTGCGGAGCTTGTACTCCTTCTCGCCTTGCTTAAAGTCGACCTTCCTGCGGATGGCGTCGTGGAGGTTGAGCTGACCGTTGATCATGTTGTCCCATGTCGGTGCGCTTGAATCTGGCAAGTATTAGCTTCTGGTCATGTCAAGCTTCAGCTGCGGATGCTTACCCTCAAAGTCGGCCATGTATGTCCACACGTTCGAGTTCAAGGCGTTGACGACCATCTTGCGGTCGGTGGGGCCAGTGATCTCGACGCGCCTGTCCACCAGGCCGGGCGCTGGTGGTGCGCCTCTCCATGTGGCGTTCTCGCGGATGTGCTTGGTCTCTGGGAGGAAGTCGAGCAGGTTGCCCTTGTCGAGCTCGGCTTGACGGATCACTCGTCGCTGGAGGAGAGCTTTCCGGCGCTCGTTGAATGTGCGGTGGAGGAGGGCAAGGAAGACGGCAGCATCTTTGCTGAGGATGTGCCGGTTCTGGTCGTTCAGGTCGCCGAGGATGTTGACCTCGCGCAGGATGGTGTCGGGGTTGGCTGCCATGGTGAAGTGTGTGGTGTCAGTGGTCCAATTGTTTGAGAGCTCACGGTACGAGATGTGAGGAATGCAATGAGGTTTGCGTGCGGAGACGAACATGGGGCCGACGGGCGATGATATAATTCTTGCAGACGTCACCCATCTTGACCACGGGCCGAGGATCTGCTTTGTCTACCAACTGATGCAGGCTAGGCCGGCTGCTGTGAATGGTGAGCTCGAGACCCCAGCTTCGGAGCTATGGAGCTCGAGCTTGTGACGGTGCCCAGCCGCTACCTCTCCCCGCATAACCACTCGATCAGCGCAATACATTCGGCATTCGTGCATCTTTTTTGCGCTTCGAAACGCTGTTCCTTGCGCATGCAGTCTCAAATGGTAGCAATTTGCAGCGATACCGTGGATGGCGCAGGAAAGCGGCGGAAGCATGCGGCAATTCACGGAAGTCGCGATGCTGCGTTTCGGTAGCGCGAACTCTTCCGAGGCACTCACCGGACACTTCCGATGCCAGTTGCCTCTTCAGCGTCGAAGCTTATGATTAACCACTATTCCCGAGTTTGCCTTCCATCACTGTGACTTTTCAACTTCACCCTTCTCAAAGTCTTGCCCACTTTGATACCACGTCCTAAGAGATGTCATGCAATGTACCGAGACAGAGCAGCTTGCAAGCCCGTGTCGAGCAGAACAACACTATCGCAGACCACGATTGCACTGTACAACGAAGCATCAGGTTATACAAGAGTCGCATGCATCAAAAGCATGAGCAATTGGTCCTGGTGTTTCGATACCCGCGACTTCACCCTCGACACCTCATGTATCTGATGACAGCGCGCGGGCTTGTATGAACCCGCCAATGCACTACATAGCTATGTGAAGAGCAAACAGTAAGAAATTATGGGCCAACTCGATGGCTTCCGGGACACGTCTTCCTCTCACTGTAGCCTGTCGTCTTGTCTCGCTCCTTCACTTTTCATTTACACGCAAAACATTTTTCCAGATTGGGCTAGCGCCCACCAGGCGCGCTCTTTCCAGACTGCCAGTCAAGCTCTCACCCTGCCCTCACCTTTTCAACTCTGTCTGCTTTCCAAGTCAGCTCAAATCCCCATCTAAGGTGCCAGGCATCAGCGCAACATCATGTGCCTGCTGAATTTCAGCCCCTACAACGAGGATAGCCCGGACTACCCGTTTCCTCGAGCAAGGCCGCGCGTGGCTTGGGCACTGCCAGTCAATATGAACAAGCTGGGTGCCAGTCTGCAAGCACTCACAGATTCTTCGCCGCAGATTACCACACTTCGTCTCTGTCACAAGTTCCGCCATGGCCCACTTTCAAAGCTACCACAAGAGCTGTTGGAGCACATTGTTGACAACGTCGAACGCGCAGCGCGAGCAAAGTGTCTGCCAGGATGGTACCATGATTCTGTTTGCTGGCAGGGAACTTGCCGACACGAAGACCACTACAATGTCTATGGAGAAGACGTCGAGAAGCTATGGCAGAAGATCTTCGTTGACAAGGCTTATGGGAGGACCTATGAAAAGAACAAGACTGAAGACAAGACCGAGGCAGAGAAGGTGGAAATGGTACATGACTGGGTTTCAAGCGACCCTTCCATCTTTGACAAAGAGGAAGGCTTCTGTCTGCACTTTGATGCGATATTCCGCTGGCTCGATCGCTGTTGTACATGTCCCCAGGCCCAACCTGGAGACACTCGCAATCTTGGGAGCTTTAGGCCTATGAATAAGGTTTGTCTTTCAATGACTCCAAGTAGATTTTCTAAATGTCACAGATCCTCAAAGCCCGATTCGGACTCGAAGCAGTCATCTATCATGAAACCCTGTCGGAGGAGATGTTCGAATTCCTTCCAAACCACCAATGCATCGAAGAGAATGCGTACTACACTCTGTGCTATCTTGTTCTGCCCCAGGAGTCAGCTTGCTCCCCTTTTGCCAGCAGTGTCAGTGCCGATTCGCAAGATCAACAAGTGGAGAGCAATATCCTGCACACTGCCTTTCGCCAGGTCATCGATCCATCTACGCTTGCCATCTCGGAAAAGCAGCGTTTCCGCTTCGCTCGAGCCCTGAAGAAGCTGAATCTCAAGCCGTACTATCATCTGAGCGAGCTGGAGCCGCTTATAGTCCATCCGATCCAAGACGAAGATCTGGCCTGCCTCTGCTCGTGCCCCGATGGCGACTGTCCTGGAGCATGCACCGATATCCATTCTTGGGACAGACCATATTGCCTGGAGCAAACGCTGAAATCCAAGAGCAAAGGTATGTACGGACACTTGCCTCATGCAAATTATATGGCTGACAAGCTGTTTAGAGCTAGCGAAGGAGTCGTGGCCGAAGCTCATGCAGCTTGCTGCCTCGGACACAACCACGCCTTCTGGTTGGGGCGAGTGAACGCCGAGTGAAATGCTGTCCAAATGGCCAAGTGAATGAGTGTGGCTAAGGAAGATTTACCAAGTTACGCTGGGAATCAATGTTTCAAGTATAGTGGATCACGGGCGGTTCATTACATATTTTCGTATAATCATATTCGACTTCAATCATCCTCGGGTCTCACCGTCATCCTCCCTCTTCGCAACTTCTTCCTCCCTATCCCACACCTTAACTCCCGCGATCCACGTCTGCAACACCTCCCCCTCCTCACTCAGTATCGTCAAATCTGCCCTCCTCCCCTCCCTCAACACCCCCCTCCCACCCTCTCTATCAATCCTCATCAACCCCGCCACATTCTCCGTCACCGTCCCCACCGCCTCGGCAATCCCACACCCACTC
>Ga0265780_10012245_pt1 | contig 10077 bp, 14 predicted proteins | sample P1T30metagenome_FD_192432 | JGI IMG/M metagenome (GOLD analysis project Ga0265780, IMG submission 192432) | Plant litter microbial communities from East Loma Ridge, Irvine, California - P1 T30 | ecosystem: Environmental > Terrestrial > Plant litter > Unclassified | place: USA: California... | reverse complement strand
GTCAGCGGCGAGTTTCTCAAAAACTGTGGCGGGTTCCGCGCTCAGTTTCTAGGCTCGCGATGATCTTGGATTTCAACGAGCTACCCTCTACCTAGTTGCGTACAGCTCATGCGTATGACATACTCAACGTATGCAGATCAACGAGAAAGACCTCAAGGCTCTCGTCAGCTACGCCCGTAAGGGTGCGGATGACGTGGCCAACCAGATCATCGACGAGATTGTCTATCGAGTGAATGAGGATGAGGTATGAGTCAAGACATCTATGAAATGCTGTACTGCGATGACACACATTGCAGAGTCAATACCTTTGAGGCTGGTACTCAAGGTAAATGCCCAGGATGCCGTAAACCTGGTTTACCTATTCCGTCTAGGAGAACACGATGACCCGCGCTGACAAGATCGCTGAATACCTAACGGAACGGTACGGACGTTCCGAATTGGCTGCTCAATCCGTGGCCACCCAACTGCTGCACATCGCCGATGATCGTGAGCTGATCACCCTGGCCGACGTCACCGAGCTGACCGGGCGCACAGCCAACACGATCAAGACGTGGATGGACCGGGGCCAGCAGGACGTCCCGACGCCGGCCTACGTCCTGAGGCGGGGGCCGGTCTGGGATCGCGAGGTAATCGAGCAGTGGATGACGGACCACCCTGACCAGTTGCGTATAACTCCCGCGTGAGCTATACTCAAGACATGAACACAGAGACCGCCACCACCGTCCGGATCGTCACCACCGGCACTGCCGCCACCGTCACCCACTGGGGCACCAAGTTCGGCCCCGAGTGTGGCGCTGGGTTCAACCGCAAGGGCGGCGTCCCCCAGGTCGTCAAGTTCGACGGCCCGGTAACCTGCACCCGTAAGGCTTGCAAGAACCACGCTTGATCGGCCGGCCGGTCCCTTCGGGGGCCGGCCGTGGCCCGGGGTAAGGCACGCGCACCAGTGGGTACGGGTTCGACTCCCGTAGCACCATCCTGGCCACCCATGGCAGCGTCACCGGTTCGATTCCGGGCCCGGGCACCAGTTGCGTACAACTCCCGCGTGAGCTATACTCAAGACATGACAACGACACGCACCGACTTCACCGGATGGACCATCACCGGACCAGCCGTTCTCTGCGGCGATTGCGACCGGGAGGCGTGGCCGTTCCGGCTCGTCTACAACGCGCCCCGGTGTTCCGGGTGCGGATCGGACAACGTGTCCGAGGGCGCCTAAAACTCATCCAGCGAGACGTAGGTCCCCCGCTTTGGCGGGGGGTTCTTACGTTCGCGATCCCGATTGCATTTTGCATGGGTAGCGCGCAAATTGCTGCGCACCTCGGCCAGATCGGGCCGTAGGCGCGCTGGGATGATGTGGTCGCACTGGAACGCCAGGGGATCGGGTGTGCGCCGCCAGGGCTCGATTTCGAGCCCACAGAGCCCGCAGACCGGCTCTTCTCGCTTCACCTGGGCGCACAGAGCCCAGTAGGTGCGAGTCCGCGGGGTGAAGCGGCTCATTCAAAACCGCAGGGGCGCGTGATGGTCCCTTGGGCTGACCTCTCGGCCTGGAAACCCGCGAAGGTCTCCCCTGCGATTTTGGACAAGTCATTCACTCCACGTACTCCATAGCCCAGCCCTCGCAATACTCGTCACCACAACCGCAAGGCATCGGAAACCGGTTGCTCGGCAAGAATCGCACACCGCTACGGGCCAACCAGCCAGCCACGAATTCGTCCCGGGTCACCAGTACACCACTGGCACCGAAAGGTGGGCCACGATCGAGCAGAGCGCCAGAGCGTAGGTCAGCCGCCAAGTGATTTTAACGTAAGCGCCCATTTCCTCGTCCCTTTCGCTGGGTGATGACCGGTAGGGCTGGTGATCTCTTTCCCACGATCCCACCAGGCACTGGTTAGCCTCTGGCCCTACCGGCCACTGTCGGCCGATCGTGCCGGACAGTGCAAGCCAGGCGTTCCGTACCCCGGACACCGCCTGAGCGTCCGGGTATTCGCCTGCACTGTCCGCCGCCCCGAAGATCGCGCTAGCAACGCTCTTCGGCACTTGTTCCCGTGGCTTCCTCAGCCTCGCGAACCTGAGTCCAGTTGACCAGACGTGTCCATAGTTGTCAACACCTTCTGGGCTGGCGGGTCGATCAGGTACGCCGCCGCCCGCAAGCCGGCCCCGGGGTCATCCCCGACGTGCCCGAGCCAGCGGTTGCAGGTGGAGCACAGCAGCCCCCGGACCGCTTCCCGGACGTTACCGATCGCGTGGTCGTGATCCACCGCTCCGGCCTTGACCACGCCGACCCGCCGCAGACAGATCGCGCACCGCCCCCGCTGTGCGGCCCGCAGAGCCTCCAGATCGGCCTCGGACAAGCCGTAGGCCCGGCGGACGGCTCCCAACCGCCCCTGGCGCCGTCTGTGGCGTTTCTGGGCGTAGTGGCAGCTGTGGCAGTACCCGCACTTGCACGGGTCATCCTCTTCCGCTCCGTGGACCGGCCGCTTGGCGTGGTTCGGGTCGCCGGCCGCCGCCTTGCAGGTCACGCCAGCGTCCAAGCACCAGTTCGAGGATCGATCTTCCACGACCACGCCGCTTGGGCCGATCGTGGCCAATCCACGTCAGTGATCAGCCAGACCCCGGCGTCGATCTCAATTCCAGCTAACACGCTTTCCACCGCCTCCTGTGTCTGGGACACACTGACTGTTTTTGATCTTGATACCGCCGACCGTGTCCAGCGTGACCGCCCCGTAGGGGGGCGGTCCCTGGGACACGGTCACGGTGACCGTGTCCGGACACGCTGGGGACACGGTCGGACACGCTGGACACGGTCAGAGAACGTAGGGAGTAGAAACGGACATTTCGACGTTATTTATTTCAGTGACGAGGAAATGGTGATGCGCTCCCCGGGCCCCTGTCTCCACTCGGATGTCCCCCGACTCGACCAGAGACCGCACCGCGGCGGTGACGAGTTCCGCTTTGGCCGAGACTGCCTCCCGGATCGCTCTGCTGTTGGCGCCCTCGTAGTGGGTCAGGTAGGCCCGTACGTCGGCTACCACCGCCTCCAGCCCCTCCATCGCGCCCGTGGCGGTGTCCGGCTCGTCCTGGGGCTCGATCTGGGCGGTGAAGACCGCCGGCGACGACGAGTCGATGATCAAGGTGCCGATCTGCTGCATACCGTCCCGGTCCTGAGCCCCCGCCAGCCCCCGCAGCCCGCCGGCCCGGTCCTTGGCGATCCAGATCTCGGCCGAGCCCCTCATCCCGACCCCGAACGCCTCTTTGCGCCGGATCGACAGAGCGGCCCCGGTGAGTGCCGAGACCTTGCGCTCGGAGCCGGACGGCCAGCGCCCGCGGGTGTCCTTGTCCTTGACCACGTGATCGACCACGACCACCGCGGCGCCGGTTCGGTTCACGATCTGGGCCGGCAGGCCGCGGTAGAAGGTGGTGATGTCATCGTCATCCTTGGACTTCAGCCCGAACAGTCCCAGCGCCCCGCTCATCGCGTCGATCGCCGCCACCGCGTAGGACCGGTTCAGCACCCGATCGAACCAGGCAACGACGTCGTCAGGGCCCGGGGCGCTCCAGGGCGCCACGTAGGCGAGCAGCGCCTTGATCTGGTCTTTGGTGCAGCCCAGCAGCATCAGCCGCGACACGATCAGGCCGGGATCGGACTCCAGGTCGAAGTACAGCGCGTGCTCACCGGCCTGGATCGCCTGAGCGCACGCGAGCAGCGCGATCCAGCTCTTCGCCGATTCGGTCTCCCCGTACACCGAGTGGGTCAGGCCCCGGTAGAACAGGCCCTGACCGTCGGTGCGGTGCAGCAGCGTCGGGGCCGGCGGAACGTAGGTGCCATCCAGGAACGGGCCGAGATCGAGCGCGTCCCAGCTACTGTGACGCTCCCCAGACCGGACCGGGTCCGCCTGGGGTGCCGAAGGGTCCTGGGCCTGCCCAGGGGTGACGAACTCGTCGATCGTGGGACGCTCCCAGCCATCGGGCACCGCGAACCCGCTCTCGGCCGGGGCCCGCTCGATCCCCAGGGCCCGGATCGCCGCCCCGTCGTCGCCGGCGTGGTCGGACGCAGCGACGAACTGGAGCTTGGTCACCGCCCCTTCCGGCGGCAGGCCGTCCGGTGGGTGGTCGGTCCAGATCTTCAGCGGCCCCCATCCCTCGGCGACGTCGAACCGGGCGCAGCCCAGGTCGTGAGCGGTGGCCGACTTGGGCGAGCTGTGGTCGCCCGGGGCGGTCCAGACCGGGCAGCCGCAGCTGCCCTCCACCATCGACGTCTCGGTCCAGCCCCGGGGGCTCAGCAGGTCGGCCCAGGACGTCGCAGCGCTCCAGGCGTCGATCGGCCCGCCGGCGAGCCCCTGGCGCTCGCGCTGCACCTGCTCGCGAGCGGCCCCGGCGGCGGTCATCTGCTCCAGCAGCCAGGCCGGCGGGGTAGTGGTGCCCCCGACGAGCCGGTAGGGCCCTTCTCGCCGACTCGCGGGAGGCACCAGAGCGTAGCTTTCACCCCACATCGCCGCCCAACCACCTGGCCCCTTGAGCACCTTGCCCGGTGGCAACTCATACCCCTCGGGCAGCGGCATCCACCAGTGCCCGCCGCCCCAGTGCACCCATTCCTGCTTGGCGACGTCGTACGAGCCGGGCGACTCCACGGTGATGCCGCGGAACACCTGGGCGCCCGGTACCGGCCCGAGCTGGACGTTTTCCTCCCATGCCCGGATGAACGCCTCGCGCTCCATCGGGGTGTCGACGTCCACAGCGATCATCCGCGAGCGACCCAGGTGCAGCGCGACGTTCAGCCCGCCGTGCACGTCCATCAGCCGCTTGACCACCGCTCCGATCTTGGCGGGGTCGTCCAGCACGTGCTTCATCCCGCACTCGTGCCGTAGCCGCCCGACCTTGGCCCGGGGGTTGGCCGCAAGCGCACGTTCCTGGAACTCCCGGTCCGCTTTCTTGGCCTGGGCCGCGGACAACGGGCAGAGCGGCTCTTTCGTGCCCGGGCGGCACAGCACCGGGGAGTACCCAGCCCGGATCACCGCTCTCAGGTGTTCGGTCATGTGCTCGGCGGTGTGCGCGGGCTGGCCGCCGAACACCGAGCCGAACGTGTCGACGCCGATCACAGATCACCGGGGGCATCGTCGATCCACCACTGGTACGGGCGGTTGAGCCGGTTCATTTCCTGAAACTGGTTAGCGTGCGCGGCGTACAACCACTCGTCAACGTGTGTGATTGTGCGCTGATAACCGCGGACGTACCACTTATGGCCAGTTTCAGTGGCCCGCTCAAGGGCGAATTCGATTGCTTCTTCCCATGTCACGCTGTCCGCCACCTTTCACCAAGCACATCAAAGTCGGTACGGATGACGGGCTTTCGCCCAGCCAACCGGCAGAAACGCTCACTCGGTGTTTCCATGATTCTCCGTAGGTCGTGAGCTGCCTCTGATTCACAGATCATCTCGTCGTGCATGTTCCAGCGGATCGCGTCGCCCAATCCCGCTCGTATGGCGTTGTATTCGGCGGTGTGCAGCTCGTCCGCCGCGGAGCCGGACACCACGAAATTGATCCACTTGTGCGCCTGGACCGAGAACTTGCCCCGGAAGAATCCGCTCGGCACGGGCAGGATACGCCCCGCCACGGTGTACGCCAGCTTGTGATCACGAGCGATCTGCTTACCGCGGGTCATGAACTTGTACGTCTCAGGGATCGCCGAGAACACCGCCGACTGAGTGTCTTTCGCCCCCTGGTAGCCCCAGTGCGCCTCGATCACCTTCCCCCAGGACGTCGTCCGTTCCTCCACCCATGGGTCGGGCGGCAGGCCGAGCTGGCTACTGAGCAGCGCCAGGCCCTGCCCGTACAGCCCGGCCAGGACCACGATCTTGGCCTGCTTGTCCGAGACGTCCGCATACTCCCCGATGCCCTTGTAGACCTTGGTCCCGAACTGCTCGTAGTCGAACAGTGGCCCAATGTCGCCGGCCAGGTTCATCGCGATCCGCGGTTCTTGCTGGGACCAGTCCACCGAGGTAAACGACGTGTCGGCCAGGATGATGCCCCGGGCCGGGCCGGGGAACTGGTGCAGCGGCGGGTCGGCCATGGAGTCGCGCCCGTGCGCGGCTTTGAGCACGTCGGTGACTGGGTGAATCCGGCCGTCGTCGTCCATCATGTCGACGCACTTCTGAAGGTAGCCGTCCAGCTTTTCGGAGTCCTTGACCTCCCGGAACACCGCGGCGAGTGGGTGGTTGATCGTCTCCAGATCCTTGGCCGCGGCTCCGAGCTTGCCGGTCTCGGTGCGGCGGTGATCGGGTGGCAGCGCGCCGGCTTCCTCCAGCCAGGCGGTCAGGTGGTTTCCATTGCCGGGGGTGATCCCAGCCTCACGCAACGTCGCCTCGCCGGCGGCGCGCTGCCGCCCGGTCTCGGCACGGTAACGGTCCAGGAACTCGACGTCCACCCGCAGCCCCCGGATCGTCTGCTTGATCCGGTTGCGGTTGACCACCTGGAGTTTCTCGATCTCGTGCGCCGCCTCGTCGCGGCTCAGGCCGATCCCTGCTCCGAACGGGTGATCGGCGAACCGGTCCAGGGCGGCGGCGTAGACCAGCGGCCAGATCCGGTAGGTGGCGATCCCGTCCGAGGCGGCCCCCATCAGGTAGGCCGGCGAGTCGATATCGAGGCGGAGGAATCCCTCGGTCTTGTTCTTGAACCCTAAACTTTTGAACAGCTCCTGGATCTTGCCCGGGGTGATCTTCAGGTGCCGCTGCACCAGCGCATCCAGCGTCTTGGGTATGGTCTCGCCAGGGTCGGCGATCCGGGCCAGCACCAGCGTATCCACCACCTTGTCCACAGCCTGTGGAGTGATCAGGCCGTTGACCGCCAGGCTGGGGGAGTCGAAATTGGCCTTGTGCTCCACCACCACCGAGGCGTAGTCCAGCGCCCGGCGGATGTGCTCGTGATCGCCAGCCTCGCGGGGGTTCAGCACCACCGCCTCGCGATCGGTGCTCAGGGTCACGCACTTGATCCGGCCGCGGCCGGCGTCGGCCCCTACCCCGTAGGTCTCGATATCGGCCACCAGCGGCCGGGGCCCGTTGCGGAAGATCTCGCCCAGCTTCATACCGGCGTGCGGCCAGCCGGACGTGAGCGTGGCACCGGGCAGCCCCGGCAACGGGTACGTGCCTGTTAGTGCAGGTGCGGGCATGGAAACGGTACCCTTTCAATCGCGGTCAGGATTTTGTCGTCTCTGTCGCCACCGCCGCCCGGGTTGCGTGACCCCGGGCGGCGGTGTTGTCGAGGCTACGCCTTGCGCTCCAGCTCGATCGTCAGCCGCAAGGTGTCGTGCTCGCTCGGCCCGGCGTCGGCGGCGAACGGCGGTGCGTCGGCCCGCTCCACGACGGTCCAGGCCGTGCCCAGCACCCGGCCTGTGAGCTTGACCCCGTCCGCCCGGGCCAGCTGCCCAGCGTCGCGCACAGCGTCCAGCTCGAACCACAGGTCACCGAGCAGGGTGATCACGTGGCGGCGCACCAGCACGGTGTGGACGTAGGGCGGCGGGGGAGCGGCCGGGCGCCGCCGGAACCACGTCACTTCGAGCCCACCGCGATCACACGCACGGGGCCGTAGTTGCCGGCCAGCTTGGTCCAGCTCGTGGCGTCGTCGTCACCGAACCACCGAACCTCGGGGCGTGCATCCTCGTCCGAGTCGATGTCCTCACGGTGCCAGTGGCGGTGGTGAGGGTCCAGTACGACCGTACCCGCCGGGGGCTCGGGGTCGGTGCTGCTGAGCAACTGCCCGGCGGAGTAGGACGGCGTCCGGGCTGCCTCGTTCGGCTCCGCATCCAGCAGGGCGGCCAGGCCGGGGTGAGTTCGGCACCAGTCTGCCTTGATCTCGATCTCCAAACCGTAGGCGTCCACCAGCTCGGCCGCCAGCAGCCGCCGGGCGTCTATGGCGGCTGCGTCCAACAGGACGGCGTGCTTGGTCGTCTCACTGATCACTGGCCGCAGCACGCTGCCGATCGTCACCAGCAGGTCAGCGATGTCTTGAGCACTGGCCTGGGCCAGGGCACGGTGCGTCTTGATCATGTCGTCTCCAGTCATCGTGTTGCGGCAGCGGGAGCAGGGCACGGTCGGGCGGCAGTCAGCCATCGACCGGCTCCATCCCGGTGATTGATACGGTCTCGCGCGGGTAGACCGGCTGACTCACCAGCCGGATCAACAGTTCGCCGCTCTCGGCCGAGAACACCCCTGCTCCGTCCCAGGTGTCGCCGGTCGTGTTGGTCCAGGCGGCGGGGCCGGAACGGTGCCGAATCCTGGTGTGGATCATCCGGGCCCCGCTCTCCGGCGTGAGAATCAGGTCCCCCACGGCAGGGTCAACCGTCGCCACGCGCTCGTCCCCTGCCAGCGGCGCGACCAGTGCTGGGATGATCACGAGTCGCCGCCCGGGGCGGGCATGAACCGGGCGAGTAGCTTGCGCTCGATCCGTGTCTGGCGGCCCCCGGGGGTGCCGATCGCCGTGATCACGGTGCGGCCGGGGGTGCCCGGCGGGATGTGTCGATCCAGAGTCCGGGTTGAGCAGCCGAGCAGTTCGGCGGCCTCGTCCCGGCTCACGGTGGTGTCATCGGTGTCTGCCATGGCCCCCAGTGTGTCTTAGGTTGACCAGACGTGTCCACCCGTGGCAGGGTTGTGACCACGCCGCCGGCGACCACGCCGGCCACCAGCACGGGGAGCAACCATGGATCTTTCGGAAGCAGCCGAGACCGCCAGCGCGATCGCCAACGCCCTGGAGACCGAGGCAATGGCGGCAATCGAGGCGGCTACGGCCCAGGTCGAGGAACTGGACGAGTTCGTCACGTCGCTGCACGGCGTGCTGGCGACCCAGGAGTCCGGCCAGGTGCACGAGGTACGGGCCGAGCTGTCCGAGATGATGAACACCGCGATGGAGACGGCCAGCAGGGCACAGGAGAAAGCCAGCACCCTGGCCGGTGCCCTGGCCGCCATGCGTGGATGAGCACGGAGTATTTCGAGAACCTGCCCGAGGCGCGACAGCGCGCCGCCACTCAGGTGGTCGGGATGATGGTTATCGCGGGTGCGCTGCGCAAGTCGGCCAACACAGCCGAGGCGCTGAAAGAGTACGCGCAGACCAAGGTTCACCCCCTGTTCAACGACAACCGCTCGGCCAACCTGATCGCCCAGTGCGAGGCCGCCGAGGCGACGTTGCAGGCGGCCCTGGTCACCATCAGCCAGGTGCACGCGCAGTACGAAATGATCAGTCACGTACTCGGCGAGTACTCGCCAGGATCGGAGTCGGTATGAGCTACACCACGCTGCCCGAGGCGCACGACGCCGTTAAGGCGTTGCAGGACGAAACCTCGGGCAGCAGTGACACTTTCCAGACCCTGACCGAGTTCCACGGCCGGATGAGGAACGTCTACGACTTCGTCGCGAACACGCTGCACCCGATGCTCAACACCGAGGCGAGCGGAGTCATGCTCGGCCAGGCCAACGAGGCGGCCGACTCGTTGCAGCAGGCGATGACACAGCTTCTGGTAGCGAACGCCAACGTGGCCGAGCTGGCGGAGTCTATGGGCGGGTACCGGTTATAGATGCTGAAAACCCTTCTGACACCAGAGAATTTCGGCACGATCGGGTTCTGGTGGGTAATGTTCAAGACACACGACAAGTTCTGGGAGGCGGTGAAACGTGTTAGCGCCACGCGACTATCAAGAGGACATGATCTCGGGAGTCAATACCCTGCTGGACTCGGGTATCAACCGCCCGGCGGTGGTGGCCGCTACTGGCCTGGGCAAGACGGTCACGTTCGCCCACTGGATTCACCGCCGAGTCATGTCCCACCCCCGAGGCAGGGTGGTCGTGTGGGTGCACCGCGATGAGCTGGCCAAGCAGGCACGCGACAAGATCCACTCGGTAGCCCCTCATCTGCGCCCCGGCATCGTGATGGCCGGCCAGCGCGATCACGACCGTCAGGTGGTCGTGGCGTCGGTCCAGACCGTCAGCAGGGCCCCGTACCGCCGCCGCGACGAGATCCACGGTGTTGGGGCCATGGTCGCGGACGAGTGCCACCACGCCGCGGCCCCGACCTGGCGCCAGACGCTCGAGCACTT
>Ga0265780_10012244_pt1 | contig 10077 bp, 8 predicted proteins | sample P1T30metagenome_FD_192432 | JGI IMG/M metagenome (GOLD analysis project Ga0265780, IMG submission 192432) | Plant litter microbial communities from East Loma Ridge, Irvine, California - P1 T30 | ecosystem: Environmental > Terrestrial > Plant litter > Unclassified | place: USA: California... | reverse complement strand
TATTTGTGTCGTGAAGCTCAAGTCATGTGTACTGTACCATGGCAGGACTACTATAATGACGCACTTGACAAACTTTCACCTAGTGTGTGCAGCACGTACGCTCTCATGTGTTAGTAGGGAAGCCATCAGTTAGTCATGCCTGGCTCCATCCATATATATCCTGATGGTAACGAGGCCTAGTTTCCACAGATTGCACTCGTGGCGTCTCATTTCTGCAGAGGGTGGTCGCTGGCACCATGTCTGCAGGTGTCGGTTCCTCGGATGTTCCATACCCCACGATCGATGCTCCAGCACCGTTACCGAGCTTAACAGCTGCCACCATCTCGGAAGTCCGATGCACCCTACGCTCGTAGTGATGCAGTGCCCATACGCCCGAAGAAGCATGGCCATGTTATATGAGAGCCTCGGGCCCTCCAGCTGCCCCGACAAAGAGTTGCTGATTCTTCGAATTACCTCCTTGGGCTCTATTCTGCGCAGAACACCAGATCACGTCTTGCCCGGGGCATAAGATCCGTTACAAAGCGGACAAATGGAACGACTATCACCATCTCCAACTCCGTTGCCGAACCCTCCTTTTGCACATTCGTCGCCCCGTCCTACTCCCATTGCAAGCAGACGACCTTTGCGCGCGCGCCGTCGCAACAACAGAGCAAAGCTGCAGCCAAGACCCCGAGTCGTATCCATGTCGCCTGCACTGGACCCCGCGACGGGTGAAACCGGCAGTAGAGCATCGCGTGCGCACACGTTGGAGACGACGTCGTCGACGCCCGAAGTGGGACGCCCGAGACGTACCACGGCGCAAAGCGACATTCAGGAAACGATACAACACCCGGGCAATGTGCGCATCAATGTTCAGGGTGCTTTTATCGTCGACGAGGAGCACCCGGATACACCGTCGAGCGAAGACTATGAGCACGACCCGCACGATATCAGACTTCCGAACCACACTTCAGTAGTGAGCCATGTAGCCGTCGATGTAAGTGCATATGTGCCATGGCGCGCGGGATTGGTTGCAGCACGCGACCGACCGACCGACCACCCTCTCCTACCGGCCCTCACCCCCTTCGGTTGCAACAACAATGTGCTAATTCATTGCGCTGCGTAGATTGGAGGCTCCCTTGCAAAACTTGTGTACTTTTCGCGAGAACCCGGCGATGACTCGATTGGCGGCCGGCTAAACTTCTTCAAGTTCGAGACGGACAGGATAGATTCATGTATAGAGTTTATGCGCAAGCTGCAAGCAGACCAGAAACACGACAATGGCCAAAAGGCGCAAGATCTGTGCATCATGGCGACTGGTGGTGGTGCCTTCAAGTATCACGACAAGATAACACAGGCCCTGGATGTGGAAGTGATACGAGAAGACGAAATGGAATGTTTGATTATAGGTGAGAGAGAGGCGCCTTGTACGCGTTTAGAAGCGGCTGCTAACTACGACTGTATAGGGCTCGACTTCTTCATCAACGAGATACCCAATGAGGTCTTTACCTACAGTGAGGACAGCCCGATGACTTTCATGCCACATCCCCCGGACCCACCGAACATCTATCCCTATCTCCTTGTCAACATCGGCTCCGGTGTGTCCATGATCAAAGTCTCGGGACCACGGCAATTCGAGCGTATAGGCGGTACCTCGCTGGGAGGAGGAACACTGTGGGGACTTTTGTCGCTACTCACCGGCGCCCGGAGCTTCGACGACATGCTGCGACTTGCGGAAAACGGCGACAACTCCACAGTCGATCTGCTCGTCGGCGATATTTACGGACAAGCATACAACAAGATCGGGCTCAAGAGCACCCACATCGCCTCCTCATTCGGTAAAGTCTACAAGATGAAGCGTGCAGCCGAGCGCGAAGCAGAAGACGGATGCAACGGCGACCTCAAGCGCAGGGAAGAAGCAGAGCACGTCCACGGCTCATCAGAGCTAACCCACGACTCCGCCTCCTTCCGCCCCGAAGACATGGCCCGCTCCCTCCTATACGCCGTATCCAACAACATTGGCCAGATTGCGCATCTGCACGCCGAGAAACACGGACTGCCGCGCATTTACTTTGGGGGTTCCTTTATTGGCGGCCATTCGCAGACGATGAATACCTTGTCCTATGCCATTCGCTTTTGGTCAAAAGATACAAGACAAGCCTACTTTTTGAGACATGAAGGCTACCTTGGCGCTGTGGGCGCCTTTTTGAAGAGACAGCCTAGGAACTGGGGGAGGAGAGAGAGTTTTGTGGAGTCTGCAAGAGCGTCTGTTTGAGAAGGGGAGTGCGTTTTTTTTTCTTTGTTTGTTGAGTTGTCAAGTTTGATGGCATTGGCATATAGAGGTTTTAGCGGGCTTGTAGCATTGTTATACAATAAAAGTAGGGTTAATATCGCTTGATATTTGTGGCGTTTCGTTTTTCTTTCCCGGCGTGATTGATAACAGCCAAGTCAATCAAACATGATCGTACAAAGGGAACTTCTGGGGGAAGGAACATGCATTCTGACACAGGAAATAAAAAGCACGCACACAGACACACACACACACACACATACACACAAATCCCTCACGACTAACGACCAACACAACCAACCTAAAACACCGTATTCGGATCCACCCTCATGTCGTAACAATCATTAGTCATCACCCCACCCTGTTTCCCATCCACGCCCCCACAACCACAACTATCGACCGGAACGAGGAAATACCGCTTACACTCATCAAAATTCCACTTCCACTCGCAGCCCTCGTGCACCGTAATCGACATGACAATTTCGACACCAGTGCCTGAGCCCTGCGGTAGCGTGTACGTCTGCTTGTTGAAGAAGTTGGAGCCGAGAATGGTGCCTCGGGAGCCGAGGGCGTTGCAGTAGGAGCGGATGGTGTTGTCGATACGGACGTGTTCGGTCCTTTGGCTGAGGCCGCCGTAGCATCTGACCTTGTTGGTCATTGGGTTGCCCTCGCGCGGCGACTCTTTGGGGGGCGCGGGTTCCGTGGGCGTCGAGGCTGGTTTGGTGGTGGTGCTTGAAGAAGAGGACGAGGAGCTGCTAGAAGGGAGGGGGCAGACGGTCATGGCTTCTTGCCAGTTTTCGTCAAACCCGTCCCCGTCGGATCCGTCGAGGAAGGTCGAGTTGTCGCCGTAGAGCCATGGCTTGGAGAGGCAGAGTTCATCCCAGAAGGCGCATTGCTGGACGAGTGGGCTCTCGTATTGGCCAATGTACGGCTCGAGTTGGCGTTTTGGCCAGCTTCCTATGGGGGGTGCGGGTGCGTCGGGGCCGATGGATGGTGGTGGGGTGGTGAAGGGGATGGTGGGTGCTTTGATGGTCGAGGAGCCGTCTGGACCTGTGTAGACGACTGCGGGCCATGCAGAGGTTTTTGCTGGGACGGGCCAGAAGGGGTCAAAGCCTTGTCGTTTTTGAACTGCGCCTTGTCCGCCTGATAGTGTGACAGCCTCGAACCACCATTGTGAGATTGTTATAGGTGCCTTTGTGATTGTGCTCGTCCAGGACCCGTCACTGACAGTGATCAAGGGGTAATTCACCGTGCTCGTCGCCTTTGTCCACGGCGGGATCTTGACTTTGCACGGAGGCGAACATGTAAACTTTGGCACGTCCATGTCCCAAATCTTGGGATCAACCCATATGTACTCGTCATACAGGGAGCCGTTGCTACTTACGTCCAAGACTGAGATCTGTGACCAGAAGGGGTGCATGTCCACGTTGAGATTGTCCTTGGCGGCAATACCTTTGCCGTCCATGACGGCCATGTATTTGGCACCGATGGTGATGAGGTGATTGATGCGGACATTGGCGTAATTCTTCTCAAGTAACATGAGCGCTTTTTGACAGAGCTGTTGGTCAATGCATGTCTGCGCGTATGTCGAGAACCATGAGTAGAGGCCGGCGCTGGCGATGAAGATGTTCATGGATTCGCGAATGACGACCGCCCAAGACTCGTCGCAGCCACTGAATTCATCGCCAGCTGTACACTTGTAGCTGGGATCCCCCGCAAATACACCGACGGCTGAGGTGAAGGGTGCCGGTGGTTGCGGGGTTGGCTGGTAGTATGGTGACTCTGTTTGTATCAGACCGGCGAAGATGTTTGATGCCTTGTGAAAGTTGAATTGGTAGAAGACGGCATGTTCTGATGCCGTTCCGTATAGCCTATGATTGTAAGATACTGATATAGATGGACACTAGCGAATCAAGCTTACCATGTCGGCTGCACACTTTCAATCAAGAAACCACGCGCCACATAGACAGAATTCTGTACCATGGTGTTGTTGGCATCGTCCAGGTCGGGATCACTGATTCGTTGGTCAGAAGCTGTAGGTTATGAAGAAAAAAGGAGTATCAAAACTTACTCAATCATGTGATCAGAACCCCACAACCACATATTCTCAAAATATCCTGATCCCGAGCTCGTCAAATGCATCATTAAGCTCGCAGCATTGCAGCCTGGGGCAATACCACTCGTCAAGGGCGGACATTCAGCAGGCGTCAACTTGGTGCCAGCAGCACCTCCAATACGCGCATGACAGTCCCACAATCCTGCTGCCCCTGGACTCGACGCCTGGATGTTCCACTCGACCAAGATTGCTCCTGCTGTTGGGCCGACAGTGGTGAAGAGGAGGTCCTGCATCTCGACGTCGCCAACTTGACCAGTTGTGCCCACTTTGAGCATGACCTTGGGTTTGAGCGCATCTGAAAAGTAAGGTCCGGAGGCTGCAAGCTGCGACCACGTCTCACCTACGATCTTTGAGCCACTAGGCACTGTAACTGTTGACGTTAAGATGTAGGAGCCCGCGTCGATGAACAAGATCTTTCCCACGCTCGCATACAGAGCAGACTGCAAAGCTGCCGTGTCATCAGTAACGCCATCGCCCTTGGCTCCGAGGTCTTTCAAGTGGACGAATTCTCCCACACTACGATCCTCGTACTGTGGCTTTGCACGCTCGAAGTAAGCACCGTTGTTGTCTAGCAGCTTCGAATGTCTTCGGAAGTGGCCGACCTTCGTACCTGTGACAAAACTGCGGTCCTTTGCATCAGCGGAGCCCGTATAGGTAGGGCCATAAGTCCATTGATCGATGCTTGACGATCCGGCGAGGATGGTGGCGCCAGTATTGTCGACAACGGCGGCAGTGACACCCGAGAGCTTGATGTTCTCCAGAACAAGGCCTGTAGTTCCCGTCCCGGGGGTCTTGGATGGCGGCTCAACCACGACAACGGTCTTGACGTTGTTGAAGGAAGAGTCGAGGAAGCTGGCAGATCCGATGTTGCCTGGTGCCGCTGTGCCACCACCGCTGGAGCCGGAGCCGCTGTCTGGCACTAGTTTGAACCCTGTGCCCACGTTGTTCATCTCTATCGACTTCCATACCCATCCCCAGTCCCAAATCAGCTGCACGCCCACGGTGCAGCCACTGAACTTTAAGCGCTGTGCCGTGAATTGCTGACTGCCTCCAAACAGCCCAACCGCACCACCCTGGAATTCGACATCGGAGATCTGGCCGCCACTGCCATTCTCCGCATACATGCCGTACCCAGTCGATCCAGCGATGAGCAAAAGATTCTGCGTACTGGTAGCTTGAGCCACTTGGTAATGCAGACATGCCACCTTCTGCGACGCACGCGTCTGCGTCACATCAATGATAAGATTACGCAGCTGCCGGTAGAAATTGGCGGTATTGACAAAGTACTGCTGGTCCAACCCGTCGGTACCCGTACCACCGCCTGTGTACTCATCCGTTGACAAGACGCCCATGCCGATGAAGCTCTTGGACGCCTTCAACGTTGGCCGAGCATTGGCATCGCCAATTACCTGCGTGCCGAACGGCATGGCGATCGTAGACGAGATGACATATGTGCCGGGCGGGATGTACACGATTGCGTTCTTGACCGTAGATCCATTGCACTTTACCGCGCACCGTTTCCCGTCGCTCATGGCATTCTTGAAGGCTTTGGTGTCGTCGGTGACGCCATCTCCGACGGCGCCGTAGTCGCGGACGTTGCGGAAAACCTTGTAAGAAGCGTCGTTGCCCCAAGGAACAGTTCCCTTGTGGTCAATACTGCCCATCCAATACGAGCCTGTTGCTCGCTTTGTGATTGCTCGTCTCGTCAAGTTTCCCGTTTTGCCTACCGCGTCGGCTTCCGCTACGAGTGCTGCAGCGGCAGCGAGATCATCCGTGATGTCTATGAGTGGAGTGACTGGAGTCTCGTCTTCACTGTTATCGTTGAGACTCTGCATCCTCATGTTTGCTTGGCCTGTCACAGTGCCAGGCTTTAGTCGGTACTGGTTACGAAGGGGGTTCAACAGCCGGGCTGCGTTACGCTTGGAAGATTCAGCAATCGCCTGTTCGACCACTTTCCTCGCCTTCTCTATATCAGTCATAGAGGCGTTCTTCAGGAGAGGCGCAGCAGGTACAGGGAAAGACTCTGTCGAGTTTTGCGAGGTAGACTGCCGCTTTTTGGCGTTGATCGACTGGAAGTCTTCATCTTCGTCGTCATCGTCGTCAAGCCATCGCTTCTCCATTCCCATCCATGACATTGGAGCAACGGTACCGGTTAGGTCAGCCATGGATCCAAAGTCAGAACTCTCAGACTCATTGGCGTGGATAATGTGCTCGGTTGCGTGGCCTAGCTTGAGCAGCTCAGCAAGGCGCTCGGGTGTGACATCCAACGCTCTATTGTCGAGGGTAACATTGGCACCGTCCATGCCACGCTTAGCCTGTGTGACTATCTTCACACCGTTGGGAGCGATAGTAGCAAGGTCAGGATCCTCATAAATTGTGACTTTCGCCGCAGCGCCATCGATCAGTGAGATCATCTCAAACTTGAACGTTGCGAGGTACTGCTTCGAATTCGCAGTGGTAAACCCAAGAGCAAAAGTTGGGTCAGTAATTTGCCTCTGCTTTATCTGGCTCTTCAGAATACCCTGCAATTTGTCGTGCGCAGTTGCTTGCCAGTTTTGCTCTGCTTTGACACCAGCCCTGCACCGGAAGGCTGCACACCTTGTTTCGGCGCTTGACAGGTGATCCTCACCGTCTCCACCCTCGACCCAAGTGGCTGGGGGGAATTCATCGCAAGTGTAACGCATACCGGAATGTCTTGGTGGCCCAGTCAGTGGAATGACGTTTCTTATCTGGTTAACATTGGTGTTGGGTTCGAGATCTCTATGCGGCCATGGTCCGTCATGGCGCATCACCACTCTCTGATCGGGTTCCGGGCCTTGTGATGTCAGCATATGGCTTTCGTGTAGCTGTACCTCCAGGATAACTCACATCGGTGATTGTTTATCCATGAACTGGGACACGAAGCGGAACGCCGCCTATCGTTTCGCCAAGCGCTGCCCTTTCCTGTATGAAAGTCGTAGACGAACCAGTCCTTGGGCAGATTGCTATTTGGATGTATCGTCCGTCCGTAAGTGATGAAGTTGTACGCATTACGGCATATGTCTTTCATGTAGTAGCAGTTGTATGTGAGCACAACGACTGTTGGATTGAGTTCGATGACAGTGTGGAGAGGAGAGAGCGATGTGGGCTGGCTACATGCCGCTTACAGTCAGTACACAGTTCTCGTAAACAAGCATTCCACTTACTAGAAAAGGGCTCGTCCACCACCTTGGAGCGGAGTCGAAATAACATCTTGTGCGTACTGTCCAAAAACTTGATAGTCAGTAAGAAACGCACAAAGGACCGCCAGGCCCGTGATCAAACGGAGCATAGCCATGGTGTCGTCAGAATACCATCAAGACCTAGTTAATGACAGAAAGCCATGGTATACTCAGCAATATATATACTTCATTATGCTGGATCGTCATACTCGTGAATACCGACAACCCCTTTAGTCACGTGACCTGTCCATCACTTCGTGAGTACGCCCCGTCAAGGCCACCGATGCACGCTGCGTCAAGACTCCGCCCCCACCTAGTCACTATAGAACCTACCCTGTTACAACTACGCCGCAATATATCCCTTTACCATGGCGTACGTTTCTTCTTGGCACTGAACGTACTCACCGGACTATCGAGACATGTGGTAGAATAGATTGACCTGCAAGGCGCCCTGCAGTACACACCTGCATTTTCAAGCACCTGCCCATCTCGGTACTTCATCTCCCCACGCTACTAGCCTGTGGAACCCGTTCAGATTGATTGTATGAGCTAGAGCTTTGATGTAACATCGGCTCGCCGGGCGGCGGTGGGTAAAGATGCTGATGTGAGATTGAAGACTTGGCTTCTATGCCCTGCATATGCGGGGATTCCTGTGTAGGAACGGTGTGAAGGATGGCTCCTTGCAGCCGGTGAGATGCCCGGTTTGGAAGCTGCAATATCAGCCGGTAATATTGAGGGTAGTGTGGTCATGAGGGAGGTTGTTGGACTTGGTTTGTGTAGTATGCTATTACGCCCTGGTAAACTCCGTGTAGAACATGCTTTCAGGGTCACAGTGATTACCCTCCAAGTTGGGTGGTTAAAAAGCGAGATGAAAGAAACTCGCCTAGCCAGTGTATCTAGAGCTCTTTGTTCGCTTTCTTGAACTTCACTTGCATTGAGAAATTTGTGGTTTTCGTCGAGTGTGTTTGGAGGGTTATGCACTAATTCAATCTGATTACGAGAAATAACAAAAACACCGAGTCTTTCAAGTCCAACCACTAAGCCAAGCTTCCCAGCTCACATTCCTTGTTCCTTCCTTCCTCACTGTCTAAGGACTCTTCTTCGAAGATGTCGCCGCTGGCGCTGAAGACTTCTTAGTCGTAGACGAAGCAGAGGCGCACCTTCCAAACTGAGATTGACTAGACATTCACGCGTCAGTAAAACTCCAATCTCTCTCAGATTAGTTGTTGCACAGATCAACTCACCATCCAGTACCACAATCCACCTCCAAATCCCCACAGACACCAACGCTATTGCAGCAATTCCCCCACACTACATTGCACGTGTATTTCTTAGCCCCTCCACACGTTCCATCCGTGGTGTTGCCCGTAAGCCAGGGAACATCGGTAGCGCTTGGTGGCGGAGCCGCAGGCCTAGTGCAATTTCCCGACTGACAAGAATCGGCACCACAAAAGGACGATCCTGTGCCACATTTACCGTCAAAGTTGCAGCAGTCTCCCCACTTGCCTGCACAGAGTCGGTTGCCATGTTTGATGCCGCATGTGCCGTCGGTGCTGTAGACTTTGTCGCCGGGACAGAGACCTTCGTAGCAGGTACCGGGCGCACAGTCTTGGCTGGCAAAGCGTTAGTGATTGGGGTAAGATGACCGGAGAGGTTTTGGTTTGGAAGGGGTGGAATGCACACATACGTAGAGTTTCCGCACTTGAACGTCTCTGCGTTGCAGCACTGCATCTCCTGCCCAATGCATGTTGCGTTGTTGTGTTTTGGCCCGCACAAGCCATCATTTGCTCGGTGAGGCTCGATGACTTGCAGTGTCAGTGACTTTGGCAATTTTTCGTCTTTCACAAGCGGATTGGGAAAGTCTTACAGCCGTCAACGCAGTAGGTAGTCAGGGGCTTGATGTTCGAGCAATCGGCTTTGATCTCAGGGTTCAGTTTGAAGAACTCGTCCGTCGAGATTTGGAACATGTTTGAAATTTGCGTGCATGTGTAGTAGTTTACATCTTTGCCTGTGTCGAACCATGCTCGGCAGTTGATTTCGCCGGGTGCAACTTCAAGGATGGTGATGTCGCTCACGTTACTGACTATGCTGGGTGTAGGGGTGGGTGCAAGCGATGTGGCTGCGCGGATTTTGTTCGAATTCTTGGACCATGTTACAGGCTGGCATTCATCTTTTGCAAAAACTGAATGCCCCTGAAAGAGCAGCGTGAGAAGAATGATGGAATACATCTTGTCTAACTGCAGGACGGTATCACAGTAGACTTGACAGTTTGAAAAGAAGAACAAAGGTGCTCAAAGAGACGAGATATGTCAGAGAAGTGTATTTTTCTTTCAGAAACAGGGAGATTGAAGTGTCTCGATGGAAATCTAGTGACCGCGGGAGATTCTACCGTACTTCGTCACTGTCGATATGAACCGAAGCTTCGAAGGCAGCAAGCGCCTTGTAATCCTTCAGTGATCGAGATTGCAACGTTGCATTCACCCCCATACGGT
>Ga0265780_10012243_pt1 | contig 10077 bp, 7 predicted proteins | sample P1T30metagenome_FD_192432 | JGI IMG/M metagenome (GOLD analysis project Ga0265780, IMG submission 192432) | Plant litter microbial communities from East Loma Ridge, Irvine, California - P1 T30 | ecosystem: Environmental > Terrestrial > Plant litter > Unclassified | place: USA: California... | reverse complement strand
AAACCGGCGGCCACCGGGCCGCGTTTTTATTTGGTGGGGGGGGGGGCTCTGCCGCCCACGCGTCCAGCCAGTGCTTGAACGGCTACGCCACCAGTTCACGCGGCAAGGTCATCTGCAAAATGGCGCCACCCGTATCGCTGCGCGCCAGCGTCACGTCGCCACCAAGAAAGCGGGCCCGCTCACGCAACAGCCGCAACCCGTGGCAGCGGCTCGTCCCGTTCGCAATCGCATCGTCCTGCGGACCGACGCCATCATCCCGCACGGTCAGCATCGCCATGTCGCCATCGTCGTCCAGAATCACATCAACGCGCGTCGCCTGGGCGTGCGCGGCGGCATTGCGTAACCCTTCTTCGGCGCAGCGCATCATCAGCACGGCGTGCTCGCGCGACCAGGCGCCGTCTTCCTCGGGCAGGCTGGCGCGGGCATCGATGCCGCGTTCGGCGGCAAAGGCCGGCACCAGCTCGGCCAGGGCCGCGCGCAGGCCGAGGAATTCGAGCTTGTCGTTCCACAGCTCCAGCTGCATGGTGCGGTTGGTTTCGATGATGCCGGCCAGCAGGTTTTTCATCTGCGTGGCGCGCTCGCGCGACTTGCCGTCGGCCGGCAGCTGCTGGGCCAGCAGGGCCAGGTGCATGGTCAGCGCCGTCATCGACGAGCCAAGGCTGTCGTGCAGCTGGCGCGCCAGCTGGCGCCGTTCCTGGTCCCAGCAGTTGGCCTGCCAGGCCAGCAGCTCCGTCAGTTCAGCGGTGCGCAGCGCGACCAGGCGTTCTAGCGCCGGGTCCGGATGCGGTGGGGCCGGTTCGGTCATCGTGGTCTCTGTTAAATGTTTCCCAAATCATACAACAATTGGCCTATCGAGGGCGCACGTCCCGCGCGGCAAGTCAGTGTGCCCCCATGGCTCGGCAGCGTGCGTTTCCGAACGGTTCCCGCGACTGACACGGCGCATGCTGGGGTCATGGCCGACGAGCCATCAATGACACTCATGAACGGGGGTACTACCATGACCAAAGCAAACGCCAACAAGCCGCAGGATGCCATCACCCTGCTCACCAGCCAGCACGACGACGTCAAGGCGCTGTTCGAGAAGTTCGACAACCTGGGCGAGCGCACCACCACCAGCAAGAAGAAGCTGGCGGACGAGATCTGCGAGCAGCTCATCATGCACACGGCGATCGAGGAAGAGATTTTCTATCCGGCCCTGCGCGATACCTCGAAAGAGATGGAAGACATGCTCGACGAAGCCTTCGTCGAGCACGCCTCGGCCAAGGACCTGATCGCGCAGGTGCAAGAGATGGACCCGGGCGACGACCTGTACGACGCCAAGGTCAAGGTGCTGGGCGAATACATCGACCACCACGTCGAAGAGGAAGAAGAAGAGATGTTCCCGAAGGTCAGAAAGCTCAAGCTCGACCTGGAAGCGCTGGGCGCCGAGATGGCGGCCCGCCGCGACGAGCTGCTCGCCTCGGCCTGACTCGCCGAGCCGCCCTGCCGCTTCAGGCAGTGGCGGTGTGGACCGCTGCCGGTTGCGGCGCCAGCGCTTCGAGCAGGCGCTCGATCGCCACCGGCTTGACCAGGTGCTGGTCGAAACCGGCTTCCAGTACCCGGCGCTGGTCTTCCAGCAGGCCGTAGCCGGTCAGCGCGATCAGGCGGATGCCGTGCGTGGCCGGGTCGGCGCGCAGGCGGCGCGCCACTTCATAGCCATCGATGCCGGGCAGGCCGATGTCGACCAGCGCGACGTCCGGCGTGCAGGCCTGCGCCTGGCTCACGCCCTGCAGGCCGTCGGCGGCCTGGAACACCGGGTGGCCATAGGCGGCCAGCATGGTCGCCATCATCTCGCGGCCATCTTCATTGTCTTCGATCAGCAGCACGGACGGCTTGCCGGCGTCGACTTGCGGGACGAGGGCGTCCTGGCAGGGCGCCGGCGCCTGCGTGGCCGGCAGGCGGATCATGAAGCACGAGCCGAGGCCCGCACCGGCGCTTTCGGCCGCTACGCTGCCGCCGTGCAGCTCGACCAGGCGGCGCACCAGCGACAGGCCGATACCCAGGCCGCCCTGCGAGCGGTCGATCGAGATCGCGCCCTGCACGAACACGTCGAACACCTGCGGCAGCAGTTCGGACGGAATGCCGACGCCCGAGTCGCGCACCGTGAGCACGATGTCGTCGCCGTTCCTGGCCAGGCTGATATCGATGCTGCCGCCGCCCGGCGTGTATTTCAAGGCATTGTCGAGCAGGTTGGAGACGATCTGCTCGAGGCGGGTCGGGTCGCCGTCGACCCAGCCCGGCGCCAGCTCGACGCCGATGCGGTAGCCGCCGGTGCGGCCGGTGGCGCGGAACGTCTCCAGGCAGCTCGACACCAGCGTGGACAGGTCGGTCGGCTGGCGCGCCAGCAGGATCTTGCCCGACATCGCGCGCGACAGGTCGAGCAGGTCATCGACGATGCGCGACAAATGGCGGCTCTGGCGCTGGATGATGGCGCGTGCGCGCACCAGGATGTCCGGCGCCGCGCCGGGCACGCCGATCAGGCTCGAGGCGCTCGAGATCGCCGACAGGGGATTGCGCAGTTCGTGGCCCAGCATCGCCAGGAACTCGTCCTTGGCGTGGCTCTTGCGCTCGGCCGCGCGCCGTTCTTCTACCTCGAGCACCAGGCGGCTGTTGGTGGCGGTCAGTTCGGCCGCGTGCTGCGACAGCTTTTCGGCCTGGCGCTTGAGTTCTTCGTTCTTCATGGCCAGGGTCACGAACACCGACACCTTGGCGTGCAGGATCTGGGGAATCACCGGCGTGAACAGGAAGTCGGCGGCGCCGCGCTGGTAAGCCTTGAGGCGGTCGATCTCGTCGGCCAGGAAGGCGGTGACGAAAATGATGGGGATGTCGGCCGAGCGGGCGCGCTGGTGGATCGCTTCGGCGGTTTCGAAACCGTCCATGCCGGGCATGTTTACGTCGAGCAGGATGACGGCGAAATCGTGCAGCAGCACCTGGCGCAGGGCTTCCTGGCCGGAACGGGCCGACAGTACACTGTAGTTGCCTTCGTCAGCGCGCCCGTCCAGCAGGCTGGTCAGGGCGAGCAGGCTCGCGGGGTCGTCGTTGACCACCAATATTTTCGGTTTATCGTTGTTCGCCACGATTGATTCCATCAGCATTGCTGTGCTTGCCCGACCTGTGGATTGTAGACTTGCAGTTACGTATTAGTAAATACCTTGCAAAACGAGCCATCATATCATGTGACATAAGTGCCACTCGGCAAATAAATCAATCGTGCGCTTGTGGGCGATGTTCGATGCCGCACATACGTTGTTACAGCGTCGTGCGATAGTGAAAGCGAACCGGTTCATGGAGGACGGGGCGCTACGTGAGAGGACATAATATGAATATCGATACCATCGTAAATGAACAATTCCACGGCAAGACTTTCCGCGAGCTGGCCGATGCGCCACTGTCGGCGCTGCGCGGCATCGGCGAGCAGCAGGCCAACGCACTGGCCGATACGCTGGGCGTGAAGACGATCGGCGACCTGGCCGGGCTGCAGGTCGTGAACTACGCGATCGCCATCAAGGCGCTGGCCGGCTGCGAAGGCGTGTCGAGCAAGGAAAAAGCCGAGGAAACCCTGCTCGACGAGGCCGTCGAGATGACGTTCCCGGCCAGCGATCCGATCTCGGTCGATGCCGGCATCACCCGCATCGAGGTCGCGCCGGACATGGTCGATGCCGGCCATGACCATCAACATGCGCAAAAGATCGAGGAAACCAGCGCGATCCGCGAATGTCCGGTGGAAGAGAAGCGTTAAGCATTTCATCTGCTTAAAACAATATAAAAGCCACGGGGTGCAAGTCCCGTGGCTTTTTGTATTGGGGGATGTGGTGCATGAGGCGCTGAGCGCATTGTGGTGGTGCCGATTGAGGAACTCAGGTTCCCGCCAAGGCGCCCGGCGAGGGCGGAAACGACGTGGCAGGGGCAGGCTCAAAGTCGGAAAGGCTGCGGCTCGGCGACACAAAACAACGTCGTTCCCGCGGAGGCGGGAACCCAAGTCACTGAGAGTAGAGATAAAGGATACAGCACCAGCTCGGCTGGAGAACCACGCCGATCAGCGGTGCTGCGTAGCCAGTTCACCCGGCAGCACCGGCGCCGGCGCCGGGCTGGCCGCACCCGAGGTCTTGGCCGCCGCCTGGCGGTTCGCCGCCGGCGAGCAGAAGCGGTTCTTGCCGGCGCGCTTGGCTTCGTACAGGGCGTAGTCGGCGATATTGATCAGGGCTTCGACCGACTCGGCGTCGTCCGGATAGATACTGATCCCGATCGAGGTCGACAGGCGCAGGGTCAGGTCGTTGATGAAGAACGGCTCCGACAACGCCTCGACCAGCTTGGCGGCCGGGCCCTGGGCGTCGGCCAGGCTGTGGATATCGCCGAGCACCACCATGAATTCATCGCCGCCCAGGCGCGCTACCGTATCTTCCTTGCGCGAGCTGGCCAGCAGGCGCTGCGACACCATCTTGAGGATCTCGTCACCGTAGGCGTGGCCATAGGTATCGTTGATCGCCTTGAAGCCATCCAGGTCGAGATACATGACGGCGGCCTTGGCGTGCGTGCGGTTGGCGTGCTGCAGCGCGGTCTCGATGCGGTCTTCCAGCAGGCGCCGGTTCGGCAGGCCGGTGAGGGCATCGTGCAGGGCGAGTTCCTGCTGGGCCTTGGAATACTGGGCCAGTTCCTTGTACAGCAGGCGCACCTCGAGCATATTGTGGATGCGCTTGTGCACTTCCAGCAGGTCGAACGGTTTCGAGATGAAATCGCGGGCGCCGGCTTCGAGCGCGGCGATCTTGAAGCTGGGCTGGGCGGTCAGCGCCAGGACCGGCAAGTAGCCGCCCTGTTCGATTTCCTTCAAGCCCTTCATGACCTGGAAGCCGTTCAGGCCCGGCATCTGCAGATCCAGCAGGATCAGGTCGTAGTTATGCTCGCGGTGCAGCGGGCACACTTGTTCCGGCAGCATCGTCGAGCTGACGCAGGCGTAGCCTTCTTCGCGCAATATCTCTTCCATCAATTCGATATTGTCAGGCGAATCGTCCACTACCAGGATTTTCGCGTTCAAAATGTCTTGTCTGCTCGGCATGCTGTTCTCTTCTCTTCTCTTGTCTGGAGCTGATTCCCTTCTGGGTGGAATCGGGAGTGAACCCATCACTAGCTAGTCTAGCAAACCCTATAAAATTTCTTGTAGGACAGCGCCGCGTGCATTGGTAGGAACATTATCGACCATGCCGGCCCGTTGCGCCAGCGATCAGCGGCGCTGCCGCCGCCGGCAGGGCCATGGCAATCGCCGCCATCAGTTCGCTCTGTTCGACCGGCTTCGAGACATGGGCCGAAAAGCCGGCTTCCAGCGCTTTGAGCCGGTCTTCCGAGCGGGCGAAGGCGGTCAGGGCGATCGCCGGCACCAGGCCGCCGGCGTCGCGCGGCAGTGCGCGCACCCATGACATCAGTTCCAGGCCGTCGACCTCGGGCATGCCCAGGTCGCTGATCAGGAGGTCGGGCGGGCTGGCCCGCAGCAAGTCGAGGGCTTCGCGGGCGCTGCCGGCCAGGCGCACGCTGGCCTGGCAATCGGCCAGGATGCGCGCAATCAGTTCGCGCGCATCGCGATCGTCATCGACCACCACCACCGAGGTGCCGCGCATATCGCGCACCACACTGTCGGGGGGAGCTGCGGGCGCCGGTGCGCCGGCGCCGCCTGCCGGCATGGATGCCAGCGTGGCCGCTTGCGCCTGCGCCTGTCCCTGTGAAGCGGCCGCGACCGGAGCGGCCGGGGCTGGCCGGGGCGTGGCCGCCTTGGCGGCCGGCAGCTCGATGGTAAAACTGGAACCCTGGCCGACACCGGCGCTCTCGGCGCGCACCGTCCCGCCATGCTGCTCGACCAGGTGCTTGACGATCGACAGGCCCAGACCGAGCCCGCCATGGGTGCGCGTCATCGAGGCGTCGGCCTGGCGGAAGCGTTCGAAGACATGCGTGATGAATTCGGGGCCGATGCCGGCGCCGTTGTCGCGGATCGTGATGGCAACCTGTTCGTCGCGCTGGCCCACGTCGATCGTGACCTGGCCCTCGCGCGGGGTGAACTTGATCGCGTTCGACAGCAGGTTCCAGATCACCTGCTGCAGGCGGCCCGGGTCGCCCGCCACCAACGGCGCGATGGCGTCGCTGGCGTAGCGTTTCTCGATCCGGATGCCCTTGGCGTCGGCCGCCGGGCGCACCGTCTCGATGGCGGCGTCAATGAAGCTGCCAGGGGCCAGCACCTGCATGTCGAGCAAGACCTTGCCCGAGGTGATGCGGCTCATGTCGAGCAGGTCTTCGATCAGCTGGGCCTGTGCCCGCGCATTGCGTTCGATGGTCGACAGGCCGCGCTGCAGGTCGGCGCCGTCGCGGCTGCCGCGCCGCAGCACCTGCGACCAGCCCAGGATCGCCGACAGGGGCGTCCTGAGCTCGTGCGACAGGGTGGCCAGGAATTCGTCCTTCATCTGGCTGGTGCGTTCGGCCTCGGCGCGCGCCTCGCGTTCGTTCTCGAGCAGCACCTTGCGTTCTTCGGCGGCGCGGCTGGACGCCTCGTACAGGCGGATATTGTCGACCGCGATCGCGGCCTGGGCCGCGATGCCGCTGACGATGCGCTCGCTGCGTTCGGTGAACACGCCGGGCTCGGGATGGCCGAAGAACATGGTGCCGAGCAGCTCGCCCGAGCGCGCCACCACCGGCACTGCCAGGTAGCTGCGCACTGGTGGATGGCCGGCCGGCAGGCCGAACTGCAGTGCCGGGCCGCGACCGGCATCGCGCCCCAGGTCGGCGCTGCGCACCAGGCCGTCGGCGCGCGGGCCGGGTCCGAACAGGGCGCTGGCGCCGGGCGCGGCGAAATCCTGAAACTGGCTCGCCGTGGTGCCCGCCAGGGTGAACAGCGAGAACAGCGTGCCCTCGCCATCCTGGCCGTAGTGGAAGAAGGCGCCGAAGCGCGCCCCGCACACGCCGGCGGCGACGTCGGTCGCGGCCTGCATCAGCGCGCGCAGGTCGCGCGTCGAGGCCAGCATGCTGCCGGTGCTGTTGAGCAGTTCGAGCACATGCGATTCTTCGCGCAGGGCCTGCTCGGCGCGCTTGACCTGGTCGACGTCGGTATTCGTGCCGAACCAGCGCACCACCCGGCCGTCGCGGTCGTGCACGGCTTCGACGCGGGTCAGGAACCAGCGGAAGTTGCCATCCGCGCCGCGGATCGGGAATTCCATCTCGAACGGCGAGCCGGTGCGCACCGATTCGTCCCAGTGCTCCAGCACCGCCGGCAGCACGTCCGGGTCGTACACGTCTTTCCAGCCCCAGCCGGTCGATTGCGCCGGCGTGATGCCGGTGTATTCGTACCAGCGCTGATTGAACCAGACGATCGCGCCACTGGGCTCGGCCATCCACGCCAGTTGCGGGATGGTGTTGGCCAGCGCGCGCAATTCTTCTTCGCTCTGGCGCAGGTGGTCATCGGCCTCGCGCCGGGCGCTGATGTCCTGGGCCATGCCGGTCATGCCGAGTACGCCGCCGCCTTCGGCCGGGCTGGCGTAATCGGGACGGCCTACCAGGGCCACGCAGCGCGCCGATGGCGGGGCGCCTTCCTCGGGCGCCAGCAGGTGGCATTCCAGGTCGAGGTCCTTGCCTTCCGAGAACGCCTCGAGCACGGCGCGCCGCACCCGGAGCCGGTCATCCTGGGCCAGGCGCGCGCGCAGCAGTGGCCATTCGAGCGCCACGCCGCTCGGCAGCCCGAGGATCTCGGCGGCGCGCGCGCCAAACGTGACGCGGTCGCTGGCCGCGTCCCAGCGCCAGTCGCCCAGCCGGCCGGCGGCGATCGCCAGCTGCAGCCGGTTGTTCTTGTCGATCATGGCCTGCTGGTCGGCCTTGCGCGCCGAGATGTCCTGGAAATACAGGGTCAGGCCGTCGGGTGACGGGTACAGGCGCATCTCGAGCCAGCTGTTCAGGCGCCGGTAGAAGAATTCACGGTTGATGTTGACGCGCTGCTCCATCGCGCGCACGCAGTCGGCGGCGACCGAGGTGCCGTGCAGGTCCTCGAACTCGTCCCACAGCTTGCGGCCGACCAGGCCGCCGCGGCTCTTGTTGAGCGGCGCGACCATCTGCAGCGCGCGGCCGTTGATGTAGGTGATGTTCCAGTCGCGGTCGACCGCGCAGAAGCCGTCGGTCAGGCTCTCCAGCATGGTCTCCATGCGCTCGTTGGCGCGCCGCAGCTCGTGCTGGGCGGTGGCCAGGTCGTGCTCGGCGACTGGGAGCGCGTTGCTGCTGGTGGAGTCTGAAGAAATGTTCATGCCGGGGTTGCGGTATGCCCGAAACCGGGCAGGATGCGTTGCATTGTAGACCAGCCGGGCAGGCGCGCCTCACACGCTTGGCGCACTATGTGCAGGCCTGCCCGGGCCGTCAGCGGCGTGCCGGAGAGCGGCCTACCTTGGCCAGTGCGTCCTGCAGCTGGTCGATTTCGTAGGGCTTCTGCAGCGACTGGTAAGGGAACTCGAGGTGGCGCAGCAGCGTGTCGCCGTAGCCGGAGGCAAAGATCACCCGCATTGCCGGGTCGTCCTTGATCGCGCGCGTGGCCAGGTCGACACCCGACATGCCGGGCAGGCTGACGTCCGAGAACAGCACGTCGTAGCGATCGCGCGCCAGCAGGGCCAGGGCGTCGTCGGGGTGGGCCACGCCATCGGCTTCGTGGCCGAAGGCTTTGAGCATCTCGCACACCAGGTACTGGGAATCGATATTGTCCTCGACCACCAGGATGCGCAGGCCGGCGCCGTCCGGCTCTTGCTGGAGCGGCGCCTCGGTCGCCGGAGCCAGCGCCAGCTGGACGCCGCGCACCGCGCCGGCCTCGTCGCGCAGCGGCGTCAGGCGCAGGTCGTAGCGGCCTTCATGGTTGCCGTCCAGGCGGCGGAAGGTGAGGGCGGCGTCCTGCACCACGGTCGCCTCGCCGCGCCAGGCCGCCTGCAGGGCGTCGCCGGCGGCTGCCAGTGGCGGCGGCATCACGGGCGGCACCGAACCGCCCGGCGCCCGGCCGTAGCCGGGACCGGCCAGTTCGCCATATGCCTCGTTGAACACCATGATCGTTTCCTGCCCCCAGACCAGCAGGGTCGGGAGCGGGGAATTGAGCAGCAGGTCGCTGGCCAGCCGCAGGGGCAGCGGCCAGCGGGCCGCATCGCCCAGGGCGGACGCGGCCCAGTCGTAGGACGCGGTACTCCGGACGGAGGTGTGGTGATGGGGCATGAGAAAGGCTTGTTGTAAAAACGAAAAGATGGCGGGCATCGTACACCAATTGACAATGTCATGCTTGGACAGGCGTGCGCGGCAATGATCGGCCAATTTGTAACTAACCAACTTAAATGGGGTAGTGCATACAAGAAATGATGCACCTGCGACGCCGGAGGCAGGCAAAAAAAAAGCCCGCTTGCAGGAAGCGGGCTGAATCTATTTCCTAGGAGGAGAATAGAGGAGACAGGTGAATGATGCTGCATCGCGTCAAATCAGTCCAATTTATATTTGCAATAACCGTCATAGCATTAATAAATATCCCAGCGGATTGTCAAGCGGTCGGTGTGGCGCGTGCGCACTTGGTGCGTGCGTGAAAATGTTCTACGATGGCAACTATGTTAATTTTTTCGCCGTTTGCCCGCGCCGCTGCCGCGCTGCTGTCATGCGCCTGCGTCCTGCCGGCGTACGCGCAAGTGCCTGGCCGTGCGCCCGATGAGACGCCGCTGGACGCGCAGCTTGCCGATTATTCCCTGGAGCAGTTATCCGATATCGTGGTCAGCTCGGTCTCGCGCCAGGATGAGCCGCTGGCGCGCGCCGCCGCCTCGGTCTATGTGATCCAGGGCGCCGACATCGCGCGCTCCGGCGCGACCACCTTGCCCGAAGCCCTGCGCCTCGCGCCGAACTTGCAGGTGGCGCGCATCGATGCGCACTCGTATGCAATCAGCGCGCGCGGCTTCATGTCGCCCCAGGCCAACAAGCTGCTGGTGATGGTCGACGGCCGCAGCGTGTATTCGCCTTTGTTCTCCGGCGTGTTCTGGGAAATGCAGGACGTGGCCCTGGAAG
>Ga0265780_10012241_pt1 | contig 10078 bp, 9 predicted proteins | sample P1T30metagenome_FD_192432 | JGI IMG/M metagenome (GOLD analysis project Ga0265780, IMG submission 192432) | Plant litter microbial communities from East Loma Ridge, Irvine, California - P1 T30 | ecosystem: Environmental > Terrestrial > Plant litter > Unclassified | place: USA: California... | reverse complement strand
CCCTATCGACCTTGGTTCGGTTGAGCCTCCGAAAGGACACAGCCTCCCATCAAGTTCAACATGTGTACAACGACCGCGTCTGCGGCCTCCTCGGTGCCGGTGAGACGGAGTTCCTGTGTGACGAACATGTCAATCTAGTGGCTTGAAGGATTGACAGCGGCAACGTGCCGCACGAACGGTCGTACAGAACAGCGGTCAAGCTCGTGCAACGAGCGGTCGACACTGCCGGACTGGTCATTGGTCGAGGCACACTCCCTGCGAGGCCAGTGTACGCCACGAGACCGTGCTCCACTGCCATCGTGCTAGTGAGGTCTCTAATCTACTGCAAGCCTGCCTTGGACTTGGACAAGCGGTGACCGGTACCCGGGAGAGGATCTGCATGAGGCGCTGGCGAACTGATTGCGTTCTTCGCTTCTGCATATCCGGGGAACGCCCCAGCTCCCAGGGCAAGTCTGTTTCGACAGCAGTTACACCACCTCTCTATGATGGCACGGCCTCGGTTTGCGAGTCGAGTCCTCCCTAATTCACGGGAGTCGTCATGCCACGGACTTGTTACAACCGCTGCTGCCGGTTTCGGTGATTTAATCATTGGGCAGGACGAGGACCCTCCCGTACGCACGTCTGGCTCGGTCCACGGGACGGCACAGCAAGCCTGCAGCTTCACGGATAGCAACCATCAGACCATGCTACTCGCCCAAAGAGACCTTCAGACCTCATGTCTCAGATGATCTCCGGACGCCTTACAGAAATAACCAGAGGCAGGACCGCAGGATCGGCACCAAGTCCAAGCAACAGCATCGCCTTGCCTGGGAAGCCGGAATCCTCCTGGCAATCTCCCCAAAGGGCAAAGGTCGTGCGGCTGCTCCTGCTGCGGAGAGCTCGCGACGACACCGTAGTGTACTCCGTGCGGATGGCACGGCGCGTTCGTATGTCAAGGTTATTGGCACGGTCTCACCATCTGTGGGGTGCGTTGCGATTGAGTGGTCGACGAAGTAACAATTGTGGCACTCATGGTCGCGTCCAGCTATGGAGTATGAGCGTGCCATTGGCCACTCACTCGCAATCCCACCCAGCTACCACACCTGTAACGTTTGCAGTCGGCTATGGTCATAGTGCCACTCCAGCTACGGTGCGTATGTGGGCTCAAACATTCGCTCACTTCCGCAACCGTGCGCCAGATCCAGGCCATCATTCACAGGTAGGCCTGCATGTCTGAATGCATGGCTTCTGTACGGTGGCGACTGGCAAACTGGTGCTTGCATCGCAGCACATGGCATGAGTCTAATGCGAGCAAGCATTCAACACTCCCATGCTTTGTCCCACACCGCAAACTCCCAAGCTTCTATGACATCGACTGGGCCGTCCACGCAAACACTACCGCCAGCCCGACCACGCGAATGGCGACGGACCACGCTGCGTCGGACCTTGATTCGCCTGCGCTGCCTGCAAGCCTCTTTCATCGTCTTTGACTGACAGCACTTCAATATTGTGCGAGACATCGCGGGCCGCGGTGTGTGTGTGCCTACTTTTGGGTCTTGCAGATGAGCTAATGCGCCCTGTCTTAGATCGTGCTCGGTGACTGATTCCTGGGACTCACCCCTCTGGTATAAGGGCAGACGTGTCCTCGCCCTTGGCCCGAGAGTGGTAATCACACCGCTGCGCTCGAGCGATCCCAGTCTGTTTGCATCTCTCCCTGAGCATCCTTTTCCTCTTCTGCACCACACCATGTCCCAAACCTCGACGCCGAAGCATGCCATGCTTTCGCCTGTCAGCCCTCCCCGTCACCGTCGTGATAGCGTCACGAGCGAGCAAACTGCGAAGTCGACCAACACTCATATGCTCCGCATCAACAACCTTCTCAACCCCATGAACAACAGCAACAACCAGACAAATGGTTTCACCAGTCTTCGCACGACACCAGCTTACACCGCGAACGATTTCACATCCACTCCTACCCCAGGCCCAGACACTCCCCTCACACCGGCTTCCACTAAGCGTCAGAAGAACGGCAAAGGCAAACTTGTCACCAAGCGAGCTGCGCCTAAAGGTGTGGTCAACTACCGTCCATTCGAATGCAACGGAAATGTAGTCTGCGCCGACCCCAACCTCCGCGAAGAGATCATCGACCAACACCGCTGTTACCAGGTCTCCATCGAGGGAGAGGGCTTGATCAGCGACTACCCGAAGCACATACCCTACACTAGCGACAAAAAGGACTTCCACAACAAGACCGGGCGTGATGCCTTTGAATGTTTGTTACCCTGCTTGCTTCGAACGAGTCAGTGTCAGTCCCGCTAACCCATGACAGTCTTCGAATACAGCTTCATCATGCCAGACGACGTTGACGGGAAGGTTTGGAAAGTCTTGTGGGACTACCAGATCGGTCTCGTACGCGTTACGCCCTTTTTCAAGGCTTTGGGCTACTCAAAGGTATGTGGTCACAATGATCTGCTCAGTGAGCCAAGCTAATTCCTCCCGTAGACCACCCCAGCCAAAGCCATGAGAACCAACCCAGGCCTCGAAGACCTTGTCCACAGCATCACTGGCGGCGCTCTCGCGGCCCAAGGCTACTGGGTTCCCTTCTCGTGCGCGCGTGCACTTTGCGCGACCTTTTGTTGGGAGATTCGTTGGGTGCTCACACCGGTCTTCGGGCCTGGCTTCGTCACAGAGTGTCTGCCGCCGGATCATCAGAACTACAGACGCTGGAAGATCGACAGCAACATTGTCCGCAGGGCCGAGCTGCAGGCAGAGGATTGGAGGGCGCAGGCAAGCCGTAGCGGGACACCTGCAAGCCAGGCGAACTCCCCGTACGCTGCACCGTACATCCCCATGTATCAACCGCCGACCTCCGCGCCTACATCCAACCCTAGCCAGGCGCGGCGCCCTGAGAGGGAGAAGCCAGTCTTCATGAAAAACTCGCCATTTAGTCCACGCGCTGGCCAGAGGAACCGCGATAGGACTGTCGACTTGGTCACCGACGACTCCGACGTCTCTCCCAAGTCGTCTCCCGCGCCCGCCAGTAATTCTGGGTGGACAAGCATCAACCAGCGCGCTCCAACTCCTTCGGCCCCAAACAACACATCTTCAAACGCTCTTGACCGCTCTCTACTGCTCACCCAACCTTACCACACCCTCAAGGGGCAGGAGTCAGCCTGGCGTGGCCTCAACGGAGAGCGCTCAGCGTCGCCGGCATCAGGCCCATCGTCGAAGAGGACTGCCGCCAGGAAGCGTCCGAACCGTGAACGCATCGCTTCCGAGAAGATCGACGAACATGAAGAGACTGTGGTTATGAGCGACAGCTCTTACAAGTCGTCGCCAGCCAGCAGCAACTCCTCGGTCATGTCCTCGCCACCGCCGCCTCCACCTCCAAAGAAGATCAAGCTGACCAAGCGTCGTCGCCAAATCCCTGAGGACGAGCACGTGGCTTCCAATGGCGAGACTGCTGTCAGGGCCCAGGAGCCAGAGCACATGGAGGTTGACCCGGATGTCGTCGAGGCTGCTAAGCTCCTCATGATGCTGCATGAGGATGACAAGAGCTTCGCCGCAAGTGGTGAGACGCGGACACAGCTCGTACGAACATGATCCGGATGCTGGAGTCCTACGACATTCAATACAAGACGAGTCACCAATTATGGCTGACACTGGACGCACAGCACGACATCGGCATCAGAGGAAACCAGGCCTCTTCTTTCCTTTTCTGACATCGACGACAAGACTGCATTTTCCTTTTCCTCCTCTACTTAAGCTGATCATGCCTCACCGAACTCGCTGAGCAAGGATCGCTTCTGTCCATAGTAGCATTGCTGATTCAAAGAGTGATTGTAAAAACAAGAATAGCTGCAGAGCCTTCATCAGTCAGTCGATAACAAGTTTGGATGTCTCTCTAGGTAGCTGTCAATACCAAACCACGTTTTCGTTCCTCTTCTCGGAAGTCGGAGCTTCCGTTCACTTCCTTTATGCGGAACAGCTCATTGGCCAATGTCTGCACCAAGTACCGGAGGTCCCACAGTTTCTGTCATCCTCCCGCCTAGCCGGAAGGTAAAGTCTTGCGGTGTGAAGCAACTACATAGCCTCATAGAATACATGCTTCATTGACAGATCTACCAATGTTGCGCCAGATTGGTTCAAACTACCACAAGGCCATCTGACGGTATCTCAAATACTGATATGTTAGTATCCTTTGACCATCTGCTTTTGAGGGCCGCAAGTGTTGCAAACGATCATCCAAAGCCTCAAAATATCTCAGGCTTATGACGAGCGTAGCATCACCGCGGAACTCTCGGCACCCACGATACTCCCCATGTACGGGCACACGGGCACTGAGCCATTGGGTATATACCGTGTCTAACAAAAGAACCGCCAGAACCATGGTCTGCCTCGGCTACGAATTCGATTTGTTTTCCTTTCGACGGTGACGTCGTGACACGAGCGTTGGGTTAGGTTTCGACCAGACTTCACAAGCGTACAACGGCGCGCGCGGCACGGCTCCAGATCGGCCTTTGCTGGCCCTATTTTTGGGACTCGCGACCCAAGGTATTCACGCTATACAGCCTTCTGCGTAGGGCAGACTTCGTGTTCGTAACTTAGTCAGTTGTCGGTTGCGAAGAGTCCCTCCACAGTCCGCACTAGCCAGTTGCTGATCTTGGGTCACAGGGTCGATGATACGAGAGGCTTTGCCACTTTGAGGTTACGAGCGTGGGTTCATGATGCGGATCATCTGGAATAACTCCGTTGTAAAGTGGTCTGTGGGAATGGTATATATACGTGCATGAGGATCGATGGTGAAGAACCCATCCTTCAGACAACAATCACTCTATCCATCCAACTCCAACAACCACCTCCAATCGATATACTCTATACATAACTCAACAACCACATCAATAAGACTTCTCACCAACAAACACCATGCACCACAGCGTCCTTCTCGCTCTGGCCACCGCTGCCACCGGTGCTCTCGCTGGCCCTCTGAGGCGTGATACTGCTGAGACTACCACATACGCCTGCAACCCGGCTCACAGCTACCCTAACGGTGCTCAGTGTGTCTCGACCAACGGAGCTTTATCCCTGGTGACTCCCACCGCCTCGGGCTCGTCCAAGGCTTCATCTACTGCTGCAGCAGCGACTACGTACGCTTGCAACCCAGCCCACAGCTACCCCAATGGTGCTCAGTGTGTCTCCACCAACGGTGCTCTGTCCCTGGTGACACCCACCGCCTCGAGCTCTGCCAAAGCCTGCAAGTCTAAGAGCCAGAAGCCCGCCACCACCACCGCCGCAGCATCTTCTTCCGCCGAAGCCTCGAAGTCGAGCGCCACCCAGAGTGCTGCTTCGGCCGTCGCCACCAAGGACGCTTCCGGCGGCCAGACCAAAATCGACGGCCTGACCTGGACCGTCGAGGACTTCACCCGCTACTGCTCCGAAGATAAGACCGGCTGCGACTACAACTTCAAGCTGACCTCCAGCGACCACAAGCTCGAGACAGCCTGCACCATCATCCGCACAAACGTCAAAGACGCTCCCACGGAGAACTGGACCAACATTCCCTGCACTACTGGCTCGGACGTCAAGGTCTCTTGGGGCTACAGCGCGCAGTTCGGCGCCGACCACGCTTTCGCCACGCTGGTTGTTGTGGACGACAAGGAGATTGCGTACTTTGGCGTGGCTGATGTTAACTCCAAGCCTGTGACTACGACTCCCAGCAACCCGTTCGGCTCTGGCCAGTTTGGTAACCTTGGTCCTAACCCTGTCTACCATGTTTAGATGGGATGTTAAATGCTGCGATGATGCTGAGATGGAAATGATAATGCGCTCTTTAAGATACATGATTGGATAATATAATAAAGTAATGAAACTGTCACTCTTTTACGATATCGTTCCTCGACTTGCGTGATGGTCTGGACGTTCTTACTCAGTGTATTTAGCCACGCATGGGACCTTGCAGTATCGGGAACAGTGACATACGAATGGACACCTCTAAGATGCAGTCAGCATCATCTAGGACGGGCAACTTGAAAATGGGACATGTAACATAGATGCTCGCCGGTATTGCTCGACGCTTGTATAAGAACGACCACATCTGTTCTAGCATCGGTAAAATATCGTAACTTGATCCGTGATCTATCCACTATGGTAACACGATGTCTACATGTATCCATTCAATCACGAGTGCTGCAGGTGTGTCTGGAGTCGTTGTTGGGTATCTACTTGTCCATAGCGCAACCATGATCGTCTCGGTTGTGCTAACGCAGCTTAAAAGAAACTCTCCTTTTGCTGTATGTCATCTCTTGCAAGCTTGACAAGTTTCATAACAAGACATCTCTTCTCGGACCATGCGCTCCAGCCATAAGAGCAAGACATCCTTCCAAGTTACGATTTCAATCCTCTTTGTTCTCCCCTCTCAAACATCCAAGACAGCTCGCTTCCAACCCGCTCTCACCCCTCCAACGAGGCTATGCAGTATCCCTCCCCTTCACTGCCCTCCACCCTCGTCCAACCCAGTCTCATCATCCTTTGTTCTCCTCCCCAACTCTACCCTTCACTAAACCAAGTCTCAGACATCCATCCGACTCCCACCTTTCACCAACTCCCCTTCAAAAGCCCGCCCAACGAACACGATGCCATCCTCTCCTCACCCCATCAATCCCACTCCCTCTCCCACTCCCCACCCCATCCAAACGGTACACCAACCACCACCATGAACCCCTACATCAACACCCTCCGCACGCCCCTCTCGCACACCACCCACCCGCCTCGAACCAGCAGCAACCAGTGGCGCTGCCCGCACCAGCGACTGCACCTCGACGGCCAGGACTGCGTTCCGGTCTCGCCGGATAGTCCTATCGTCGACACGCCGTCGAAGTATAGGAAGATGCAGGCGAGGAGGAACGGAGCATCGGCGTCGGGGTTGGGTTTGGGGCGTAGTCAGGCTACCAACAACACCCAGCCGACGCCTTCGGGACCGCGACCGCAACAGCAGGCAGGAAAGCTCCTCCAGGACAACACTCCGGAGGCGGAGGAGGAGGCGAAAGTGACTTCTTCTGCTGCGCACTCTCTGCAGCACAACGGAGAGGAAAGCCAGGACGTCCACGACGACAGCCAGAACTTCCTCATCCCCTCCAGCCCACCCAGCCAGCACGCCTCCCATTCCTCGCGCGTTCCCGAAACGCCCATGGCCGACCTCCCATCCTCACCACCACTACCACTGCTCACAGCAGCAAACCTCCGCCAGCTGGACAGCCAGCCCTCGCACAACGGAGCCAGCAGAGCAGGAGCACCATCATCCAGCAGCCACAACTACCTCAACGCCTCTCTTCCAGCTCCACCGCCCTCCGTCCGCTCCCTCCCCTCCGAAGTAGCGCACCGGATCTCCCGCCTAGTCCTCCGCACTCAGATCAACGCCGCGAAGCACGAAGCTTCTGAGGAGCAGCTGGCCGTGACGCAAGGAGCGCTTGCGGCGGCGCTGGCGAGAGTCCAGCACGAAGCATCGCGCGTCGACGCCTGGATGGGCACTGCGATCGCGCTGTTGCTGTTGGGCTTAGCGTACGCGGCTTGGTGTCGATACAACTCCGCGGAGTTTGAGTTCATCGAGGAGTGCAGGAGGAAGTGGTTTGGGCTGTGAGATTAGTTGTGAGATTGTTTTGAAATTTTTAGATTGTTAGACGAGCCGGGGCAGATTTGCATGATACGGAGTTTTGGGAGTTTTTGCTGGGCTTGTCGTTTTTTGGTTACCTGCTATTGCTTTTGTTATGCTTGAGGGCGCGATTTCTTTGGTTCTATGATCGATCTCCCGGGAAATACTCTGAAAGCGATTTGTTAGATTTTCGATGTTACCAGCAAGTGTTTTCGACCACCGCGTATCGTCAGCGTTATGGAAAAAGTGAATAGATGGATTGGACAAGCATGCATCGTATGAAAATCTGTGCTTTTGGCATTTCTCTATCTCCTCGTGAGCAATAAGTTACAAGATCGGTACAAGAAATCACCTCCCATCAAATCAAGCCTTCTTCTCGACCTTGATATCAGCCTTGGGCTGACTGGGCTTGCTGTACATCCAGAGAGCGACGAAGCCGAGCCATCCAGCGATGGTGACCCAAATGCCGCTGATCCAGGGGTAAGCGCCAGAGATGACGTAACTCCTGGGGTACTCGTCGTGCGCGAAGTGGCGGACGGTGACGGTGCGCTTCTCCTCGATGTTGGTGAGGAAGGGACGGCGGTATTCGACGAAGAAGTTGTAGATGCCGTGTTGGTCGGGAAGCTTGAAGGTCTGGGTGAAGACGGTGGAGTTGGCGGTCGTGCCTGACGGGATGAGGTTGAGGCGGTGGAAGGGCGAAAGCATGCTGAATTCCAGCTGAAGGTCATCGCCCGAGGCAGGGGTGAAGGGCTCCCAGTGATCGCCGACCCACTCGGACATCTCGATGGAGTAGTAGACGTCGTTCTTGATGCGGTAGATGCCGGGGTTGACGTCAACACCGGCGAGCGAGACGCCGGTGGAACTGTTGGCGGCGTTCTTCTGAGCACCTTCGTTGAGGAAGTGGGTAATCTGACCAGCCTGAATAACACCAGCCTCCTTGAAAGTCCATGCGGAAAGCTTCTGGGCGAACGCGCGGTTGGCGGTCTTCGATGCGGGCTTGTTGGAACCAGCAAGCTTAACGGAGGCGTCAAACCAGGAGTCCTCGAGAGCTTCGCTGCTGCCCAAGATGGAGAAACGAGCGCTGTTGACGGCCTGGAAAGCAGTCACGAGACTGATCTGCTTGCCAGTAGCAAAGGGATCCTCAGCGCCATCCGCATCCTCCTTGGGGTTGTAGGTGTAAGCGGTCTCAGAGGCGCGAATTACGGGCGACAAATGCGGGCTAGCGTTTCCAAGAAGTTGTCCAACTGCGCGAGGCAGAGCCACGAGTCCATCGACCGAGAAGTAGTTCTTGACATTCTTGCGCGCAGAGTTGGATGAGGGAAGAAGGAGCACATCGTGCTTCTCGCTGGCGCTGGTAGCATCGTAGTTGAAGTGATCCACCACCATGCTCGTCCTGTCCTGAGGAAGTGTAACGTCCAACTCCAACAGAAGGCTGCTGATGGCGGCCGGGACAGCGCTCTCTCCCGAGAGGGCGAGAAGCACGTTGGAACCGGCATTGATGAATTCGACGATCGTGTTGGGTGTCAGAGCGGGACCGAGACCTTTCGACTTGGTGGGGAGGAGGAGCAGATGGGAGTAGGCGGGCTCGCCGTGTTCGAAGAGGGAGAGTTTAGCATCTTTGGCGGCGCGGTAGGTGATTTGGAAGCCTCTTGCTTTGGGGAGTGGTTAGCTGATGTTGTACATATTGCGGTACAGCAGTAATGCGACAATGCTGCTTACAAGTAAGGTCAGACCAGAAAGTCGAGTACTTTCCCTTGTCGGCCTCGTCGTCGACGACGACCAGCAAGTTGCTGCCAGCAGCGGACAGGGCTGAGACGAAGCTCAGGAGGCCCAAGAGCAGGCCCAATGTGAACGATCGCATTGTCGTTGGTGTTGTGTGTGTATATGTGAGGAGGACAGCTACCTGCAGCAGCTCTACGCCATACGTGTATAAGTTGGAGCTACGTCGTCCGCTTGCTGGCTGCTGCCCTGCCAAGCCGAGCCATTGGGAGCGCGGAGGTGGAGAGAGAGCGAGAGCAGCAAGTCGGCTTCAAGCGAGCGCATCAGCAAGCATCAGTGCACCAGCAACACCTCCACCACCGGCCATACCACGACTACACCTCCCGCGCAACCCTCACAACACCCAAAACACCACACATACACACCTCACAATGGCGCCCGTCACCTTCTGGGCCGCGCCCCGCCAGTACATCAACTGGGCTGCGCGCCACAAGCCCGCCATCCTCTGGAGTTTGGTCATTGGCAGCTTCGGCCCTCTGATTGTGGTATGCTAGGCCTGAGAAATGAGAAGCTGGAATATATGGCACGAGGAAGAAATGCTGAGCAAATATGTCTACACAGGCCGTCGTCCCTCCGATCCGCGAACGCCTCGGCGACCACAACAGACTGCAAATCCCTCTCACATACCCTGGTAAGCGCGACCACTCCTGGACACTGGACGGTCGGGAATAG
>Ga0265780_10012240_pt1 | contig 10078 bp, 4 predicted proteins | sample P1T30metagenome_FD_192432 | JGI IMG/M metagenome (GOLD analysis project Ga0265780, IMG submission 192432) | Plant litter microbial communities from East Loma Ridge, Irvine, California - P1 T30 | ecosystem: Environmental > Terrestrial > Plant litter > Unclassified | place: USA: California... | reverse complement strand
GGAATCCATCGACATCCACGAACTGAAGGCACGCGGCCCGTCGAACAAGCTGGAAGAAATGCGTCTGGAGCTGTTCGAGAAGGTCAACCAGTTGGGCATCGGTGCCCAGGGCCTCGGCGGTCTGACCACCGTGCTCGACGTCAAGATCATGGATTACCCGACCCACGCCGCCTCGCTGCCGGTCTGCATGATCCCCAACTGTGCCGCCACCCGTCACGCTCATTTCGTGCTCGATGGCTCCGGCCCTGCTTCCCTCGAAGCGCCGCCGCTGGATGCCTACCCTGAGATCGTCTGGGAAGCCGGCCCGTCGGCTCGCCGCGTCAACCTCGACACCCTGACACCGGAAGACGTGCAGAGCTGGAAGCCGGGCGAAACCGTCCTGCTCAACGGCAAGATGCTCACCGGCCGCGACGCCGCGCACAAGCGCATGGTTGAAATGCTCAACAAGGGCGAAAGCCTGCCGGTGGATTTGAAAGGCCGGTTCATCTACTACGTTGGCCCGGTCGATCCGGTCGGCGACGAAGTGGTGGGGCCTGCCGGTCCTACAACGGCCACGCGTATGGACAAATTCACTCGTCAGATCCTTGAGCAGACCGGCCTGTTGGGCATGATCGGCAAGTCCGAGCGCGGCCCGACCGCCATCGAAGCGATCAGGGACAACAAAGCCGTTTACCTGATGGCCGTCGGCGGCGCCGCTTATCTGGTGGCGCAGGCCATCAAGAAATCCCAGGTGCTGGCCTTCCCGGAACTGGGGATGGAAGCGATCTACGAGTTCGAGGTCAAGGACATGCCGGTCACTGTCGCGGTCGACAGCAAGGGCGAGTCGGTTCACATCACCGGTCCTGCCATCTGGCAGAAGAAGATCAGTGAGAGCCTGGCGGTGGAAGTGCAGTAAGCGTTTCGAGCGTTAAAACGAAAAAGCCCGACCTGCGTGTCGGGCTTTTTTGTGGCATCAGACAAGCGGCAGCTGAACAGTCTAGATTGATTCGCTCTTGGAGCTATCGCCATTCATAGCTATTAATAATCCATGGCGATAACGGCTCGCCTCGGCTATTGCGCCGGCGCACATTACTATGCGATTAGCTTATGCACGACCATGAGCGCTTTAGCTGTTTGCTATAAGCAGCGAACTCCAGCAAAACGAGATAGAGGGACCGCTGCCGCTGACTGCATTCTTTTTTCAGGCATGAACTACGGTTATTTACATGTCCACTAATCAATGAAGATGCACTCATGACATCCAACGAGATTCGCAGCCGCACCGCACCGAACCCTGCCACGACATATTTGAGCGTTTTCAAAATTGAAGTCAGCTCTGGCAGAGAGGCCGTCTATGAGAACGGTCGACAACAAGTCGAACTAACGCTCTCAGTGGCTGAGGCCAGGGATTACACGCTCACCGAACAGCAAGTCAATACGCTCACCGTGGTGTACAGAACGCTCAATGGTCAATACGAACCACTCCCGCAAAAGCCTCCAGAGAACGGCGATGCCTTCAGATGGTTTGTAAGTGCAACGCGAGACGAGCGCTTCGAATACTTCCGTCTGCAGGGCACATCTCAGCGCAGCACCCCTTCTGCAAAATCGAACGCACAGCCTGCGCCGAGCCCAAAAGCGGACGTGAAGTCCCGAAAGTATTACGTAAGCACCCTCGCGCCGGGTGGCAGTATGATCGAGTTGTTCGCCCGCATTGAAATAGAGGGGGAACTGTATACGACGGGTTTGGACCCCGTCTCGGTAGCCCCCGTTACCGCCATCGCACTCCCCAACTACGCTTACCCAACGGACTACATTTGGGAAAAGAGTTGGTCCAGGGGGAACCCGCCGGGGACCGACTTCATTAACGAATGGTCATTGTCCGCAAGACAGGCGCGGTTTTCCTATGGCACGCTTGTGGACAAACCTTATGGAATGATCCGCTGGCAACGTCCGCAGGAGGGCGAGAAAGCCGCTTCAAATGTCGGGGTCGCACTTCCGGGCGATGAACAGTTCCGGTACAACCCGGATATTGAACTGGGCCCAGACTTTCCTAAAGTCATGCACCGGGATGTCCAATCGGACAACCCCCATGAAATCGTTGTGGTCCTGCAGGCCAGCAATATTATCCCGTTCAATTTACCGAGCTTCGAACAAGGCGGCCCCTGTCAGGTGGATGCTTATGATATTGACGGGAACTTCCACAGAATAAAGTTTGCCTTCGACGATAGCCAAGGCAGTGACTATGACCACCGTACCAACCTTAAAGTAACGATTCTTTCTCCCGCAGACAGCAACGCCACCTCATCGCTCAATGCTACCTACTCTCAAGACGAGCGGCACTGAGATGAACGACGACGCCACGCCGGCCATGAGTTCGCTGCTGCACAGCCCGGGCGGCATTTACTCTCAAAGTAATAACTTTCTGGGTGTGGTGCAGTCCGCAGTGGATCCACGAACCGGTCAGTTCAATCTGGCAATTATGTTGCCCACCTTAATGGGCAATGATCTGAGCGGTCCATCCCTTGCGATAAGCTTGTCATTCAGCGCATTGGCGTCCGGTCAAACCAAGGGGTATGGATTGGGGTGGTCACTGCTGGTTTCCGAACTAGTGTTCAATCAAGACTCGGCATTCCTGACCCTTTCAACCGGTGAACATTTCGCTCTGGATCTGCAGGCATCCAAGCTGGGTATTGGGGACCCTATAGTGTTTGCCGATCATAAACTCAAATCTTTGCAAGTCACCCGATTAAACGCCGAAAGCTTTCGGATAGACACCAAGTCGGGCCAGGTTGAGATTCTGACTCAAGTCGCCGATGGAGGCGCTCACGTAGCGCATGAACTGCGATCACCGGAAGGGCGTTGCCTGTATCTGGACTGGTTGTCCTACAACGGGGTCCCCATCCTGCAACAGGTGCGCGACGAGACAAAAGTCCTGTTTGAAGTCCGAAGGGACAGTGGTCGCGTCTCTATGGTCGTCAACCCCAAATCAGCCTCGCCGTTCAACGTTGAGCTATGGCTGCTTAACGACCGGCTAACGAATGTGAAGCTGCCGGAAGTCGATTCGCTCTTTAGCTTCAGTTACGAGTCAATCGACGTAGGCAGCGGTCAAACTTTGCTGTTTCCGAATGACGTGTCTGGACCGCTTGGGGCCAACGATTCGATTTTTTGGGATTCAGGGTCTTATGGGCATCACGTGCCCCCCGGAGGCCCTATTGAGTACTTGCCGCGAGTCACTTCATGGCTCCAGCGACCAGGCGACCCCGCAGCAAACCTGACTCACCAATACGAATGGGTTGGCACCCGCAACCACCTTGGCTTTGGCAGCGATGCAGGATTTCGGTGGGATAGCGGTCGCGACAATCTGTACCAGGTTAATAGCGACTATGACTACTCGGTTGTAGAAACCCTTTCGGACAACACGCGCACTGAGCTCGCCACCATTACTCGAGTGTGGAACAGGTTCCATCTACCCATACTTGAAGCTACTACCATGGGCCAATGTCAAGTGCGGCAGGAAACCCTCTATTACATTGATCCCGCCCTTGGCTGGGAGGCACAACCGCCTTACTGCCAGCTCCCCCGCTCGCTGCGCACCACATACCAGGACCCGAGCGGTGAGCGTAGCGAAGAAACCGAATACCGCTACGACGATTATGGCAATGTTCTGTTCACCCGCTTCCCTACTGGCGTCGTTGAAACCAGTGAGTATTACCCTGCCAACGGGTCGGATGACTGCCCAAAGGACAGTCTGGGCATGGTGCGGTTTCTCAAAAAGAAAACAGTCACGCCCGCACCCAGTGAGCGAGTCTCGCCGACGCTGTACACGACCTATCGCTATGCAGACCTTGGGTCGCTGATCGCAGCAGCCCCCCCCCATTCTGTTGTGGTTGAAGAACAAGCCTGGAATGAAACCGATGCTCAGCTCATGGAAATCACCGTACAAACATACATGCGATCAGTGGATGCTCATTACGGGCGTCTGGAAACGGCAGTCACGACAATCAACGGCCTATCCACCACTACCCGATACGCGTACATAAAAGACGCAGACCGGCTCCGCACCCGAGTGATTATCGAAGGGCACGACTTCAATACCGCCTCTCCAGTCAGCCAGTCGATCAGCGAGGACAGCCAATCCCTCCTTACTGGCCTGACAATTGAAAAAGTCAGCGCAGCGGGCGTCATTACCGTCTACGAATACGATGCTCTTGGAAGAATCATCAAGACCATGATTGCCAAAGGCTCGCCATACTCGGCAACGCGGCTATGTGCCTACCATATCGATGACGAATTTATTAAGCGCTATCGCCCTGAGGGGTCGGCCTTATCGGTTTTGATTGAAGAAACAGACGCATCGGGCCGGCGGCGACGCTCTTGGCTGGACGGCGTCGGGCGTGTCGTCAGCACGGAGCTGGAGGACCTCGACAATGCTAAAGGCACTTTCCGCGAAACATCACGCACCCTCTACGACGCTTTGGGCCGAATCAGCATGCAAGCCCTTATGGAATGGGACAGTGCAGGGAATCCATTATTTGAACTGAAAACGCTCACCATTTATGACGATTGGGGCAGTGCCGCGACCGTCATATCCCCTAGCGGGGTGAAGAGTCAAACCTTCTACGACCCGATAGCACTGCGCACTGAGCACTGGCAGGTAAGCGCTTCAGGCAAGCGCTCCGCCACGCAAGTTGTGCTCAGTAACCAGGCCGGCAGCCCGATCAGGCGGGAACTCTACGATGATCAAGACGCCTTGGTACGCACGGTCCTGCTTATACGCGATGGCCTGGACCGCGTGGTGGAGCAACAGATTACAACCGCGGGCCAGCCTGACATCGTCACGCGCTACGGCTACGACAGTTATTCCAGAGTTGTCGAGCAGGCGCTTGCGGACGACACCCGAGTCGAATGGACTTACGCAGCGCATAGCGATGGCGAACATCCTCAGTCGGTGCAGATGACGGGGACTTCACCGTCAAGCCCGCTGGTGGCGCGCCCCCTTGAAACAACAACGAGGTAACAATCATGACAAATACACTCGCCGTGACAGAATTAAGACACTTCCAAATCAAAGGTAACGGCTCGCCCAATAATGAGCATAGATGCCAAGCTCACAAGAATGGTCGTCAGCAAATTGAAATAGACATTATCATCGATGCGTGGGCTGGACCAGATGGGCCCGTTGTCTCACTGACCCAAGACCAGTTGAGATCCGTAAAGTTGATTAAATACGACGGAGGAGCCGTGGTCGATGGTCAATTTTCACGCAGTTATGAAAGAAATGTATATGAGATCTTGGCAGGTACGAAGCGAGATGACCAAGACTCCGTGGATGTGAACATGAGCGTAATTACCTTTTACGTCTCATTGCCTGAATCTACAAATTTTGTATCGCTGCAGCTCGCTGCAGAAATTACTTTAGATGGCGCGACATTTAGCACCAACAATCACGAATCGTCTCCCGGAGGCGGACTTAGTAACGGCGGGTTCAATAGCTCAATCCAGGTAGAGCCGCTGGCAGTGTATGCACTTAAAGCGGGAGCGTTCACCATCAGCAATGAGGGTGGGATTGGATATGGCTACGACTCTGGTGGCACGGGCGAAAAAAGATGGCTCGACCTATGGGCTATCAGACACCAAACCTCAGCCTATACAATCTATGGAAATGACATCCCCAACCAGAAACCTATCAATTGGTTTTCCCAATATTATCAAGGGGGCGGAGACGAGGACCGCGCCCACTATGCATTGCCCGTTCTCCCCCGTGGCAGCAAGGTTTATTTGGGTTTTAACAAAGAAGGGAGTTCTCCCCACGATTGCTGGATCGAACCCTACACTGAGGCTGGCACCGCTTACGCAGTCATTGAAAAGGCTAGTTGGTTTGAAAGTCATCACTATGTTTCCAAGGGAGTCACGTACTATGACCAAAACGGCTGCGGACACTTCTTCTATGTAAACCCTCATGAGAAAGGCAGCACCTTCAGACTTACCGATTATTCAGCCTAACTAACTTCGCCAATTGACGATCATCTTCCAGATGCTCCATCCGACATTGACGGCACCCGCAGACCCGACGAATAACCCAATGCAGTCACGCCCGTTATTACTGCGGCGATCACCGCCGGCCTAACAGCCGTGGTCCGATCCAGCCTGGACTTTACTCGCCGCAAGTAATGCTCGGATATGTGCACCACCGTTGGCTTGGAGGCCTATGAACGCTCAACCAAACGTCGCCCCATCGCTTCTGGGTCAACAAGCCTTCGACGGGCTGGGTCGGCAACTCACTGTTGTTGTGGGCGGACGTACGACCTATTACGAATACACAACTGGCCAACATCCCCCCAGCGCCAACGTCCTTGCCGATGGCAAGCGCGTTGAATTTACTTACGAGCCGCATCTTGAAAATCAGGTCCTGGCAATCCACCCGGCCAACGAGCCCGCCAATACCTTCACGTATCACCCGCAGCTGAGCCTCCCGGTTTCCGCAAGCGGACCGTTGGGTCGGCAGACCATGGCGTACACCGCCTGTGGGTTGCCCAAAACTGACACCTGGACCGTCGATGGCAAGGCTTACGTCACAACCTGGCGCCATGCACTGGGTGCTCTGTTGCTGGGCTTCGACGACGCCGACGGTGTGGATCACGAGCGACGCTATGACAGTTTCGGTCGGCTTGATCGCGTGAAAGCCGACGGCATCACGCGTGACATGACCTACGATGAGTTTGACCGTGTCGCGTCACTCACCGCCGTTGACGCTGCTTCAGGCAATCGTGTGGTGCAAACGCTTTCCTACGACGCGCTGGGCCGCGAGCACACCCGTAGGTTTGATATCACAGTTGTCGGCAGCACTCGCAACATCGTTCAGACCTTGGGTTATTCAGCTCTCGACCAACTCACTTCGCGTCAATGGCAAGACGGCACTGAGGTGGGTAAAGAGACTTTCAATTACGATAACCGAGGCCGTCTCACCCGTTACACCGCCAACCCTACTGCAGCGCCGACCGACCTGTTTGGCAACTCAGTGATCGATCAGCAATTTACGCTGAACCCGTTCAACGGTTACGAGACGGTCGTCAGCACTTTTGCAGATGGCAAAACCGATATTGCAACGTTCAACTACGCCACCACTGACTCGACCCAAGTATCAAGCATCAACCACAGCCACTCTTCGTGGCCGACCCGGATCGATCTCACCTACGACGCCTGCGGAAGGGTTCGCACTTACCGCTTCCCGACAACCGCCAGAACACCGGCGCTTGATCGGACCCTGACGTGGGACGCGCAGGATAGGTTGGTCAAGGTCGACGATCAAACGAAAATCTGCGACTACCGCTACGACCCCAGCGGTCAACTCACTGACCGCGTCATCGATGGCATGCTCACCCGCAGCTTCTTCAGCGGCGGGCAGCCCACCCATGAAACAACCGGCACCGACACCCTGCGGCTGATGGGCGATGGCGGGACGTTGTTTGCCCACAGCAAGCTCGCGAAAGGTGTGCATCAGGCCACTACTCTGCTGGGCTGCGATGCCCAGGGCAGCGTACGCATTGAGGCCGACAGCGCGGTGCGCACTCGTTTCTACACTGCCCACGGCGCAGAGGCCGCAAAAGACGATAACAGCCCTTTCGGGTTTGCAGGCGAACGCCGCGACACCCTCACTGGCTGGTACATCCCCAGCGGCTATCGGCCATACGACCCGATCGTCATGGGCTTTCTGTCGCCCGACAGCGACAGCCCCTTCGGCCAGGGCGGCCTTAATCCCTACGCTTATTGCGCAGGCGATCCGGTCAACCGCATCGATCCCAGCGGTCACGGCTGGCTGACCTGGCTGGCGGCTGGGATCGGCATCGGGCTGGCTGTAATCGGAACGGTTGCCACCCTCGGTGCCGCCGCGCCCGCATTCGCGGCACTTGCAGCAGGCGGTATTGGCGCACTGACGGCCAGCGGCGCGATCGCCATAGGCGTCGCAACGCTCAGCGCGGTCTCGTTAGGCACAGGAGTTGCGTCAACTGTGCTGGAGGCAACGAACAAAGACAGCAAGGCCGCGAGCATTCTGGGTTGGGTCTCGATGGGGACCGGATTAGCGGAATTCGGGCTGAGCATGGCGCCGAAGGCAGCGGCGCGGTTGAGTCTCAAGTTGGGGCGTTCAGCTGGGCGTGGCGCCCAAAAAATCGTAAAAGGCCCGATGCTTTCAAGACCAGCAGCAACCGGGCCAAGTAAATACAAAAAACGCAACTTCGATTATCTACTCTATGAAGCCAAGGCCGGGAATGCCGACGTACGTGTACACTCCAACTATCTGAATAGCGGATATCCAGCGTTTGAAACCCACGGGATGCCCTTCGATATAAATAGCAACCTGTGGAATTCAAAAGGCGTCTTTCGACCCGCTGAAGAAGTTGCGCTCGAAATGAAAAGCTGGCTCAAAACGATTGATTATCCTGAAGGCGAGCCGTTTATACTGCTGGCATGTAACGGTGGTAGCTCGGGTGCAGCGACAAAGGTGGCCAAGGTAACTGGACGTTCAGTGATAAGTTTCAAGAAAACAATACTCGTCGATACAAGCGACTCCTCTCAATTATTCAGGCACACTTCGAGAACAACAAATCACCCTTTAGCGTTGCGATCTTTTAGAAAAATCTTTACAGAGCGCCCGCAGTATTCTGAGCACTTCCTATACGAGCGCGCAGAGATGGATATCTATCCTCCGACGTAAACGATTCGCCTGCGGCTTTCCTATCCCTGCAAGAGCGAATCCAATGCTTACAGGGTCCAACGCCATCGACGACGTCTGTTAGACCAGACGGGGAACTGCTCATGACCGCGCAACTTGAAAAGGGGATATTGCTGCTGGGTCAGCAAACATTCGATGGCCTTGGACGCCAACTTCGCGTAGTTGTCGGCGGGCGCACCACTCAATTCGAATATCAGGCCGGCCAACTTCCACCCCGTGCCAATGTGCTGCCGGATGACAGTCGCGTTGACTTCACCTATGAGTCCAATCTCGACAACCAGATCCTCAGCATTTGTCCAGCGGGTGAGGCCGACAATACATTCGCTTACGGGGCGTCCCTGGGTTTGATCTCATCGGCAAGAGGCGTCCTGGGCGAGCACCTCCTGGCGTACACGCCTTCAGGCCTACCCAGAACCGATACCTGGAAGATCGACGAAAAGGAATACGTCACTACATGGCGGTACGCCCTTGGCGGTCTGCTGCTGGGCTTTGACGATGCGCAAGGCGTGACCCATGCGCGACACTACGACGGGTGTGGCCGGCCAGATCAGGTGACTGTCAACGGCGTGACGCTGGACATGACCTATGACGAATTCGACCGCCCCGAATCCCTTACCTGCGCTGACTCTGGCTCAGGCAGTACGCTGATGCAGACCCTGACCTATGACGGCCTTGGCCGGGAGCAAACACGAACCTTCACCCTCGAGCTCGGTGGTGTTGCTCACAGCTTCATCCAGACGCTCGGGTACAGCGCCCTGGATCAGCTCATTGCCCGCCAATGGCGCGATGGCGATCAGGCCGGCGAAGAAAGCTTTGCCTACGACAGCCGTGGTCGCTTAATTCTTTACACCGCCAACGAATATGCGACGCCCACCGATCCATTTGGCAATTGCGTGATCGAACAGGTCTTCACGCTCAACGCCCTCGACGGCTACGAAACGATCGTCAGTACCTTCGCAGACGGCGACACGGATATCGCGACGTTCAGCTATGCATCTGCCGCCGACCCGACCCAGGTATCGAGCATTAGCCACAGCCACCCTTCGTGGCCGACCCGGATCGATCTCACCTACGACGCCTGCGGAAGGGTCCGCACTTACCGCTTCCCGTCAACCGCCAGAACACCGCCCCTCAATCGGACCCTGACATGGGACGCGCAGGATAGGTTGATCAAGGTCGACGATCAAACGAAAATCTGCGACTACCGCTACGACCCCAGCGGTCAACTCACTGACCGCGTCATCGATGGCATGCTCACCCGCAGCTTCTTCAGCGGCGGGCAGCCCACCCATGAAACAACCGGCACCGACACCCTGCGGCTGATGGGCGTTGGCGGGACGTTGTTTGCCCACAGCAAGCTCGCGAAAG
>Ga0265780_10012238_pt1 | contig 10078 bp, 8 predicted proteins | sample P1T30metagenome_FD_192432 | JGI IMG/M metagenome (GOLD analysis project Ga0265780, IMG submission 192432) | Plant litter microbial communities from East Loma Ridge, Irvine, California - P1 T30 | ecosystem: Environmental > Terrestrial > Plant litter > Unclassified | place: USA: California... | reverse complement strand
CCTCCCGGTAGTCGTGCGCGCCCGGATCCGGCTCGTACCACTGGATGTCGACGACGACCGTGTCCCAGCCGTGCGGCAGCAGGTGCGCGGCGAGGAAGCGCGCGTTGGCGAGCACCTCCTCCTCCGTCACGGATCCGCCGAACGCGTCCCAGCTGTTCCACCCCAGGGGCGGGATCGCCGCGCAGACCGGCGCGGTCACGCCTCGAGCCGCAGCGAGAGGGTCGCGAACGAGTGCGGCGGGAGGGTGAGGCGCACGCCGTCGGCGGTCGTCTCGATCCCCTCGAGCGGGACCGGATGCACGGCGTCGGCGTCGCCCGGGCGGTTGTGCGCGTCGGGCCGGTCGGCCGTGAGGATGCGGCCCACGACGTCGACCGCGCGGCCGCCGCGGAACGACACCACGACCTCCTGCGGCTCGTCGAGGTCGACGTTCGTCAGCGACACGAGCACGCGGCCGTCCTTGGCGCTCGCCGAGGCGGAGGCCAGCGGGATCTCGCGGCCGTCGACCGCGCGCGTCGGGCCGACGACCGTGGCCGGCAGCGAGGTGGCGTCGTGGTGCCCGCGGTTCATCTCGAACACGTGGTACGTGGGGGTGCGCACCATCTCGCCGCCGTCGGGATCCGTCAGCAGCATCGCCTGCAGCACGTTCACCGTCTGCGCGATGTTCGCCATCCGCAGCCGGTCGGCGAACGCGTGGAAGACGTCGAAGTGCCAGGCGGCGACCATGGCGTCGCGGATGGTGTTCTGCTGGAACAGGAACCCCGGGTTCGTGCCCGGCTCCACGTCCCACCAGGTGCCCCACTCGTCGAGCACCATGCCGTACTCCTTGGCGGGGTCGTGCACGTCCATCACGTCGGCGTGCGCGCGCAGCAGCGGCTCGATGCCCTGGGCCGCGACGATGGTGCTCCAGTAGGCGTCCTCGTCGAAGCCCGTGGCGCTGCCCTTCGCCGTCCAGCTGCCGCCGAGCGTGTAGTAGTGGACGGAGATCGACTCCCACGGCACGGACGAGAACGGGTGCGCGTCCATCTCCGGGATCACGCGCATGAGCGTCTCGGTCCACTCGGTGTCCATGGTGTCGGCGCCCGCCGCGATGCGGTGCAGCGGGGTCGCGCCGCCGCTCTCGCAGAAGGTGCCGAACTGCCGGGCGAGGTCGGCGTAGGTGACCGAGCGCATGTTGCCTCCGCAGCCCCACGCCTCGTTGCCGAGGCCCCAGAACGGCACGGTCCACGGCTCGTCCCGGCCGTTCGCGCGGCGGAGGTCGGCCATGCGCGACTGCCCCGCGCCCGTCAGGTACTCGACCCAGTCGGACATCTCCTGCACCGTGCCCGAGCCGATGTTGCCCGAGACGTACGCGTCGGCGCCGAGCAGCTCGCAGAGCGCCATGAACTCGTGCGTGCCGAAGGAGTTGTCCTCGACGGCGCCGCCCCAGTGCGTGTTGATGAGCTTGGGCCGCTCCTCGCGCGGGCCCACGCCCTCCCGCCAGTGGTACCGGTCGGCGAAGCATCCGCCGGGCCAGCGGAGGTTGGGGATGTCGAGGGCCCGGAGCGCCTCGACGACGTCCAGGCGGATCCCGCCGGCGTTCGGCACGGGCGAGTCCTCGCCCACGAAGAAGCCGTCGTAGATGCAGCGGCCGAGGTGCTCGGCGAAGTGCCCGTAGAGGTGGCGGCTGATGGTGGCGCCGGGGCGGTCGAGGTCGACGGTGATGGTGGTGGTCACGGATGCTCCTGCGATGGGGCGGCGACGGTGCCGCTGGGGGCCGGGACCGGGGTCCCGGAGTGAGAGATCGATCTCACAGTACGCCGCGGGGAGCCCATCCGACCTCGACGCGCATGGGTTCCTCGCCGATGACGACGGGCGCGTCCGCGTCGTGCACCGCGCCGTCGACGCGCACGGTCGCCGTCCGGGGCAGCCGGAGCGCCGTGCCGCCCGCGGGCGCGAGCCACGCGGCCGCGGGGAGGCGGCGCACGACGAGGGTCGCGCCCTCCGGATCCCACGCGAGCCGGTCGACCACGAGGCCGCCGCGCGCGCGGAGCCCGGTGACGCACCCGCGGGGCCACGCCGCCGGCACCGCGGGGAGCACGGCGAGCGACCCCTCGTCGGATCCGAGCAGCATCGCCGCGACGAGGCCCGGCAGGCCGCCGCTCGCGTCGAGGTTGAAGATCCGGCCGGCGTCGTGCCGGGTCGTGAGCGTCGGGCTCCAGTGGTCGACCGCGAGCCACTCGGCGCACGTCAGCGCGGACTCCGCGTCGCCGAGCGCGGCGGCCGCGCGGCCCATCTGCACCAGGCCGAACGCCATCTCCATCCGGCCGGGCGGGGCCGTCGGGTCCTCCGCGCGCCAGGCGATCTTCGCCGCCACCGTGCGCGCGGCCGCGGCCCGCAGGCGCACGGCCTCCGCGCCGTCGCCGTGGAACGCCGGGTCGGTGCCCGTGCCGACGGGGTGCAGCTGCGACGCGTGGCGGTGCGCGACCTCCTCCGGCCAGCGCGGATCCAGCCACTCGGCGAGCGTGCCGTCGTCGGCCACCCGGTACGGCGGCAGGTCGCGGACCACCGCGTCCCAGCGCGCGTCGAGCGACGCGTCGCCGCGGGCCCGGCCGAGGAGGGCGGTGGCCCGGGCGGCGTCGCGGAGGATCGCGACGTCCATGGTCGCGTCGGTCGCGGCCGGCACGCGCTCGCCGCGGGGCGTGTTCTCGGGCGAGTAGGAGGGGACGAGGCGGCGGACCCCGTCGAGCGTCACGGTCGCCGTCTCGGCGAAGCGCAGCACGCCCTCGACGAGCTCCCACAGCCGGTCGTCCACCATGCCGCGGTCGCCCGTGGCGGAGACGGCGTCCGCCGCGATGCGGAGGATCCAGCCGCCGCAGCCGATCCAGAACGGGTGCGGGTAGTCGGCGGAGAGGTGGTCGGCGCGGCCGTGCGTCGACATGCGCGCGGGCAGCAGCATCCCCTCGGCGCCGAAGACGCGGCGGGCGTTCTCGCGGAAGTCGTCGAGGTGCGGCAGCACCAGCGCGAGGATGCTGCGGGCGAGCTCGGGCGTGCCCGTCGCGACCATGCCGGCCATCGCGCCGTCCTGCACGTTGCCGTTGAGCGTGTAGTCGGCGGACCACGCGGGGCGCCACGTGCCCTGCCAGACGCCCTGCAGCGTCGGCGGCAGCTCGCCCGTGGCGGCGATCACGTTCGCGCGGCCGCTCAGGTAGGCGATCTCCACGACGCGGCGGCGGGCGACCGGGTCGCCGGCGCGGGCAGCGGCCCAGACGGCCTCGGTGTCGGGATCCACGGGGGCGGTCGCGGTCGCCGGTGTCGCTGCGGCTGTCGCTGCGGCTGCGGTCGTCGGCGTCGGGCCGGCGGGCGTCGCGCCGTCGAGGTCCAGCGTCGAGGCGGCGACCAGCAGGCCGTGGGTCGCGCGCTGGGCCGCGCGGAGGTCGCCCCAGGTGGGGGCGGATCCGGCGGCCGGCTCGACGGGCGTCGTCGTCGCGTGGGCCGGGCCCGTGGCCACGGCGACGCGCACGAGCCGCGGTCCGCCGGGGCCGGTGCGGACGGTCGCGCGCGCGGATCCGCCCGCCTCCGCCCATGCCGCGCCCGCGTCGACGGTCGTCACCGCCCGCACCGCGACGGATCCCGCGCCCGCGTCGGCCGTGAGGACCCCGCGCCCGCCGCCCGCGACGGAGGCGCGCACCGCGGCCGACGCATCCGGCACGCCCGTGTCGAGCGAGGTCGCGTCGCCCGCGCCGAGGCCGAGCTCGACCTCCACGTCGTGCTCCCGGTCGGACTCGAGCGCGATCCAGAGGACGCCGCCGTCGGAGCGGCCCGCGCCCGCCGTCGCCCCTGCGCTCGCGCCCGCCCCTGCCCCCGCGTCCGCCCGCGGCGCGACCATCCGCACCGCGTGCCGCCCGCCGTCCCGGTCCGCCCAGGCGATCGCGACCTCACCGCCGACCGGGTCGACGCTCCGCCGCATGCCGACCGCACCGCCGGGCGTGCGGATCACGAGGGTCGCGCAGATGCCGAGCGGGTCGGTCCAGACGAGCCCGTCGCCGTAGCCGTCGTCGCGCGCGGCCGCCTCGAGCTCGGCGCTCGCCGTGTCCGCGTCGCCCGCGAGGAGCGCGCGGCGGATCGCGTCGAGGCGCGGCCGCAGGTCGGGGGCGGCGGGCCGCGGGTTCACGGGCGGGAACCAGCGCTCGTGCGCGAGCGAGACGGTGATCGCGTCGGCCGGGCCGTGCGCGACGGCGCCGATCCGGCCGCTGCCGACGATCACGCCCTCCTCCCACGTGGGCGCCGCGGTCGCGGTCGTGAGGACGGGATGGGCATCCACGGGCTGCGCGTCGTCGCGCGAGAGCGATCGGATGATCGGCCCCTTCCGGTTCGTCGGCGAGTCCTTGCGGGCCGCACCACGCTACCGGCCGGGGTGCGCGGCGGGAAGGACGGGGACGGATCCCGACGCCCGTCCACCCTCCCGCCCTAGGATCGCCGGATGCTCGGACCCCTGCAGCGCCTCGATCCGCCCGCCCGGCGCATCGTCATCGCCGCACCATCGGGGGCGGGCAAGACCACGCTGGCCCGCCGCATCCAGGAGCGCACGGGCCTGCCGCACACTGAGATGGACGCGCTCTTCCACGGCCCCGGCTGGACCGAGCTGCCCACCTTCCGCGACGACGTCGAGGCCTTCACCTCGCGCGACGCCTGGGTCACCGAGTGGCAGTACACGACGCAGCTCGGGCCGCTGCTGCCGTCGCGCGCGGACACGCTGGTGTGGCTCGACCTGCCGGTGCAGGTGCACATGGGGCGGCTGATCCGTCGCACGGTCCTGCGCCGCTGGCGCCGCGAGCCGCTCTGGCACGACAACGTCGAGCCGCCGATGCTCACCGTCTTCACCGACCCGGACCACATCGTCCGCTGGGGGTGGCGAGGCCGCGCGAAGGTGCGCAGCCGCGTGGTGCACGCGGCCATCGCGCACCCGCACCTCCGCATCGTGCGCCTCCGCTCCACCCGCGAGGTGGACCTGTGGCTGCGCGGCCAGCCGCGCTCGGATCAGCCCGCGACGGCCTGAGCGCGCGGCGCCGGATCGGGCGCCGCCTCCGGGCGACGCCGCGGCCGCCGCCCCTCCGTCGCCAGCACCACGGCCACGCCGGCGGCGCAGAGCGCGAACCCCGCGAGCGTCACCGCGGTGATCCGCTCGCCGAGCAGCAGCGCCCCCGCCGCCGCGGTCGTGGGCGCCACGAGGAAGAGCAGCGCGTTGAGCGCCGTGATCCCCACCCGCTCGAGCAGCCACCAGTACAGGCCGTAGGAGGCGAGGGTGGGCACGAGCGCGGCGAGGGCCGCGGTGATCCAGAAGGCGGGGTCCGCGGGCGGCGCGAGCGTGCCGGTCGCCGCGGCGGCGACGAGGAGCGCGACCGTCGTGACCGTGACGTGCACCGTCAGCGTGACGAGCACCGGAGGCCGGTCGGCGGAGCGCCGCTCGAGGAAGGTGCCCGCGACCAGGCAGGCCATCGCGGCGGCCGGCAGGAGGTACGCGACCGGATCCGCGTCCGCCGCCCCCGCCTGCGACAGCACCACGAGCACCACCCCCACCGCGCCGAGCGCGAGCCCGCCCCACTGCGCGCCGCGCACGCGGAGCCCGAGCAGCGGCCCCACGAGCGTCGCGACGACGAGCGGCTGCACCGCGTCGATGAGCGCCGTCGTCCCCGTCGCGATGCCCGCGCCGACCGCCGCGTACACGAACGCGCAGTAGCCGAGCTGCGCGCACGCGCCGATGAGCGCCTGCCGCCCGAGCGTGCGGGCGCCGACGCCGCGGGCGGATCCGCGCACGGCGACGACCGCGAGCAGCACCGCGGCCACCGGCGCGAATCGCCAGAGCAGGAGCGTCGTCGCCGGCACCTCGACCGTGCCGATCGCCGCGATGAGGAACCCCGAGCTCCACGCGAGCACGAAGCCCGCGCCGGCCGCGGCGGTCACGACGACCGTAGGTATACCGATCCGTATACGTCTCATGGGTCCGACTATACAGACCGGTATAGTCGAGGCGTGCGCACCCCGATCCCCGACCTCGCCCCGCTCACGCCGGGCGCCCGCCGCGTGCTCGACGCGGCGTCCGACCTCTTCTACGCGCGGGGGATCCACGTGGTCGGCGTCGATGCCGTCGCCGCGGCCGCCGGGGTCACGAAGAAGACGATCTACGACCGCTTCGGCTCGAAGGAGCAGCTGGTCGTGTCCTACCTGCAGCACCGCGACGCGCGCTGGCGCGAGCACCTCGAGACGCGGCTGACGCGCACGCCCGAGCCCGGGATCGACCGCGTGCTCGCGGTCTTCGACGCGGCCGTCAGCTGGGCGGACGAGAACACGCCCAAGGGCTGCAGCGCGATCAACGCACGAGCGGAGCTCGGTGCCGGCGAGCTCGGCGACGAGGACGACGGCCACGACGTGCTGCCCGAGGCGATGCGGCAGAAGGCCTGGCTCCTCGAGCGGATCCGCGACCTCTGCCGCGAGGCCGGCCTGCCCGATCCGGCCGCCACGTCCCGCACGCTGATGCTGCTCTACGAGGGCGCGCTCGTGACGCTCGGGATGGGCACGTTCGCGCGCCCGTTCGAGGCGGCCCGCGATGCGGCGCGCGCGCTCCTCGCGGCGGCGCTGCCGGCGTGATGCCCGGCCCGCTGCATCCGCCCGTGCGCTAGGCCGCGTCGTACAGCAGCCACTGCGCGGGCGCCCCGCCCGTGATCACACCCCGGGACGCCGAGAGCGGCGTGCGACCCGAGGTCGCACGCCGCTCTCATGGGGCCCGGAGGCCGTGGATCGGTCCTACTGGGGGCAGGAGCTGGCGGAGTCGCTGATGGCGGCCGAGATCGGCTGGGCCGGGCAGACGTACGGCTTGTACGCGCTGTTGCCGTCCATGTAGACCTTGAGGAAGTTCGTCACGGCGTCGCGGACGGTGCCGTTGGTCTTGTTCCGAGCGGCGAAGTGGTCCGCGCCGCGGAGCTCCAGGTACTGCTTGGGGGTGGAGGCGGGGATGGACTCGTAGGCGGGCTTGCCCATGAACGACGCCGGGGCGGTCGTGTCGTTCTGCCCGGTGATGATCAGGGTCGGTGTGGTGTCGGTGGGGTACGACGGCGAGGCGGTGGGGTGGTACGGGTCGGTCGTGCCGGCCGGGAAGTCGTACGGCATGAGGGCGACCGCGGCCTTGAGGCCGTGCTGCTCGACCGCGGCGTTGAGCGCGCCGCCGCCGGCGAGGGAGTAGCCGACCACGCCGATGTCCGCGGGGTTCACCTGGTCCTTGACCGGGCTGGCCGTGGCGAGGTACTTGGCCGCCGCGAGCATCTCGTAGGAGCGCTGGTTCGGGAGGTCGTAGCCGTTGAGGGTGTTCATGTTGAGGACGATGTAGCCCTCGCCGGCGAGGTCCTTGGCCAGCCAGCCCAGGTCGGACTGGTCGCCCTTCAGGCCCGGGGCGACGACGATCGCGCCGAGGGCCTTCTTGCCCGTGTTCTGCGGGGCGTAGAGGGTGGCGTCGCCGAAGCCGCTGCCGTCGGTCGCGGGGATCGTGTACTGGCTGAGCGGGTACGGCGCGTGGTGGTGGTGGGCGGACGCGCTGTCGGCGACGGCTGCGTGGGCGGGGGTGGCGGCCTGCGCGGCGGTCGGGACGCCGAGGAGTGCGAGCGTCGCGAGCGCGGCGACGGCCACGGGACGGGTGCGGAACGCGGAGCGGGTGACGGACATGGTCGTGTCATCTCTCTCTGTGGTGGGCAGTGAATGGCGTCTCGGCGGGAAGACCCGCGCCGGACCGCGATGACCTTAGACGCGGGGATCCTGGGGAACGGCCCGCCCGTCCCCAGGCGCTGTCGCCCGTGGACAGACGGCGCGCGGGATCCGCGGACGTGCATGGCCGCGGCCCGTCCCGCGCATCCGCCGGGCACGCAGAAGGGGAGGAGGAGCGTCCCGAACGCGCTCCTCCTCCCCTCGTCTGGGGCGGCCCGTGGGCCGGTCCGCGACTACTTCGCGGGCGTCGCCTTCACCAGGAACTCGACGGTCCCCTTGTCCTGCACGCTCACGAAGCCGAGGCTGGGGGCCTCGACGCCGTAGTCGGAGAAGGTGACGGGGATGGATCCGCTCACCTGCACGCCGTCGCCCGAGAGCGCGGCCTGCAGCGGCACGGTGACCGACTGGGTGACGCCGTGCATCGTGAGCTCGCCGGTCGCCTGGACCGTGGCGACCTGGCCGCTCGCGGGGACGGCGGCGTCGACCGGCTGGGTCAGCTTGAACGTCGCGTCGGGGTACTTCGAGACCTCCATGGCGGTGCCGCGGAAGTAGTCGTCGCGCGGCGCCTGGTCGGTGGCGATGGTGCCGACGTCGACCGTGACGGTCGCGTCCTTCAGGGTCGAGCCGTCCACCGTGATGGTGCCGGACACGTCCTCGGTCTTGCCGACGACGGTCACGTCGGTGCCGTTCAGCACCTCGGCGACGCGGTAGCCGGCGGTGCTGCCGGTGCCGATCTTCCAGTCGCCCGACAGGTTGCTCGTGTCGAGGGTGGAGTCGGCCGGGTCGGCCGAGACGGACGGGGCCGCGGCGGGGGCGCCGACGATCACGTCGCGGTAGAACGCCGGGCCGAACGCGGCGGCGCTGACACCGAGCACGACGACCACTGCCGCGCTCGTGCCGAGGATGATCTTGCTCTTCTTCTGCATGGGGGTCTCCTGATCAAGATGGTGCGTCTTCGTCCGCCGCGGGATGTTGCGCCGACATGGAGGACGACGGGGCAGCCCCGGACAACGTTCACGCCATCAGGGTTCTGCCAGGTTCAGGTCCGCCTGAGATGATTCCCGCACCGCGGTGAACCTTCCGGCCATCCGTCTCGTCGTGGGAGGAGGAGGTACGGATGACCACGGAGAGCACGGCGCGCATGAGGGCGCTGCACGATGCCCACGCCCCCGCGCTCCAGCGCTACGCGCTGCGGCTCACGGGGGACGCGGCGCTCGCCGAGGACGTGGTGCAGGAGGCCCTGCTGCGCGCCTGGCGCTCGCCCGCGATCCTCGCCGAGGAGGACGAGTCGGCCCGCCGCTGGCTCTTCACCGTCGTGCGGAACCTGGTGATCGACGACCGCCGCAGCGCCTGGCGCGGCCGCGAGACGCCGACCGACGTGCTGCCGGAGGATCCCGTCGCGGACGCCTCCGACGCCATCATCGACCGCCTGCTCGTCGCCGAGGCGCTCGCGTCGCTCTCCGCGGAGCACCGCCGCGCGGTCGTCAGCTGCTACCACCTCGGACGGTCGGTGGCGGAGACCGCGGAACGCGAGGGCGTCCCGCCGGGCACGATCAAGTCCCGCCTCCACTACGCGCTCAAGGCGCTCCGTCTCGCCCTGCAGGAACGAGGAGTCACCCGATGAACGACCGCGCCGACGACATCCACGAGTGGGACGCCGCCTACGTGCTCGGCAGCCTGAGCGCCACCGACCGCGCCCAGTTCGAGGCCCACCTCGCGGGCTGCGACGCGTGCACCCGCTCCCTCGCCGACCTGGCCGGCCTGCCCGGCGTGCTGCGCATGCTGCCCGTCGAGGACGCGCTCGCGCTGCTCGATGAGCCGGATCCCGCCGCCGAGGCCCCCGGTGCCGCCGCGCCGACCGCCGCTGCCGCCGGCTCCACCGCGGCGGGCCCTGCGCCCGTCGTCCCCCTGCCGTCCACCGCCGCATCCGCGTCGCACCACGTGCCCCGCGGCCGCGGCCGGGGTGGCGGACGGCGGCTCGCCAGATCCGCGTCCCGCCCCGCCCGGCTCTCCCGCCGCGCCGGCGGGTGGCTGCTCGCCGCGGCCGCCGTGGTGCTCCTCGTGGGCGGCGCGGGCCTCGGCTCGGCGCTGCGTGCCGGCGTGAGCGCACCGGTCGCGGATCCGACCCCGGCCGCGTCGTCGCCCGCCGGCGACCTCGCCGACGGTCTGCCCTTCGACGCCGTGAGCATGCGCTCCGACCTCGACGACGGCGTCACCGCCCAGCTCGCCGTCACCGCCAAGCCGTACGGCACCCGCTTCGACTGGAGCTGCGCCTACGCGGGCGGCGGCGTCGGCCAGGGCTCCTACGACCTCGTCGCGATCGACGACGCCGGCTCCCGCACGGTCG
>Ga0265780_10012237_pt1 | contig 10079 bp, 11 predicted proteins | sample P1T30metagenome_FD_192432 | JGI IMG/M metagenome (GOLD analysis project Ga0265780, IMG submission 192432) | Plant litter microbial communities from East Loma Ridge, Irvine, California - P1 T30 | ecosystem: Environmental > Terrestrial > Plant litter > Unclassified | place: USA: California... | reverse complement strand
CCTGTACCGTGACTACAGTCGTTGATCCTCATTAATCTTGCAACAGGATTGATAGTTGCGCCCATGAAGTACTCTGGGAGGCAGCAAAAGTGATCAACATCAGAGCATCAAAAACATGGTTGAAGTGAGGTTCAATTCGGTTCATATGTTCGACATTGAAATGATGAATAGCTCAAAGATATGAAGCGTCGCATGCCAGCACTTGGCATATAAAAAAAGCACAATTGGTATCTTCCCTTTGTAAACCGAAACACCATGCTAAATGCCCTTATGAAATGCCCCTTGAGAAATGCTCAGCCCCGAAATTGCGAATCGTCGAAAACACGACATCCACGGCTGGATCAGACCTCTACGCCTGGCCCCTTCCACCACCCCTCGCAGGCCTCCACTCCTCCTTAAGCACCCACCTTCCCCGCTGCGCACTCCCGCTCTTCTCCAGCGTCGCAATTGTCTTCAATGTCTCCTTGAACTCTTCGTTTCGACCAGGCTGTGCGCGACAATAGTGGTCAAAGTGGTCGACGAGCATACGGCTGGGTACCACGCCGCCGTGTGTCATCATGAAACCGCGAATCTTCTCGATCATGCGCTTGCCTCGGAAGGTCTGCGGTGTTGTAGATGAAGGGGTGGATCCACGCGATGACGAGGCGGATGTGACGGTGGTGGTACCGGGATTCAAGCGACCTTGACGTGCTGCGAGATTTGAAAGGATGGAGGTAGATGATGGTGCAGCCCCGCCGCGACCACCTCCTCGTCCTCCTCGACCGCCGCGTGAAGCTCCTATACCGCGAGCCTCTGGTCGTCCTGCCTCGCCGAATTGACCTGTCCATGAAGGTACACCAGCAGGCACATTGCGCGCTTCTTCTAAGCTCTTCTTCAGTTGCTCTGCGGCGATTGCAGCTTGGCGCTTGGCTTCGCGTTGGACAAAGGCTGGATCGGCTTGCACTTTGCGTTTGCGACCTCCGGCTGTGGAGTTGACGATGCTGTCGTGCTCGAGGACCGAGTGAACGCCTGTGCGCGCGAAGATGGTCGACATGAGGCGAGAATCTGTAGGTGCTGCCTCAGTAGCAGCATCGTCTGTAGCAGGTTTCGCCGCTGCTTCTTCGCCATCTAAAGCTGCAGCCTGGAACTCCTCTGCACGAGCAACGCCACTCATAGCTGCTAGGTCTGATCCTGCTGTCGCGTCTGCTGCAGCTTCTTTCGTCTCACCGTTCTTGTCAAATTTGACTTCGGAGCCACGGAACATATTGCCAGTATCGGTCTCACCATCAACGTTCTCGCCACCGAGTGTGAAGAGATCGTGCAAGTCGCTCATCTGGAATGTCTGACGCTGCTTTGGATCTTTCAGAACCTTGTTTGTCAAGAACTGCTTGAAGATCTGACGGTGATAAATCTTCTCCTCGATGGTACCAGCAGACATGAGACGGTAGATCTCGACTTCGCGCTTTTGACCAAGACGCCATGATCGCTCGCGTGCCTGAATGTCGGTCGATGGATTCCAATCAGGGTCGTAGATGATCACACGATTTGCACCTGTAAGGTTCACTCCGAGGCCACCAACCTTTGTCGTAAGAAGGAATACATGCAAATTTGGGTCGTTGTTGAACTCATCGACAAGGTCTTGGCGATTCTTGATGGCTGTTTCGCCGTCCATGCGACGGTACTTAATGTCCGGAATATGATCAAGGAACTTTTGCAAGATGTCAAGCATAATGCGATGTTGAGCAAACAGCAAAGTTTTGTGACCACCCTTCTTCCACAGTGATAGCAGCTCTTTCACGACTTGCATCTTGCCAGACTTGTTTGGTGCACCATAATCGTAACCTGGTTGCTTCGAAAGTGTCTTATGTTCCGTGAGGTCGGGATGGTTACAGATCTTCCGCAAGTAGTCGACACCATACAGCATTTGTCGCTTGCCATTGGAGATGGACTTCATGTCTTCCGATGCCAGGAAGCCCTCATACGCCAGGCGTTGCTGACGGGTGAGCTTGCAAAATAGCACTTGTTCCTTCTTCTGAGGTAGATCTGTTGCCACATCGGATTTGAAGCGTTGGAGCAGGTATGGGCTCACGGCATCCTTGAGAGTCTCTGCACATTGTACTGCAGTCTCAAATTCGAGATTCGAGGCGTTTGCATAACCGCCACGCTTGATAGGAAATTCGAATTGATTTCGGAAGTTGACAAGGGTACCGAGACGCATAGGGAAGACGAAATCAAAAAGCGACCACAGCTCAGTCAGGTTGTTCTGCATTGGTGTACCCGAAAGGATGATGCGATTTGGTGTCCGCAACTCTTTGCAGTGAATTGTGATCGATGTGTTGGGATTCCTGATTTTGTGGCCTTCGTCCAGAATCGCACATTCCCAATCGGTAGGGATAAGAAACTCAGAGTAAGTCTGCAGACCAGAGTAAGTAGTCACAAGGACATGGCCGTCCCGCTTGACTCGCTCAAGAATCTTCTTGGCTTGCTTTCCCGCACCAGTCAAAGTCGCGTCGTAGTCCCCGTAGCTGCGAAGCTCCATCTCTCGCTCGAGACGATCCTCTCGACGAGTATCCAACATGCCGCTACCAGAGGTATGCAGGATCGAGACGCGCAGAGCGGGCCACCACTTGTGGAACTCGTTTACCCACTGTTTCATAACGGTAGCCGGACATACCACGATGACTGGCTTGGTAAGCTGCTTCGAGTAGTGAAGACCCGCAACAAACGAGATGGCCTGGATCGTCTTGCCTAGGCCCATCTCATCACCGATGATACCACCAACGTTCTGCTGATACAACTCCCACAGCCATTGAACACCCGTCTTCTGGTAGTCAAACAGGGCAGGGAAGATGTCGCCAGGGATGCGGAAGCCACCGTCAAATGCCGTGTCCGGCTCGGTGGGGTGTGGCAGGAAACACTCTTCCTCGCCCTCTTCGTCAGCAGCAGTCTCGCCGTTCTTCTCCTTCGCTCGCTTCCGGGCTGCTGCACGGCTGACGTTCCACTTCTCGACTCGTTGCTGAAAGACGCGCTCGTTTCCATCGTCAACGCCAGCAAGATCCTCTTCCGCACCCCCATCCACAGAAGCTGTCTTTGTCATTGCCTTCCGTTTCTTGCCACGAGCTTTCGGAGTGCGACCCACGGTATCTGGCATGAAGTCGTCATCCTGTGTGGCATCTCCCGAGAGCCCTTCTGAGTCTTCTAGCGTAGCAAGCTGTCGGTCGTCCAAGCCTGGGTCGAAGGCATCGTCGGAGTCGCTGTCGGTGCCGATAGCAGCGGTAGATTCTCGAGAGTTGGAGACATCGCTCGTGCGGGTGATCTTGCGTCGCTTTGTGGATCGGGATACTGGCTCGGGGCTCGGTGCCTCCGAGCTGTCGTCAACGTCCCGGAAACCAGGCTTCATCAGGTTCCGATGTGAAACGGGGCCTTTGGTAGTCTCCTCTACCATGTCTTCCACCTCAGCATCTAGCATGGTCTCTCCCAGCGTCCCCGAGCCTGGCTGGTTTTGCACCAGCTTGGAAAAGGGAGTGATCTTGCCGGTACGGATGAGGAAATCTCGACGACTCTCGTTTGGGAGTGGTCCATTGCCATCGTCTTCGTCTTCACCAGGCGCCGTGTGTCGGTCGTTTATGCGCTGTTGTATGGCGTCCATCTCTGCATCGAGTTCATCGATCTTTTGCCGATGCATGGCAATCTCGCCACGGAGCTTCGCCTTCTGGGTGTCGAGTGCAGGCAGGGAGAGGCGGTTCTTTATCTTTTGTATCGCCGCCTCAGCGCGCTTGGCCTCTGCTTCCGCCTTCTCTATGCGCTTCTTGTCGCGCGCATCAGCTTGCTCGGTGAGCAGCTGGTCCGCCTGGCGACCAATGTCCCGCTCCAGATCATCTTGCGCGCGAGTGCCGGTGGTGAGGAACTTCAGCCGCGTCTCCTCGTCCGCGTCTGACGGTAGCTCTTCTTGCGCGTCTGCGCCATCTTCGACCGTGGCGCTATCGTGCGTAGCATCCTTCGTGTCGTCCGGGATGGTAACGGTGATGCCAGGCGCTGCGACCGGCGCAGTATCGCCGTCCGATTCCATGCTCGGGCTCGAGTCGGGCGAGATAGTGAGAAGCGGTGCGCTATCTTGAGGCGCTAGACAAGGGAAAGTGCTATCCGGCAATTTGTGAAGCGTGGGACAAAAAAGTTGCGTCCGAGGCAACAGCGTGCGGAAGGTAGAGGGCGAAGGTCAGGTGATTCGCGGTATTTCAAGGGAGCGAAAGAGCCTTGGCATAACAGTGAATGTGAAGTGAACGTGAGCGTGAGTGGTGAGCAGTGAAGAGCGGCATATCAGGCGACAAAGAGCCGTGTTGATGGTTGACACTTTCAATGTTCACAGCACAAGACAACGTCATTGACAAGGACGCGCTAAGCGCATTGACCACCCCCTGCGCGTGGTCACGATGTCGGCTTCCACTTTCACTTTCACCGCGCCTTTGAACAACCACCGCGACTGCTCAGGTGCAAGAGCCTCTCTTTCCCTGCACTGGATTTTCTTTCTTCGAATGTTGAATAAACTGGCTAATGCTCCTTCTTCTTCATCACATCGATTCGGTATCCTACAAGTTCGCCCTCAGCTTATCATGATTCCACCCAGGCATGTCCGCAAGGTCCTTTGCAGGCGCTGATCTGCGCGACTTAAGCGCATCGCCAGACCCAGGCCTCCATCTCCAGGCGTGTGCCAAGTCATCTGCAAGTCTACCTTCCAGCAGTTCAACAACATGCTTGCCAATATTTGGCAGGAGCTTGAACGAGTGCCTGTAGATATTCAGACCAGTGTTCTGCCAGAGTAGATTGCTCGGAAGACTTACCCGCTATCACCTGTTGCAAGTACAAAGTTCTTCCATTCCGGATGTTCACAGATCAGCAAAGCTGCATCCGCTGTATCTGTGCACCAGCACATTGCCTGGTTGAACATTTTCTTGTGTTTGAACTGCGGCATGAAAGTTGCGATCGCCCTCCTGATACTCACATCGGAAGCATCAGGTATCGTGTCGGTGGGATGCTTAGCATGCGACCTTGGAACCGAAATGCGCCTTGGTGATTTTGCGCCAAAGGGCTGATGCATCTTGAAGCGCGTGAAGCCAGGGAACTCGTCGCAAACTTTGATGACACCGTGCTCATTGGGCTCAAAGAAGAAGCCAACGTCGCCGTTGTACACAACAGGGCTGTTCTTGTAGCGAGCAGCCTCTTCTGGAGTCAATTGCATGTGGCCGTATACCCAGGCCTTTTCCAAGTTAGCCAACACACTGCACATGCAAACTGGATTCGACGTACTTTGGAAACACATTGCTCATGCAAGTCGACGAGAGCGGGGCTCCACGCTCCTGCTGCAAGAACAACTTTGTCGGCATAATATTTCGTTCCATCGACAGTCTCGACGCCAATACAGACCCCTTCTGCAAGGAGAGGTACCTTGAATGACCCCGCGCCGTAGAAGCCGAACTTTACACCTTGGTTCCGCAGATACTCGCCAACGGCATTGATGGCTTTTGCTGCTGCGAGCCAGCCACCATCTTTGCTGAAGATCGCTTTCCACCCTTTGATCTGGTCGCGCGAGAGAAGTGGCATGCGCTTGAGAATTTCGTCTTCAGAGTCTAACCATTCATTTGTAGCGTCCAAGCCCGCGTCCAGGAGAGCTTGGTATCCAGACTTTAGGTCTGCGATATCTTCCTCGCCATGGGCACAGTCGAGCTAGATTTTGGTCAGCCATAGCGTCCTTTTGCAAGTTGCCAACTTACCCTTCCGGTATTGTGGAAGAACTCCTTGAACAGCTCATCTTCGTTCCACATCTGCCTCGCCTCGAGAGCCAGCTGCAAGTCCACTGGATTTCGCAGGCTAACGCCCATGATTTTGTTGAGGTCATTGCCTGCAGACTGTGATGAGGGGATTGGGTATGCATCGAGGACTGTAATGTTCGATGGTTTGTAGCCTGAGCGCACAAGATGAAGAGCAGTGGACGACCCAATGGTTCCTCCACCACCAACAACAATGACACTAGTGTTTGCTCTGGAGGGCGCCATGTTTGCGACTTGGATGTCGGAAGTCGTTATCAGACACACTGAGTGGAAGCTATCAATGCGTCACTCCGACCTCGGATACGCAGCGCCAATTATGTATTCATCCGAGTTGAACACGCCACCGGTTGTATGTCATGATATAGCAAGCATGTACTCCGCGGTGACAGACAAGTGAAACAGGTTGGATGAGTAAGAGTCGTTCCGTGGAAGATCGGAGGCAATGTTGGTCGCTTCGAGCCTGGTGATCCCCGACTGTTAATGTTGCCGAATTAAGTTAGGCCGAGACGTTTCTCGAAGCCATCATTGATCCTATTGGGGCTAGAAGAGTCTCTGGTCACGGCGCATCCGACTTTATTCCCCTCTATGGTCTCCAGATATCAACATCCCCCACCAACCATCCACGTCTCCAATCCGTTCGGCCCGCGAGGCGATTTCAATTTTATGACTCGTATGCAAACCATGCAAGCTTCGCTAGTGCAATCTTACCATTCCTTGATTGCCTTAGCTCAACTGCTCGCCTTTCCCAACTGTTCTCGTTACCTCTTTGGATCTAGCACAGGACATCAATCACCAAGCATTCGGGCTCAAGACACTGGCATCCCGTCTCCATCACCTGTGCCATCTTACCCCAAAGCTGGGGTACCTCCGGCTCCACAGATAAGCTAGGATGACATGCGACGGGTATGTGAGGAGATAGGGTCCAAGGTTTGGCAGTGATCTGCTTGTACATAAAGACTCGCGTGCTCCGGTCAGTGAGATGAGCCGGCTTCATTCGTTCTCTGTTTTTCTCCGTGGTTCGGGACGTTTTCCACAATGTCGAACTTCGACGCCCCTCCTCCGAACACTCATGCTGGTGGTGACGATGATGCGCTTCGCACCAAGGGCAATGATCCATTGAATGCTCCTCCGGTATACGAAGTCGCGGATGAGAGGATGAATATGGGGGAGTATCAGAAGAATGTACCGCTTTGGAAGCGCGTGTGGCAGAACAGTTTGACGCAGATGCTTTTGATCAGCGTACAGGCTTTCTGTGGACCTGCCATGGCTGATGCTATTGCTGGTAAGTAGCCACACTTGGCTAGGAGAAGAATTGGAAAGCAAGCTGATCGCGATTCAGGTCTCGGTGGAGGCGGTCTCGCAACTCCTCAGACCAACAACATCGCTAATGCCATCTTCTACGCTATGCTTGCCATTTGTTGCGCGCTTGGAGGTCCTATTGTCAACAAGCTCGGCACGAAGTGGGCGTTGGTCATTGGCGCGTGCTCGTTCCCTATTCAGGGCTCATCATACTACTGTAACTCAAAGTTCGGCAACCAATGGTACTTGATCCTAGGAGGCGCTCTGACAGGTATTGGTACTGGCACGTGGTATGTCGCGGAGTCGGGAACTATTATGTCGCTTGCACCATCAGGCTCTCGTGGCAAGTACCTCGCGCTCTGGATTGTTGCTCGTAATTTGGGACAGCTCGTAGGAGGTGCCATCAAGTAAGTCGTGCACCAATGAACTACGGTGAAGAACTACGTTGCTAATTTTATTCAGCTTGTCGAAAAACCACATCAAGGGGGTTGAAGGAGGCGTAACGCCTGACACATATATTGCTTTCCTGATCATCGAGTGCCTTGCTCTACCATTCGCCTTTCTCATCTCTCCCCTCGAGCGCGTTGTTCGTTCGGATGGTACACGTATCCTCGTCTCGGAAAAGATCGGCACGAAGCAGGAGATCAAGCTCGTCAAGACTACTATGACTTCGAGTCTGATCATGCTTTCTGCTCTCTGGGCAATATGGTCGTTCTTCTACAGCGGTACTTGGTCGACCTACCTCGGAACCTACTTCAGCGTACGAGCTCGTGCTCTTTCGTCCCTGATTTCGCCTTTCTTCTGCATTGTCGGATGCTTCGGCCTCGGATTCATTCTTGACATGAAAGGCGTCAGCCAGCGCCGCCGTGCCCAGCTCGGACTCTTCACTGTTGTGATCACCAACTTCGGAGTGTATATCTGGTCTATTGTAATGCAGCAGCGCTTCAACGTCAACAATCCCGGAAAGATTGACTGGGAAGACGGGCTTTACGCTAAGTCCTTCTTGCCCTACTTCTTCGTGCAGACGACCGGCCCACTCTCACAATCTTATATGTACTGGCTTCTGTCGTCTTTTGCGACGGATGCGCAAGGTAATTCTCCATCTTTACTCATGCAAACCTCCGAGAACTAATGTGGTGCAGCAAACGTTCGCAATGGTGCAGCGTTTCGTTCCCTTGAAGCTGTCGGCCAAGCTATCTCCTATGCCATGAATACGCAGATTGAGACTAGCCCACTTGTTGGCATGTGCGTCAACTTTGGACTCATGGCTGCGGCTCTGCTTCCGATGTTGAAATTGGTCAACACGACACCGGATCGCATTCCGGCTGATGTCATTGCTGAGGAGCAAGATCGAGCGCTCGGTAAGATGGGCGGAGAGGTGAGAGTTGAAGAGAAAGCATAGCCGGTATGCACAATGAGGAAGTTGTATAACGTTGATTGGTTTGTGGAAGTTGGACCTGTGCAGCGACTTCCAAGTCGGCGATCAACTTGCAAACAAGCCCGTAGTCCGCAGTTCCCCAATTACCTTCTTCCCATCATAACCACCCTCTCGTAACGCCACATGAACGCATAGTCGCTTACACAACATCATTAAATCAGTACTTTCGCTCATCTTACATTCTTCCACATGCAGTCATCAAGGTTCATGTTTTCTCTGCCTCTCATAATCTGCGCCACCCGAGCTCAGCAGCGAGTGCAGCGAGAGCTAAAATCATGCTCGGCCTTGTCGCGATACCCGCAGAAGCCCGTGGCAGCTTTCAATCATCAGAATTTGGCAGCGAGACATCCGTTCAGATTGCCACTCGGCTATATCAACACGCAGGAAAGCCTCATGAGAAGGCCCAAGGCTGGTCTGGTAAATGGTCAGTTCGCAGCTTCGGACTTCACATGTGAGCTCAACACTGACTACAACATCCTTGCAAGGTACCTCATCATTTCACTCGCCGTCGCTTTGGCCGCCCTCCGTCATACCTTCCTCTACTACAAGGGCTCACCCTGGCGTAATCGCCTCGATGCAGCCTGCCACAGGTTCTATCGTCGAGTGTATTATGGAGGCAAGGAGTGGATTCACAACGTTTCGGACCTCTCGCAAACCTGCATCGGCGGAGCAGGAGATGTCTAGAAGAGCATTCCGGTTCCCTCATGCTTTCGAAAAGGCTGGAACGAGTGGGAAAGGCTCGAAAATTGCAGAGCTACAGGACTTCCATGGACTACGAAAGTGCCGACCAGAAACTCTGATCGAACACCTGAGCCTGAGCCGCAGAGAATGAAGACGCTTCAGTATCGGGTATCATTCGATAGTCCGCAACAGGTCCTACTCGAGAGACCACGCCTGTGCAAAGCTTCTACGCCCCAGGGCAGTACAATCAAAGGAAAAGGTACGCGTTTGATCCACACTCGATCGCCAGAATCTGCTCTCGGGTATTCTCTTGACCAAGCGGCCCGATCGCCAACTCCTGTCTCGTGGACCATGTCCTCGCGCTTAGGGCAGTCCGATGAGGGCCAGTCATCCTCGCAATCATTGGGCCATACTCCTGCAACATCAACGAGCCCGCAAGTTGGATCCAGACTCTCTTTAGATAATACTCGTGGAATTTCGAAGCATGAAGAAATTGGTCAGGCTCTATCAACTCCAGGGTCTACGAGAGTGAACAGTCACACAGTACCTCTGCTTTTGCTTTGGCCGAAACGCAAGACTGAGAGTAATCAGACGATCAACTCCGTTTCAGCGCCAATGCTGAGTAGGCCGGTCAGTAGCGCGACCGCACCGACAACCCTAAGAGCGAATCATACGTCCATTGCCGCATGCGAAACGGCTACCGTTAAGCTGTCTTCTATAGTTTCCAGACTCAACCGAACCTCAAGCGAAAGCGAGAGGATGAGGGTTAGTATGGTTTCTCAATCTAGGCATGAGCACTCTCAAATCTGACTGTCTTCAGGAACCTCAAGCCGCACCAGAGGTATCAGAGAATCGGA
>Ga0265780_10012235_pt1 | contig 10080 bp, 13 predicted proteins | sample P1T30metagenome_FD_192432 | JGI IMG/M metagenome (GOLD analysis project Ga0265780, IMG submission 192432) | Plant litter microbial communities from East Loma Ridge, Irvine, California - P1 T30 | ecosystem: Environmental > Terrestrial > Plant litter > Unclassified | place: USA: California... | reverse complement strand
AAGCTGCTGCTCAAGACCGGGCCCCGGTATGTCGTAGCCCTCGGTGCGCTCCTGGCCGCAGGCGGCGCATTCTGGTTCTCTGCTCTTGCAGTCGATTCCAGCTATTGGACGTTGATGGCTCCTGCGATGCTGCTGGTCGCGATCGGATTCGGACTGGGGACGATCGCTCTGACCCAGGCCGCCGTCTATGGAGTCGCGTCCGATCGGGCCGGCATTGCCTCGGCCCTGCTGAACTCTTCCCAACAGATCGGCGTCGCACTCGGCCTGGCCATCCTCGCCAGTGTGGCTGCGAGCGTCACCGCCGCCACCGGTGACGCGGGCGCGCAGGAGCTCGTGGACGGCTACAGCGCCGCGTTGGTCGTCGGTGCGGGGATTCTCCTCGCGGCGGCAGGGGTTGCGCTGCTCACTCTCAGTGACCGTGTGACTTCAGAAGCGCCCGCGATCGCGGAACTCGACGATGCTCGGGCCTGAGGGATTGCTGATCGGAAAAAGTCGAAAATCAAGAAAGACAAAAGGAGTAGCAGTGCATTCTCACAACGACGAAGCAAAGTTCATGGCCGACATCAAGGACGCCGCCCCAGAGATGGTCTCGGCCTTCTTCGGTTTCGACAAGGCAGTATTCAACAAGAACACTGGCAACCTCGACCTAGCCACCCGCGAGTTGATTGCAGTCGGCGTCGCCGTGACCACGCAGTGCCCGTTCTGCATAGAGGACCACGCCAGGCGAGCTGTGGAAGCAGGAGCTTCCAAGGATGATGTCGCCGAAGCGGTCATGGTTGCCGCCGCCCTGCGCGCCGGAGGCAGAGTCACTCACGGATGGAAGGCGATGAGGAGTATCGCTGAAGCCGGGTAGTCCGCTTCCTGACAGGAGAGTGACGAGAGCGAGCTGCTGCTCTCCGGAGTCTGAGCGGAGAATGCCAGTTCAGTTCGGGCGTTCCCCACGGAGTGTTTCTGGCCTGAGGCCGGTCAAAGCCCGTAGAACGTGCCTCAGGACTTGATGGTGAACTGCCGGCGATACTGGGAGGGTGAAGCTCCGAAAGCGCGGACGAAGTTCTGCCGCATCGTGACAGCCCCACCGAAACCGCAGGCATTGGCAATCTGTTCAATGCTCAGATCCGTGGACTCCAGCAGCCGCCGCGCCTCGTTGAGTCGCTGTGTCTTAACCCAGGCGGCTGGGGTTGATCCCGTGGCGGCAGGAAAGTCACGAACGAACGAGCGGGTGCTCATCTGGGCAGCCTGAGCCAGACGATGGATCGGAAGAGGTTGATCTAAGTGTGCGAGAGCCCACTCCATGGCCTGTGAAAGCTGGCCCTCTCCGGAATGTTGAGGGAGCGGACGTTCGATGTACTGCGCCTGGCCACCCTCCCGGTGGGGAGCGATGACCAAACTGCGGGCCACCGTGTTCGCCGCCTCGGACCCCAGACGGGACCGTACCAGGTGCAGGCAGGCATCAAGCCCGGAGGCTGTACCCGCCGCCGTCAGAACGTCTCCATGATCGATGTAGAGCACGGTTTCATCGAGTGTGAGACCGGGGTGGCGTTCAGTGAGAAGGTCGAATGCCTGCCAGTGGGTGACGGCGGTTCGTCCTTGAAGCAGTCCGGTGTCCACGATCGGTATGGCACCAAGGCATAGCCCGAGGAGGGTGGCCCCACGGTCATGAGTCGCCTGCAGAAGCGTCTGCAGGGTGCTCGCGGTGGGCCGTCCGTCCGTGTGCCAGGTGGGTATGACCACGACGTCCGTACCCTCTAACGCGTCCGGTGCCGCCAGGCCAGAGATCTCGTAGCCTTCGGCTGTGGTGATGGAACCTGCCTGGTCGCTGAACAGGAAGGTCTGCCAGTCGGCGAGGCCCTGCCGAGCCACTTCGGAGAAGACCATCTGTGGGACCGAGAGGTGGAACATCGTCGCTCCGGTGAACGCGTAAATCCCAATGCGCATGAGTATCCTCACCCGTTGAAAGTAGTTGGCTAAAACTCATCGTATAGAGGCCAGAGAGTCACTTGTGAGTGCTGCTCGACGCTTGGAGTATTGGGGGTGTCGTCGGTCGACGACACAATCCAAAAGGTTATGGAGATCCCCATGAGTACACCTCGTCGTGCCCTGGTCATCATCGACGTTCAGCAGCAGTATTTCTCTGGTCCGCTGGAAATCCAGCACCCACCCCACGCAGAGTCACTGCCGCAAATTACCCGAGCCATTGATGCTGCACGTGCTGCTGATCTTCCTATCCTGGCCATCCAGCACACCATGGGTGAAGGCGCGCCCGTCTTCGACCCGTCCCAGCCGGGTTTCCAGCTCCACCCGGAAGTTGCTGCGCGCCAGGCTCAGGACTGGAAGTCCGTGGTCAAGAAGTACGGATCGATTTATGCCGATACTGACGTCGCCGCGTGGCTGCGGGAGCACGATATCGACACAGTGACTCTCGTCGGCTACATGACAAACAACTGCGTCCTCGCGTCCGCCGTTGAAGGAGAGGGCCTGGGTTTCAACACGGAGGTCCTTTCCGACGCCACCGGAGCGGTGAACCTCGCGAACGAAGCAGGCGCAGCGGACGCCAAGACTATCCACACGACCCTGATGACGCTGTTGAACTCGAACTGGGCATCGGTGGTCACCACCGACGTGTGGAGCGATGCACTCGCTGGGACGGAGCTGCTGTCCGGAAGCGACCTCGGAAGCTCTGCTGTGGCCGGAGCTCAGAAGTTCTCTTAAATCTGGGTTGACCCACGCCAGCCACGAGTCTCGGACTTGTGGTGTCTACCAATTACGCCTTCGACGCGTTCCTCTACACCTCAGCCCCGGTGAACTTCACCGACTCACTGGTGCGGAGAGTTATCGGTCGTAGTGGGTCCGCCCTCGCCCAAAAGTATGAAATCCTTTTGATCGTTCTTGGCACACCGCTGTAGATCAGGCGGTACCGTCTGCCCGATGAACCATCGGCTTGCGGGCAGGGGCGGTGGCCTCAAACGCTGCTACTAGACCGTCGCTCACCGCTGCGGCTCTCGGACTAGCCCACGGAATCCGTCTTGTGGCTGATGATCCTCAGAACGGAACTAGCTACGGTGAAAACATGTCCAAAAACATTTACCTCAGAGTCCTGAACAGCCCTTGGTCTCAAGCCATAGCCGGCGGAGCGTTGACGCTGATTCCGGGCAGGAAGTACCCGACGTGGTTGCGACACACCCTGACCTTAGGCTCCACAGCAGCAGTGGTTGCTCTCATCGCAGTCCCAGGGCTTAGTTCCAAGGCTCTGAAGAACGCTGCAGGTCAAGAACGGGTCGAGACCGTCGAGATGACCCCGCGCGTGCGCGCCGGCTGCGCCACCGTGGTCGGAGCGTCGATGTACGGGATGTGGCGGTTCGGCTGGTGGTTCGACGAGGCCTCGGAGCAGGCGCTGCGCAAGCTGCAAGTGCCGTTTCCTCGGGTTGTGCTCGGCTTGGCCGTCGGCGCGTTGTACTACTCGACAGACGACCGGGGCCAAAGAGAGAGGGTGACGTCTGAACCTGCTTCTAAACCCTGACGGTCTCGTTCCTCGGTCGATCCGGTTGGGCGCGTCTCTTGATGCTTCAATGTTGCCCGTCAATCCATTCTCTGGCGTGCTCTCTTCTTTGTCCGCTCCGAGGAGCCCCTCGGAGCGTGTCTTCCGGTGTGGTCGGTCTTTGCTCATCGTCTGGTGCCGTGTATTGGCGGTCGTGGGGTGTGTGCAGCTGAGGGGGTGACGGCACCGGCGACACGAGAGACTGCTGCGTGGATTGTTGTTGTCATAGAGTCGAGGTTTATGGATTCCGAGTCGTGGACGAGTGCTGTTTCACCGCGTCGCATCCCGCAGAAATCGAAGATTCCGATCTCGAGCTGAGTGGCGAAGGCCTGGGTGTATCCGTGCCTTTCGAAAGATACGGCTGCCGTGCCTGCAGTTGCTAGCACGTGGACTGTGAGGCGCCCCAGTTTCGGGATGAGGCGTCCAGTGGCGTCGAAGTCGAAGGCCCACCCTGCGATGAACACCCGATCAAACCATCCTTTCAGCAGTGCAGGCATGGACCACCAATACACCGGGAACACCAGGACCAAGTCCGTGACATGGTCCAATCGGTCTTGTTCGGCGACGACATCTGCCTGCGGGCTGCCGTGGCCCACGTAGAGCTGGCGGTCATCGAGGGTGAAGCGCGGGTCGAAGCCTTCTTGTGCCAGGTGGCCGAACGTGGTGGTCTCGGGTCCCAGGGCATCCCGCAGGAGAGTGGCCGCTTGGTGGGTGAGGGATTTGGTATCTGGGTGGGCGGTGATGATCAGGGTGCTCACGTTTTTCTTTCTGTGTGGTGTGTCTACGGTGCTGGGCCATTTTTCTCACGGGTCTGCCGAGGACATCAGTTTGGCGGCGTGAAGTTTTCCAGGCAGAGAGGTCACGTAGAAAGCAAGGTGCGTTACGAGGTGGAGTATCATGGGATGAGCCGAAACTATGACTCCGTGCCGTGACCAGCTGACTCCACCCATGCCTCCAACTTCGATTTCGCCAACCGCGCTCTGGGGTAATCGAGGTAGTCGCGGCATCCGCATTGGTCGACTTAGAGTTCTCGAGTTCGGTAGAACACCGCGGACGCCGCAGCCCCGCCGAGTACCCCTGCAAGTCCCAGTCCACACCCGAGACAGACGATGAGCGGCAGTGGCACGCCTTCCATCGTCCCGAGAAGCGGGAGGTGAAGGTCGGTGGCTTGGAGGAGCCAGGCCCCACCAGCGATCACCAGCACGGGGGCATAGGACATGAACCGACCTCGCGAGTAGCCCACTCGAAAGAACACGGGAAGCTGCAGGGCTATCGCTAACCCGAACACGGCCATCGCGCATGCATGCGCGATCAGCATCATTTCGGACGGAATATCATTTCCGCGCACCACGGCCATCATCACAGTGATGACCGTCGCCAGAGACGCTGCGGCCGCATAGTAGACAACGGTGGACAGCGCCCTGCCGAACACTACAGTGCTCCGCGAGATGGGGAGTATCCCGTAGAGAGTATCGAGTCGTCCGCGCTCGTCTCCAAGAAAAGGGGCCGAAAGCATCAGCGAAGTCACCAGCGCCGCCGCGACGATGGCCATGCCAGGAACAGGCAACACAATGCCGATCACGACGACGAAGAGCAGCGTCAACAGCGTCTGAGTACGTGGGAACCAGGACAACAGGTCGAAGCGAGCGAACGTGGCGATCATGCGGTGACCTCCTTGCGGTCTGCAGCGAGGTGAATGATGACATCGTCGATGCTCGCGTCATCAATCACCACCTCGGGGCCGAAATGTATGGAGTCGGACACATGGATCAACCCGGACCAGTGTTGCCCCGAGCGCTGCAGCCCCACGATGGGTCCCTCAGGCACGGCGTCGGTTCCTCGCGCCATCGCGAACCGTTCACCGACGTCCAGGAGTGCGCCCCGGTATTCGATGACACCGTCAATCAGGACAATGAGTTCATCGGCGAGGTCGATGAGGTCGGTGGTGATATGGGTGGAGAACAGGACTGCGTGGTTCGGGTCGATCATGAACTCTCGAATGAGGTCACCGATATCGCGACGCGATGCCGGGTCCAAGCCACTGGAAGGTTCGTCGAGGATGAGAAGTTCAGGACCCTGGGCGAGTGCGATGGCGACGGAGAGTTTGACTCCCTGGCCACGCGAGAGTTCGCCGACCCGTTGATCCCGTGGCACCGCGAGTCGCTCCAGCAAGTCCTCAAACGTCTGGTCGCGCCACTCTGGATAGAACGGGGCCAGACGCCGCCCGAGGGTGCGGACTTTCCACTCCGGGGCGGCGGTGGGCCGGTCGAGCACGATTCCGGTCCGGACGAGTGCCTGTGAGGCGCCCGCAGTAAGTCCAAATGTCTCGGCGTGACCGCTCTCAGGCGGGAGTAGTCCCAGCAGCGTTCGGATGGTGGTCGTCTTGCCTGCCCCGTTGGGACCGACGAGGCCGACGACGCTGCCGCGTTCGATGGTCAGGGAGAGGTCCTTGACGTGGAACCCTGCGCGTCTCACGTGGAGGTTCTCTATGCCTGCCAAGGGGCTAGTCGTGGTCATTCCAGATCTCCTCGAGGCGTTGGTGGATCTCGGCTGGGGTCAACCGGGCATGCTGAGCCGCGGCATAGAGCTCGCGCAGCAGTCCGTCGACCTGGTCCCTCAGTGCTGAGCTCGCAGTGTGCGCGTCGACCTCACACACGACGAAGCCGCGCCCATGCTGGCTCTGCACGAGTCCCTCCGCGGCGAGATCGTTGTAGGCGCGGGTGACGGTGATGACGCTGACTCGCAGGTCAGCGGCGAGCTGTCGCAGGGAGGGCAGTGTCTGTCCCGGTTCGACCTCTCCGGAGAGGATCGAGGAACGAGCCTGTGTCTTGATCTGCTCGTAGATCGGGGTACTCGAACCCATTGACACCACGATCCGCATACCGTCTCCTACTGTTAATGTACACCATAACAGTAGAACAGTTGTCGGGTTGAGGCAACCATCTCTTACGTCGCATCACGGCCCCGCACCTGTTCTAGCCAATTCCACAGGCGAAGCTCACGGTCGGGGTCATAGGACTCGTCCGAGGAGGGGGTGATCTTCTCTCGGTGAATGTAGCTCCCACTCGGAGCAGCCACAGAGCCAAGCACGACGTCGGCGAGCTTTCTCCCAGCCGGTCGTGGAGTGTCGACGAGCGGGGTTCGAGCCAGTATGGGGATCACCCGGCTCATCAGGAAAGGAAAGGCCCCACCAGTCTCACGGGCAAGACCCGTGCCCACCACGAGACTGGGGTTATAGGCCACGATGTCGATTCCTTCAGGCAGTCGACGGGCCCACTCATGAACCAGGTGTATCCCACCGAGTTTGCTGGTGACGTAAGCACGGCGGCCCGCTCGAACCTTTTCCGGAGAGTCGAATGCTCCGGGTCGAGAGAGAACCTCAGGGTCAGACCATCGAGGAGAGGGCATGGTTCCTGCGGTATGCCGAAGATCCCCGAAATGAGCGTCACTGACTGTGACCACGACGCGACTGGGTGTTTTCAAATGCGGGTGGAGTTGGCGGAGCAGCTGATGAGTCGACATGACGTTCACCGCGAAGGTCCTCTCGTAGCCGTCAACAGTGGATTCCATGGCGTTGGAGAGGTGTACGCCCGCGTTGAAGATCAGCCCTCCCAGCGGGGGTAGCGCCCCCGAATCCAGCTGATCTTCGACCTGCGCGCCGGCTGCAATGATGCTTGCCGTGCTGGCGAGGTCCACGTCAATGGTCGAGACGTGAGCAGAGATTTCTTGCAGGCTTGGCATGATGGCCTCGGCGGAGGAACGTCGGCCCAGGATCACCAGGTGGGTGCCCGGGTCCCGGCGAAGAATGTCACGTGCTGCCTCCAGGCCGATGCCTCGCGTCGCACCGGTGACGATGATCATGTGGGTTGCAGTGCTCATTGAATGCTCCTGGACGGATAAGGGGGGCGCTGCGGGTTCGTGCAGCGTGTGGCCACTTCATCGTGGGGTCTCATCCGGTGGGGAGGAACACCTCGCTGAGGCTAGTACTGGCAGGGGTAGGCAGCGTTGGTGGGATGGTGCCCCGCGGGGCAGAATGCCTCTATGGCACACGGAGATCAGCCGAATCTAGGAGAGTTTCTCCGGCACCGACGGGCGCTGATGACACCTCCGCGTCAGCATGTTCATTCCCGGTTCTCTGTCCGTCGGGTGCCTGGGCTTCGGCGACAAGAGCTTGCCGACATTGCAGGTGTCTCTATCGAGTACTACACCCGGCTTGAACAGGGACGTGCGGTACGACCTTCGCGGGAGATCCTCACAGCGTTGGCTGCAGCTTTCCAGCTTTCGCCTGGTGAGGCCGAGCACTTGTTCCGGCTTGCTGGCGAGGTGCCGCCGGAGCCGCCAGCCCCCTCTGCAGAGGTCAGGTCTGGGGTTCAGCAGGTGCTTTCCAGCTTGGAGGCCACCATGCCCGTGACGGTCCACGACGGTCGGCTCGACATGCTCTCGCTCAACGTCGCGGCTATGGAACTGTTCGGACCGCTCTTTGATGAGGGCTCCTACGGGAGAAATATTGTCCACCAGTCGTTCACCGCAACAGGGCTCGAGACGGTGATGGGGCACGCGGGCGCCGACCAGCTGCGGCGGGTGGCCGCTTCGGAGCTCCGCCGCGCGTTAAGCCGATACCCGCAGGATGAACGTCTCCAGTTTCTATTCCGCGACCTGTCGAAGAAAAGTGCAGACTTCGCCGACTATTGGGCGCGTGGTGAGGTGGGGACGTGGAGGTCCGCGATGAAACACGTTCGCCACCCGACCAGGGGTGTTCTTTCTTTCGAAAGTCAGATGCTCTATGACCCAGAGAATGACCACTGGGTCATGCTCTTCGCTGTGCCCGGCTCTGGTACTGAGCAGTGAGCGCACCACAGCATCGATGTAGTCACCTGGAGAGTTCACGGTAAACGCGGTATGAGCCACGAACACGGAGCGTCCGGGAGAGGATCGGCTTGCGTGCAGCGTGTCAGTTCGTTCATCCCAGACCAAGGACTTCGAATCCACCGGCTGTGGCTACCGCGACGAGCGTTGCCCACGCTACGGTGCCTGCGCTGACCCAGAGGAATGACCGTGTCGCGGAGATGCCCATCGTCACAACCGCCACCGCGATGAACTGCGTACCAATAATCGGACCCATCACGGCGAGGGCTGGCATGCCGCCTCGGTCCATGACTCGTTGGACTCGACGCTGTCGCTGGCCGCGCTTGGCTTCCTTCCGGGCCAGTGTTTCTTCGTCGTGTTTCTTCGCGTCGCGGGACTCACGCCGCCGGGTAAGCCAGCCCCGGATCTGCTCGCCACCCCATGCTGCGATGCCGATCGTCAGAAGATTTCCGGTCGTCGCGGCGAGGACCACCGGTACTGCGGGAAGACCAGCGAGGATGCCACCAGGGATCACCACCACAGCTTCTAGCCAGGGCAGCGCCCCGCCGAGGAACATAGTCAGCAGTCCCCACCAGTGCGCGGTACTCACGAGAAGTCGCCGTTCCTTTCATTGGCAGTCTTGTCGTGGTGCGGGTACTGCTGCCTCGTCCGCGGACCCACTCACCGGGCCCTGATCGCTAAGGTAGCACGCTGATTCTCGGTGCCTTCGGGGCGTTCCCGGAAGGGGTTTCTGGGTGAATCCTGAGCGGCGCGTATGGGTTCCCACCGAATCGGCCTCGCAGCCGGTGAATCGCTGGTGATGGTCCGGCTGAGGTGGAAGTGTCGAGAATGACGCCGTCGGGTCAGTCGTTGATCAGACGGTAGAACCGCGGAAAGACCGCGCAGCATCTGAGGATGCAGACGATGGAGGTCAGTAATTTATGGCTACCACCGAGACCAGCAAGCTTCGCACGATCGCCGGTGTGATCGGCGTCGGTTCACTCGCACTCTTTGGTGCCACTGCCTGTGAAGACTCGGGCACTGAGACCGAGGACCCCGTCGAGAACGGGGAAATGGAAGACCAGGGCGGGGACATGACCGAAGAGTCCCCCATGGAGGAAGAGCCTATGGACGAGGAGTCCATGACGGAGGAATCTCCGATGGACGAAGAGTCACCGATGGATGAAGAAGACGACATGTGACCTCGCCGTCCCCGCATATGGTGAGAACCCCCTGGCGCGGAGTCGAAGCTTCTTGGCAGGGGGTTTTTGCCCTTCTACGACAATGCCGACCATTCATTCCAGCGGCCCTAGTGCGGCCCTGCGGACTGATACCGCGTGACTCTGCAGAGGCGAGTGTCTCTGAGGCAGAGAGTTCTATGGAGAGGAAGAAGCGATGTCGACCACAGCTGAAGGATCGATTGTTGTGCAGGCGCCCATCAGTGCGGTCTACGCCCTATGGACGCAGTTTGAAGAGTTTCCCCGGTTCATGGGTGGTGTGACCAGTGTGCGGTTCCTCACCGATGTCCGGTTGGAGTGGGTCGCTGAACCAGAGGGGGGCCGTCAGCAGTGGGAGACCGAGGTGCAGGAGCTGGTCCCTGAGGAGAAGGTGTCCTGGGCTGGTGTGGATGGTGCGGTGAACTCCGGTACCGCAACATTCACTGAGACCGAGGACGGAGACACCGAAATCCATTTAGTCTG
>Ga0265780_10012234_pt1 | contig 10080 bp, 7 predicted proteins | sample P1T30metagenome_FD_192432 | JGI IMG/M metagenome (GOLD analysis project Ga0265780, IMG submission 192432) | Plant litter microbial communities from East Loma Ridge, Irvine, California - P1 T30 | ecosystem: Environmental > Terrestrial > Plant litter > Unclassified | place: USA: California... | reverse complement strand
GCTGAAGAACGACATGCGCAGCAGGACGTCGGCGAGGAACCCCACGGCGACGACGAGCCCGAAGACCATCGTCGAGACCCTGATGTCGTAGTTCTTCACGTGACCGAGCTCGTGGGCCATGACCCCCTGCAGCTCGGAGTCGTCCATGATCTCGAGCAGGCCGGTGGTCGCCGCCACCACGGCGTGCTCGGGGTCGCGGCCGGTCGCGAAGGCGTTGGGCGCCGGGTCGACGACGACGTAGACCTTGGGCATCGGCATGCCCATCGTGATGCTGAGGTTCTCGACCGTGCGGTAGAGGCGGGGTGCCGTGGCGGCGTCCACCTGCTGGGCGTTGCTCATCGAGAGCGCCTGACCGCTGGCCGCGAAGTACTGGATGAGCGCGTAGACGGCCGCTCCGCCGATGACGAGGAAACCGATCGAGCCGTTGTTCCAGATGGCACTGGCCGCGAACCCCAGCGCACCGACGATGACCAGGAAGATCAGGACGATGAAGACGGTGTTGCGCTTGTTGCGCGAGATCGCGGAGTACATGGTCGCGAGTGAAGCGGTGAGGCCGCGGTCAGAACTGGACGCGCGGCGGCTCGGCGATGGCCGACGGCTCGGAGACCTCGAAGAAGTCGCGCTCGGTGAAGCCGAGACGCTTCGCGAAGAGCGAGTTCGGGAAGACCCGGTTCTTGGTGTTGAACTCGCGTACGCCGCCGTTGTAGAACCGGCGGGCGGCCTGGATCTTGTCTTCGGTGTCGACCAGCTCGGACTGCAACTGCAAGAAGTTCTGACTGGCCTGCAGCTGGGGGTACGCCTCGGCCACCGCGAAGATGCTCTTGAGGGCCGTCTGCATGTGGCCCTCGGCCGCGGACGCCTCGGCCGGCGTGCCCGCCCCGATCGTCTCGGCCCGGGCCTGCGTGACGTTCTGGAAGACGCCGGCCTCGTGCGAGGCGTAGCCCTTGACGGCCTCGATGATGTTGGGGATCAGGTCGGCACGGCGTTTCAGCTGCACCGTGATGTCGCTCCACGCCTCGTCGACCCGGAGTTTGAGGGTGACGAGCGAGTTGTAGGTCGCCCACAGGTAGATGCCGATGACGACGGCGAGCAGGACGATGACGCCTACCGCTACCAAGATGCCGATCGTGGCCGAGTCCATGACGTGTCGCTCCTCGCTGGTGGACCGGTGGCGGATGTCGCCCGGGTGGTCGCCTGCGACCTGGTTCGGGTCGCCGGGGGTCCGTCGAACACTATAAATGGGCTCGATGGGGGCTCCCTGCCCGCCGGGTGTTCTCGGAGCCAACTCACGACGAAGCGAGACGGGCTCGAATCCGTCGGACAACGGATTGACTTGTCCCCCGCGACCGTGCTGAATGGGGTGCAGTGATCGATTCATCGACCCCGCGACCGACGCGTCCGACGGCCTCCGCCGTCGCACGCGCCTCCGTCGTCCTCGCGTCGATGGTCCTCGGTCTCGGCCTCGCGGTGACGACCGGCTCGGCGGCCCACGCCGCCGGCAGCCCATCCGACGATCCGACTCCCCCGCCGTCCTCGGGCCAGAGGGGCCCCGACCCCGTCGCACCCACGATCCTCGACGTGGGTGACCACGACGTCCGCGACGTCTCGATCGCCGGCACCGGCACCCCGGGAGCGACCCTGCGCGTGCTCGACCCGGCCGTCCCGAGCCGCGCCCTGTGCGAGGTCACGCTGCCGGCGGCCACGTCCGGCAGCGCCGAGTGGTCCTGCCGGGTGACGCTGCCCGACGGGGCCGGCCAGCGCCTCACCGTCCGTGACGTGACGAACTCCGCCGTCGTCGACGACGCGACCAGCGCCTCCTTCTCGGTGCTCGGCCCGCCGACCGTCCAGGGCGGCACGGCCGTGGGCGCCAAGGTCACGGGGACGGCGCTGCCGTCCGCGGTGGTGACGCTCCGAGGAGGCGCGGTGCCGGCCACGGCCACGGCCGACGGTTCGGGCGCCTGGTCGGCCGTGCTGCCCGCTGCGAGCTGGCCCACCGGCCGGTACACGGTCACCGCGTCGCAGTCCTCGGCCGCCGTCCCGGCCGTGCCTCGCTCCGCGGACTCGACCGCCACGGTCGTGTCGATCGACCGGGACGCCCCGGCCGCCCCCGTGGTGACCTCGCCCCGTGCCGGCGACCGGGTCGCCACCCAGCCGTTCGTCGTCGCGGGGACGGGCGAGGACGGCGCCACCGTGACCGCCTACGCCGACAGCGCCCCGGTCTGCCAGGCCACGGTGGCGGGCGGCGCGTGGCAGTGCACCACGACCGGGACGATCCTGCCCGGGGGAACCCACGTGGTGCAGGCGGCACAGATCGACGCCGCCGTGAACGTGGGCGCACCCAGCGCGGGTGTCTCGATCACGGTGGTGACGGCCGCCTCGTCCGCCGCGCCTCCCTCGGCGGCCCCGACCCCCGGCGCGAGCCCGACGCCGGCGGCACCGGGGGTGCCGACGACCCCGGACGGCGACGACGGGGCGGACGCCGGCCAGGCCGCACCGCCGGCACCGGGTGACGGTGACGACGCCGGTGGTCGCCCGGGCGACGAGGCCGAGACGGGTGCCGATCCGGCACCCCCGACCGGCTCGTGGGCCGCGGCGACGGCCTTCGGGCGTGACCTGCCGACCCCCGGCCAGGCGATGTCCGGCACGGGGTGGCTGCTGGCGCTCGGCCTCGCGGCGGCCTTCGTCCTGCTCGTCGTCGCACCCGCCCGTCTCGCGGCCTCGGCCCTGCGCGACCGTCTGCCCTCTCGCGCCCCGCGCCTCACGGGCCGTAACCGGACCGTCGAGGCACCCACCTCGTTCTCGACCGCCAGCCTCGACCCCCGTCTCGCCGCGGGCCTGACCGTCGCCGCCGGGGCCGCGGTCGTCGCCGTCGCGGCGGGCCTGGACGACCAGGTGCAGTACGCCCGTCTGTTCGCCGGGATCGTCGTGGGGGTCGCACTCGTCAACGTCCTGGCCATCGTGCTGCCCACGGTCGTGGCGGCGCGCCTCACGGGACGCTCGGCGCAGGTGCGGATGTCACCGCGCCTCCTGCTGGCTGCCGTCGTCGCCTGTGCCGTCACGCGCATCCTGGGCCTCGACCCGCCGTTGGTGCTCGGCGTCCTGCTCGTCGGCGGACTCGTCGCAGACGCCGGCCCCCGTCACGGACGCACCACCGAGCCCGATGCTCGCGAGCGCGGCCTGCTCGCGCTGAGCCAGGTCGGGGCGCTCGTCGTCGTGTCGGCGGCTGCCTGGGTCGTCCACGGTCTCGTGCCCGACACCGGCGGCTTCGGCGCCGAACTGGCCCTCGAGACGTCGGCTGCCGCCTGCCTCAGCGGCCTCGGGTCGCTGGTGCTCGCCCTCGTGCCCGTCGGGTCGTCCCCCGGTCGACAGATCTGGGGCTGGTCGCGCCCCGTCCACGTCGCCCTCACCGTGGTCGGCGTGGCCGTCGCGTCGGCCGCCGTGGCGGGAGGGCCCACGAACGGCTTCCCCGTCGGGGGGTTCGTCACGGCCGCCGCCATCGCGGCGGGGCTGTGCGTCGCCGTGTGGTTGTGGACGTCGTTCGTCGACGTCGACCCCACGGAGCGCTGACGGCCCGGCACATCGGTGCCCCCGCAGGGACTCGAACCCTGACCTGAAGCGATTTTAAGTCGCCTGCCTCTGCCGATTGGGCTACGGGGGCCCGACGGTCAGCCTACGAGACGACGACGACGACGCCCGCCGCGCTGCGGGGCAGCGGGCGGGCGTCGTCGTCGTGCACGAGGCTCACTCGGAGGCAGGCACCTTCTCGGCCGTCTCGGGCGCACCCTTCTTCGCCGTACCGTCGTCGTCCACCGGGTTCGCGTAGGCCGGGCCGGCCTCGCCGGCGGGCTGACCGGCACCGAGCGAACCACTGGGAGCCTCGGCGGGCGTCTCGACAGCGGGCTTGGGTCGCGAGGCGAACTCTTCGAACGCCGCGCGGGGGCGCTCGCGATTGTCGAGCGACACGATGTCGCGTCCCAACCAGAAGTTGTTCCACCAGCCGCCGACGACACGGAACTTGCGCTCGAACGACGGCATGGCCAGACCGTGGTAGCCACGGTGGGCGACCCAGGCCGGGAAGCCCTTCATGGCGAACTTGCCGCTCTGGAACACGCCCACGTTGAGGCCGAGACCGGCGACGGCGCCGAGGTTGTCGTGCTTGTAGTCGACGAGGCCCTCGCCGCGCAGCGACGCCACGACGTTCTTCGCCATGCGCTTGCCCATGCGGACCGCGTGCTGGGCGTTGGGCACGCAGAAGCCGCCCACGCCCTTGCCCGTGAGGTCGGGGGTGGCCGCGACGTCGCCGCAGGCCCAGGCGTCAGGGACGACGGTCTCGCCGTCGACGATGCGCAGGTCGGGCAGCACCGTGATGCGACCGCGCTGCTCGAGGGGGAAGTCGGTCTGGCGCACGACGGGGTTGGCCATCACGCCGGCCGTCCAGACGATCAGGTCGGACTCGAACGACTCACCGGTCGAGAGCTCGATCTTGCCGCCGACCGCGGACTGCAGCTGCGTGTCGAGGTGCACCGTCGCGGCGCGTTCGGCGAGGTTCTTCAGCACCCAGTGACTGGTCTCGAGCGACACCTCGGGCATGATGCGCCCCATGGCCTCGACGAGGTGGAAGTGCGTGTCGTCGATCGTCAGGCCCGGGTAGTTCTTGAGCAGGTCGCTCGCGAAGCTGCGCAGCTCGGCGAAGACCTCGATGCCCGCGAAGCCACCACCCACGACGACGACCGTGAGCAGACGGTCACGCTCGGGACCGGCGGGCAGGTTGGCCGCCTTCTGGAAGTTCGTGAGCACCTTGTCGCGGATCGCGGCGGCCTCTTCGATGGTCTTGAGCCCGATCGCCTCGTCGGCGACGCCCGGGATCGGGAAGGTACGCGACACGGCGCCGGCCGTCATGACGATCTGGTCGTACTGCATCGTCCACGCGTCGCCCACCTCGGGGGTGATGGTGGCCGTCTTCGACGCGTGGTCGACGCCGGTGACCTTGGCGGTGACGACGTCGGTCTTCTTGAGGTGGCGACGCAGCGCGACGACCGCGTGACGGGGCTCGATCGAACCCGCGGCGACCTCGGGCAGGAACGGCTGGTAGGTCATGTAGGGCAACGGGTCGACGATCGTGACCTCGGCCTCGCCCGCACGCAGCCACTTCTCGAGTTTCCAGGCGGTGTAGAAACCGGCGTAGCCGCCGCCGACGATCAGGATTTTGGGCACGGCGAATGTCTCCTTGAGGTGGGGGTGTCGCAGACGACCTTACCCCGAGCGACGCGCGCGCCTGAACTGCCGGACCGCACCCGTGACCACGAGGGCCGCGGCCCCGCCGAACACCGTGAGGACGATCAGGGGGATGCCGGTCGAGCGCATCGACTCGACCGTGGGCAGCAGCACCGCGAGAGGCTGACCCGGATCGGCCACCGGCGTGGGCACGGGTGCCGCATCGACCGGGTTCGTGGCCCGGGCGGTCGGCTCGGGCGCCTCGGCCCGGCGGTGCAGGCGGATCCACTCGGACAGGTCGCCCATCGGGTTGCTCGACACGCTCGGCACCGAGGCCGTGACCGCCGCCGCCGCGTCGACGAGTCCGTAGCCGTAGAGCGGGTCGGGGGCCGTGGAGCCCTTGGGGGTCGCCGTCGACACCACGCGGTTGATCACGTCGTCGGCGTCGAGCTCGGGATGGGCGCTGCGGACCAGGGCCACGATGCCCGCGACGAGCGGCGTGGCACCGCTCGTGCCGCTCCAGCTGTAGTGGACGTCACCGGGCCCGACGCCGACGAGGTCCTCACTGGGGGCGGCGACGCCGATCGTGATGCCCTGGCTCGACGCGTCGAAGCTCGCCGCGCCCGAACGGTCGACGCCCGCGACGGTCAAGACGCCCGGCATGGTGGCGGGAGCCCCGACCTCGGTGGTGCCGCTGCCGCGGTTGCCTGCGGCGGCGACGACCACGACGTCGTGCTGCATGGCGTAGAGGAACGCGTCGTCCCAGCTCGTGGGCCAGTCGAGGGTGTTGCGGGTCAACGACATGTTGATGACGTCGGCCCCCGCGTCGACGGCCCACCGCACCGCCTCGGCGATCTGGTCGTCCGAGTCGACCGCGGTCGAGCCGAAGCCGACCGAGATCGAGAGCAGGTCGGCCTCGGGCGCGACGCCGATGACGCCGTCACCCACCCCGGTGCCCCGGCCCGCGACCATCGACCCCACGAGCGTGCCGTGGTTCGGGTCGTCGCCCACCGGCGTCTGACCGTCCGACGAACCGAGACCCGAGACGTCGGTGCCCCCCACGACGGCGCCCTGCAGTTCACGGACCGACGAATCGACGCCCGTGTCGATCACGGCGACGGTCGTGCCCGCCCCCCGCGTCGTCTGCCAGGCACGCTCGATGCCGTAGTCGGCGAGCCAGTACTCGGCGTCGCGCACCTCGTCGGCCGAGGCCGAGACGGCGGGCACGACGGCGGCGACGAGCGCGCCGAGCACGACCGCCACCACGACTCCCCCGGCCCGACGCACGGTCGTCAGCTGCGGCCGGAGGCGACCGACGGTGCCGACGGCTCGTCGTCGCCCGCGACGTAGTCGGGGCAACGGCAGACGTCGGGGCTCCACGACGCGCGCTCGAGGGCCAGGTCGCCGAACGGGTTGACGCCGGGGCCGGCCGCGAGGGCGTGGCCGACGAGCGCGTGCAGGCACTTGACCCGCTCGGGCATGCCGCCGGCCGTGACGTGCGCGATCTCGTCGACGTGCTGGATGCCCTCGCGATCGGCCAGGTAGGCCTCGTGTGCGGCACGGTAACCCCGGCGCAGCTCGGCGTCGGACTCGAGCAGGTCGGTGAACTCGGCCATGACACCCGTCGCCTCGAGGGTCGACACCGCCGCCGTAGCGCCGGGGTGGCACAGGTAGTACAGCGTCGGGAAGGGCGTGCCGTCGGTCAGTCTCGGCTTGGTGGCCACGACGGTGGGCGCGCCGCAGACGCAGCGCGCGGCGATGCCGATCACGTCGCGCGCCGGTCGGCCGAGCTGGGCCGTGACGACACGGACGTCGTGCTCGGTGACGGGGTCGAAGGGAGGCGTGGTCACGGGGTGCCACCTGTCTGCTGGGAGGTCGGGTCGGGCACCTGGCTGCCGCTGATGTCGGGGGCGACGAGCTCGGTCGCGGGCTCGTCGCTCAGCCCGGCGTCGAGCACCGACGAGGTCATCGCGGCGACCCAGTCGACCTGAGGCGTCTGCAGCGAGTCGCTGATGCCCGTGCCGGTGCCGGGTGCCGTGCCGGGCGTCTCGGCCGCGTCGTCGCCCATCACCAGGTAGCTGTACTCACCCGGGTACACGTAGAGCAGGCGGTCGCGCGCCTGGGCCTCGATGTACGCCGGATCGTTCCAGCGGGCGACGTCTTGCTTGAGGTCGTCGACCGACTGCTCTTGCTGGCGCACGTCGTCTTGCAGCGCCGCGATCTGTTGCTGCTGCTGGACCAACGTGCGCAGCGACGGCGCGAGCACCACGACGAACATCACGAGGACGACCAGCATGAGCACGCTGAAGCCCGAGAACCGGATCGTGCGCAGCCAGTGCCCCGTCGGGGTCTCGGCGGCCGGCAGGGTGACCGGCACACGGCGGTTCGAGGTCTCGCGAGGCATGGGAGGAGCCTAAACGACGCCGCTGGGGAACGACGGAGGCCCGCCCTGCCGCAGCAGGACGGGCCCCGAGGAGGCGCGGGTGGCGTGGACGACTCAGGCCGAGAACCGCGGGAACGCACCGTAGCCGGCGTAGACCGCCGCGTCGCCCAGCTCTTCTTCGATGCGCAGCAGCTGGTTGTACTTGGCGACGCGCTCGCTGCGGGCGGGGGCACCGGTCTTGATCTGCCCGGCGTCGGTCGCGACCGCGAGGTCGGCGATCGTGGTGTCTTCGGTCTCACCCGAGCGGTGCGACAGCACCGTGGTGTACCCGCTGCGCTGGGCGAGCGCGACGGCGTCGAGCGACTCGGTCAGGGTGCCGATCTGGTTGACCTTGACGAGGATCGAGTTGGCGGCGCCGGCCGCGATGCCCTTGGCCAGGCGCTCGGGGTTCGTGACGAACAGGTCGTCGCCGACGATCTGGGTCTTGGAGCCGATCTCGCTCGTGAGGTGGGCCCAGCCCTGCCAGTCGTCCTCGTCGAGCGGGTCTTCGATGGTGACGAGCGGGTACGACGCGACCAGGTCGGCGTAGTAGCCGGCGAGGAAGGCCGAATCGCGCTTCTCACCCTCGAAGGTGTACGAGCCGTCGGCGTAGAACTCGCTCGAGGCGACGTCGAGCCCCAGGGCGAGGTCTTTGCCGGGCGTGAACCCGGCCTTGGTGATGGCCTCGACGAGCAGGTCGAGCGCGGCACGGTTGCTGGAGAGGTTCGGCGCGAAGCCGCCCTCGTCACCCAGACCGGTCGAGAGCCCCTTGGCCTTGAGCTCGCTCTTGAGGGCGTGGTAGGTCTCGGCACCCCACTGCAGGGCCTCGGCGAACGACGACGCCCCGATCGGCAGGATCATGAACTCCTGGATGTCGACGTTGCTGTCGGCGTGCGATCCACCGTTGATGACGTTGAGCATCGGGACGGGCAGCGTGTGGGCGTTGGGCCCACCGAGGTAGCGGAACAGCGGCAGGTCGGCCGAGTCGGCGGCGGCGCGGGCGACCGCGAGCGAGACACCCAGGATGGCGTTCGCACCGAGGCGCTTCTTGTTGTCGGTGCCGTCGAGCTCGATCATCGCCTGGTCGATCAGGCGCTGGTCGGTGGCGTCGAGCCCCTCGACCTCGGGGCCGATCTCGTCGATCACGGCGGCGACGGCCTTGAGGACGCCCTTGCCGAGGTAGCGGCTCGAGTCGCCGTCACGCAGCTCGTAGGCCTCGAAGGCCCCGGTCGATGCGCCCGAGGGGACGGCCGCGCGCGACACCGTGCCGTCCTCGAGCAAGACCTCGACCTCGACGGTCGGGTTGCCCCGCGAGTCGAGGATTTCACGGGCGCCTACGGCGTCGATTGCTGCCACGGGAGAGCTCCTTCGTTGTCGTTCGTCTGGGGGACCTGAGGTCCGTCGCCCAGCTTAGCCGCGCCTCCTGCCCGGCACGCGGGCGCGAGACGGCCACGAAGGCGGCGGACAGGGGCCGGCCGGGTCAGCCGATGGTGCGGATCTCGAGGTCGTCGACGACCTCGCCGCCGCGGACGCTCGCGAACCGGCCGAAGCCGGCCGCGGCGAGCCCGTCGAGCTGGTTCGTGAGGTTCTTCGCTCGTCGTTCGAGACGCACGCGCCGCTCACCCCGGCTCAACAGCGCGCTCTGCAGGGCGAGCAGCTGGACCGGCTCGACGCGCTTGTCGTAGACCAGGGCGAGGCCGTCATCGCCGTCCGTCTCGAGGGTCACGAGGTCGACCAGCCGTTCGAAGCCCAGCGAGAACCCGGCGGCCGGCACGTCGCTGCCGAGGAATCGACCGATCATTCCGTCGTAGCGGCCACCGCCACCGAGCGAGTACGGCACGTCGGGGTGGGCGATCTCGAAGATGGTGCCGGTGTAGTAGCCCATCCCCCGCACCAGCGTCGGGTCGAACTCGAGAGTCGAACCGGGCAGGGCGTCGCGCAGGGCCGTGAGGTCGGCGAAGGCGTCGGCGTCGAGCCACGACGGGGCACCCGGGCCCTCGCCCGTCTGCCAGGACGCGTCGGCCAGCTCGGTCAGCGCGACGTCGAGACCGGGCGTGGTGACCCCGAGCGCGACGAGCTCGGCCACGACGCCGTCGACGCCGATCTTGTCGAGCTTGTCGACGACGATGAGCGCCTGGTCGGTCAGCTCGGCCGGGACGGCCCAGTGGGCCAGCATCGCGAGCAGGATGCGTCGGTCGTTGACCCGGATGGTCGTGCCGGTCAGGCCGAGCGCATCGAGGACCGCCGTCGTCGCCTGGATCAGTTCGATCTCGGCCAGGGGCCCGGGCTCGCCCAGGACGTCGATGTCGCACTGCACGAACTGGCGGTAGCGCCCCTTCTGCGGACGTTCGGCGCGCCACACCGGAGCGATCTGGATCGAGCGGAAGACGGTGGGCAGCTCGGCCCGGTGCGACGCGTAGAACCTCGCCAGGGGCACCGTGAGG
>Ga0265780_10012233_pt1 | contig 10080 bp, 13 predicted proteins | sample P1T30metagenome_FD_192432 | JGI IMG/M metagenome (GOLD analysis project Ga0265780, IMG submission 192432) | Plant litter microbial communities from East Loma Ridge, Irvine, California - P1 T30 | ecosystem: Environmental > Terrestrial > Plant litter > Unclassified | place: USA: California... | reverse complement strand
GGATCTGCCATGACGCAATCTTATCAATCACGTGCTGAGTCAAAAGAGTGCCAAAACCAAAACGATAACAGAGAGTTGGTGGGTATACGATACGATCTCTAGTGTCATGGTTGTAATGTTCTCATGTTGTGGAAACCGAAAAACGCCGACGCTATGCTGATAATGCCACGAAATGTGAAAATTATTGCTCTCTTGCCAGCACCATCTTTTCTCTTTCCGCTTTTCGTCGAGTCTGACCCTTCTTTGTATGCCTCCTCTCATTCTCCTCCCTTCTCTTGATCGCCTTAAGTTCCTCAGCCTTGATCTCGCCAGCCTTCTTGACGGTGGTGGGGATGTGTCTGTGTCTAGCAATGCGCTTGATCTCAGGCATGTGCTTGTATCGCTCTTTGAGCGCTTCATCGTATTGCAGCTTCTGCTGCAGAGCGTAGGACTTGACGCCTTGTCGCTCCGAAGCTCTTGCACGCCAAAGACGCACGTTGCCATCGTCGGAACCACTCAAGACGTAGTTGTTGTCCGGTGACCAGGCGACCGAGAAGACTCTCTGCATACGCTTGGTGTGGTAGATGTCACGTGCATGACCCTTTTGTCGTTCCCAGAGACGGACCGAGCGGTCGTAGGAGCCTGTTACCAACTCTTCTCCTGTTGGGCTGAACTCGACGCTCATTACGGCAGCGACGTGGCCCTTGAGCACTTGCAATGCGCGTTTCATGTTTCGCATATCAAAAATCTATAACCGTCAGCAAAGAAGTACTAGCCAGGTCATGGGGATACTCACATAAGCGTTATGATCTTCGTTAGCAACAGCAAAGTTGTATGCTTCCATGGGATTCCAAGAGATACAATTCGACGCAAAGTTGAGGACTGTGCGGTGGAGTGGCATACTCGTGCGGAGATCGTACAGAATGACGGCACGATCTGTTGCGCAAGATGCAAGTATCGACGTCTCGACCTGGTTGAAAGAGACATGGTTGATGGTGTCAATGGCAGAAGGCCAGACCATGCTCTGGACCGGTGCGCCGGATGTGCGGCTGGTATCGTATATGGAGATTGTACTCGAGGCAGCGGCGAACGAGGGTAGTGTGCGATGGTGGGAGACAGATGTGAAGGCTGTGTTGCCGTGCCATGTCGCCTTTGGTGCTGTTTTCGAGGCCTGCGAGTACGGCTCGAACAGCTGCACCTGTCTGTCTGCACCACATGTAATCAACTTCTTGTCCCTTGTCCAGCACATGCCCTTCACAAGGTTTTCATGCGCCTGTGCTTGCCACTTTTCTTGCCTACCGGCAAAGTCCCAAACTTTTACAACACCATCACCGCTACCACTTGCGAAATGGTCGAGCGAATTCGGATCCTTGGCAAAAGAGTATACACCGTCGACATGGCCGTGCTCAAATTCGCCGACAAAAGGCTGCGCAAACATGCGCTCCACCTTGGTCGCATTCAGTGCTCGTGTGTACTCGCGGGCGCGTTCGAAAGGGTGTTGGTTGGGGTCGAGGTTGCGCGTGACTTTTGCAACGTTTGATCCGGGTGCCTGCGTCGATGAGGCCGACCGGCTGAGGGCCTTGATCTTCATATTGGGGAGCTTCGGTGTTGCGAAACGCTCAACTGCAGGCGTCGCGAACTTTTGCAGGCGTCCAAAAGTTCGAGCGGCAAGTGGGGCTGGCCAATGGCAGCTGAGCAGCTAGTGCGGCTAGCGCACGTCGGCGCTCGCTTCATCTTTTTGCCGTCGCAGCCCACGAACCTTGGAGCAATTTTCGGTTCACGACAACCTCGAACTCCACGACCAACACCCAATACTAACCGGACGACAGCCACAATGAAGTTGTGAGTGCCCCGAACGCTACTACATGTCGACTCTGGATGCTGCATTGGCACTATTGGGGAGTCCTTGGTCCGCTCAGGATATTCGCCATGTTCCAATTGCTGCGTCCACGATAGAAGTGCAATATGCGACAGGACAGCTGCTAACGCACCTCTTTACAGCCTCAAGGTCGGACGCGTTGTCATCATCACCCGGGGTCGCTATGCCGGCAAGAAGTGTGTGATCATTTCTCCCCTCGACAACGGCACCAAGTCGCACCCCTTCCCCCACGCACTCGTCGCCGGTATCGAGCGCTACCCATCCAAGGTCACTCGCCGCATGTCAAAGAACAAGCAGGCCAAGAAGAGCAAGGTCAAGCCTTTCGTCAAGCAGGTCAACTGTACGTTGGAGTGAATCGTGCGTTGCATGGCATGTGCTGATAGACGCAGACACCCACTTGATGCCCACCCGCTACACCATCGAGCTCGACAACCTCAAAGGCGTGCTCGCCGCCGACACATTCAAGGAGGTCTCGCAACGGGAGGAGGCCAAGAAGACCGTCAAGAAGGCATTCGAGGAGCGATACCAGTCGGGCAAGAACAGGTGGTTCTTCACTCCCTTACAGTTCTAGGCTTTTCTTCGGTTACGGCTGGGCGCAGATGGGCAATGATTTGATACACGTGGAGATCCTGCATGAGCATGTCGGTGGATTATCATTGGATGGACAGGACTCAGACAAAGCCTGCCATTCGGGCGTGTACTTCGGACTGAAAATGAAAGCATGAAACTCCGGCTTCGATCTCGGGATCCATTCACGAAATTCACGACGTCTCCATTACCTTCACATCCTGCAGTGCACTGTAATGCGGGTCGCTAACGTGCATTGAGGTGACGACTAACACAGTCGGTCGGGATCAAACTCGTACGCATGCATCATATGAATTCCCGGCTCCGCTCGACATGCGGGGAGTGCCGGTAGCCGTTTGTGGTTCATCAACTGTCACATGTCAGGTAAGATGTGTGTTGTGGGGAACTTGTTTGATTGGAAGGATATCGACATGATTCATCGCTTGCTTTGACCCAGACATGATACTGATTACACCACTTGCCCACCCGAGAGAAAATATGAAAGAAAGGTATCTATACTGGAAAAGAAGAAGAATACGCAAAAGACCAAGGTAGACAGCTGTCCGCCTCTCTCGCAATTGCTATTTCAGCAGCCCTTGTCCGCAAGCTCTTTTTGCAGGCGAGCATTGACTTCATTAAGAAAGGGATGATGCATCTCAGCCCGTGTCATTTCTTCCTCAACCTTTGCAACGTCTGCAGGATGCGCACCAGCACTGATACAAAGAACAGCCTCTGGAGTGAGGGACACGGCGGGACCTCGAGGTTTTGGTGTCCTCAAACCATCTTTACCCGGCAATTGTCCCCAGTTGTAGAGCATCATGTCAACCTGCGCAGACGTTTCTACCCTTCGCTTGCGGAACGCGAACCACCCGTCCGCACACTACTGCTTCACCTGCTCCACCTTCTCGTTGACCTTCTGGCCACCCTTGGAGCTGTTCCAGTAGCCGAGGAAGACGGTGCAAGCGTCCTGGAACATCTTGAGCTCGGTGCTAACGACCGCAAGACCAGTCTTGACGAGCCCGTTCTGGTGCGACGTGCGCTCATACTGCTCTTGCCAGGTGCCTGCTACGTAGTTGTACGGCGCAAAGGCATACTTCTTGAGGACCTGGGTGTCCTCCTTGACGACGGGGACGTATGTCTCGAACTTGGAGAGGCCAGTGTCACCGAGCTCGTCGGCGCGGGTCAGGTATGGGTGCGCGACGCTGTATGGGCGCTGCAGGTAGGGGTGGAAGGGGGCGACGAAGCGGTTGTACGTGTTGGATGCAAGGTTGAGTGTACTGGCGCCGATGTTGGTGTTCTTGAAGCCCTCGACTGTGTCGTTGAACGCAGGGTATGTCTTGAGATGCTGATTGGGGCGTTAGCATAGTGTCAAGTTCTGTACGAGGTCTGGGCGTGAATGATTGGGCCGGACTGTGACGCCTGGCCTGCATGCATCGTGATAGCGAGGCGCAGTGTAAGTGGTCCAATGCAGATTGCCCACTTAGACCTCGCATAAAGCTCCGGATACTTCCGCCTTGCGATAGCCGTTGGAGTGTTGGGGCAGATACGGTGTTGTGAGGAATGCAGAGCTCATAACTTACCGATAACGACTTGGAGTGCGGCGTCTCGCCGTTAGTGAGAGGAGCGCTGTCGTTGCTCATGTTGGATTTGGGAGATGTGGAATCTTCTGTGGCGTGAGGTGTCATGAGCAAAGAAGTAGGCTACAGGAATGCGGTGTTCACTGTACAATTGTTTGTGGTAGCGTCTGTAGAAGAAAGTTGACAAGCTGTGGAAGAGATGTCAGAGTGGGAGAAGGTGGGAAACGGGATATCGTTTCAACTTACCTTATTATATGCGAGTATTGCGCGGTGGAAGTGCGTGCTGAGCTGATTGGGTGATGCGTCTATGATGAAAACGGTTGGAAGAATGGCGTGAATGGAACAAGCGGGACGGATTGCATGTGAAAGTGGCTCAACCTTATCGATATGACGCACCTGCACGCAAACAAACCTTGAAACTTCCTGCCCTGCCTGTCTGTTCACCATGACCTAGGAAGCCGTTATCAATACTGGGGACGACAAGGCCGTGGCAGTATCAACCCAGCACCTTGCATCTGCACTCCTCACAGAGGCCTTCCCGCAACATTGCGTTTGAGATTTGAGGCGTACTAGGCAGCGAGTTGGCATGTGAAAGCCGCATTGGCCACTCAACGTCACGATAACAAGCGCCACGCTATTCAACGCCTTCAGAAGGACGCCCTGCGAGTTTTACAGTGGATCGAACAAGGCCCTATAGGCGCTGGACGAACAAGGCAGTCGACACTTCTGGAAGCGAAGAGCGGGACTGCCGGCGTGAAATCCATGTTGTGTCGTTGAGAGTCAGTTTGCATGTGCAACGACAACTGCCACTCAGCCTGGGACCTGTCAGTTATCTAACTTCTGATACTGCATAAGCGCATACCAGCGACAAGTGTTCCTTGCACATAGTCGTTCATGCCTTAAACGGTGCCACAGATTGAGCACCCCCATACCCAATCCATAAGTCGAAACCATCACGGAATGAGCACTTCCAGAGCACAAAGCGCTCTTCTCCTTCCGAACCACCATGGTTCCCCTCACCCCAAAGACGTCAATTGGCCTTGCAGTCTCCTTATCGGTGACAGACACGCGGATTCGTCATACGTGCCGCAGCCATGCGCCAACAAGAACGGTTGTGCATGTTGTTGAGGCATGTCCAAGAAAGGAAACACGAGAAATGCTTCTGTGTAGCATGTGATCGTGGAGACCGTGTCGGAAGAGATCCCTGTTCCTTGGGCGGATGCGCAGCGTTATTCGTGGTTCGTGCAGCTGTTGGGCGCGCTTATTCAGCGCCTTCGCTTGGTGTTGCGGCGGCTGAACAGGGCTGGCCTCCGATGCTTCACGGTCGCACCACGAGCTCGTGACGGAAAATTCTTGGTCATGAGCAGCCGATGCGGATACTTCAAGCCGCGGTGCGATCAACTTCACCATGTGCTCAGCACTCCTTTCTGTGTTTTTGGTCGGCCGAGCTTCCAAGCCAAGGCATCACGGTACATCCATCACAGCCAGTCGCATTTCCTCGATGGAGCATTTGCCACTCATTTAATCAGAAGAGAGCAAAAACTTGAGAAGCTTCTAACGCGATGCGCACAGCCTCTACAACGTAGAAAATGCGAGCTCCCTCGTATGTACACAGCACTTCCTTATCTACTACGATTCTCTCCAATTTTAAGAAACATGTTTGACTCGAGAAATACGCCATAGCTCTCCCTCTTATGCGGTAGCATGGAATTAGCCATCTCGATATCGAAGTTTCGTAATAACTGTGAACAAATAACGCGCCCGAATTAGTAAATGAGCAGAGACGGAGGGGTATTGAACTGTGTGCTCTGCTTCTATGCTTACCTCGAAGACGACCTTGTTGATTTCCATAAAGGCCATATTCTTCCCTGCACACATCCATTGCCCCGATCCAAAAGCGAACTCTACATGATGCTCCATCTCCATACGGGCCCCATGATCTAGAGACACAAATCGCCCTGGATTGTAGACATCGGCGTCATGACCGAATAATTTGGGGGAACGCAGTAAAGCAGATTTGTTCATGCATACACTTGTACCCGCGGGGATGAATACTCCAAGAAGCGTTTCATCAGATGCAGACCACTTAGGCCATAAGCCGAGTAGAGGAGTACGCATCCGAATGCCTTCGTATATCACTGCCTACATGGATAGAAACATGAGTTCAAGGAGCAAGTGGATGAGAAGATATCCGTTTGCTTACCTGAAGGTATGAAAGTCTCTTGGCTTGAGCAAACTTTATTGGTGAGGAGACAATACCATCCCGTATTGCTGAAGTGATCTCTTCTTGTAGCCGAGAGTATACCGATGGCGTAGTAATAATGTAACTAAGCACTGCACGCATAGCGCACGCGGTGCTTTCAGTCCCTGATAGTAGCAGCAACAAGGTGTGGGCTTCACACTCCTGGTGATTGAAGCCGTTGCGCATCATTGACGCCTACGAACCGAATGTCAGCGAAGTCCATATCCACAGCTACAAAGGCCTTCTACACTTACCAACATATCTTGTACTTTGTCTTTATCTCCAGTCTTGAATCGCTCTTCGACATGGCGTTCAGCAAGTCTGGCGGAATAAATCAACTTCGCTTTTCGTTTCCATGCTTTATGGCCGGAACTTACGACATCAGTTTACCAAAGCCCTTCTTATCAGACACCTTTGGTCCTAGAAGCTTCAGAAACAATGGAGAGAAGATAACCTTGCGGATCCAAGGGACATCAGCTGAGGTCGACATCTGCGGCCAGAGATCTGCCACGTGTTGCAAAAACCCGGAGTGATCTGTTTCATCTTCCATATCTCCGATTTCTCGCCCAAAGACAAGACGCGTTGTAACGTCCATAACGAAGAACAATGAGATAGGACCCAAGTCTAGCAGCGACGGCTTATCCTTAGATGGAACTCCGACATATCGTGTACGAATCACACGAATTAATGTTTTGACCTGCTCATCTATCGCTTGCTCAATTCCCGGATTTTCTCGCGGACCAATAGTGGTTAGAAGCTTTGTTTTCAGCTCTCTGTGTGCGGGTGTCGCAAGGATTGAGAGGAGGTTGTCGTGGTAAGGGTTGAAGCGTCCGGTCTGATACCATGAGCTCCGCTGAAAGGCGCTGCGTGCTGAGCATATGTGCTTGATCACGCTCACATCGTCCGTCATGACCTCATTTGGTCCGATCCGCACAAAGGGGCCATGTTCGGCGTGTAGCTCGCGATGTACCCAGTACTGCTTCCCACTAAAAGTATGGCGTCCGAGCCACAAGTATGAACATGAGGCTAATACAGATGGAGTGGGGATGTGGCGGAGCCGGTACCATGAGCGAAGAGATGCGTAAATGCACCAGAGACATAGACTCGCAAAAGTGAGCCTAAATACCGTGTTGATGCAAATATCGATGAGGGCGGACAGCATGGTTGGCGTTTTGCTTTCCAAGCTCACATTAGATGTATATATTTATAGCTTTGCGTGGACGTCAGAGTCCTCTTAGGGTTTTGGGAGAGATTGCCAAGTTCAGAGATCCATCAATGATGGGAACATATCATGCGACCCAGACGTATTGCGTTTTCAGCTCTCGGTGTAGGAACCAAATTGCTTGGTCTTTCCGAAGACTGGCTCGTAAATTCAGCCGGGCAATTTTGCCTTCGGTTCGGCCAGTTTGTGTCCGGGGATTTTTTTGTGATCGGGCGAATGGACGGTAATTATTTACGTATTGATAGCCATAAGACCCGATTCTTTTACAAACTAGCAAGCAAAGTATGGTGTGCGCCTGACATTAGTTTTGCGTTGATGCAGGAAAATGTACACGAGTAACGCTCAGGACGGAGGCTGGCGAGGTGTAAACGACATAGTAACGAACAAAATCAATGTTGGTTCCTTGTGGATGAATTCCGTGCTAAGATACTAATAACCCAGACTCTCACAATTTTTCGCTTGTGTATCAATAACAACCACTTATTCAAGGAACGTGGACTGAATATACCCAGGAAGGACAATAACGTGTAGCGAAACCCCAGGTTTGATGAGAAGCCGCTAGCGTTGTTGGGCGCCAGAATGTCAATTACTACCGGCAGGCATACATACTCTAGTTGTGTCTTCTTGGAAGTGGAGACCTTCATAACTCTTAACTATCGATGTGATAAATTGCTACGATGCTTTTCCATGTATGCGCTGGAATCAGGAGTATCAAAGCGTGGCTGCCGAATTGGTTAAGCTTCCCTTGCGCACGCTCTTTCGCCAGACAGGGAGTGGCATTATAAGCTTCTCTCCATGAATTTTACCCACAGATTCGGTTTCAGTAAAGCTTGGTAAACCCTGATTTCACTTTCCTCCGAAGTGCAGGACCACTTCCGATTGTCCTCTGCGTGTCCAGGGCCTTGAGCAAGTTCCATGTCAAAGTTGAACAATAGGTATAACACAATCAACCTGACCTCGAACTGAGCTAGATTCTGACCCAGACAGCTTTTTGGTCCGTACCCAAAGGCTTGTGCAGCATGAAAGTTATCCTGTGAGTATGAACCTTTGCTGAACCAACGCTCTGGACGGAATTGATCGGGTTCGGTGAAGTTTAGTGGCGACCGGGCCGCCACCCAAGGCGAGACAGACACGGTACATCCAGCTGGAACATGGTGTCCATCTATCGTAGCGCCCCCGCGAGGTACAACACGCTGACCTGCGACGGAACCAGGACGGTAAAGACGAAGGGTTTCGGCAGCACATGCTTCCAAGTATACTAAGTCCATCGCGGTGGCGAGGGTGATATCCGCAGCCTTCTTGAAGCTTCCTCGTATTTACTCGACCACCTTTTCGTATGCTTCTGGATCATACAAAGCAGATGTATCATTGCAGTAAGCTGTATTGATGTTGTTTCCGATCCAGCGGCAACAAACAGAACCATGTTAAGAATGATCTCCGTAGGTTTAAGCGCCTTTTGCTGGTCTTCCTGCTGAAGTAGATGGTACATGATGTGCTGGCGGGGCAAATCCTTGTTGGCAAGACCTATGTCACGTATTAGGCATTGCGTTGCGCAGTAGCATTACAAGGCCAACTTACGCGCTAAAGTCTTTTCTTGCGACTTTTTCATGTGAGTCATTCTCCAGTGAGATACTTCCTTTGGAACGAACTTCAGCAAAAGATTTCTGAGCCAGCTGTCGACGCCTGCAGCTCTTCGAATGGCCTGATCCCAGGTGGCTGAGATAAGGACATTGTTGACGGATGTAGACCACTCTGTTGCCGCACCTTGATCCAAACAACCAAAAGGTTCAGCAAAGCAGAGATCGCCGATAACGTCAAAGGTAATATAAGAGTCTACAGACTTATGATTAGATATTTTCTATGCGCTGCTTAATTTAAATACACCTACACCAGTCTGCCATGTTTATGGGCTCTTGCTTGGCCCGTGTCATGCTGCGGATGGCGGCAATAAGTTTGTTGATATAGACTTGGAGGATTGCTTCCTGTCCCTTCAATGCACTTTTCGAGAGACTGGGAGCCAGTGCCCGTCGTTGACGAGCGTGCTCTTTGCCTTTTGCAAGACCTATACCAACGCAACCATTCATAGGAGACACTACTCCAATGAAAATTGGGCTTTTTTCCATGACGTCTCCTTTCTGTATCGTAGTTATTAGATGTAGGTTACAAAGAATGATCTCTCCACATACCCTATACCCGTAAACATCTTCCCAAGCGTCTGCTGCCGAGAAAACAACCTCATCTGGCGATACACGCACGGCGGAACCTATATATATATAAGCATTAATATTTGAATAGTTATTCAAGCCAAATTTCTCGGTTAGGAGACTCACCATATTTTAGATGCAACTTGTAATAATAAGTGTGTTGTCTCCCGATCAATAGCATGAACGCTGCAGGCAGCGGAGATATGCTATTAATCCATGGACCAGGGAAGTGGCGCAAAGGGTGCCAAAGCTTTGCGTAAACACAGAGTACGAAAATATATACCGAAAACTGGGCGCATTGAGGTTAGCCAGACTCGGGAAAGAAGATGCACCGGGACCATACAGCTAAAATTGATGTCCAGAGTATATTCAGAAAAGAGAAACCCTTGGTAGGTGATGCTTTAGCCCAA
>Ga0265780_10012232_pt1 | contig 10081 bp, 8 predicted proteins | sample P1T30metagenome_FD_192432 | JGI IMG/M metagenome (GOLD analysis project Ga0265780, IMG submission 192432) | Plant litter microbial communities from East Loma Ridge, Irvine, California - P1 T30 | ecosystem: Environmental > Terrestrial > Plant litter > Unclassified | place: USA: California... | reverse complement strand
CCCTGTCCCTCGGGGTATGGGCGCTTCTCCGCCATGGTCATGATGGGTTACGGTGGTGTAGTCGTCGGTCGGCCTTGTGGTACGGGTATGGGCGCGAAGAGCTGGGGTGAGAATGTGTTGGCGCAATGGCGTCGCTGGATCGCCTCGCAAGCCTGCTCCAGTTCACTATATGCGCTTCGGACTAATGGCGCTCGTAGATTATGCGCGATGTCGAGTTGAGTGGGGGTGTGGTGATGATGAAAGCGAGAGTAACGCGAAATCCACGCTGTTGCCTGTCTAGCGCCTTGGCGCATGTGCCGGCTAAACCCTGGTAGAACTTTTTTGGTCCCGAAAAAACTCCCCGCAAGTTTCGCGCTGCTAACTACGAAGACCTTCAATCGCCTTTGCGCGCGGATTGCTTTGGAGAATAGGCGCAACAGTCCAGCAGGCGTCACTATGAACACCCATCAGCCAACATCCTCGGCCATTAATGGTGTCGAGTTTGGCTTTCTCACTACAAAAGACATCAAGTCGCTCTCGGTGAAGCGCATAACAAACCCGACCACATTCGACTCGCTGCTGCACCCAGTACCCGGCGGTTTGCACGATGCTGCCCTGGGCGCGTTCTTGGACAATCCGTGAGCTCAATAGGCGTATCAAAGCCTCCGTAAACCTACTGACAAGCTTCAAGATGCGGAACATGCGGCCTCACCACCTTCCTGGGCTGCCCTGGTCACTGCGGCCATATTGAGCTTCCTGTACCTGTATACCACCTAACCTTTATGGACCAACTGTTGCGGCTACTTCGTGGTACATGCGCATACTGCCATCATACCAAACTCGCCCGCGTAACCATCAACGAATTCGTCTCAAAGCTGCGCCTAATAAGATGTGGACTCGTGCAAGAAGCAAACGACATGCACGAGCACATCAACCTCGAGAAAGGCAAGACGGCCAAGGGAGATGCCCCCGACTCGGATGACGACGATGATAACGACAATGACGACATCATCTCACAGCGAAACAACTACGTGAAGCGGTGCATGAAGCGAGCCGGCATCTCCAAAAATGAGGCAAGGATAGCACGCGAAAAGAATGAGACCATCTCCGATGCGCGGCGGCAGGTGCTCAAAGATTTCTACGCAGAGCTAGTCAAGCACAAGAGTTGCCGAAACTGCCAGGGCATCAGTCCATCGTACCGTAAGGACCGCGGTATCAAGATCTTCCGGAAACCTTTGAGCCAGAAGGATAAAGCGAAGATGACTCAGGCGGAAAAGCGCATTCAGAATCCCCTAGACATCCTCGCTCGCCGGGATGCAAAAGCAAAGAACCAGCACGTACATGCTGACGAGGGCGTGGCAGACCTGGACCCAGTCTCGGACGAGGATGAGGACATGGACATGGATATGCAGCAAGCCGATGGCTCACTCCTTGCCACTGAGTCACGCATGGCACGAAAGACAAAGCCCGCAACCCAAGAAGCGGAAAATGCACAGGAGTACGTGAGCGCAACAGAAGTCAAGGCGACTATGACATTGCTCTTCGAGAACGAGTCTGAGATGATGCGACTGCTTTACAGCCCGTATGGGTCCAAGTCTCTCGTCGATGTGAGCCCCGACATGTTCTTCACCCAGGCTGTCATTGTTCCTCCCAACAAGTACAGGCCAGAAGACAAGACGGGCGACTCTATTGCCGAATCCTCAAAGAACAAGCTCTACAAGGGTATTCTTGAAGCCTGCGAAACCATCCGCCAGATCAGCCACGAGATGCAGGGTCGACCAAACGAACTAGGTTACCGGCAACGAAACTTTGACGATATGCAGACCCAGTTCGTGAACCTACAGGGCGTCGTCAATGCGCTCATCGATCGCGACGCCAACCCTGTGCAAGGTCGTGCTGCAATCCTGAATGCCGATGGTATTAAGCAAAGTCTCGAGAAAAAGGAGGGTCTGTTCCGAAAGAACATGATGGGAAAACGAGTCAATTTCGCCGCACGCAGTGTCATTTCTCCTGACCCGAACATTGAGACCAACGAGATCGGTGTCCCTCCAGTATTCGCCAAGAAGCTGACGTATCCTGAGCCAGTTACGAACCACAACTTTTACGACCTCAAGGAAGCTGTCCTCAACGGTCCTGACAAATGGCCGGGGGCGCATGCCATCGAGAACGAATTTGGACAGGTCATTTCACTGAGGAAGAAGAGCTACGAGGAGCGATTAGCCTTGGCCAACCAGCTGCTGGCACCTACCAATTCATACTCAAATGGGGCCAGGAATAAGAAGGTGCATCGCCATCTGAACAATGGCGATGTTGTAATCATGAATCGGCAACCGACACTGCACAAGCCATCAATGATGGCGCATCGAGCTCGTGTCCTGCCCGGAGAGAAAACCATTCGCATGCATTACGCCAACTGTAACACGTACAACGCCGATTTCGACGGTGACGAAATGAATATGCATTTCCCTCAGAACGAGCTTGCCCGGGCTGAGGCCATGACAATAGCGGATACTGATCATCAGTATCTGTCTGCAACTGCTGGAAAGCCCCTGCGTGGTCTCATCCAGGATCATATCTCCATGGGAGTCTGGCTCTCAAACAAGGATACTTTCTTCACAAGAGAAGAGTACCATCAGCTACTCTACTCTAGTTTACGACCGGAGGATGGACATACAACTTCGGGCAGACTGGAGACCATAAGCCCTGCCGTGTTGAAGCCTAGGCCTCTCTGGACGGGTAAACAGATCATCACGACCGTTCTGAAAAACATCAAACCCGCAGAATACCAAGAACTGACCCTTACATCAAAGTCATCTACAAACGGCAAACTTTGGGGCGTGCACAGCGAAGAGCAAATCGTCATTGTCAAGGATGGCCACCTACTGTCCGGTATCATGGACAAGGGTCAGATTGGACCTGCCGCAGGTGGCTTGATCAACGGCATATACGAGGCTTACGGCGAGACTATAGCCGGTCGAGCTCTCAGTATCATTGGTCGGTTGCTTACCAAGATGCTTCATATGGGTGCCTTTTCTTGTGGTGTCGAGGATCTTATCCTTACTGAAGAGGGTGATAGGGCAAGATTGGAAGAGCTTCGGAAAGCAGAAAAGCTTGGCTTCGAAGTCGCCTCCAAATATGTTACCCTAGACGCCGAGAAGATTGACCCTACCAACCCGGAACTACGGCGACGACTTGAAGCTGTCTTGCGTGACGATACCAAGCAGCACGGCCTTGATTTGCTCATGAACACCGCAAACAGCAAGATCTCCTCAGCAGTCACTGCGGCCGTACTCCCCGACAAGCTCATCAAGGCATTTCCGAAGAACCAAATGCAAGCCATGACAGGTTCTGGTGCAAAGGGTAGTATGGTCAATGCCAACCAAATTTCATGTAATCTTGGTCAGCAAGTCCTGGAAGGTCGAAGAGTTCCCGTCATGGTCAGTGGTAAGACATTGCCTTGCTTCAAGCCTTTTGAAACAAGTGTGCGAGCTGGTGGCTACATCGTAAACCGATTCTTGACTGGTGTTCGGCCCCAGGAGTACTACTTCCATATGATGGCTGGCAGAGAAGGTCTCATTGATACTGCTGTGAAGACTTCGCGCTCCGGTTACTTGCAAAGGTGCATTATCAAGGGCATGGAAGGTCTTCGCGTTGAATACGATACTTCGGTGCGCGATTCGGATGGCACTATCGTCCAGTTTCTCTATGGCGAGGACGGTCTCGACACCACAAAGCAAAAGTATCTCAATGACTTCAAGTTCCAAGCCCAGAACTTTTATTCTCTGGCTCAAACTCTCCACACAGCAGAGGCCTATCCACGAGTCTCTAGCGCTGAAGCAGTGGAGCACAACAAGAAGGCGGCAAAGAAGGCTAGGAAGGGTGATGTTACATCCATGGATCCTGTCACAGCGGTGTATACACCTTCACGGCACAGTGGTAGTACATCCGAACTATTCTTGCAAGCCAAGCGAGAGGTAGGTCTTTTCGTCTTCTACCTCTTTTCTCAATGCTAACTGTTCGTAGTACTGCGATACAAACCCCGACAAGCTACTTAAAAACAAGAAAAAGGATGAAGAAGGCGAAATTCTCAAGCGAACCTTTGAACAAATGCTCGACCTCAAGTATCTCCGATCTCTTGTGGAGCCCGGTGAAGCCGTTGGTGTCGTGGCTGGCCAATCTATCGGTGAGCCCTCGACACAAATGACGCTCAACACCTTCCATTTGGCAGGTCATTCGGCAAAGAACGTCACACTGGGTATTCCACGTCTGCGAGAAATCGTAATGACTGCTAGTGCAAACATCTCTACACCGTCGATGCAACTGTACCCACATCCTGAGCTATCCAAAGAAGACTGCGAGAAGTTCGCCAAGAGTATCACACGTCTACCGCTCTCAGCTGTGCTAGACAAGGTCACTGTCACTGAAACCTTCGGAGCGGGTACCCACTATTCACAGGCGAGAAGCTATAAGATTCGTCTTGATTTCTACCCGAAGAATGAATATACCAAGGAGTACGCCATCAAAGTTCGCGATGTCGCCGAGTCAATCGAGAGAAAGTTCTGTCCACGCTTACATAAGCAGATCCGTAAGGACCTGAAGAAGAAGGGCGAGAATAAATCGCTGTCCACGGCGAACTCAGCTGGTATCCCCAACATTGGCGAGAAGACTGGTAGGAGTAACGAACAGACAGTCGAGGAAAACGAGGATAGCTTCCGAGCTGGTCGAGAAGGTGGTCCTGAAGATGATGACAGTGACGACGGTGAGGGCGATAACGACACCACTCACGCTAAGGACCGAGGCAGGCGCGAGGACAGTGTGGCTTATGAAGAGCCAGAGGAGGAGGAGCAGGCTGCCAACGCCAGACTCGATAAAGATGATGAGGTCAGCGAGGATGATGAAACCTACGGTGGTAGCCCCAAGCCTTCACGTGCCACGTCACCAGACGCAGATGTAGACGAAGAGGATGAGGACGAACAAATGATCGATCCTACGAACGAATCCTCTGATATCCGCCATGAGCGCATCTGCAACGATAATCCCGACATCTTCGACTTCAAGTTCGACGACCGCAAGGGCGCTTTCTGTGAGATCACCTTTGAATTCTCCGCCACCAGACCCAAGCTGCTCATGCTGCATCACGTCGAAGAGGCCGTCAATTTCGCCACTATCCACGTCATCCCCGGCATCACAGCAGCCCAATTCTCTGCAAAGTCCAAAGACGTGCCCGAGAACGTCATCAATACTGAGGGCTCCAATCTCATCGCCATGCGTGAATACGCACACATCATCGACGTGAACCGCACTCTCACAAACGACATTGTAGCTATGCTGCATCTCTACGGTGTAGAAGCCGCCCGCGCGACTATCATTCGCGAGATGCACGGTGTCTTCTCTGGTCACGGTATCAGCGTCGACCAGCGCCATCTCAACCTTATCGCCGATACGATGACAAAGGGTGGTGGTTTCACGCCCTTCAACCGCATTGGTCTCAAGGGCAACGTCAGTCCCTTTATGAAGATGAGTTTCGAGACTACGGTCGGCTTTCTCAAGGACGCGGTTCTCGAGCGCGACTGGGACGAGCTCAAGAACCCCAGTGCGCGTATTGTAGTGGGCAAATTGGGTGGTATTGGCACGGGTGCATTCGATGTACTTGCCCCTGTCAAGATCAGAGATCCGTTGAAGGAGGGCGTTGAGGAAGTAGAGCGTGTGGTTGTCGGTGATCTTGGTGGAAAGCGCGATTCCGATTCTGAGTCCGAGTCCGAAGAAGAACAAGAGGAAGAGGAAGAAGGTGGTGATGAGGATATCCAGATGCAGGATGTAGATATGGAGGATGTGGATGCGGGAGCAGATGAGGAGCCTGAACCTGTGCAGGAGATGCCAAAGAAGAAGAAGGGTAAGAAGCACAGGCAAGAGTAATATTCATGGTCGTTTTCGTTTGGCTGGTCTGCATCGTGCTACTACTATGAGGGTGTTTTTGGCGGGGTTTTTTTTTCAAAAAAGAGCGAACTGTGGCGGTCATAGTAATACATGTAGTTTAAGTAAATGGCAAATGGTGAATGAAAAAAAAAGTCTTTCATCTTGATACATGGCCAGTAGATTCAATGCAGTTGTTTCCTTCCACATTTGCCTCCTCGTACCATGACCTGTATCGACATGTACGAAAAGGAGACAAACAGCTTGGCTGACGTGAAAATCCTCACAGAGACTGGCAGAAACACACACATGGGTTACCGAATGGCGATGGCTAAGAACCTGTAGTATATACCGCAGCTAGATTATGGTAATGATCTGCCGTTCAAAGTCATAAAGGTCAAAATCGGCAAACTCTGGATACAAGGAAACTTCCTTTGGGGTACGATGCTGTCCCCAAGGGTGAGCAAACGTTCCCAACCTTTTATATGTATTGGAATCGCCCAGAACCGACTCGAGTATAATGCCTCTGATGGATCGAGCTCGCCACTCCGTCTCATCGTTTATCAGCAATGGGGTTTCAGATACGAAGGGAAGTAAGTATCGGTCCCGCTGCAGCAGTTCCGGGGGCTGATAGACCTCTGTATCGTACCAATCGCCTGTCCAGGTTCTATTCGTCGGATCTGGACGCCTGTCCTTTCCAGAGTGACGGCACATGTGACCGAAAAGACGGACATGACCACCCGTGACCTGTCCCATCGGGTCTTCTCCGGCCAAGGTTGTCGGTGCATCCAGAAGAGTCACGAACCTCAGGGCTTGATCGTCATAAATTCTTCTAAAGAAGATTTGGCCTTTTACCGAAGCCCATGACCACGATGGGGCTTCGCGAAGCATTAGTAGGCTCTCCCGAAAGAAGAAAAATATTGAAAGGCGTCCGAGTACTCACCTCGATAACTACGGGGATGAACACCAGGAGTATTGTTATACATGCCACCAGTTTCTTCCCAGAGTAATCCTTCACAAATGTTGCCTTTCCACAAGCCTGCAAGATACACATCTCCGAGCGATTTGGCAAAACGGTGCGCTAAACCGGATATGGCTGGCAACATGTCTGATTCGAATGTGAGCTCGCAAACTGAGTATGTTTCTACGAGCTGAGCCCATCGTTCATAGAGAGCGAATGTGTCATGGTCTTCCCCGCCTGAGTCTCTAGTATAGGTGGCATTTTCTTCTATAGTCGGATCTATATTCAACAGTCGGCTCAACTTGTAAGGCGTATCTAATCCCCATATAGGCATACGTTGGTACGGCATACCCTCCGGAAACAGCTCGTTGGCAAGGACTTATGTGCATTCCCAACTCAATTGACTTCCGAAATAGATGGAACGTGGACTCAGGAGTCGCTCTTGGAGTACCCAACCTCGCTTCATCAGAAGCTCATAATTGAGTTGGTCGTGCATTTTTCCCGAATAGCCATAGCAATGAAAGGTCAGTCCTTGACGTTGGACGTCCATGGGAAAGACAGTGTAGTGTGATGTATCGCTATCAGTGAACAAGCCAACAGGAAATCGGCAGCCGCCGTAGCGCTGAGATTGCAGTATGCGTTAGCATAGATACCACCCATTTTCTGAATTTCGCTCTTGCAGTCTGCTTCATCATCCTGAATAAGACAAAGTGCATCGATCCAAAGGTATTTTACTCGCAGTCTACTGCAGAATTGAATTGCGTCTCGAAAGACTGGTGGAAGTGATTCCATCACGATTTCGTACTTCATGGCTTCAATATTTTCCCGCAACAGATTTGGCATGCGCGAGTCTCCCCATCGATGGCTGATAGTAACATATACCATTGAACTGACCGGGATGTCATCCTTGAGAACCAATTTCGGCCGCCCCGGCGAGGTTACATCGATCAAACGACTGGGACATGAGCCAGGGTGGTCTGCTTGGCTTGCCTGGCGGCATTGTGGGTGGTTTTCAAAACAGGTTTTGATCCATTTTTCAATCAGTTCCAAACTTGCGGGTGTACCAGAATTGCTCTCTAGGCGTGTGGTATTTATGGAAAGAGAACACTGGCTAATCTTGCTGACAACACCGTCTGCAGTATACTTGTACCGATGATGTGTGATCCGACCACAACTCAAAGCATTATCCCGGACCGCTAGCCTAGCTATTTCTCGACCATCGACTGGTATGTGGGGATTGACCGATAGCATCATCTCGTTCACAGTGAATTGGGATGCAGGACAATCCTCGGGATCTGAAATATCCAGTAGACGTGCAGCGGTAAGGGTCAATCGCAGCGGACTACCGTCACTTCGGTAAAGTTTACTGGGGGGATATTGAAGGAATTCCCAGCCCAGTACACAAATAGGACATCCATCAGCTTTGGTTTTGAGAAGCTCTTCCTCTGGAACAATAATCTAAACTTCATCCACATCATCCTTGAAGTGGAAATCCTCGGCCGGACGTACAAGAAGACTGCGGCAATTACTACATAGCGGGGGAGCTGGTTCGCTGTACGGGGCGGCAGACATTGATCAGGTACAAAGGAGTATTCGCCGTCTCGTGTTTCGAAATAGGGCTGTCAGAGACTATACTGAACCTGAGTGGAGGCCAATTGGATTCATTGACTCTATGATTGACTCCACCCGCAAATATCTCGGTGTTTCTTGCAGATGTCGAGTACGAAGAACACAGCGGGTAGTTTTACTAGTTGAATCGACCTCTGGCGTTCTCGAGTCCGCAAGCTTACATGCAGACAAGTGTGGGGCAAAGTCCCAAACTTAGGGAGCAACAGCGAACGAGGTCGTCGTATGAAAATAGGAGTGGAGCTTGTTGAGATGTCGGTTGGTCTTGTCTGAGATGCGTACGGCACAAGGAGAGTGGGTATCTCGAGCGGCTGAACGAATACGTAACGTCTGCAACTCCATCAGCATCCGCTCACTAGCGCGCTTCTCCATACTCGCACCGTCTTACCAGGGAACGGGTGCCGACGGTTTGCGCCACCTTGGGTGCGGCGTTCTCCTCTTTCACAAGAACGTATGTCGTTGAACTAGTCTCAACAAACACCGGCGATCATCGATGCCAGCCGTCCTCGCCTAACCCAGGAGCCTGTCAATCAGCCACCATGCATAGACACGTGAAAACAAGCCGTTGTGGTGAAAAGTGGCGTGCGCATCGTTTATCGCATCCTTCCCGGGTATCCCGCCCGGTCGAGAAGGCATGCCGATTATCGCGACTTCGTTACGAGCACATGCCGCGGCTGCGAGGAGGTTCGGTGACAGCTGATCATGGCCATGGCCACGTGCGAAAGCCGAGCTATGGAAAACTGGCCAGAAGAAATTGCTTCTTGGGGTGATTGAGCCGCAACACCATGATCACCGAGCGCCAAAGCAGGAGGGGGCGATGAGTAAAGTCGGCCAAGGTGTGTCCACGATACGACTCGTGCATTCCACCAAGGCGCCGAACGTGATCATTTCGGATACTCAGACGACGAGACCCCACTTTCACATGTGATACGAGGCCTGAAGACTCTGTTTGCCCTCCACCTCGAGCCATCTCAACACGCCCAGGAGACTTGCTATCGACGCGCGCCGTCCTGCACTCTGCTGCACGGTAGGCGTACGGACGAGGCACGTACGACGGGGCAAATGGCCGCGGCAGTTGAGTGGAAGCATCGAAAGTGAAGACGTGATAAGAAACCTCAATCGAGATGCTCGAGTGCCGAAAGACTGGCTCGAGGAGCAGTACCGCTTAGGCAGGGTAGGGTTCAAACAAGCAAGTAGATCACGGCATAGCAGCGCACAAATGAAAACCGTGCTTGGTACGAGACGACACAAACGACCGGCACGTCCGTATCTCATCCGCCATGGATCAGCGAGCTTTCGAACACGGCCTTTACCAACGGGAGCGACGTGGCTGACCTTATCTGATGTCGCTGCTCCTGACTGGCCAAAGCGTCGCCTCTTTCACATGCCAGGCGCATACAACCATGCTTCCCAACGCCTTGTCCCACCGTCGCAACATACCTGTACGCGGCACATGGAGCGCAAGCCGCGGGGCAGGCATGGCAGATAACGTGTTGTGTAACTCTGGCCTGCAGCGACTCCGCACTATCAATCTCTCAACATGCGAGACCAAAGCGCTGCGAGCATCGGACCCGGCGCGATGACGTTGTGGTAGCTTCGCCT
>Ga0265780_10012230_pt1 | contig 10081 bp, 9 predicted proteins | sample P1T30metagenome_FD_192432 | JGI IMG/M metagenome (GOLD analysis project Ga0265780, IMG submission 192432) | Plant litter microbial communities from East Loma Ridge, Irvine, California - P1 T30 | ecosystem: Environmental > Terrestrial > Plant litter > Unclassified | place: USA: California... | reverse complement strand
CACCGCCTCGCGCAGCACCAGCTTGCGGGCCATGCGGGTAATAATCCAGAACAGGAAAAGGACGGTGAAGGCGCTGCTCAAACCCGATAGCGCGTTGATGAGCACTGCCACTTTGGTCACGTCGCCAAACGAGAACAGCGAGAACAAGCGCCCCAGCAGCAAGAACGTAGGGGCTCCCGGAGGGTGCGGCACCAGCAGCTTGTAGGAGCAGGCAATGAACTCGCCGCAGTCCCAGAACGAGGCCGTGGGTTCCAGGGTGAGCAGGTAGGTAGCGGCGGCAATGGCAAAAACGAGCCAGCCGACGAGGTTGTTCAGGCTTTTAAAGGAACGCATAGAAACGGGTAAGACACAAAGGCCCGGCAAGCGCCACAAGAGCGCATTGCTGGAAAAAGCAACAACGTATCAGTGAAAAGGCAAAAGTAGGCAATGCACCGTTGCACTGACGCTTGCCGCAAACCAATTCGGGCTAGAAACACAAAAAGCAGCCCGAGGCTGCTTTTTGGTCAATTACAAAATAGGTAAGCTTAGTTCTGCAACACCAGGCGTTTGGTGCTGGCTACTTTGCCATCCACCAGCAAGCTGTAGAAATACACGCCGGTGCGCAGGTCGCTCAGGTCGAGCGGCAAGCCGGCAGCGGTCAGTTCGGGCTTAAGGGCGATGGTGCGAATTTCCTGGCCGATAATGTTGCTCACGCGCAGCTTGTAGTCGGCGCCGGCTTTCTGTTCCAGCTTCACCGTTACCTGTCCATGGCTGGGGTTGGGGAATACATTCAGGGTCGCGGCGGCGAGGTTGTTCTCGGCGGTGGTGGCCGTGGGCGTTGCCGCTACGATGAGCGTACCAAATTGCCCTCCACCCGGCGTGCCATGCGCTGTGCAGTGAAATGGATATGTTCCTACAGCAAACGTATTGGCCGCGAAAGTCTTGGTAACATTGGCCGAGTTCATCTGAAACAGTGCCCAGGCAGTAGGCGAACTGTCCGACATGGTAGGGTGGCTGGAAGCGCCTACATACTGAAAAACCAGCACATCGCCCCGCGTCATGCGAATGGTATTGGTACCGTCCGGACCGGTGTAGAAATTGTCGCCCACCTGCACGGTGATGGTAGCGGCGAAAGCCGACGTTACCGACAACAGTATGGCGGCCACGGGAGCAGCAAAACGAGTAAAGAGTTTCATCAGAGAAGCAGAAAAATGAAGGCGAAAAAATTCAGACTAAGCTACGTAAGACAAGCACCGTGCCGAGTTGGCCCTGTTGGTGCAACCAACACTGACCGAAGCATTTCGGTTTGATAGACAGTCAGAACACCCAAGAGTTGAATGCCCATAGCAAAAACAACTCGGCAAGTCAGCTACTAAGGTTGCCTGCCCAAATTATTTTTTATTAGAAGGTCTGAATATAGCGAGTAGATACCAGAAAAACGGCATTGGTTGCTAGCCGTGGCGAAGTTCCTGCAAGCCGAAACGCCGCAACTCGTTGCCGATGGCTACGGCTAGCCGGCCGTCATCTTCCACCCCGACAATCTGGCCGCTCACCGTTTGGCCATCGATAATGAAGGGGTGGATTTCCTGGTAACGGTAGAGGGCCTGCAAATATTCGCGTCGCAGGGCACCTACTTGCCCGGCCCGCAGTTGGAGGTAGCGCTGCTCCAGGCACTCCAGCAGGCGGGTGGCCAGGGCATCGCGCTGGTAGCTGCGCCCTGTGACTTTGGCAAAGGAGGTGGCCGTGGCAACCGCAAATTCCTGCTGGTTGATATTCAAGCCAATGCCAATGATGCTATATTGAATCTTTGCGCCGTTCAGGGTGTTCTCAATCAGAATGCCGCCCAGCTTTTGGTCGCCATAATAGAGGTCGTTGGGCCACTTCAGCTTCAATTTTGGGTCGGTGCCGAGCAGGGTTTGGGCCCAATCGTGCACGCCCAGTGCCACGGCTTGGCTGAGGCGAAACTGCTCGGTGGCGGCCAGAAACGTGGGCTGCCACACCACCGACAGCATCAGGTTTTCGGCGGAAGCGCCTTCCCACTGGTTGCCGCGCTGGCCCCGGCCGGCAGTCTGAAAGTCCGTAATTATGGTGCAGCCTTCGCTGGCCCGGTTTTGGACAATAAGACTTTGAGCCTCCGAATTCGTCGAGGCACAGGTCGGCAGCCACAGCAATTGCTGGCCCGTGAATAAGGTTTTTGGGGTGACTACCACGGCCTTCTTTCGCGTATCGTTAACTTCGTAGACTTTCGGCTGTAAAGCTCACACCTAACAAGACAATATGAAAAGCACGTTGGTCCGTCAGGATTCAGACACATTGGCAGATTTGGTCGTTCGCGGCATGCAGGATAAAAAGGCATCCGACATCGTGGTGCTGAATTTGAAGGAATTAAAAAACGCCGTCGCAGACTATTTTATCATCTGCTCGGCCAACTCTGATACCCAACTCGAAGCCGTAGCCCGCTCGGTGGAAGAGGAAATTGAAAAAGTAACCGGCGAAAGCCCTTGGCAAACCGAGGGCCGCACCAACCGCGAGTGGGTGCTGCTCGACTATGTGGATGTAGTAGTCCATGTGTTCCTGCGTGACCGTCGCAATTTTTATGCACTCGAAGAGCTGTGGGGCGACGCCGACATCAGCTATATCGAGTCGGAGCCGGCTTAAGCAACGGTCAGACGATGGGCGTAAAAAAGTCTGTCTAATCAAAATAAAATCGCGGCCGCCGCGTCTTCCTTTTTACCGAACATTTGCTTTCGAGCCGGTGTTCTGTCCGTGGTTATCCCTGAATTAACTAGCTATTTACATGTCGGATAAAAATCCCAGTAACAATAAGAAAAAGAAGCCGATAGTGCCCACGCCGTCGCCCCGTCCGGGGGTGCAGCTGTGGGTGCTGGCAGGCCTGCTCGTGTTTTTGTTCGGGGTGATGTGGGTGAACAACCTGAACTCACCCGCCAAAATCAACCAGCAGCGCTTCGAGCAGATTCTGGCGGCTGGTGATGTACGTGATGTCACCATCATCAGCAACCAGAAGATAGTAGAAGTCGCGCTCAAACCCGAAGCCCTGGCCAAGCCAGAGTACCGGCAGGAACTCACGCGTCGTACGCCTTTTGGCGCCGCTGGCTCCGGCTCGCAGTTTTATTTCCCTGTGGTAGATGCCAAGCTGTTCCAGGAAAACCTGGACAAGCTGCAGGCTAACATGCCCCCGGCTCAGCGCCTGCCCCTCAACATTGAGGACCGGCAGAGCCCCGGCGATTACATCGGCACCTACGGCTTTATCATCCTGATGATTGTTGGCTTCTGGTTCCTGATGCGCCGCATGGGCAGCGCCGGTGGCCCCGGGGGCCAGATTTTCAGCATTGGCAAGAGCAAAGCAGCCTTGTTTGAGGGTGGCGACAAGGTAAAAATCACCTTCAAAGATGTGGCTGGCCTCGAAGAAGCCAAAGAGGAAGTGCAGGAGATTGTAGAGTTCCTCAAGAACCCCAGCAAATTCACCATCCTCGGCGGTAAGATTCCGAAAGGCGCGTTGTTGGTAGGTCCTCCCGGTACAGGTAAAACCCTATTGGCCAAGGCTGTTGCTGGCGAGGCCGATGTGCCGTTCTTCTCGCTGTCGGGTTCGGACTTCGTAGAAATGTTTGTTGGTGTTGGGGCAGCTCGAGTGCGTGACTTGTTCAAGCAAGCCAAAGCCAAAGCGCCCTGCATCATCTTTATTGATGAGATTGACGCCGTAGGCCGGAGCCGTTCGCGTGGCTCAATGCCCGGTGGCAACGACGAGCGTGAGAACACCCTGAACTCGCTGCTGGTGGAGATGGACGGCTTTGGTACCGACTCGGGCGTTATCATCCTAGCCGCTACCAACCGGCCTGATACTTTGGACTCGGCTCTGCTGCGTCCTGGTCGTTTCGACCGTCAAATCAGCATCGACACGCCGGATATCAACGGACGTACCCAGATTTTCCAGGTGCACCTCAAGCCGCTCACGTTGGGCCCTGATGTGGACGCCAAAAAGCTTTCGGCGCAAACGCCGGGCTTTGCGGGCGCTGAAATTGCCAACGTCTGCAACGAAGCCGCGCTGATTGCCGCTCGTCGCGACAAAAAGTTTATTACCAATCAGGACTTCACCGATGCCATTGACCGCGTGATTGGTGGTTTGGAGAAGAAGAACAAGATTATCAGCCCCGGCGAGAAGAAAATCGTGGCTTACCACGAGGCTGGTCACGCCATTGTTGGCTGGTTCCTGGAGCACGCCGACCCGTTGGTGAAAGTGAGCATTGTGCCCCGTGGGGTAGCAGCATTAGGCTACGCGCAGTACCTGCCGAAAGAGCAGTTTCTGTACAACGTGGAGCAGATGACCGATGAAATGTGCATGACGCTGGGCGGCCGGGCTGCCGAAGAAATCGTGTTCGGTAAGATTTCGACTGGTGCCCTTTCCGACTTGGAGCGCATCACTAAGACGGCGCAGTCGATGGTCGCCATTTATGGCATGAATGCCAAGCTGGGTAACGTGTCTTATTATGATTCAAAAGGGCAGAATGAATACGGCTTTTCGAAGCCCTATTCCGAAGCCACGGCACAGCTCATTGACGAAGAAATTCGCAACATCATTGAGCAGGCTTACACTCGCACTAAGGAGTTGCTGACTGAGCGTCGGCACGAACTGGAGGTAGTAGCTAAGGAATTGTTGGAAAAAGAGGTGCTGCTGCAAGACGACTTGGAGCGTTTGGTGGGCAAGCGGCCCTTCGATTCTCAGACGACTTATCAGGCCCACATGTTGGGAACCGACCGGAGCGAAACTGCCAGCGAAGTGAAAGGTGAGCAGGCTTCTGGTGGCCTGCTCAACGACCTGCCCGAGTTGAAGTTGCCCGGCATCAATGATAACCACACTTCCCGCCCCGGCACGGATGTGCAGGCTGGGGGAGCCGTGACGCCGGTATAAGCACCGCTTCACCTTAGCTGGCATAGTGAAAAGGCCGGTCCGCGAGGGCTGGCCTTTTTTTATATCCTTGCTCGGTACTTTTGTGCTTATGTCCAACACTTCCCGCGACGCCGTGCTGGCCCGAATCCGTCAGGCCCTGGCGGCTGGTCCTGCACCACTGCCGCCCCGGCCCGATTTTGCTGCTCCTGTACATCCACCACTGAATAACCCGGATATCGTGGTGGCTTTTGCCGAAAGCTTCCAGCTGGTGGGTGGCGAGTTTTATTACTGTGAGTCGCTGGAACAATTGGCGGCGCAGCTGGCCGCTTTCCAGGAGCGGCAGCAGGTGGGGGCGCCCTACGTGTGGGAGTCCGATTTACAGGCGGTACTGCAGGCAGCCGGCATTGAATTTCTGTCTGATGAAACAGATTTTATTGCCAGTGCCGACCTTAGCCTGACTTCCTGCGAGGCGCTGGTGGCTCGCACGGGCAGCGTGCTGGTATCGGCCGCCACGGAAAGTGGGCGGCGGCTGAGCATCTACCCCGACCAGCACTTGGTGCTGGCCCGACCCAGCCAGGTAGTGGCCGAAATCGGCGATGCGTTGCGGGTGATGCAGGAGCGCTACGGTACGCAGCAGCTGCCCTCCATGGTATCGCTCACCACTGGCCCCAGCCGCACGGCCGACATCGAGAAGACGTTGGTGCTAGGCGCGCACGGCCCGCGCCGTATCGCGTTGTTCTTGCTGGAGGAGCAGGAAGGCGAATCATAACGGAACATCATGCCGAGCACAGCGAAGCATCTTGCGTCCAGTAAAATAATTAATCTCAAAAAAGTAATTAGTGCCTTAAGCGAGATGCTTCGCTACGCTCTGCATGACGTTTTGTATTCCCGCTAATGAAGTCTCCCCACCTGCTCTCTGACCTTACCTTGCCGCCTGGCAAGAAGGTTTATTTTGCTTCCGATTTCCACTTGGGGGCTCCTGATGCAGCGTCTTCGCTGGCGCGGGAGAAGCGCATTGTGCGCTGGCTGGATGAGGTGGCGCAGGACGCGGCGGCCATTTACTTGCTAGGTGACTTATTCGATTTCTGGTTTGAGTACCGGCACGCGGTGCCGCGCGGCTTTATCCGCTTGCAGGGGAAGCTGGCGGAGCTGGCCGATGGCGGCATGCCCATCACCATTTTCACCGGCAACCATGATATGTGGATGTTCGGCTACTTCACCCAGGAAATGGGCATTCCGGTGCTGCGGCAGGAGGTGAGCCAGCGCATCGGCGACAAGCTGTTTCACATTGGGCACGGCGACGGGCTGGGGCCGAAGGACTACAGCTATAAGGCGCTGAAACAGGTGTTCACGTCCGGGTTGGCGCAGTGGCTGTTTGCGCGGCTGCACCCCAACTTCGGCATTGGCATGGCCAATAAGTGGAGCCGCCGCAGCCGCATGCAGACCGGCAAGGACGACGCCACCTACTTCGGCGACGAAGAATGGCTGCTGCAATACTGCCGCGAGCTGGAAACGCGTTTGCACCACGACTACTACGTATTTGGCCACCGCCACTTGCCCCTCGACGTAGAAGTGGCCCCCGGCAGCCGCTACGTTAACCTGGGCGAATGGGTCAATTATCGTTCTTACGGCGTGTATGATGGCAATGAACTGGCCTTGCGGCATTTTGAGCAGTAAGCAGGGCGGCGCGGCCGTGGGACCTCACCCCCGACCCCTCTCCTGCGGAGAGGGGAGCCACGGCGGCACGAGTGTATGTAATCGTCAGGCTCCCCTCTCTTGGGGAAAGGGGCCGGGGGTGGGGTTCCACGGCCGCGCCGCCCTAGTCTTGGTTCTTGCCTCTATCATCTTGGCCCTAAGCCCTGCCCATGCCCAAGTTACCGTGCCTTCTGCGGCTTCCAGCGCGCCGGCGGCTACCCAGACGGTGGCTCCGGTGCAGCCCGTACCCCAGCCGCCGGTGGACGCCAGCGCCGCGCCCACTGATGCCGCCTGGAAGCTGCTGCGCCTTATCAAGCTGTCTAATCCGGGCGCGGCCTCGCTGGACCGGCGCGGGGCGTTGTACGTGGCCGATGCCGACAATAACCTGCGCCAATATGGTCCCGAGGGACTGCCGCTGAGTACCTACGCGCCAACTCAGCCCGGCCACGCGGCCCAGGTAGAAGCTTGGAACGTGACCACTACCATGATTTTCAACGATGACCGACAGCAGCTCGTTCTGCTCGACCGGTTCTTGTCGCTCATCGGCGAGGTGCGGCTGGGGGATGTGCTGGATGGCACCGTGCGCGTGGCCACGCTGGCCCCCGACAACTTCATCTGGCTGCTTGATGAGAGCACGCTGACGCTGCGCGAATTTGACCCCAACACCCTGCGGCTGGTGCAGAGTACGCCGCTCGACCTCATCATCGGGCGCTCCCGGCCGGACTTCCGGTTCATCCGCCAGTATCAGAACAATACATATCTGGTAGACCGCAGCACGGGCGTTTACGTGTTCGACAACCTTGGGAATTACAAGAAGAAGCTGCCGTTCACGGGACTTAGCATGGTGGGTTTTCGGGGCGATGAGCTGTACTACCTCGATGCCGGGGCGCTGCACTTTTTCCACCTATACAACCAAACCGAGCGGCGCGTGGCCCTGCCTGCTGGCCTCGACCCTGGTGCGGTGCGGCAAGTGCTGGTGGGCGAAACTTTCGCCTACATCTTTACGGCAGCCGGAGTGTCAGTTTATCAGATGTAAACCCGCTGACTACAGCGGAGGCTAGGGCCATCACAGGCTAAACGGTAGCAACCTGAACAAAAAGTGGGTCGTTAGGACGGGAAGTTCTTCCTTTCCCATTCCTAACGTTCTTTCCATGAAAGCTCTCCGAATCCACGGCATGCGCTATGTGCGCGTCGACACCGTTGACGACCCCGAAATCCACGAATCCCGCGACGCCATTATTCGCGTCACGAGCACGGCCATTTGCGGCTCCGACCTGCACATCTACAACGGCAGCCTGCCCCAGCCCACGCCCCAGACACTGGGCCACGAGTTCATGGGCATCGTGGAGGAAGTGGGCAAGGGTGTCAGCAACCTGCGGCGCGGCGACCGGGTAGTGGTGCCCTTCCCGGTGGCCTGCGGGCACTGCCTGTTTTGCAACCACGACTTGCCCGGCCACTGCGAAAACTCCAACCCCGACCACTACGGCCCCGAAGGCGGCCTGCTGACCGAAAAAGGCGGCGCCCTCTTCGGCTACACCAGCCTGTATGGCGGCTACGACGGCGGCCAGGCCGAGTACGTGCGCGTGCCCTACGCCAACTACGGCCCCCGCAAAGTGCCCGACAATCTGACCGATGAGCAGGTCCTGTTCCTCACCGACATTTTCCCGACGGGCTACTCCGGCATTGACTGGGCCAATGTGAAGGGCGGCGAAATTGTGGCCATTTTCGGTTCCGGGCCGGTGGGCATCATGGCGGCGAAGTCGGCTTGGCTGCGTGGGGCCAGTCGTGTTATCATCGTCGATACCCAACAGTACCGCCTGGACATGGCCCGTAAGTCGGCCAATGCCGAAACCATCCTTTGGGAGAGCCACCAGCAGGTGGTGGACGAAATCCGGAGCAAGAGCAACGGCCGCGGCGCCGACGTGTGCGTGGAAGCCGTGGGTTTCGAACCCGACCGCAACATCCTGGACCGCGCCAAGTCGGTGGTGAACCTCGAAAAAGGCTCCGACAAGGTGGTGCTGGCCTGCATCAGTGCCGTGCGCCGGGGCGGGTTTGTATCCATCCTGGGTGTGTACGCCACGCCGTTCGACAACTTCCCGCTGGGCCAGATTTTCGACAAAGGCATCATCATCCAGGCCGGGCAGGCGCCCGCCCACAAGCACATCGACAAGTTGCTGAAGCATGTGTCGGACGGTGACGTGAAGCTCGACGACATCATCACCCACCGCCTGCCGCTCTCGCAGGCTCCGCACGGTTACGACATCTTCCGCCACAAGAAGGACGGCTGCGTGAAAGTGGTGCTCAAGCCCGGCGAGTAAGCCGAAAATTGGATTCAAGAAGCAACGCCCCGGCCTTTTAGCCGGGGCGTTTTTTGTGGCTGGGGCTCCCTCCCCAAATGGGGGAGGGTGTTTTTTAGGAGGCTGCATTGGGCGTCAACACCTTTGTGAGGCACTTGTGGCTAAGCTCCATCTAGTAATATCTTCTCGTAATCCACAAACTTATGCTGAATCTGTACCGCACGCTATTGGCCGCCTCGGTGGTAATTCCTGCCGCTCACCTCCCTTGCCCAGAGCGTGGGCATTGGCACTACCATTCCCAATGCCTCGGCTGTGCTGGACGTGAGCAGCACCAGCAAAGGACTACTGCTGCCGCGCCTGACCAGTGCCCAGCGGACCGGCCACTCCCGGCATCGCCCAAGCGGCCCGCTAACATCTTTCCGGTTGCAACCAAAACGCCCCGGCGCCTGCGCGGCACCGGGGCGTTTTGGTTGCCGGGGAGGGGGCGGGCGGGCGTATGGGGACCCGGCTAGCCCACGAGCAGCGGAGAAAGCCGGATACACCCAATGCCCCTGATGGGCTACGGCATCGAAGGCTATTTACCTGTATATTTATAGAATATTTTTATATTCTAATAAAACCTAATCGAATGGCCGCATTTTTTCGTTCTCTGGCTAGTGTCCTGCTGGCGCTGGCGCTTCCCCTCGCCGCGCTGGCCCAAAGCGTGGGTGTGGGCACTACCGCCCCCAACCCCGCCGCCGCGCTCGACGTGACCTCCACCAGCCAGGGTCTGCTGCTGCCCCGGATGACGGCGGCTCAGCGCGCGGCCATCGCCAGCCCCCCGCAGGGCCTGTTCGTGTTCCAGACCGACGGCACCATCGGCCTCTACTACTACGCCGGCCTGGCATGGGTGAACATTGCCACCGGGCGCATGCCCGACGCGGCCGGCAACGCCGACCCGGTCCTGCAGGTGAGCACGCTGGCCGGCAGCACGCGGGGCTTTGCCGACGGCCCGGGCCCGGCTGCGCAGTTCAACAGACCCACCGGAGTGGCCGTAGATGGCAGCGGCGACGTGTACGTGGCCGACCGCGACAACGACCGCATCCGCAAGATTACGGTGGCCACGGGGGTGGTGAGCACGCTGGCCGGCAGCGGCACGCAGGGCTTTGCCGACGGCCCAGGCCCGGCTGCGCAGTTCGACACTCCCTTCGGGGTGGCCGTGGAC
>Ga0265780_10012229_pt1 | contig 10083 bp, 13 predicted proteins | sample P1T30metagenome_FD_192432 | JGI IMG/M metagenome (GOLD analysis project Ga0265780, IMG submission 192432) | Plant litter microbial communities from East Loma Ridge, Irvine, California - P1 T30 | ecosystem: Environmental > Terrestrial > Plant litter > Unclassified | place: USA: California... | reverse complement strand
ATACGGCCGTTCGCGCGAAGGATGCAGAAGGATACTACGACATCATCAAGCGCCCTACAGATCTTTCTTCCATCAAGAAGGCTATAGCAACAGGCTCAAAGCAAGTCGCCGCAGCCGCAGCCGCGTCAGATAACCCAACCGGTAGTCCTGGTGGTGTCATGGGAGGCGTCGTAGAGTTGCCTGTGACGGCTGACAATGTCCCGCCCAAGGCCATTGTCAACGCTGCGCAACTGGAGAAGGAGCTCATGCGCATGTTTGTCAACGCCGTCATGTTCAACCCTGGAGAGGATGGCGTGGTGAACGATGCGAGAGACATGTTCCAAACGGTTCAAGGCCTAGTCAGTACTTGGAGAGACGTGGAGAGGGATAGTGGTCGCACGGGAAATGAGGGTACTCCATCGGTTGAAGAAGAGGACCTGCCCACCGCGAGCAAACGAAGGAAGATATAGTATAATCCTCGAACGGCTAAGCATGATTGATCACAGCATGGGAAGGAGTTGGCGGTGATTTGGAGTCTACATCGATACCATGTCACGACACTGCTGCGGCAGGCTACCACTTTTAGAATTGAACATTACTCATCTTGACCGTCTTCATCGTCGATGCAGCAGTCAGTAATACCGCCCACCTCTACACTCCTATCTTGTTGGTAGATTGCCGTCCCTGGTGATATCGAAGTGACTGCTATCTCAGGCCCGCTTCGGGTGGACCCTTTGCTCAGGCTCTTTTACTTTGAGGTGAGAGACGGTGACCTCGAATACATGCGCCCAGCTTATAAAACACTGCCAGGTCTACATCCTCCCTCTCTCTCTGCTACCTTCTCAACTCTCCTCTTCCCGCACGCAGACGGCCACCTGCACCCAGCATATAAAACACTGTCAGCTCTCTCTTCTCCCTCCATCTCTCCTGCCTCCTCAACTCTTCTCATCTCGCACACAGACGACCACCAGCTGCAAATATCTGTCACTCCATGATGGATCACTCCAAGGCTACTACACCTCCAGCGACACCGTCGCGCGCCTCGATTGATACCACCACCAGTGCCGAACGCTCGACTGTCTCCATGCATCTACCTACAATGGATAACAGCGACGACTTTATCGAGATCCCACACGTTCCAGATCTCGTCGATATCACCCCGCCCCAAATGCTTATGCGAACGCCCATCACCATCGAATGCGGACCCGACCTCCAGACCAAGCTCATCTTTCATCAAGAGATGATTTGCTGCCACAGCAAGCAACTCAGCAATATGTTCGAAAAGGCGAAGCCCACAATGCTCAACTATGAGAAAGCCGACAACGTCCGCGATGAGCTGGCCCAATACGTATTCCCCGAGGTCAGTGCGAAGGCGTTCGAAACTGGTCTCTTCGATAAACAGGTATGTCTTGTTGATACACCCTGGATGTAGATATGCAAGCATCAGCGGGCCCTCCACCTTGTTCAAGGGAAGAGCTGAGCACCATAAGCCTACGTTGACGATACATCTCCTCACTTAAGGACGTTTTATTGACGTAGGCTACAGGCCTGTTCAGTTTCTTCCTTGCATGACTTCCGCTTTTGATGGTCTATCTCTAACATTCTATAGGCCAAACCTCTGATTATGAAGGCATATGACAACTATCCTTTATTTGGATACTCCAAAGGCGTCAAAGAGGTAATCATGGACGCAGTAGCTGGAGAGCATCACGCCAAGAACATCAAGAAGATGCCTCAGAAGCCAGCAGCCGACTTGAGTCTAGTTAGCCGTTTGGAGCTTCTTAAGCCTCAGGCCGTATACACCGTAGCCTCGCTGCTCTTTGCCCGACTTCACGCCATCAACAAGACCGAAATTCAGAAGGCAAAGGGTGACCCATTGAAAGCCGCCGCCCAACATCGTATCATACTCCCCGATGTCGAAGAGTCCACGGTTCGAGCGCTCATGGAGTGGATGTACCAGAGAAGGTTTCCGTTGATGGGGACAGAACAGACATACGCTGTCATGAAGCTCGCTCAACAGATTGGGATCGAAGTGCTCGCCGATCAATGCCGTACAGCGATATTCAACGCTACTAACATCAGCATCGAGCGCGCCGATGCCGATGGTACCTCTTTCCAAACGCTCATAGGATATGGCACAAAGCCCGCCGCTGACGACATCGTCGCCGTTGTCTTCAACCACGCTATGAAGGACGAGAGCACACCCCAGGACCTGAAGGGCCTCGTCATTGACTCCCTGGCCGGGTATCTTGATATCGAATTATGGCAGCACGTCAAGAGCCAGATCAACCATAGGACGGCACTTGAAATCATTCAAGCCATGGTCAAATTGAGACAGATTGTCAAAACCGAGATGGACGGCCAAGACAGCATCAAGTCCGAGAGCCAGGAAGCCTCTAGCACCGATGTCTCCGAGAACATGGAAGTGGACGAGGACAAGAAGCCCATTCACGTTAAAGAGCAGAACGAAAAACACGTTTAAGGAAGACATCCGTGCGCTGCCGCAAAATCGACGAAATCCGAAGCCGATGCAGATTTCCAGGAAGCAGGCGCGTGATGCGCTGGGAGCGATGGGGAAAAGTACAGTCTGGAGGTATCTACGGATCGTAGATCCCTCATACAAATTAGCGATTGCTTTCTGCGTTTCATTTCTTGCTTTCTACGCAAATTCCAACGAGGAGATGGGCAGTATTACTAGCATATTGTTCTTTTCACTTTTTCATCCAATCAATGGTTGCACATGTGACCCTTCGGCTCGTAGTGGTGGAGGGTTTCGGTGTGTTCTACGTCATTTTATGTCTTTGCTGATGAAGGTGGGTGGGCTCTGGGGACGCTTACTTAGGTACATCGGTCCTACGTCTCCACGCTCATATTAGATCAGTCTGAGTTGTATGCGGTATCACGTTGGCAGTGCGAAGGTGCCACCGCGTATTGATTCGTATGGGGAAGGGTCTTCGATCCAGCAGCCGCCCGAAATGATCGATGTCTCCATATCATCGATGCAGAGTCTTCAGTGGCGAAGTACTGCTTTTGCGCAACGCTTTCTCAAAAATGCTGGTGTGTGTATCCCTTGCGTGCGACAATCCGAGCGAGTCATATCCCGACGACCCGGTCTAGTGACGGGAGCGTTCAGCGGGGAAGAGGGGGACTCGAGAGCCATAGCGGTTGCCGCGGGTGTGGTGTACGGGTTGCACTATGATGTAGCTTCGAAGAAGGACTTGCTGTTGACTGGACACTCTCAGGAAACCATAGCATACTACTGCGTAGCCTTCCAAGGTCACGTCATATCTCCACTCAAACCACGATATCCCGTGAAATTTCCTGTTCCAAAGGTATACGGTGCTGAGGCTAGCAACAGTGGCGTTGCTTTCGATAATTTCTGGGAACAAAGATAGACCAATTATCTCTGCGAGAAGACATATGGCACTACGACCCCTACACACGGTTCGTACGACTCGTTATTAGTCCAAGCTTTGCTACTGTAGCCTGAGTCGCTAAGGGTATGGCGTTTTGTTATAGCGTACGTTGCTTCATCGACCAGTGGAAGGCCCATCGTAGTCTACCGAGAGTCTCGACATAGCATCGATCGTAAATATGGCTGCTTGATCGAACAAGATTGCGATAATCATCGATATTGCTTGATTAAAACATTCCGTCGGGATCGAAAAATGCGTCCAAGAGTGCCTTTTGGGGTAGATCCTCCGTTTCATGTGCACTCTTCTGGTCGAGTTGAGCAATCTTGATGGGCCCGCTGGGGGTAGTGACAAGCTGCCGCGGTCTCTACCCGTGACTGATGCCACGTGGAATGCGGTATCATGCCTACAATGAGATGCAGTATTCCGATGTCATGAGCGGGACATGGCAGAGAACAGACTTCCGTCATCTTCGTCGCTGTTTGTTGCTCGATGCGTCGCGGGCTTCTCCTGCCCCTTGCAAGCTTCCCCAAATTAGAGCTTTTCCTGATCTCCCCAACGACACTTAGTGGCGTAATTGTAGCAGGCCCAGCCCGTCTCAGTCTTGCCAGTGAAAAGTCGCAAGAGGCAATATATTTGGCGCAAATGTTATTTCCCCACGAAAGCTCTCTGTCGTGCGACTTGAGCCAAATAGCCTACGTAGCTGCCGCCGGCTTGCTACATGACACAACGTCACACGTCCAACGGAAGCGGGATATCCAGCGCAAAACACCGTCGTTGCGTGTACAAGAACTAGCAGGAACATAATTTTGGAGAAGATCTGGAGAGCTTTCCAGAGGCTAGAGCTGGGGATGTTACCGCTTTCGTTGACTGTCTTTTCTCTAACGCTAGCCTGCGATACGAAGTCTTTTCCTTGATATCCCTGTCCTACAAAGGAGAGATCTGGTCTTGAAAAGGCGGCTTGTCATCCGCAATCGTGGGATGCATCAGCAATCATGTTCCAATTCTCAGAACTTCTACAACTACCCCAAATCTTCCGCAAAGGCGAAGCACGATCAAGTCGACATCGGCAAGAACAAGATGACGCCGTCGAACTGTCTGACATGTCCAACATAACACCCATACGATCAGCAGAAGTCTCTCCACGCTCCTCATTGGACTCAACGCGCTCGGCATCTTCTTCATCATCTTCTTCCAGCACTTTGTCAGCAGTTTCAAGAACATCAATCTCACCGAAACGGCGATCATCGCGTCTTCCGACTCTTTCTTCGCCATACTTATACGAGACGCCGGTCTCTTTCTCTGGGCCACGGGGGTGCTCGCACGGAATGTACCGCTAGAAACGTGTGAGCAGCGCTCATGCTTTAGAAGATGCCGGTAATCCTAAGTCTGGCACGCCTAACGGTTGACGATATCAGCCTCAGCATATCCGGGACGAGGAAATGACCTGACGTATCCTTGGAGAAGATGACATCCCCACTGACCATCCGGCCTTAATGAGAAGACCAAAAGTTATCATCGGGGAAGGTCGGTGGAAGCTGTGTCTGTCGTGGATAGTTAGGTTTCTGAATGGGATGTTACGGCATGGATATAGAATCGGGCTGGTGTTGGACCGGGTCAGACTTGTGAATATGTGGCGGTTGAGTGTACCATAAAAAGTCTTTCGTTTCGCACATAATGCCCACTTACAAACCTAATCTTCAATCACTTCATTACACTAAATTCTGTACAATTATCAAATGAGGTGGGGAAAAGAAGTTTGGGAAATGCGCTGCAGTTAGGTAGCAGACAACTTCAGTGGTTCCAGGGTGTTTGTATACGTCATTCGCTTGCGCTAACCAAGTCCGGGCTAATGCGGAAGTCTTCCGCTTCCCATCCGCCTTCACACCAGTATTTCATCTCCGGAACTCGACTTCGTCAAACATCCTCCAGTCACATACTCTGAGATCGCCCCGATGGATGGATGAATGTTTTTGCGCAGATTAATTGACGCTATCTGTGGAGCTATCTGCATCGCTGCCTCCAATGTGTCCGGAGCGAGCTGGGCCGCGATCCGGTTCATCCCCCAACAGCGGCATCGTGCTCTCGACTGATAGCACAAGTTCATTGCGACTATATACTCCATTGACGTCGGAACCGGAGGATGAAGATCCGCTCACCTCATTCGGCGATTGGACGCGAGCCAGCGTGGTCGCCGTCGTCTCACATGTCGCCATCCCCAGTGAGCTGTCGCGAACCCTCACCCGCAACAGATATCAACTCGTCCTTGTCTGGGTAAGCGGATCCGCCCGCATCCCAGTGCTCTGTTCGGAAGTGGGTGAGGAATACCACACCACGACCTTCAATGCTCACCTTGCAGACAGGACAATGCCTGAGGCCTTGGTTCTGAACAGCTAGGCTCCATACTCTTGGAATATTCCGGCGAATATGCTCTTTCAACGATTTTTCGACATGAGATTCTACAAGACCACGGAATCGAGAATGTTCCCTTTCCCACATAGCGCCCAAGGCTACGAGCAGCGCGCGATTGGCACCACTCGGCTCCAGTGCTCTAAGAACGGTCGTCATGTCCTTGTATAGCTGCGTGGTGTGGTACTCCAATGATTCCTCTGGTGTCTGCCGACATATGAGCTGTATTGATACGATTTGAGCCATCAGGATATCAAGATGCTCTAGCCGCAACGGCAAGTCTTCCACGCACCGAGAACGGACGGTAACAGCGGCACTGGTCTTGGTTGCGAACACCACCGTGGGGCAACAAGGCGGTATGGTCACAGCCTGTCCGGCACGCTGAACAAAGGCAATACCGTTTTCTAACTCATGGCATACACTTGCGTAGTTTGGTGCGATATCTCCGGCAAGATCTATGAGATACTTGTTCAGCGTCGTCAGATTATGCGGCGTAGGCGGATACACGATGTATACGCGCACACCGGTGATGACATGTATGGTACTGGTGCTCATCAGGGCTGACGCCTCCAAGGGAAGGAGAGCACCACAGGACATGATCGAAGTGGTGTCGATGGATGACCGGGTGAGCGTACTCGAAGCCTCGTTCTCGCCCTGAAATAGTCTGAGACATCGGTCTATTACAGGCGATCGGAAGGTGAGCGTCGTTGCGTATGGTGCAAATTGTTGGTCCTCAAGATGTTCCACAAGCGTTCGAGCTATACTCTCCCGACTTCCGTCACCTTCGAATAAACGGAGAGAAAGAGGAGGGGGCCTGGGGGGATACAATTGCGCTTCGTCGACCCACGACTGGTGCTTCTCCAGAATCTTCCTCAGTGAGCGCGGGTGTGGCCAACAGGCGCCTGTTTCGTACAGTGTCAATTCCGGAATGTCAGTGACTTTGGAGGCACCATAAACAGTAGCAGAACTCTGGACAGCGTCGCCATTCTCAACACTGAGGAGACTGATACGGCCAGGGATTATGAGATCCGCGAACTCTGCTGCACGAGCAGCTGGACATGATTGAAGTTCGCGGATGACAGGATCGAGAGTCCATAGGTGAAGGGTGGTCGATGTCGTCTTGGAATTACCTGACATCATTGGTGTTGCGATTGCCGTGGCTGTGAAGGCTGGGTTGGGGTGGGCGCAAAGGGGAAAGAATATTGGAGTGGAGCATGAGGGTATGAGTGTTAATATCTATACGCAAGAAAAGCTTACACTAGCTTCTAGGCGAGTGCGCCATTTTCTCAACAGTGAAAGTGCCTCACACTTGTTGCTCCTGCCGCGATCGGTTCGAAGAGAGAAGGAGCATGTCCGTCGCCGCGGATGCGTTAGCCCAGATTGAGCTTAGTCCAAGGAATACCCGCGGACACGCCATGCTTGACTATTTGAATCACCGACACAGATGAGTATACGAAACGACCTCTGCGCAATATATACGGATCAGCAATATATTCCCGCAGTAGGCGTGTCGACTTCCGCGGAGCAGCGTCGAGCGGAAGAGGAATGGGATCCTTTGACAAGATATATACCTCTTGACTATCTCCGTTTCATAACGAATGCTCTCTCAGTATCTTTTCCGCACCAAGCCGATCACAGCTGAATCCGTGACCCTTAACTTTGCGTTTCTAGTCCCTCAATGACAAGTCGGACATGTCAGCCTGAAAGCATGGCGGTGAAAAGGCTCACAGCAGCAATGTCATACACGATCCAGTACCCGACGATCCTGGTATCGTCGAATTTGAAGGACTAGCTGACCCAGAAATCCCATGAACTGGTCTTCTGGAAACAAAACGACGCAGCTAATCATCGTCACGTCCATAACCCTTCTCTCGTAAGTGACATACTACGCACTGGCCCAGCATCCTAACATCTTCTAGACCCATTGGCTCCACCATCAACGCCGCTGCGACTCTGAATATTCTCAAACAGTTCAATTCCACAAACCAGACCGTCGGCACCCTGGTGACGAACATCTTCCTTCTGGGATACACGTTCAGACCACTAGTGATCGCGCCACTGTCAGAACTATACGGTCGGGCTATCTTGTACAAGATTGCAGATTCTTCTTCGTCGTCTTCAACGTGGCATGCGCAGTGTCTGATAGCCTGGCCTCTTTGGTCGCATATCGTTTCCTGGCCGGCGCCATGGGCTCATGTCCTGTTACACTCGGTACTGGATCTATCGCCGATATGGTGGCAACGGAGAAGCGTGCTGGAGCCATGGGCGCGTATATCATCGGTGCTGTCTTGGGGCCAGCCATCGGTCCCGTTATTGGCGGTTATCTTGCCCCAGCAGCGGGGTGGCGCTGGACCTTTTGGATCATGGCTATCGCATGCGGTGTCATGACCCTGGTGTCTATCTTGTTTGTGCGCGAGTCGTACCCTTACGTCCTGCTTGAACGCAGCGCACAGCGTTTGCGAAAAGAGACGGGCAATTTGCGTCTGCGGTCTGCGTTAGACACTGAGAAGACGCCAAGGAGTCTCTTTGTCTTCTCCATCACCCGTCCACTAAAGTTGCTCTTATCCCCGATCGTCTTCTTGCTTTCCCTCTACGCCGCTATCGTATATAGCTATCTCTATCTCTGCTTCACTGCTTTCGAGATCGTATTCTATGGCCAGTACAGTTTCTCTAGCGGCGAGGCTGGCTTGGCAACACTCGGCATAGGCATCGGCTCGGTGCTGAGATGCGTCATATGTGGCGTGGCTGCGAATGCCGTCTCCAAGATATTGACCGCGAAGCACGGTGGTGATCCAAAGCCAGAGTACCGACTGCCACCCATGATACCTGGTGGCTTGTGCACGCCAATTGGCTTGTTCTGGTACGGGTGGTCTGCGCAGGCTAGAGTGCATTGGATTGTGCCTATCGTTGGTACGGTCTTCATTGGCATGGGCATGGTCTTCAACTATGTAAGACTTCCTTCTGGCATCCCAACGACCTTTCAGCATCCAGATGACTAAAAACAAGTAGATGCCGAGTGCCATGTACCTCGTCGACGCATACACTGTTCATGCTGTTTCTATAACAGCTGCAAGTACAATCTTCCGATGTCTTCTCGGGGCCCTCCTTCCGCTTGCTGGCCCTGCCATGTATGATACACTAGGCCTGGGCTGGGGGAATTCACTTCTTGGTTCCATCTCCATTGCCTCCTACCCGGTATCATTCATCTTGTATCTGTATGGGGAGCGACTGTGAAACGCCAAGATTTTCCAGGTGGAAATTTGACTGGCTTTTGCAAGCTATTGCTTGAGTACGGCGGGTGACGGTATCTGATTGATGGGAGTTTGAAACGATGTGGATATGTCATCTCTATATGTGATGATAGGCTGGGTTTGTGAACGTATTCATCTAATCACTGCTCTGATGCGAATGTTCCTTACCAGGGCGGTGTCGCTTCTAGTCGGAAATACCGAAGCCGACGTCGTAGTCGCCGTTGATAACGCTCATAAACTCGAGCACAACCTCGACGAGAAGGCAGATCGCGGAGGCAGTATTATTGGGAATAATAATAGCATCGACCCGTCGCAAAAAACAAACTTCTTACAGCTCTGTGCCACATAAATTGACCGCAGCTGTCACATCCCGGGCGGGTGTATTCTGGTGTTTCGGCTGTCTATCCGTAGCCGGTTCCACAATCGGCTATCCGCGCTAAGGCACCAAGCAACCGTGATTTCCTGTTCTGCGCGTCTTAGCTGCATCAAGACTGCACGCCAACAGGCTTAACGCGTCCCAACCAATGGCACGCTCAGACGATCGGCGGCAGCACGGGCGCACGTCTCCACCAGCACCCACGGCGCCTGTCCTCTATCACTGTCATGATGGGCCTCGTTGCCGTTTGTGCCCTGCTACTGGCGCCGCTTAGGGAAGGCGGGATGCATTTGCGGCAAGCGGCCATGATGGAGATTGGAAGGAGCGATAGCTTGGTTCGCTGGTTTGTTTGTTCGAGACGCGAGAAGTTGTTCGTTCTTGTTTCTCTCAGCTATTTCACTCTCGTTGTCGCTGGTCTTTGCCTTTACGCCCGTTTGCGCTTCCTTTCTGCGCTGTACAGTCGTTCGTTCGTTCCTAGTCGACGCCACTGCCGTTCACTGTGCACTTGTGGCGAGCTAGTGCGTTTGCCTGATATTTGCTTGCAGCTATCGCGACACATTTTCTCTTGCAACCGCGCCACATCGAAAGCAAACCACTTCGTCGATACACTGCAAGATGGTCCAATTGGTATCGCTCAGCCTGTTGGCGGGCTTGA
>Ga0265780_10012226_pt1 | contig 10085 bp, 13 predicted proteins | sample P1T30metagenome_FD_192432 | JGI IMG/M metagenome (GOLD analysis project Ga0265780, IMG submission 192432) | Plant litter microbial communities from East Loma Ridge, Irvine, California - P1 T30 | ecosystem: Environmental > Terrestrial > Plant litter > Unclassified | place: USA: California... | reverse complement strand
GGGCATACCTTCCCACATTCCTCTAGAATACATTCCCATAAATCCTCCCCGCATTTCGAGCCATATTTAATCGCGTACCCTACCACTTTGTGTATACTCTGCTGTGATGCATTCAACTTCCTGAGCAATTGCAGAAACTGCATACGCGCTTCGAATGCATCGAATGACATGACTCCTGTAGTCTGCGTTGGGTGGTAAAGGTGAAGATGAAAGGTAGAGTAACGAGGTGAAATAGTTGTTGCGTCTGGATATTTCAGGTGGAGGTGGTAGATACCCCGCAATGACCATTCCCGTCTTTCCGATATAGAGACGTGGCAGGATAGGTCATCAAAGTAGACGGACACACCAGTGCTGATATGACAGAACGATGCAAAGTTATACAGAATACATGCAAATCCGACTACATACCATTACCCATCATCCTCATCCTATCAGGGTGAATACCAGGATTACCAGCCGACGGCGCTGTAGCAGGTGTAAATCCAGATGAAGGCGGTGGGCCCTGTTGCTGAGGAGGTGGCCCTTGATTGGGAGGTGGGAAAGATGCACCGCCATATTGCTGAGGTTGGAATTGTGGTGGTGGCATCCCTTGATTTGGTGGTGGGTAGCCATTTGCATTTTGGGCGGGAGGGAAGGGGGGCCGTAATGGAGGTGCGCCGCCTGGAGGGGGCATTTGTTGCGGTGGGTAGGTTCCGCCTGCCATTGGAGGGTAGGCTGAATGTTAGTTGTTGACGCGGTCGCGCGGATATGGTATGGAAACCGGATTTGAAGGAGCAGGGCCGTTCGAGACACAAGGGAGAACCTCGCGGCTTTCTGTCCCTGATCCTCCTGACGAGAGAACGCTCTCAGGCCAAAGCGTCATATCGCCAGCTCATTGCAGGGATATGATTGCTTGTGGCTGAACCGAAGGGGATTGCGATGAAGGTAGGAGATGACTCACGAGCAGTAGCCATGGGATTCATGAATCCAGCTCCAATCCTCATACTAGGAGCAGCAAACATCTGAGCCCTACCTCCACTCTCATGACTCTGAACAATCTGATCAATGATAGATTGAGCAGTATCATTTCCCATGGATGCGAAATAATCTCGGACATTGGAAATATGATTTCGACCTGTTGTGTGGGCTTTTCGAGCGGACATGGAGTCGTGTGTGCTATATGTGCGAACGAGCGATAGCGGACGAGTAGGTTTGATGTGTAGAGCATTTGAGCGGAGGCCAGTAGAAGTGAAGATGGCGAGCGGTAATGAGGATAGGTAGGGGAGCAGGGACGGATAGTAAGAAAGGAAGGAATATGATCAGCTTCATCTCATTCTACCACCGACATAGACATACAGGTAACTAGATGATCAGCTTCAGCGCCGAGATAGCGAAACGGGTAGCTTACATATCACAATAAGTGTATACAGAACCCAGCCGAGAGGCAGAAAGGACAAGGTAAGCTAGACTTCATTGAGGGGTGAAGGAATGACTTATTCGCAATAGTATTTCCCCATCTTGTCCTGCTTTCAACTCTCTTTCGATGGTATTTGTAGTATGTATTGATATCGGAGTATCTCCTTTCGTGATCTTGATACTGTTATTGCTGCTTGCGATGGTGTTTAGATTATGTGTGGTTGTGTAATGTAGAGAGTACTGATGCTCATAGAGAGTGACAGTTAGAAACAGCAACGGAATCAATTACAACCTCTGCTCCTTCGAGGTATGTATGCTAATGCCTAATTGCATCACTGGTACTATGGTCTACGTGTATGCATGTGCGCCTAGCTCAATAGCAAAGACTCCAAGGTAGCTTCAGTCATGACGACCTCAAGTGCCTGCTGTACTTCCAATTTCCTCCTAGCCTCCCTCAACCAGTCACTAGCCAACTTCCCAGGCCAACCTTTCAATCCATTAACCTCCCTAGCCGCACCATCTAGATCTTTTTCACCCAAACACCATTCAGCCCTTGCGAGAACGGCACCGACATCGTCACCGGAAACAACGCCAGCTTTGGGTCGGAACATGATTTTAGAGAGAGCGATGGAAGCGAGGTGGGAAACCACGGTCGATTCTTCTGGTGTAGGGGTTAAAGAGGCTGAATGAATTTTGGGGGCGACAGAGTTGGTGAACCATGATGAGAGGGATGCGAATGATTTAACTCCGGCAGTAGCTGCTCCTGATGCTTCTATTTGTTTGAGTGCGGGGGAAATGACTGATGCGAAAGTCTTGTCGGCGCTATCGGTATCGGCTGCTAGTGTCAACGACTTCAAAACTCGAAGTTCATGGTCAAATGCGACATCTCCCAAATCGGTTTTAGATTGTAGAGCTCGAAGGGCGGACCATACTTTGTTGACTCGAACGTTCTCGTCGAGGGTGGCAGAGTTGTCGAGAGTGATTCGTTCGAGTTGTTTGAGAGAGGTAGTGAGTTGATCGAGCTTGGCTAGACGTCCTCCTCGTTCAGTCTCGACCTGAGATTTGATGGATCGAAGCCATCGTCGTTGAAGCTCGATACCCTGGGAGACAACCTCTTCACGTAATCTATAATCAGCCATCGTTCATTCCAAATATGCTTACCTCTTGTCGATACCGGTTCGCTGGGTTTCCAACTCTCCCTCGAGCTCACCCCTCCATTTGTCTACCATTGACTGCCTCTCCTGCTCCCATCCAGCCTTCAATCCCTGCTCTCCCTTCTTCGCCTCTTCAGCCTTGGTCTTCAACAATGCCTCGAATTCGGCAGTCTTTTCCTTGATTGTCTTTTCCAATTTCTCCTTTTCAGTCTTTTTAACCTGTCCCAACCTGGTTGACAAGGCGGACAAATCATCGTGCGCTTTGGTCAAGATACCAGTAGCATTCGACGATCCGGCATTGGCGGATGATAGGGAGGAAGTGAGGGAATCGATGGTAGATGCGAGTTGAGCGATTATAGGTTCTTCAGAAGCGAAATCCTTGACTTTTGGAGCCAAGAGTGGTAAGGGAGCACCTTCGACTGGTGGTTCGGCTTTCTTGGGTGCGGCGACGTAGTATCCTGGTGGAGGTTCGAAACCGAGAGGAAGAGGGGGTCCAGAGTATTTCTCCTTGCCAATGGTAGGATCCGTCTTTGTTGGATTGACTGTTTCGGGCCTTAGTTCCCTGGGTCGTTGAGTATCGGGTAAAGACCTGGGTCCAGTGGGTTGGGGAGCGATAGCTTTCTCAGCTTTGATAGCCTTGTCCTCGGCAGAGTGAACAGCTTTGGCAGCCTTGTCCTCGGCAGAGTGAACAGCTTTGGCAGCTTTATCTTCGGCGGTATGTAGAGCGTTCTCAGCCTGCTTGGCGATCCCTTCTACTCCCTCTGAGAATTTGGCGGGTACCTGCTCCAATTTCTTCTCGGCTCCAGCAGCTGCCTCCTTGGTCCTGGCGGTAGCGTCTGAAGCGAGGTTCTTGGCTTCCGTGGCGGCTCGACTGGCTTTATTCGAAGCATCGTTGGCTAGACTTTTTGCCTTTTCAGATGCCTCGGTAGCGAGATGTTTTGCTTTCTCACTAGCTTCCGCAGCGTATTTCTTTGCCTGTTCTCCAGCTTCCTGAGCAGCACTGACGGCTCTATCCCTCAAATCAATAGCTGTTCCTTTAACTTCCTCTCCGCCCTTTTTAGCTGCCCTTTCAACTTTATCTCCAGCCCTCTCCAATTTGTTTCCAGCCCTCTCTGCCTGTCGAGCAACAGTGTTTTTAGCATCGGCACTTTTATCCTTGACATCTCCAGTAACTCCCTGCCATCCTTGTACAGCTTTCTTGGAAACGGTTCCAACTCCGAAATTCTCCCAGTGATTCTCATCCGCGTAATCAGCTACAAATTCTCCTCCTGGTACTTGAACAAACAATTCTCGGAATGTTTCATTCTTGGTCGATAGATATCCAGATAGGGGGTAGAAGGTGAGTACACCGACAGCAGTGTAAATCAAGAATTTCCGGAAGAATCGTCTTGGAGGTGGTGGTGGAGGATTAGGGGGAGGCGGTGGGGGCGGGAGTGACGAAGAACCCGGGGTTGGAGGGACGGTAGTGGCGGTGACAACGACTGGTCGAACGGGTAGAGCCCCAGATGGTGGTGGAGGAGGTATACCGGAGACGGTAACGATAGGTGTAGGCGGTGTAGCGAGTAGCTAATCGTCAGTCCTCAGACCTGTATAGAAGTGAATGAAAGACGTACCCTCCTCTGAACCTGAGGAATAGCCTTCAGCCCAGCTCTTGTCGCACGTAATTGAGCGTGCATGATGGATTCAGACTGTAGGTATAGGTTTAAAGTCCAAAGAATGACGGCGTTGAGTGCCTCCCTTGCAACACGGGCATTTCCGGGCATTCCCGAACGTGGCAGCATAGGGCTATGGTAGAGCTCTACGAGTGCTTTCGTTCTCATGGTATAATGATACATCTCTCACACTCCTACATGGCAGACTACAGTCAATGATAAGAATACAACACAGGTACATAAACATGCCAAAACCTCGAGACTAGACGGCATGGTTTGGACGCACATACGACTCGCGAAATCTTGTCAATGACGGTATGGATCTACGAGCTGATGCCTTTGTCCCGATGCGGTCTATTGCGAGTTCAGAAGGAACAGCTCGGGCTACCTAGTCTAATCTCGACCGCCTCGTATGGACTCGACACAGTACTAAATACAACGCAGCCTTGGATTCGGCGGGCCATCTTCACACCCTCCCCGCGACAAGCAGGACGATACTGCGATACCTGGTGATACCAGATGCTTAAGCTATTTAGCTATGGCAGTGCTGCTACTAAGAACGTCGAACACATCTCGTACGCTCCCATTATTGATTACACTTAATTCACATAGCAGTACGATCAAATCCCCGCGAAAGCACGCAACTCAGGTCGACCGTATCTTTCGTCAACCTGACATCTGATCTGACCTGGCATGATCAGTTCTATTTCGATAGGCGCATTGACCCTCGCAGCTGGCCGCATGGCTTATGATTCGAATCGAGTCGAGTCGTACGACCCGTCCACCCGGGGGAAGAGGAGGACAGGTCGACTCGGACCCTCGAGGGAGAGGCACGAAGAAATCCTCCTCTTTCCCTCCCACCCGCTTCATCGCAATTGCAATCCCGACTCTCCTTCCTTTGATTGTTATCGGCACAAGATTAATATCGTGCCGTTGATTCCAGTAAGGAGAATAGGCTCCAGGACCGATCTAGGGTGAAACACTCGTCATTTAGTACAAATGCATATGTATAATAGATCTAATCTGAGGTTCTTGAAACGTGGGAATCAATTAATCGTTTCCCTCATCGTGCGTCGGATACATCTTCATTTTGATTATCGTCATCTAGGTCATCGCCCTGTGTTGTATTAGCTGATATTCATATGCGTAGAGGATGAGGGGGTATTTCTGTTATCGCCAATTCTCCCTCTTCTATCCAAGGAAGGCGGCAAGAAAAGAAAAGAAAAGACATACCCGCTCTTGTTCTCGGATCTTTGCCCTTGCTCTAAAAGCCCTCTGTGCGACTCTATTCTGCTCCCTCCGTCTTTCCTGTTTAGCAACTGGATCCAACCCTAATCTAGAAGTCGTAATTGGTTTCTTCCCAGTTTGAGCACTATCCAGACTTGTCCGACGTTGTCCACGTCCGTTACTATTTCCACCTCCACTCCCGCTGCCCCCTCCTTGTCCGTCGCTAACATCACCACTGACTGAATCGTAGCTATATCGTGGTCCGCCGTTACTACCCGATGGGAGATGTTGGGGATCTGAAAATGCGTACTGATGAGGGGAATATGGATCGCGAGCAAGTGGGAATGGTTGATGTTGATATTGCTGGGCATGAGGGTGAGGCAGTGGATGAAGATGATGTTGACTAGGCCCCGGAACGTTGGGCATATGCGTATGAGAATGAGCGAGTGCTGCTTGATCCATAAAACTCGTCGGAGTGCCGTACAAATGATGAGGAGGTATTCGATTCTCTGTGATGGATTGTGGTCGGGATTGTGGTCGAGGTCCCTGATGTTGTTGTTGCTGCTGATGTTGTTGATTATTGTAATTATAGTCCCATGGTAACGATGATAATCTAGGATGATATGTTGGGGAGGAGGATGCGTTTGAATCGGCATAAGGAGGATTCAGGGGATCATACGAGGCAAGAGGCTACATATTAGCAGCCACATGAATCATGTACAGAGTCGTCGCCTAAGCCAATAGCATACAGTGTTATCATGAATGCTATAGCCGAGCTAGGATTATACTGAAGGGGTAGGAGGGAATGGCAAGGATAAAATGTGTTTAAATGACGGAATGAGTGAGTAAGTCGCCGCCAACATACGAATACGTTCGACAGCTAGGGAGTGACAGCAGACTCACGTAATCGTACAAGATCTGCTGAGCTTGTGCTCTTGGATCTGGCCTCACATGTAGAGGACCATAATGGGGATAGGTGTTTGATGTCGGTGGTGATTGTGATTGCGGATGAGCTATCGATTCGGGGTAATATCCATTTTGGCCAGATGGTGAAAGTTGTGTATTGTATGCCAGACCAAGCGGCGGCGGGCTGGATAATTCATCGGGCGCCTCTGGACCTGCTCCACCTAATAATTAGCTGTTTATAATGGGATAAAGAGTGCTGAAAAGAGAAAGTGGACGTACCTCTTAAATCTGTCAGGGATGACTCATGACCGCTCGTTTCTTCCCCCCTATCCTCTTCCTCCGGGGTAATTGATCTACCCCGGGGACGTTCTGGTGTTTCTATCGACATGACATGATCCAAATCTATCCCCGCTCCATGTATAGACGTTTCCACCGACCCTTCATCCACTTCATGTTCGTTTTGGTTTACAACTTGCGCCACGCCCGAGTTGACGCGATCTCCAGGATCGTCCTCTAGATCTGGATTGTCCTTCATTTGACTTGTCGCATAGAATCCAACTATCCAATGGATTCTAGAATAATGTATAGGTGGGAACCAAGAATATTATGTGTAGAGTTGACGATTCCAAGAGTTTGGTGGGTATCGTGTTTGGTTGTTGGGGCCTGAGCTAGGGGTAGTCCCGATAGTAAGCAAGAGCCACGAAAGGCAATATCCCGAGCCGGTCGGTAAGCTGCGCGTCAAGAGGGGGCAGACTGCTTTGCTTACTTTTGTGTAAGAGAGCCTACGACACGGCCGTGATTCCGGCAAGACATACGCTTACATTTCGCTGGAATCAAAGGGGCCAAATAAGCTTCTATATGAGTAATGAGCAGTTGTAGAGATCTTGCTGGAATCAGATTCTTTACATTTTTTCCCTGACAGTTACCGCCGCTCATGTCTCTGTGAGTTACATCAAGTTCATAACTTAACCGGTTCGGGCTGGATTTGGGTGACGTGAGCAGACACGCCCCTCTTGTAATTATTTTTGCCGCTTGGTACTACGTGATCCCAGGCAAGCTTCAAGTTTAGAGCATCCGTGGGAATCCGATGGTCGAATATTGGTCGATCCTCCGCATGACGTGGTTGATAGCATGCGACCTGATATTCTGACCAAGCGCAGGGCCCTGGTGTCCGAGCGGTGTGAGGGAATCACCTGTGTATAGTGGATGTAAGCAAAAGTCTATGAACCGTTACTCGGGGTTAAAGTGAGCACAAGACAGGGCAGAAACGTCATCTCGGCATAATATTCTGCTGACGTGAGCTTGACTCTGGGAGTAGAGGTATTAATTATAATGCGTCTGTTGTCAATCTATCATAAGAGTGAAAGTGCCTCACATTTGACTTGGCGGGTCAGTCGTCCATGCCTTTCCGTATACAAGAATTCGTACGCATGTAGGAAGAATCGAGTGGCAACTCTACACCATTATTGCACGGCATTAGCAATCATATAAAACGATACCAAGCACCCACGTCAATTATCTACCCCGCAGTCTGTGTAGTTCGCGATACGTCAGCTTTCGGTTCTTCTTTTCTGGACCTCTCTGTACCACGTCGTTAGCGTTCATGACGTGAGCTCGTCGTGGCCGAGTGACTAGACGAAGTCCAGTCATGAGCCCGCTAGGCCGAGTGTCTGGGTCAACGAGCAACCCGGGAATCTGCGTGGCGTGCAACACGTCATATAGTTCGGGTCCTGTTCTTGGACCTGTTCTGAACCATCTTCCATAGCGTTCATGACTTGATCCTGTCGTGTTCCCACTAAACGAGTATGAGTCCGGTCCCGCCCAGGAAAGCGAGAGCGAGAAAAAGCCATATTGCATCATCTCCGTTTGACCGACTGTGCCGAAGCTAGAAGCTAAGCCGGAATAAGGTATTACCGTGCGTGGCACTGACGACATACCCTCCTCCACCTCCACTATTTACTACGCACGACTCCTTTGTGGGAATCAAATTTAGCCTTGGCTTACGCCCCCTGTGTCCCTGACAGTGGAGGTTTCGACCCTGAAATTTGCCATTTGCTGGAATCAGATTCGCTAGTTGTACCCCGGAATCGAACATCCTTGATTCCCGCACTAACTGTCGATGCGCACTCTGAACGAACTACTTTTCACCGTTATCTCCCTTTATATTGTATTTCCCACTCCCCAGTTTTCCGACTTCCCATTCCCACTTGCCACCCTTTTGCTAGTCATCAGCTTAGAACATGTCTTTCGAAAACAACGACTATACTCTTGGGACGGACCAGAACCAGTTCCCAGGATTCGAGAATTGGAACCCGACAATTGACGATGGGTCCCGTTCTAGGACTTCATCCACCAACGTCGTCTCTCCCATCTCCGACCTAGGCCTCACTACAAACATGAAGTCTATGAATGCTTCCTTGGGTCTACAGCAAACAGAAGAGATGAATCCATCCAATTACCTATACAATGTCTATGGAAAGGGCTCATCTTCTTCGTCCGGATCGACATCTGCTTCAGCATCGACATCGGCTCCATCTTTTCAAAGTATGTTCAACAACGGATTCCCAATTGATACTTCTTTTTCGAATATGAGCGCCAGTCAGTTTATGGATAACACTTACCAAGATTGTGAGTCTCACTCCACATGATTGTATTGGATCGGTGATTGATATGTAGTGACGAGCAACGAATATATGAAGAGTGCTGCTGCTCTACAAGCCGCTCAACAGATGTTTGGGAGCTATGGGTTTAACAATACAACAACTACAACTACAGTACCGACTTCAGTAGCTCCCAATGCCCTATTTCAGCAGAATCTACAAGACGTACGTCTTGTGCAACATCGCCCATTCACGAACACTGACGACCAGATCCCAATAGATCAAGGCCAATATACATCCACCAACAGATCACCGAGCCCATTGTTCGAAGTCGACGACACTTCCTCGCCCGAATTAACAGAACTTCAACATCCCCGCCGCAGGGCTTCTGAGAGTTTCTCAGTCTCGACTCCTCGCGATGGAAGTAGTTCGAAACGAAGGGTTTATTCAATGAGTATCCCTCAGGACCGTAGTCGTCTCGACCCAGATGAGAAAGCCAACAGAGCAGCAGCGGCGGAAGGGTTGAACAAGGGAGATAAGAGGAGGATGCAGAATAAATTGGCACAAAGAGCGTTCAGGGCAAGGAGCAAGATCGTCAACAAGCACGTGAGTACTTTCCCATCCTCCTCTCGTGTCCCTGTCTCGTGACTCGTCATATCCCATGATATTTGATGAGCATCCGCTGATAAATAGGCGGCGGGTCGACTGGAAGATCTGGAAGAACTTACCGAACAACAAAACACTCGTATCGGGCATTTGACAGAGCTTGTTGGGAGGCTACAAAAAGAGAACTATGCTCTCAAATCAAGCAAATTCCAAGAAGCCTTGATGAAGGGTGGAATCCCTCAGTCATAGGCAGACGGAAATAGTATGGTCGCTTGGGTACTTAGAAAGATGGAGATTTGGGGTTTGGTGAATCAGAAAATCGAGTTTATAGGAGTCTAGGATACGTCTCTGTGTACACTGTAGCTATAGAGGTTCTCGGGTAGTATGTATATACTACATGTGTGGTTCTGGTATATGCACTTGCACAAGCCATTCACAGTGCCAGACCCAATTGCGCGCCTACGTCATGCAAGGCGTGGTGGAACTGCACGACGCGCATCAGTCTAGAATCAAGTAGATTTCCTTCTCTATACTATATACCTACA
>Ga0265780_10012225_pt1 | contig 10086 bp, 8 predicted proteins | sample P1T30metagenome_FD_192432 | JGI IMG/M metagenome (GOLD analysis project Ga0265780, IMG submission 192432) | Plant litter microbial communities from East Loma Ridge, Irvine, California - P1 T30 | ecosystem: Environmental > Terrestrial > Plant litter > Unclassified | place: USA: California... | reverse complement strand
TAGGCGACCGTGAATCAGGTTCAGTTTTTTCAGCTTCAAATTATAATGATACAATTGTTTCCCCGGACCGGTTTCCCCCGGTGCCGTGCCCGCCTGCCCCAGGAAAGCTAAAATATTGCTGTCGTCACTCCAGACCATTTTTTTGATAATCTTTATGGGAGTATTAAGGATCAGGTCCCCCTCAAACCCCTTTTTTGGATCGGCAACAATCACCCCGTCTTTAATCGAACAGGCCAGCAAACCGTTATCGCTGATGGTATATGCCGTAACCCCTGGTATTTCCCGGAGCGTTTTGTAGCCATCGGTTAATAAAAGTTTGTTGCCACCATTCCCGTCGGTTTGTTGCGCAGCAAAATAATTACCTTTCTGAGAAAACTCGAAGTGTTTAATTGCACTGTACCGGATCATTGTACTGGTATGCAGGTTATAGATACAGAGGCTGTCCGATTGTGTACGGTATGCAAAAAATGCGCTGTTATTGCTGAAAACACCCATTTTTACAGATGGAAAAGCAATTGTTTTTGTATCTCCGGCTTTTCGTAAAAAAAGGGTATCCCTGCCATTTTCATACTCCATCCTATACGAGGCCCAGAGACCGTCTGGCGATAACCCGCTTACGGATAGGGTTCCCCATTTATTATAATCAGCAGGCTTCACTTTCAATTTTTGAGCCTGTGCCCGTATCGGCAGGGCCTGTATGAAACACGCTATAATTACAATTAGTTTTAAGGCATTTGTTTTCATCAATATCCTGTATTTTGAGGTAGTAGGTTGGTGTTAAGCAGCAGCTCTTTTTCAGGAAGGGGCAATAAGATATGATGTGGCTGCCAGTTTGGTTTCACAGCCCCTAACACAATCGCTGCGTTTCCCGTACGTTTCAGGTCCAGCCATCGCAGCCCCTGTTCGGTAAAAAACTCAAAGCGCCGTTCATCCAGCAGTGCCCCGAGAAGGGTATTTTGATCATTCGCAATTGTAGGTGAAAGTCCCGCCCTTGTACGGATAACATCCAAATCCTGTTTTGAACCCTGCATATTTCCGGTATGCGCACGGGCTTCCGACCGGATAAGGTACTGTTCTTCAAGCCTTAGAATAATTGTATATTCCATCGAAGATGCCGTGCCGGCTTGCTGTTTGTATTTATAGGGCATATACCATGTTCCGTTGCCATTAGAGATGACCTTTACCCAAAGATCTTTCCTGATATCTCCTGCTTCGAAAGCATTGTACAGGGCTTCAGACAGCGATGATTTGGGTGGCGGCCCGCCCGTAAAATAAAATGTCTTTGCATCAATAGTATTCGTACCTGCCAGGCCCGGATGCAAAGCCCATATTATTGAGGAACTCTCTTTAAGAAAAAGCTGGCTTAAGTCCGGTTCCAGTGTGAACTGAACATTATTTATTAAGATACTGGAATATGCTTCGGCCTGTGCCCAATTTCCTGTAAAAAGGTAAACCCGGGCCAGTAGTGCCTGTGCGACAGGCCGGTTTGCCCGAATGCGCTCGGATCCATAATAATTTTCAGGCAGTAGGTTTTCAGCCTGTAGTAAATCAGTTACTATTGATTCCCACACGAGCTGTTGCGCCACTTTGGGCGCTGTGCTGTTGTAATGGTAATCGGTAGTCGTAACATACGGGATGTTGCCAAACAAGTTTGTAAGGTAAAAATGCAGGTATGCCCTGATAAATAAAGCTTCACCCAACAGCCGTTCTTTGTCAGGGGCAGGTATTAATTGTGAGGCTGTAACGCCCTCTATAATCGAATTTGCCGCATAAACCTGAGCGTAAGCGGTATTCCACAGCCCTGCCAGCAAGGTGTTTGAGGGCAGCAAGGTGTGGTTGGCGAACTGCTGAATATTTGTATTGGTACCATAAAAGGTAAAATCATCCGCATAAGAGCCAATCAATAACGTAGCGCTGTTTTGGCTACCCGAAGCAAACCCGGCCTCACGCATGCGGGCATATATATCTGAAAGTGCGGCTTCAGCAGTAGCTGAGTTTTTGAACACTTCATTTCCTATTAGTTGTGATTGCGGGGCATCAGCTTCAATGAAGCTTTCACACGACAAAAAGAGTGGCACTGCCACTGCGACTGTAATGATTATAAAAAGTTTTGTTTTCATGATAGGGTATTTATTAGAAACCGACCTGAATGCCCAGTGTCAGCTGCCTTAGTGGAGGCAGGTAAATCAGAGACTTTGTTTCCGGGTCAGGGCCACTGTAGTTTGTAATTGTAAAAAGGTTTTGTCCCTGGAGGTAAATTTTAGCCTGAAGCCCTTTAACCCATCCGGCTGGCAGGTTATAGTTAAGCATGACCGTCTTTAACCTGATAAATGAAGCATCTTCAATTATGGCATTGCTTTGGGTATAAAGTGATTGTGCCGCAATTGCTGCGGGATTCGCACCTGAAGTATATTGCTGTATGGCAGTACCTGAAGGATACTGCTCCAGAACACTTACCGGCTGGTTGGAGAATGTCCCGGGGCTTGAAAAGAAGAGGAGTTCATTTGCTGCGCTCTGTTTTACGAACTGAAACAGGAAATCCAAACCCCAATTTTTATAGGTGAGTGTATTTGAAAAGCCTCCAAAAAATTCCGGATTGGGGTCGTTTATCGCCTGGCGGTCTGCAATGGTTATCTGCCCGTCATTGTTGTAGTCCCTGAAGGTATAAGTGCCGGTTTCCTGATCGATGCCAGTATACTCATACAGTTTCTGCACATTAATTGCTTCGCCAATTACAAAGGTGTTGCTATAAGTCGAACTTTCGAGGTTTGGAAAAGCGATCAGTTTATTTTTCGGGATGGTCAGGTTCAGTGAAGAAGACCATGAAAAAACGGATGTTTTAAAATTTTGTGTAACAAGCCCAAATTCCCAGCCCGTGTTTTCTACTGTTGCCCCTAAGTTAGCCTGGACAGAAGAAAAACCGGAGGTACCCGGTAATGGAATGCCTACCAGCTGGTTGGAAGAACGGTTTTGAAAATAGGCAGTATTCCATAAAATACGATCTTTGAACAGGCCGAGCTCAAAGGCAACTTCCCATTTTTTATTGGTCTCCCAACCAAAATTGGGGTTAAATAACCTTGATGGCTGAAGCCCTGCCAGCCCGCCGTACTGGTATGGTGAAACCATATAAGTATTGAGGTACTGATAATCGCCAATCTGGTCATTTCCGGTTGTGCCATAACTTGTACGTACTTTCCCGAAACTTATTACCTCCTGTTTATCAAGCAGGGCTTCTTTTGAGAACAGCCAGGCACCTCCCACAGCCCAAAAGTTGGCGAAACGGTTACCGGACCCGAACCGGCTTGAACCATCACGCCTTCCGGTTGCATTAAGAATATATTTGCCGTCATAATTGAAATTCAGCCTGCTGAAAACAGCATTGTATTTATAAACCGCAGTCTCATCAGTAAGCTGTATTACCATGCCTGCAGCCGCAATATTATGTATCAGGGCATCACTGGCGAATCCCATCCCGTAGTTTGCCGATACCTGCTGTTGCTGGTTTTGGAATGTTGTCCCTGCAAGTGCGCTCACATTGAGCTTGCTGAAACTTTTTTCCCAATTGAGCTGCGGCTCAATAATCCATGAGTGCCTTGAGGCATTATTATTAAATATCTGTGCTGCACTTGCATCAATTCCTAATGCGGGGTTGTACATCGTACTGGGAAACGTTTTATATTCAGTCAGTGAAGTATCATTATATCCAAAACTGGCACGACCTTCGAACCCTTTCCCAAGGCGGTATGACAATAGCGCGCTGGCAATAAGATTTTTGGAGTTACTGCGGTACGTGCCCTCAAGGTACGCTAAGGGATTTTCAAAAGTCCCATCCTCCCAGTTCAGGCCGCCGTTACTGTTGTACAATGCCGGTGCATTTGGAGCCAGTGTATAGGCAGACCTTGAAAGGTCGGTACCGGGGAGCGTATTTCGATCCGAAGCGTAATTTGCTGAAAAATTAAGCCTGAACCGCTCATCAGCCGAAGCATGCGTAATTGAATTATGAACAGCCCCCTTTGTAAAGGCACCGCTATCCGGGGTAACGGTCGTTTCATTTCGGTAGGTGCCCCCCATTACAAACTGGGTATTTTCTGAGCCCCCTGATACAGATGCCTGTAAAGTTCTGATATAGGAAGTCCCCCCAAGCAACTCCTTTTGCCAGTCGGTATAACGATCTGGTGACCAGGTTCCGTTTACATCATACGCATCGGATGGGTATTGCGTTACCCCATCATTAGCAAAAGCTTCCCTTCGCATTTGAAGGTATTGCGGTGTATTTAGGAGATTCATCTTTTTGACAACATTTCCTGTGGTGGTCGCTGCCTGTAGATTAAATTTTGTGGTGCCTGCTTTTCCTTTTTTAGTAGTGATGAGCACCACACCATTTGCGCCCCGCGAGCCATAAATTGCAGTGGCATCGGCATCTTTTAATACCTCAATACTCTCAATATCTGATGGGTTGATATTGTTTAACGGGCTCGATAAGGCAGGCAGCACACCATTAATGGCATCACCGTTTCCAAGGGACTGGGATGCAAATGGAACGTCATCCACAATATAAAGCGGCTCGTTTGCAGTGCCCCGTAACGAATTGATACCTCTTATCCTGATGCTAAAGTTACCTCCCGGTGTCCCTGTCGCCTGATTGATATCAACACCCGCCATCCGGCCCTGCATGGCAGCAAGGGGATTTACGACAGGCTGGGTTTCAATATCCTTAGCAGTGATGCGTACAATACTTCCGGTACTTTCTTTTTGCTTTACGGAATAATACCCGGCATTAATTTCCAGTTCCTCCAAATTAGTCGCATCCTCTTCCAGAGTAATGGCGAGTGCGGTTTGATTCACTGCAACAACCTCAACAGTTTTATAACCTGTAAAGGAAAACACCAGTACCTCATCGTTAGCGGCTGCAATCGAAAACCGGCCATCAGCATCGGAGATTGTGGAACGTGTAGTACCTTTTACCATAACGATAACACCCGGCAAAGAGCCCGAAGCATCGGATACGCTACCAGTAATGGTTTGTTGAAAATGCGCCACACGTAAGGGTGACGCATGTGCCCGGGCCAAGGCACTACAGGGGAAGGATGCTAAAACAAGAGAATAGAAAAGCACCCTCAGCCCATTGTCATAAGAAATAATTTTCATAACATTGGTTAAGATTAAATGAAACAAACGGTTTTATTGGTCTATGCCTTCTGTGAGTCGCCAAACTAACACAGAGGGCTTTTTTTGTGTAATTAAATGAAATAAAAACCCGGCCTTTCCCCTAAACTAACTCGAAGAAGGAATACCAGTACCGGCCGGGCAACTTAAATTTAAACCATAGGCATAACAGATTACGTATTGCTACTGTATGCGAAACCAATGCTGAAATAAAGAAGTACAAAACGCTAAGAATATAAGTTGGGAGTAAAGTAATAACTCCTAAAAAGGAGGCGTGGGTTTAAACTCAGCTTACTGCCATTGAGGTACTGGTATACCGTGCAACAATAAGTGAGCCCACGCCATATGGCGTGAGCATCTGCACTTATCTTCCCGTTGCAAAAATTACCAGTTTTCAATGGCGGGATTCAAAGCGAATGCTTCAAACTTTATAATTGAAGTATCGCAAATTTAATTTATTAAAATCAAATATAATACTTTTTGTAAAAAAGCAATCTACAGATTGCCTTTTTTATTTTTATTAAGAGCGATTTTTAACACATGGAAGAAAATGGCTTTTTAAAGCAAAGAATTCAACTAGGAAAGAGAATTACACAACTCAGGAAGATGTGTATAAATGAGAGAACTGGCAAGCCAGTATCTCAAGAAGAACTTGCACTAAGAACTGGACTTGCAAAAAATCATATTGGCAAAATAGAAAGAGGTCAATCTAATGTCAAAATTGAAACCTTGTTTTCAATAGCTAAAGAATTAGATGTTGATATTCGATTGTTATTTTATTCTGAAGGAGAGTAAAATTATTATTGGAGAAATTAATACTTTAGAGAAGTAATACAGTTGCATGCATTTATGAAAAAGAGGGCGATTCAAGAGTTAATTACAAGTATAAATCAATACTTTGATAAAACACACTATACGGTAAACAGCAAAAGAAGTATAGATTCGTTGAACAAAACTCTAGTTGACAAGTCAAAGATATACAAAGAAAATATCAATAAAATGCAAGAACTATATTCTACAAAACGTTTCAAACTCATCATTGATCATGAACATTATGAATTAGTTGCATGTAGTATTGCAGTAAAAGGAAAAAAATATTCTAGTTTCGGAACCTCTTATCGCTTACTTCCAATTCATAAATATTTAAAACCTACGAGGGCGCTTTTAAGTCACCTTGGAATGATAGGTAATACGTCATTAATCACGAATACAACTAATATAATTGGAAAGTGCGCCGAGGTCAAAGCTATCAATAATATTTTTAAACGTGAATCTAAACTTACTGTCGCCGATGTAAACTTCACACAAGCAATCCGACCAAGAACACTTGAAAAAATTCCTAGATGTCAAAACTGTACACAAATTTTTGGTAATGAAAATTAATAATTCATCTGACTTTGATTTAGATTTGTTTTTCAGAATAGATCCTTTGCTAATGCACGTCGCAACTGCAGGTTTAAAAGTTAATGATGAAATCTTCTTTAATAGAGCTAATAATAATTTTAGAAATTTCCTTAAAAACTTTACGCAAACTCCTTTCGAATATAAGTTAAACCCATTTTTACAGGAAATTATATCTTTCAAACGAGAAATAAATCCCAATTTTGATTTTGACCTTTATACTACTGATTTTATAACATATGCTCAGTTTGGATTATTTTCATTTGATCGAACGTTCATAGAAAAGAATGGAGATAACAATTTTCACTTAGTCGCTTATCCGATTTTAGATGAGAGCTATAGTAAACTGATTAATCGTATTAATAACAATAATAATAGTTTAGATTATAATTTATTAAATAATGACATTGGGCAATTTGTCAATAACTATAATAATCATAGTTTTAGATTCAATTTGTAAAACTGCATATAACTTAATCAGTAGCTGATTCCAAATTTGCTTGGTGACAAGTCGGTCTGTAGCTGATTTGTTAGTTTGCTGGTTGTCAAAAAGGGCACACTCTTAAAGTATAATTGGATAGTAACAACCTTATATTGAAAATATGATAATGTGTATAATAGAATGTACTAGTAAAGAGGGTATTAAAAATAATTTTAAATACAAATTGTCCAGAAATGAAAATTTTGAAGACCGCTTAGAGTGGAAATTCAGCGTAATTCCAGAAGATGAAAATTTTACGGATTTTTTCTATTTAAGTGCAGAAGAAGTTAATAGTGAAACATTAAAAGTCACAATGATTAATCACCATAATCAAGATATTTATATTGCAAAGGGAATTCCTGAAAGAATAATAAGAGAGTTAGCGATTATATCAGGACAAAGAGTAATTTCAAGTTCCAACAAAACTCAATATCAATCTTTTGGCGCTGAATTTAGAACGCCGCCAGCAACAAAAGTTTGGGATAGAATTAAAACTATAGGAAATGCGACATACGATAGTGAAAAAGACATTTACTCCTATGAACTTTAAAGAAACGCATAAAGCCTCATATAATCGAAACTACTCGGTTCAGTAACAGAACGAGTATTTTTTAAACTTCCAGCTTGACAAGAGAATACCCAGCTTCATAAGCCGCAACCTCTCATAACCTAGACATGTTACAGTTATAATCACAAACAATATTAAGACATGATTGAGATAAACGATTTTTTAGAAAAAAACTTGACTGCAATTCAAATTATCATTGCAGAATTTGGAGCTGATAAAGAATTAGTTCCCATGATTTTATCGAAAAGTTTACAGAGAAATTTGAATCTGATTACATAGATATGCTTGTTAAATATCAAAAATCAGGTCAATCTTTTCAAACAGTTCATAGTTTAATCGCTAGCTGTTTAAGCTCTAAAACATCTGTCCTAAAAATTGAGAAAACTAACAGAAAGGAAAGTGAAAATGTTCATGGTAAACTTGGCACAATACAATGGTGGCTAAGAACGAGTTAAATTCATATACCCATATCTTCAATTTCCTTCCTGATCTTCGCACTAAAGTAATTAGGTGAAATCCTGGTGCGTGCCTTGAAAGCCGTGACAAAGCGTTGCGTCGTACTAAAACCTGCTTCATTAGCCAAGGCATCATGGGTGTACAATCGCTTGTGCTTATCGGTCTTTAATAGTTCTATAATATGATCAACTTTCAGGTCATTAAGATATTTTGAGAAACTTTTCTCCCGATAAAAGAGAATAATTTCTGAAGCGTAACGGTTGTTTGTTTCCAGATAGACAGCAAGAGTGGTAAGCGTTACATCCTTTTCCAGAAACTTCATAGCGCGCTCCCACTTTTCCAGCAGATGAAGTATTTTTGCTACAGTAACCGGTGCAATATCCAGCTCACGTGGCGTACCCTTTTCCCGTTTGGGTGCTTCTTTTTTATTATCCTCTAAAAGTTCCCTGAATATACGCTCCTTGCGCTTATTCCTAAGCCAGTTAAACAGAAATACTACACTGGTCACTCCAAGTATTACCGAACTTACTATGAGGATTTGTTTTTTTAAACGCTCGTTTTTAAGAAGCTCTTCAACATTTTTCTTTTCCTGAACCAAGGCCTTGGTGTCGTAATTTTTATGGATATTATCATACAGATGGTCATGGGTACTGATAAGGATACTGTCCGCCATCAACAGGCGATCCACGTAATACAACACTTGTTTAGGCTGATTGTGCTTTTTGTAAAACTGGATCAGGAGTTCAAAATTTTCTCTCAGGTCGGGGCGTATGTATTCGCGCTCATTAAATACTTTATCTACTTTTTTTAAATATGGCAATGCTTCACGATATCGTTTCATTGACCAATAACTCTTGCCGATGTAAAAATCGGCAACCGCTACATTGGCATAATCACCCTGCTTTTCGATAGCAGGAATTGATCTCTTTAGATTTTCAATAGCCTGCGTATAGTTCCGTATAAAATATTGGTTTTGCCCATCGAGGTGCAAAAAGTAGCCGTCCATGCTGTGGTTGTTAAGGCGGCTTGCCTCCTCATAACCAAAGGTGACCATCGCTTCTGATTTTCCGTAGTTTCCTTCGCTGTTGTAGCAAAGCCCTAAGGAGTGCAAGGTATTAAGATATGCGCGGGTATTGTTCTCCCTAAAATATTCCAGACACGAATTGAAGAGTTGAATGGCCTCTTCATTTTTTTTGAGGTAGTATTTTTCATGGGCAATGTTGTATTTCAGCTTGTAGTTTAAGTACTCGTCCTTCGACCTTTCTATAAACGGGCCTGCAGTAAGGTAATTTTCGAGTGCCAGCTCGTGCTTTTTGAGGCCATAGAAAGCAATGCCCCGCGAGAGGTAGGCGGAACCTATAATTTTGTCACTACCTGATTTACGGGCAGCCATCACCATACTGTCGGTATACATTATTTTGAGATCGCTGTCCGTAACGTCGACATAATTTTTGTAGGCAGTAACGAGCATTTCGAAATCCTGTTCCGCTTTTGCTTTTTTCAGGAATGATTCAAGGTATACCTTTTGCAAAACTGTATTGTTTTCTGCTTTCCTGATCTTATCGAAAAGGTACTTGTACTCTTTTTGAATGAGCGAATCATGGGGAGTTGCCCCAGATATATTTTGTACTGCCAGGATGATTATACCATATAATGCTACCCTAAAAATTTTATTTGCTGCCATCTGCAATGAAAAAAAGTTAATACTCGAACTTTTTAGACTGTAGCTATAGTAAGGCAGAATTATACAATGGAGGCAAACCAAATGTAGCCAAAATGCTACCATTTGCAGCCACTTTAACAAATTTTAAGACTATTGATTTTCCGAAAATCCATACCTGAAAATCTGAATTTCCAAACTCAATGATTTGCAATATGTTATGCATGCCTATAGATTTGCGAATGAATTCAAAAGCCAACATGCCAGTAACATGGCAACCAGTTTGTCTTACCCGGGTAAATGAACTGATCAAGGAATCAGTCACATTTAATTTAAACAATCATGGAGAACATT
>Ga0265780_10012224_pt1 | contig 10086 bp, 9 predicted proteins | sample P1T30metagenome_FD_192432 | JGI IMG/M metagenome (GOLD analysis project Ga0265780, IMG submission 192432) | Plant litter microbial communities from East Loma Ridge, Irvine, California - P1 T30 | ecosystem: Environmental > Terrestrial > Plant litter > Unclassified | place: USA: California... | reverse complement strand
AGCTCAGGCCGTTGTACTTACTTACATTCTCGTCTGTCTTTCCATGTCCAGTCACACACATACACATACACACACACATACCAGTGTTCCCCCCACTGCCACCCCTCATACACGTCCCAGGCCTTTGCCGTCTGCAGCGGCCAAGTCAGCAAGGGTCCACGGCTTGCAACCCATTCAATTACCTAGTATGCCCCAACGAGCCCGGGGTGGGCGCATGAAATCCAACATGTTCCTGGCCTGTTCCAGCAAACTACGTGTTCCAAGCGTGAATCACCGTACCGCGCCTTGACTGGCCATCTTGAACTTGCTTTTACCACTCATGCCTGCGACGGGTGTGGTCTGCGATCAACCTGCTTAGGCGTGATCACCCGTCCCACGTGACGTCGGCGTCAGCGCTTCGCATCCCCGACGGCGCCTTCCGTGAGCTTCGTCAACGGTGTGCGACTGACAACCATCGCCTCGCCATCCTTGACCCTGCCTGATTTCACCAAACCGCACCGACCTTTGCTGCTAACTGCCATCTCCCCACTCGCATACACCACAAAGACTACCTGAACAACCATCGCCATGGCTGACGCCGCCGTCGAGAACCCGGCCAACACTGTCCCGCCGCACAAGAAGCAGCTCCCGTCGTCAATACCAAACTTTGATACCCTCGAGGGCTTCTCCACAGAAGGCAACGATGACTACTCGACCTTCAAGAAGCTGCAGCGCCAATTAGAGTATGTAGTGCCGAGAGACGTGATGCGATAGGTGGCTAACAGCGCCAGGTACATCCACCTCCAGGAAGAGTACATCAAGGATGAGCAGCGGAGCCTGAAGCGAGAGTTGGTACGAGCACAAGAGGAGATCAAGCGTATCCAGAGTGTGCCGCTGGTGATAGGGCAGTTTATGGAGGCCATTGACCAGAAGTGAGTTGCAACGCAAACAACGCGCCTTGCGCAACACGGCTAACATGGACAAGTACTGGCATCGTACAGTCATCAACTGGCTCCAACTATGTCGTCCGAATCCTCTCTACTCTCGACCGCGAACTCCTCAAGCCATCATCGTCTGTCGCGCTCCACCGCCACTCAAATGCGCTCGTCGACATCCTACCACCTGAAGCTGACTCCTCCATTGCCATGCTTGGCCAGGACGAGAAGCCCGACATCACATACGCCGATGTCGGAGGTCTAGATATGCAGAAGCAAGAGATCCGGGAAGCTGTTGAACTTCCCCTCACACATTTCGACCTGTACAAGCAGATCGGTATCGACCCACCGCGTGGTGTGCTGCTATATGGCCCCCCGGGTACCGGAAAGACCATGTTGGTCAAGGCCGTCGCGAACAGCACAACGGCGTCCTTCATTCGCGTGGTAGGCTCCGAGTTTGTGCAAAAGTACTTGGGCGAGGGTCCACGCATGGTCCGTGATGTCTTCAGAATGGCGCGCGAGAACTCGCCATCCATCATCTTCATTGATGAGATTGACGCAATCGCTACAAAACGTTTCGACGCGCAGACGGGTGCCGACCGAGAGGTGCAGCGTATCTTGCTCGAGTTGCTCAACCAAATGGACGGTTTCGACCAAACCTCCAACGTCAAGGTCATCATGGCCACCAACCGTGCCGACACCCTCGATCCTGCGCTCCTCCGTCCCGGTCGTCTAGACAGGAAGATTGAATTCCCTTCGCTACGCGACCGTCGTGAGCGTCGTCTCATCTTCTCCACCATTGCTTCCAAGATGAGCCTATCACCCGAGGTGGATCTGGACAGCTTGATTGTGCGCAATGATCCCTTGTCGGGTGCCATTATTGCGGCTATCATGCAAGAGGCCGGTCTGCGAGCAGTGCGCAAGAATCGGTACAACATTATTCAGAGCGATTTGGAGGAGGCGTACACAAGCCAAGTCAATGGTGCTGCCGAGGCGGACAAGTTTGACTTTTACAAGTAAGCGTGTCGGTGCTTCTTTGTGCTCGAGCAGGTGAGGAGGCGGCAATTGTGTACAACTACGATAGACTTGGGCCCTTTTTTTCCTGGGAACTCTTCCATCAAGAGTAGAATATTCAAGTTAACCCCGATAATGCGAAGAAATGTAAAACATGTTGCATCCTGCTGTGATTCTACATGATTGCAAGTTACATGGTGGGAGGTTGATGCTATTGATTTACTCCATGTCCAAGAGTGACAATGCTAGTTACATGTTTGAAAAGAAATACAAGTCACAATGGCAAGGTATATTGTATGCATATTGATTTCTTTCATCTAACTACCAGGTATCAGTCCCACCACCAACACCAACAACACGCCAGCCTCGCTTGTAGGCAGGCACACACAAACACACTTGAGTAACCAACAACAAAAATCTCTCACGATCCGCAATCAACTATTATCCTCGTCTTTCCTACCCGCCTAGCTACCCCTCCTCCTTCCTCAGTGCTACTACAAAACCCCAACTCTAAATCCCAACAAAAAAAAGGAGACCGAGCCCGCCCAACCTATCAGACAGAGCCAAAGGATACAGGCTATATATGAACAGCCATCTCGATCCCTTCCCGATCCCTCCCTCAAGTCCCCTCCAAACCCATGAATCCCGCAACCAAAACCAACCGTGAAAGAAGACGAAGAGAGAGAGAAAAAATGGACGATAAGGAAAACAAACAGAAAATTAACACCTGTCTTCCCAACAAAGGAGATGGAAAACAAGAAAGCGAACATTACATTCTCGCACACGAACCCCCCTGGTATTGTTTTTTATACACAAAGGTTGGAAGGAGGAGGGGGGAGGGTTAGGCGGCGAACAAAACCGCTATTCTGCTCATGGTATCATTGCATTCGCAACGCAAGAAACGGTTTGGTTTGGTTTGGTTTGGTTGGTAGAGGATTGCTGAACAAAGGAGAGAGAGTGAGAGAGAAAGAAAGAAAGAAGGGAAATTGATTGGAAAAGAAACTGAAAATGATATATAGCTCAAGGGAGGAAGGGAGATGCACACAACCAAAAGAGGCTTTGGGGGGTATGGATATGCAAAAAAAAACGACACACAACGCTCTTCTTCTTTTCTTTCATGTTGGATTAAAAAGGTAAGAACAAGGAAAGTCTGCAATGCCCTTTTTTCTAGAGTGAGGGGGTGCTTATTCTTTTAGTTGACGCGGATGGTTGTTTCCAGTGGCGTCCGCGGTAGATCCTTGTCGAGCGATGACCTGGGTATACCTCCTCTGCTCTTATCCTCTTTTGGTGGTGTGGGAGGTCCAGAATGCCTGTTGGCCATGTACTCGTCCTTTGGTGGTGTAGGTGGTCTGCCATGGTTGCCCGCCATCATTCCAAACTCCTTTGGTGGTGTAGGTGGCGCTCTCCCATGCACTTGTTCCCTTTCGCTGTCTCCCGACCGCGATCTTGCCTGAAGCTGTGGGGGTCCGAGGTAGGGTGTTCCGGAAAGCTGTGATGGTGGTGCAGCTACACCTCTGCTGTTGGCATTTGCACCGACAGCGGCCTCTGAAGTGCTCCGGTTGCTGTGCCCTCCAACACTCGAAGACTCACCAACCTCCTCAACTACAGGAAGTGTAGTGCCTATCTCCCCCCTTTCTGCAGAAGGACTGCGTACTGCTCTCATATGCAGATTTGGTACATTCTCCTCTGTGTGGCCTTGTTTCCGCGAGCGGTCAGCCTGGTGTTCGGCCTTTTGAATGACATGGTCGGCGCCGTCGAGAGAGAGATCATTGAGGTCGTTTGTAGCCTCTTCCCGCTTCTCGCGCTCAGCTGCTTCCCTTGTTTTGGTGACGGCGCTGATGAACTTGATGAAGCGATCTCCGTATCGTTCTGGAGGAATGGCAGATATTTGTGATTCTGTGTTGGCAATGCCTTTGATGAAATGCTCCATGCGTTTGATGAATGAGTACTGATGGAGATGGTTAGTTCCGTGTATATCAAGCGCATTGCAGCTACAACTTACATGCGTCAGACAGTCAATGATGCCAAGGTAGTAAATCTCTTCACCAGGCGCATTGTCTTCATGAGTGGCTCGGAAGCCACCGTCGTCGGAGTAAAAGTAAAAGTTCCGCTTAGGATCTTCGAGCTCATCTGGCATTTTGCTCGATGTTTGCCCCATGGGTACGGGCTTTTGTGTCTGGACCATTTGCCTGAGCTCTCTGGCTTTTCGTGCACTTTCTAGTTTCGAAGGTGTGCGCAACAGCTGATGTGGTCCTGGTTCTGGGTCCTCTTCCCCGCCTGGGGAAAATACCTGGAGTGTCTTGTCTCGCAGCTTCTCCTCGTTGCCCTTTTCCAGGTCATGGATACCGACTAGAAGTGAGTAGTCCATGATGTGTAAACGCTGCAGCAGCTTCACGTCCTTTTGCATTTGCTCGATGAACATTTTCTTCTTGGTGGGCCCTAGTTCGAGGTGCTGGTTTCTGCGCAGCCAGTTGAGGTCCTTTAGTGTTGCGCGGGGGTTGGTCTCGAGGTTGTCTTCCTTGAAGTCTCGGCCGATGGTCGAACCCTTGAGATCAAATGTGCGATGAATGTCGCGATGTGGAGGAAACAGGTTGTTCATGACGACAAAATGGATCTTGCGTCCATAGGGTATCTTGACGCGATGCAGGCCGTAAAACTGGGAAAGGAGAGTGTTTGGGTTCTCTTGGACGTGGTTGTAGTAGTCCTTGAGGATTTTGCGGAGGAACTTGTGCTCGGCGTGGTGGATGGTCTTGATGATGTACTTGTAATCGCGGGAGAAATAGAAGAAGCTGCCGCTCTTGCCAGGGGAGCCAAGCTCGGACAGGATGTATTTGCTGGTTAGCGATACGAGGTAGTCGGCCGGGTCGAGCTTGAAGGTGTTGCGGAGATGGCGGAAGACCCAGGGGGCATAGTCCTTGAACTTGAAGTCGTACTTGGCAGAGGGAGTGAGCTCGTTGCCGGTACTGGAAGCTTGTCAGTGTGATGCAATCGAGGTAGGATACAGAGAGGGGGCTGCCAGACGACGTGAAGCTAAACTCGAGCAAGTGCATCATGTTGTTGGGGAAGTCGGACGGCACGTACATGTCAAACGAGAACTTATGCTTTGCGTCAAAGTCGGCATCGGTGAGCTCTCGGTCCATCTTGGCGTTTGTTCGCGACACGGTGAAGCGGATGCCCGTCAGCATGTTGTAGGCGGTAACCCAGTTCACGTGGTTCTGATCCACCTTTGTGCCGACTACGACGCGGTCTTCATCCTCGTCCTCCTTGCGCTTCCGCTTACTTGCTCGTTTCTGGCGAATGTGCTCGGCCCAGCGCGCAGCCTCGTCGTCCTGTTGCACCTCCTCTGGGGGCATGTCGGAGTGTATTGAGCGTGTGGTCCTGCGCACGAGCGACATGGAGCCTCTCCGCCGGTGGGGGGTCGTGGGCGAGAATCTCCCGCTCGCGGACACGACGTCCTCGGTATTGTTCTGCTGCGGCTCGCGGGCGCGCGACGTCTGCACTTTGGGGACCTCGAGGGTGTGACGCTGCTGCAGGCGGTAGGGATGCTGAGCCGGGCCGGGGGTGTTGTGGTTGAAGGCAGGCGGGGAGGAGACGCGCTGTGCTTGGTTGGGTATATGCAGGGCGGACGTGCCATCGTCGGGTTGGGGCATGGGCGACAGGGACGGGGATGGAGACGGCGCAGGCGCAGCATTGGAACTCGAATTGGCGCCGACGGGCGGGACGTGAAAGTCTCTGCTCGCCTCTCGGGCGCCGTCGGCTGCACTGAGCTGGCCCATTTCGACGTGGGTGGTGCTGCCACAGAGGCGGTCCTTGGTCTTGCTGCTGTGTATCGAGGCAAAGTAGCCGTCGTCTCTGCTCGGCCGCTCGCTCGACTGGTGCTGCTGTGTAGTCCCGCCGTTCATGGCTTGGTGGGCGCCATTCGCGGGCGCGTCGCGGCTCTCGCGTGCGGTCGACGAAGTTTGTGCGTGTGCAAAGGAGAGGCGGTCGGACGAGTCGGCGCCATACGAGGGCATCATCTGCGACTCATGGATGGTCACGCTCATCAAAGAGGCAGCCTTCCCCGAGCGCAGCGGAGGAGGGGTCGACGGAGCGTGGGAAGCCAGTGTATGTGCGGTGTGGTGGCTTGGGAGGGGGGTGAGGGTGGAAGAGGGTGGTGGTGACTTTGGTCGTGGGCCGTCGTCCGGGGGATTGCGCACCGGGTCCACAGGCAGACACAGGCAGTCGGTCGGTTGGGACAGACAGGAGGAGCAGCGGTCGAACAGGAGCTCCGTCAGCGTGTGCGGTGCCGTGTGCGGTGGTAAGAAAACGGGGGTCGCAAGAATGGGCGTGTGTGGTTGTCTCCGACTCCAGGAGCGCAAGGCAGTAATGTTCCAATAGCTGGCACTGGGTCCTCTACCAGTACATGGCATGGCACCCTGCCCATCCTCAGCCCTCGCTCGCCGTGCATCCGACTTCCGTCTTGCGCTAGCCTTGGCGACTTGGACAGTGCCTGATTGCATGCCAACCGACAACCGCACCCCCCAGTCCTAGATGGAAGAAAGAAAAACATCACGACGTTTCTGACGCATTGCATGCCTCAGTTGCAAAGCTGCAACCCCCAACCCTCACTCTCCGCTTCGCTGCGCGGCCCTGGCAGAAGACGGCAACGCCCTTCACAACCACCCTCACCCGCGCCCGTCTGCCCACTTGCATCCACCCACCCGCCACACCGTACAGGGGAGATTGCGCGGCTGCATTAAGAACAGACTGCAGCTCGCTCTCAGCCACACCCAATAGTTCCAGAAGCCCGGGTGCGGCGTCATGCTGTGGCTGCTCAAAACCCGCCCAAGCTCACTCGTCAGCTTGTACACTTCATTCTGTTTGAGCGTGTGCACGCCCATGGGAAAGGAGGGCCCTTTGGTACAGCCACCCGCTCCTTGCCCATGACCGCCAACCATCCATGCCGTCCACGTTGTCGTGCGGACGACCGGGCAACACACACTGGGAGCCGGCTCTGGCCCTGCGCCGCACTTGAGTTTCTCGTCGGCAGCCGTTAGTTTCAGCTCCACTCTCAATCTCCTTGGTAACATAGCCCTGCTTTTCGTCCGTCCAGCCTACATTGACGGCCGCGGCCCTTCTCCGCATCATCCAGCCCAGCTTGTCGCCCTACATGCTGGAGCTCGCAGACCAGCTTCAGGTAAGATTGGTATAACTAACCCTCGACGCGCAACCCAGTAGTCATCCTGCATGCATGTGGCTGCCTTGCATTCACTAATTCCATATTGTTTTTGTTTGTGAACAAAGTTACTGTACATGGCCTGTAAGACGATCGTCGCCACCGCTGCATGTCAGTGTTTCGATCACATGCTGGAGTCCATGTGTCCGCATGCAGAAGATCCAGGGATCCATCATCGCACCTATATACCGCAACTCCTCTTCCTCTTTCGGCACCGCCGCCCATGTACCAGCTGCTGTGTAGCAAATCAAGCTCGCTGATCCTTCCAAGCATCGGCGGGAGATGAGCGCAATCGACATCACGTTAGCCACATGACTCTTACTACCACGTCACATCAACACGAGCCTGGACAATACCAGGCGACTCCACCGAGCCCGATTCCGCCAGACGCTGTTAATTCCAATGGATTGCCTAGGCTACTAGTGTGGGCTGAGACCGCGCAGCCGCCATTACATGAACCCGGTGGGAAACATTTACCACAAGTGCCCGGAGCGCATGTGAGAATAGCATGTAGGAAGAAACATGATCAATCAAGTATGAAACGTGTGCCATGTAGCCACAGCCTTGGGTATCCTGGTATGCAAGCAAAACTGGAAGAAGATGGAGAACAGGACAAAAGAAAGACGTCCATTCACGTCTCAAAATCGATACGCGAACATTCGGATACCGGCGGTGAAGGGGGATGCGAAATGTCGAGATACTGTCGCTTCGCGTCCGGCAGCTCACCTGCGTCTTCGTGTCCCCGCTTATGCGACTTGCTGCTGATCGAGTCTGGGTGCGGAGAGACGACGACATTGTCGACCGTCTTGTGCAATTCTGCGTGCTCCTTGTTCTTGGCAATCACTCGCTTCCACTGCCCTATGACGCGCATGACGGATGCCACTCGCTCAAAGTGGGATATCGGGGGTGCGGGCTTCATGTCAATCCAGTCAATCTTCCTCAAGCCAATCAGTTCCCTGTTGTTCAAGGCCTTGCTAAGATGCTTCGCCATGTAGTCAATTTGCACTTTATTCAACGATGCGTCGCGTAGGGCAAACCGCAGTGTCAGGTAGCCCTTGGGTCGGCGCCGAGGTTGGTGTAGACCATCGGCCCTGTCGGGCTTGAGGGGTGTCAGGAAAATGTGTTCCTGGTTGGCTCGAGGCACGTGATTGCGACCCCATAGGTGTGACGGCGTATCGGAGCGCCTGCTGTCCCTGTTGATGCGGCTTGTAAGACTAAAGGTTGATATCGGACGGTTGGCATCGGCTTGGAGAAAGTGGTTGACAGCGTCAATGAGGGCACGCGTATACGAATTCGGGCCGGGCGCTGCTGTGGTTTGGTTGATGGCACAAGCGCTCAGTAACTCGAACTTCTTCTCGTCCTCCCTGCTGGACTTGACCAGGTTGCTCGCATAGCACGTATCGAGTATTGTCAATACATCGCCCTCAACGTCGGCGTGTCGAAGCTGCTCTTCCGTCTTGTTCCATGTCACACGTGCATCTTTGCGAAAGCCTCGGCCATTTGCGGGATTCAGACTTCCTGTAAGCCACAACGTCTTGCTCTCGTCATCGAATTCACCGTGTCCAGTATAGTAGACAATGAGCAGGTTGTGCTCCCCATCGTTTTCGCATATGAAGCTGCTGATGTGGTTGTCAAGCTGAAGCTGTGGTTTCCGTCGCATGTTAAGCTCGACAGTCTTGGTGTGGTAGTGAAAGCGGTCGCGGAAGAGTGTTTCCAGCTCTTCGGCCTAAGGCAAGCTTGTCAGAAAAAGGGAGCGGACACGCCTTGTCACCAACCTACTTCTTGCCCTGTCCGCAATTCATCCAACTCGTCGGCCCACTTGATCAGAAGCACTGCAGCCTTGGAGTATCCGCCTGGCAGGCCCATGTTTTGTTGTATGGCTTCGCCCCACCAGGTTGCTTGACACTCTTTACTCGGTGCACGATTGACATCTTCCTCTGCTGTGCTGTCCACGAGCAGGCCATCGTTTTGCAATGTTGGCTCAGTATCCTTTGGCTTGTTGCGAATATTAATCTGCACATCCGCATTCTGTACATGTGCATTGATGACCCGATTAGAGATCAAGTTCGCGTTGCGAGGAGCAATCGCCGTCGCGTTTGCCGTGCGCGTCGTGGTTGTTGCTGAAAGAGTCATTGGAGAAGCAGGCTTCGGGCGTGCGTGCCTGGACGAGTTCGCAGGCGTCCGCCATTATAATCAACGGGTTCACAGCAGCTTGTAGCCCCAATATTGGGCGGCCCATACTACACGGCTAGAGGGTGCGGAGAGGCCAGGCGTACCGCGAGCCCGCCAATCATTGCCCCCGCCAACTTCCATCACCACAATTTGGGGGCCGAAAGCTGAGGCCTTATCATGCAGTCTCGACGCCCCTCTTACCGTACCTATCTGGCGCAATGTGCGATTGCTTCTTAGGGCAAATGGCAGTCCACCATAACGGTTCGCTGGGCGGTGGTGTACCCGCAAGGCGGGCTACAAGGCATCATGACGGGAGAGACTCAGCAGATATCGCTAAGCGGCGGCTGTGCTTGCATATGGGCGGCCCCCAACCTGCAAGTATAATCAATGCCGGTCACGAACCGGTCACGGACCTGTGCTGCCTAGGGCTGCAACAAGTACACAGTCAAGGAGGCCAGCAGCAAGGCACAGTATAACAGCACGCACTCGTCTCTTCCTGAAGGGCATCACTTACAAGGCTGCTCTGCCTCAGTTCCGAATCCCTAGCAGCCATGGCCACTGACGACTTCGAAGAGCAGCCCGCTCAGGCCATCGCAGTGAGTTGCACATCACTGACGCATGTGCCGCACAAGGCTGACAATCAGCAGGACGAGTATCCGGACTCATTGCCGGAATACCACATTCCTGAGACCAAATCAAGCGTATCCAACAAGAAGATGCCGAATCCGGTAGGCCGGCTCCTTTCCGAGTACACGCAGTGCATACTAACAA
>Ga0265780_10012223_pt1 | contig 10086 bp, 9 predicted proteins | sample P1T30metagenome_FD_192432 | JGI IMG/M metagenome (GOLD analysis project Ga0265780, IMG submission 192432) | Plant litter microbial communities from East Loma Ridge, Irvine, California - P1 T30 | ecosystem: Environmental > Terrestrial > Plant litter > Unclassified | place: USA: California... | reverse complement strand
CGAGAAGGTCAAGATCGCCATCGCCGGCGGCGCCGAGGCCTGGCAATTGGCACCCGAACTGGCCCAGGCCCGCGTGCCGGTCTTCGTCGATGCGCTGGGCAACCTGCCGACCACCTTCGACCAGATCGGCGCGACCCTGGAAAATGCCGCCCGCCTGCGCAAGGCCGGAGTGGAGGTCAGCTTCACCCAGAGCGGCGATGCCTCGCACAACGCGCGCAAGGTGCGCCAGCTGGCGGGCAACGCGGTGGCGCATGGCTTGCCGTGGGCCGACGGACTGGCCGGCCTGACCCGGGTACCGGCGCAGGCGCTGGGCGTGGGCGACCGCATCGGCAGCATCGAGCCGGGCAAGCTGGCCGACCTGGTGCTGTGGGAAGGCGATCCACTGGACGTGGCGCATTATGCCGAGCAGGTGTGGCTGGGCGGACGCGCGATGCCGATGCGTTCGCGCCAGACCGAACTGCGCGACCGTTACCTGCCGCGCACGGCGCAGCCCTGACCTGCCCCGGCCCCGGGCCCCAAGGACACCACCTGGCCGGCTGCGGTGCACCGCAGCCGCTGGACACCCGGACGCCGATGGCACGCGCGGAATGGCCAAAAGTGCGATACGTTTCACGCTTATGAAGCGGTAAACGCGCCTGGAGGGGGCCTGCGAATGCGCATCGGAATCGTCGTTGACTCGGCCTGCGACCTGCCGCAGGACTTCATCACCCAGCACAACATCGTCCTGCTGCCGATCACGGTGCGGATCGGCGAAGCCATCCTCGCCGACCATCGCGACGAACAGGCCACGCTCAGCTTCCTGCATGCCCACGTGGCCGAGAACGGCGCGGAGGCGGAGACCATCCCCTTCAGCGTCCAGCAGATCCGCGACCTGTTCCTGCAGCGCCTGGTGATCGATTACGACCATGTGTTCTGCATGACCATCACCAAGACCCGCAGCCCGATCCACGACAACGCGCTGCAGGCCAGCTTCGCCATCCTCAACGACTACAAACCGGTGCGCCAGGCGGCAGGTTTCAATTCGCCGTTCGCGCTGCGGGTGATCGACACCCAGAACCTGTTCGCCGCCCAGGCCGTGACCGCCGTCGAAGCGGTGCGGCTGCGCGACAGCGGCGCCAGCGTGCAGCAGATCCGCGAGCGGCTGGAAGAACTGGCCGGCAACGTGCATGGCTACATGATCACCCGCGACCTGTACTACATGCGCGCCCGCGCCCGCCACAAAGGGGATCGCAGCGTCGGCCTGATCAGCGCCGCGCTGGGCAGTGCACTGGACATCAAGCCGGTGCTGCACGGCTACCGCGGCGAGACCGGCCCGGTGGCCAAGATCAAGGGCTTCGACAACGCGGTGACCAAGCTGTTCGAGGTGGTCGGCCAGCGCGTACGCGCCGGGTTGATGACCCCGGCGGTATGCCTGAGCTACGGCGGCGAACTGGACGAACTGCGCGCCCTGCCCGGCTACGATGCGCTGCGCCAGGTCTGCAGCGACCACGGTGTGGCGGTGCTGGAAACGGTGATGAGCCTGACCGGCATGGTCAACGTGGGCAAGGGGGCATTGACGGTCGGTTTCGCCGATGGACCGCACCGCTTCGAATGAGTAGCCTGCGGCGGTCCTGCACGCACCGTGCACCGGCCGCCTGCAACGCTTGCAGCCTTGAACGGAGATGCCAATGACCACGTACTACATCAGCCTGCCGGACCCGGCCAAGGCCCGCGGCAGCGATGCCGAACTTGCTTTCACCGCCCATGGTGCCGAGGGCTTCGCCGAGCAACTCCAGGCTGCCCTGGCCAACCCGACGCTGTTCGAGAAGTGGAAGGCCAAGCAGTCCGATCCGGACGCGGTGCCCGAACAGTGGGGCGTCACCGACCCTGCCGCCAGCGTGACCGGCAGCCAGGACGACCTGCAGATCAAGCTTGAAGCCCGCACCACGATCAAGGGCGAGATCCTGAAGGAACGCCTGCGCCTGCTCGCCGGCCCGCACTGGACCCTGCACGACGTCCGCTCGTAACGCCGCGCCCATGCCCGGCGGCTTCCGCAGGAAGGGGCAGGTGGCCGCCGGGTCAGGAAGGTGCGAAAATCACCCCCCTTTCAGGCCCGCCGTTGGCGCCGGCCGCCCCACCGAGGTTATGTGAAGACCCCCCAAGGCCTGCAGGCGCTGATCGACGACGGCGTGATCGATGAAGTGCTGCGCCCACTGAAGAGTGGCAAGGAAGCGGCTGTGTACGTGGTACGCAGCGGTGACGATGTGCGTTGCGCGAAGGTTTACAAGGACATGGCACAGCGCAGCTTCCAGCAGCGCGTGCAGTACCAGGAAGGCCGCAAGGTCCGTGGCAGCCGCGAAGCCCGTGCCGTGGGCAAGGCCAGCAAGTACGGCCGCAAGCAGCAGGAAACCGCCTGGAAGAACACCGAAGTGGACGCGCTGTACCAGCTGCGCGACGCCGGTGTCCGCGTCCCCGAGCCGCATGGCTACTACCACGGCGTGCTGGTGATGGAACTGGTCACCGATGCCGAGGGCTTCTCCGCCCCGCGCTTGGGCGAAGTGGAACTGGCGCCGGACCAGGCACGCGATTACCACCAGGTGCTGGTACGCCAGGTCGTGCGCATGCTGTGCTGCGGCCTGATCCACGGCGATCTGTCACCGTACAACGTGCTGGTGGACCCGCAGGGCCCGGTGGTGATCGATTTCCCGCAGGTGGTCAGTGCCGCAGGCAACAATGCCGCGCGCAGCATGCTGCTGCGCGACGTCAACAATCTCACCGCCTACCTGGGGCGCTTTGCCCCGGAGCTGCTCGACACCTGGTACGGCGAAGAGATGTGGGCGCTGTTCGAAGCCGGTGACCTGCTGCCCGATTCGCCGCTGACCGGCACCTTCGTCCACGATGAAACCACCATCGACCTGGACAGTGTCCGCCACGCCATCAACGATGCACGCGAAGAAGCGCTGATCCGCCAGCAGGGTCGTGAAGCCGCCGAAGAAAACGACGACTGACCAGGAAGCTCATACTCTGTCCCGTAGCGCCGAGCCATGCCCGGCGCTACCCGATCACAGCGCCTTGGCGTGGTGCGCGATGTGATCACCGATGAAGCTGGCGATGAAGTAATAACTGTGGTCGTAACCGGGTTGCAGGCGCAGCTGCAGCGGATGGTCGGCCGCTTCGCAGGCCGCCTGCAGGCGCTGCGGCTGCAATTGCCCGCCGAGGAACTCATCGGCGTCGCCCTGGTCCACCAGCAGCGGCAGGCGCTCGGTCGCGGTGGCCACCAGTTCGGTGGCATCCCACTGCGCCCACGCGCTGCGATCGGTGCCCAGGTAGGCGCTGAACGCCTTCTCGCCCCATGGCACCTGACTGGGCGCCACGATCGGTGAGAACGCCGATACGCTGCGGTAGCGGCCAGGATTGCGCAGTGCCAGCACCAGCGCGCCGTGACCGCCCATCGAATGGCCGCTGATGCCGCGCACATCGCTTGCCGGGAAATGCGCTTCGATCAGCGCCGGCAGCTCCTCCACGATGTAGTCGTGCATGCGGTAGTGGCGCGCCCACGGTTCCTGCGTGGCATTGAGGTAGAACCCCGCGCCCTTGCCCAGGTCGTAGCCTTCCGCATCGGCCACCTCATCGCCGCGCGGACTGGTGTCCGGCGCGACCAGAATGATGCCGTGCTCGGCGGCGTAGCGCTGTGCACCGGCCTTGGTGATGAAGTTCTGCTCGTTGCAGGTCAGCCCACTCAGCCAGTACAGCACCGGCAGCTTCTGCGTGGCGGCCTGCGGTGGCAGGTAGACCGCGAATTTCATCTCGCAGTCCAGCACCTCCGAACGGTGCTGGTAGACGTCCTGCCAGCCGCCGGAACAGGCGCGGTGTTCAATGCGTTGCATGCTGTGGCCCCCGATCAGAAGTGCACGACCGAACGGATCGACTTGCCTTCATGCATCAGGTCGAAGGCTTCGTTGATCTTTTCCAGTTCCATGGTGTGGGTGACGAACGGCGCCAGTTCGATATCGCCCTTCATCGCATCTTCGACCATGCCCGGCAGCTGGCTGCGTCCCTTCACCCCGCCGAACGCGCTGCCCTTCCAGGTACGGCCGGTGACCAGCTGGAACGGACGGGTCGAGATCTCCTTGCCGGCGCCGGCCACGCCGATCACCACCGACTGGCCCCAGCCACGGTGCGCGCATTCCAGTGCAGCGCGCATCACGTTGACGTTGCCGATGCACTCGAAGCTGTGGTCCACGCCCCAGCCGGTCATTTCCACGACCACCTGCTGGATCGGCGCCTCGTGCTCGCTCGGGTTGACGCAGTCGGTGGCACCGAACTCACGCGCCAGTTCGAACTTGGACGGGTTGGTGTCGATGGCGATGATGCGCCCGGCCTTGGCCTGGCGTGCGCCCTGGATCACCGCCAGGCCGATGCCGCCCAGCCCGAACACCGCCACGCTGTCGCCTTCCTGCACTTTGGCGGTGTTGTGTACCGCGCCAATGCCGGTGGTGACGCCGCAGCCGAGCAGGCAGACGTGTTCCGGATTGGCATCCGGGTTGATCCTGGCCAGCGATACTTCGGCCACTACGGTGTATTCGCTGAAGGTCGAACAGCCCATGTAGTGGTAGATCGGCTCGCCGTTGTAGCTGAAGCGGGTGGTGCCATCGGGCATCACGCCCTTGCCCTGCGTGGCCCGCACGGCCACGCACAGGTTGGTCTTGCCACTCTTGCAGAACAGGCATTCACCGCACTCGGCGGTGTACAGCGGGATCACGTGGTCGCCCGGCTGCACGCTGGTCACGCCCTCGCCCACTTCCACCACGATGCCGGCGCCTTCATGGCCCAGCACGGCCGGGAACAAGCCTTCCGGGTCATCACCGGACAGGGTGAACGCATCGGTGTGGCAGACGCCGGTGTGGGTGATCTTGACCAGCACCTCGCCCTTCTTCGGCGGGGCGACGTCGATCTCGACGATCTTCAGTGGCTGGCCAGGACCAAAGGCTACGGCGGCGCGGGACTTCATGGTGGGTTCTCCAGGGGACGGGCAAGGACAAGGGTAGGCAGGCGCGTGTTGCGCGCGTGTTGACGCGCGCCCGCACGCGGCGGGCACGGTTCATTTCAGGTAGGAACGGATCAGCGCGCCCATGTCGCGCACGCGCTCGGCACGCTGCGCGTCGGACGCTGCAGGCTGGCCGAATTCCTCGCGCAGGTGCGCTTCCATGACCTCGGACATCAGCCCGTTCACCGCACCGCGGATGGCCGCGATCTGCTGCAGCACCGGGCCGCAGTCCGCGCCGGATTCCAGCGCGCGGTCCAGTGCATCGCACTGGCCGCGAATGCGCCGCACGCGGGCCAGGACCTTCTTCTTTTCTTCAGCGGAATGCGGCATCGGGCAGCGGCCATGGAACTATACTGGGGGACAGTATATCGATGACCGCCGTGGCGGTCCAGCCCACGTCATGGCGGGATCACCGCAGACCCGCCGCCAGTTCCCGCACCAGCACCTCCAGGTGCACGAAATACTGCGTGATGGGGTTGTTCGCCTCCCCTGCAGCCTCGGCACGCAGCAGGAAGGGATTCATCAGCGAGTGGCGCAGGATGGACAGGCTGCCAAAGCTGCCGGCCTCGCCCCCGTCCAGGCCGAGCTGGCGCAGGATACGCCGCATGTCCCGCCTGCCCACTGCCTGCTCGCGCAGACTGGTGCTGGAAGCGAGGAAGGCCGGACAGCGGCCATTTCCCAACGGATCAGGCCTGAGCCGATCATGCAGCTGCTGCACGAATCGGCTGGCCGCATCGATGCAGCGATTGCCCTGCGGGTTCAACGCAAGGCACACCAGGTTGCTGTCCGGCTCGCACGGCACCAGCACTTCGGCCACGTCGCGAACGCGTTCGGCGAAGTCCGTCACCTGGTCCGTGAAAAATTCGGCGGCCAGCAGGGTGCGACGGGCCAGCACGCCGAAATGGGCATGGTCCAGCGGCAGTACGCGCTGGCTGACGTAGGCCGCCGCAGCCATCGCGCCCGGTCGCGAGCCCTCCGGGGTGAACTGCCCCACGCGCGCGTACTGACCGATGTAGCCGGCCGCGGGATCGCCGGCGAAGACGTAGTCGGCCTGTTCGGCCAGCAAGGGCATCGCGCGGTTGTCACGGCAGACGAAGGCGCCTGCGCCGCATGCCAGGTACCCCAGTTTGTGCGGATCCACGGTGGCCGAATCTGCCCGGGCCAGGCCCTCGAACGCGCGGTAGACATAGGGCTGCGGGAAGTCGCGATACTCTGCGCGCATTTCCTGCAACGACCGCAACGCCCCGCTTTCATGGCGGAATACGCTGGCAAGATAGCCGCCCCATGCCGCATCCACGTGCACGCTGAGGCCCAGCCCTGCCCGGGTCGAGCGATCACGGGCATCGCATATCGCCTCCACCGGGTCGATGCTGCCGTACTCGGTGCTGCCCAGCACGGCCACGACCATCAACACCGGCTGGCGCGTACGCGCGCAGTCGCGCAGTGCTTCGTCCAGGGCCTCGATGTCCAGTCGCATGCCCTGGGTGCGTAGCAGCCGCAGTTGTGCCTTGCCCAGGCCGACCAGCTTCATGCCCTTGTTCCAGGAATAATGCACGGTCGACGATGCCAGCACCTGCGGAACGCGAAGCGTGGGATGGCGGGCGAAGAATTCGTTCAGGCCCAGTGTTTCGACCTGCTGCCCAGTGACCCGGGCACGCCACCGCTGGCGGTCAGCGGGTGGAAGCGCGGCAATCCACGCCTGCCATTGCTGGAACAGCGCGATGCCGGCGGCGGGACCGCAGTTGAACGCCGCGTCGTCGTCCTCCGGCAGGGGAATGTCCGGCACCTTGGCAGCACGCAGCGCCACCGGCCAGGCCTTCAGTGACATGGCCAGGCGCAGCGCCTGGTAGTTGGCGGTGGTGCCGCCGGAGGTCAGGTGGCCGAAGGCACAATCCGGCTGCCTGACATCGTCGGGCCAGCCGAGCATGCGGGCCAGTTGCAGGCCAACCTCCATTTCCATGCGCATGGTGACCGCGCCGGAGTCCGTGTTGATGTTGTTGGGGTCGTAAGGCAGCGTCAGCATCTGCGCCAACAGGCCGGGCAGCAGCAGGTCCGATGACATGTGGCCGATGTAGCGTGGGCTGTGGAAAGGCACTGAATCCTTCAGTGCATGGGACAGTGCGCTGAGTTCTTCCAACATGCGCTGCTGCAGCTGACGGTATTTCGGCGAGGCCGCGCGCGGGGCCGGCACGGGCCCGTCGCCCTGCGGGTGCAGGCTTCGACGCCACTCGACATGATCGCGGAAGAAGTCGTAGAGCAGCTCCTGGATGAACCCGTCGTTGTCGGCGAAGGGCCCGAGAAAGCACGCAGCCATAGGATCCTGCAACGTCTGCAGCGCTGAGCAGGTGGGAAGATCAGGGGCGGGAGCGGGCCACGCCTGGGTAAGGACGGCGGGATTGGAAGCGCGTGATTGCATGCGGGTATACACCTTGGCCATGGCAGGAAAGTGCTGCCGCGGCAACGCCGGCGGTTGGCGCCTGCTTCATGGCGGGTGCGCGTGCAGCAGCCCGATCCTGCGTTGCCCGGTCCATGGCGATTGCAGGGAATCTGCCCGATAGGGCATCGGGATTTCCGACAATGGGTCGTTTGCGGTTGTACCCGTCATCGGGTGCGCGGCAGTGCCCCGCGCGCGTCCGTCCTGAATATGACCGGCACAGGCTCGGATCCGGATGCAGACGGCGCGCAGGCGCCATTCACGCCACGCGCAGCAGGTCCACGAACGCGCGCAGCGCCGAGGTCATCTGCCGCTGCCGCGGGTAATACAGCACGAACCCCGGGAACGGCGGACTCCAGTCTTCCAGCATGCTGACCAGTTGCCCGGACGCCAGCCACGGACGCGCGGCGTCTTCCAGCACGTAGGCAATGCCCAACCCGTCCAGCACGGCGCGCACGATGGTGGTCTGCTCGCTCAAGGTGATCCGGCCCTGGACGTCGATCTCCAGCGTTTCATCGCCGCGTTCGAACTGCCATTTGTACAGATGACCGCTGGCGAAGCGGAAGCGGACGCACTGGTGGCGCAGCAGGTCCCGCGGGTGCTGCGGGGTTTCGTGGCGGGCCAGGTAGGCGGGCGAGGCCACGATCATGCCGCGCAGGGCCGGCCCCAGCGGAACGGCCACCATGTCTTCGGGCACGAACTCGTGCAGGCGCACGCCCGCATCGAAACCCTCGGCGACGATGTCCACCAGCCCGTCGTTTTCGGTCACCTCGATGCGCACGTCCGGGTGCGCACGCAGGAAATCGGCCAGTCGCGGACTGAGCTGGGTCGGCACGGCGGCGCGGGCCGCGTTGATGCGCAGCAACCCTGCCGGCGTGGCGCGGAACTGGTTCATTTCCTCCAGTGCGTCGCTTACCTGCCCCAGTGCCGGCTGCAGCCGCTCCATCAGCCGCTGGCCGGCCTCGGTCAGCGAGACACTGCGCGTGGTGCGGTGGAACAGGCCTACCCCCAGCCGTTCTTCCAGCGCACGGATGGCATAGCTGACCGCCGACGTGGACAGCGCCAGTTCGGCAGCGGCGCGGCGGAAGCTGCGATGACGCGCCACGGCGGCAAACGCCGCGAGATGGGTGAGGTTATCCGTCGCCATTATCCTGTCCGCCTTGATGAATCATCCCGATCAACGGCCTATGTGGGGCGTCGCCGCGGGCGTATTGTAAAGCGCCTTTCCATAAACCCTGCCAAGGATTCCCCCATGTCCCTCGCCAAAGCCTATGCCGCGCATTCCAACACGGCGCCGCTGGTTCCGTTCACCTTCGAGCGTCGCGCCGTCGGCGCCGGCGATGTCCGCATCGAGATCCTGTACAGCGGCATCTGCCATTCGGACCTGCACCAGGCCCGCGATGACTGGGGCGGCGCAAAGTACCCGATGGTTCCCGGCCACGAGATCATCGGCAAGGTGGTCGAAGTCGGCGCCGAGGTCACCACGCTGAAGGTCGGCGACTTCGCCGGCGTCGGCTGCATGGTCGATTCCTGCCGCCATTGCGAAGCCTGCAGCCACGACCTCGAGCAGTACTGCGCCGAAGGCGCGACGTTCACCTACAACGGCACTGACCGGCATACCGGCGAAACAACGCAGGGCGGCTACTCCGACCACATCGTGGTGGAGCAGCGCTTCGTGGTGAAAGTCTCCGATACGCTGGACCTGAAGGCCGCCGCGCCACTGCTGTGCGCCGGCATCACCACCTATTCGCCGCTGAAGCACTTCAAGGTCGGACCGGGCCAGAAGGTTGGCGTGATCGGGCTGGGCGGGCTGGGCCACATGGGCGTGAAGTTCGCCAAGGCCCTCGGTGCGCACGTGGTGATGATCACCACCACCCCGGAAAAGGGCGCCGATGCCACCCGCCTGGGCGCCGATGAGGTGCTGGTGTCGCGCGATCCGGAGCAGATGAAGGCCCACGCGGGCAGCTTCGACTTCCTGCTCAACACCATCCCGGTCGGCCATGACACCAACCCATACATGGGCCTGCTCAAGCGCGATGCCACGATGTGCCTGGTGGGCGTGCTGACCGAACTCGACCCGCCGCTGACCGGCGTGAGCGTGATCTTCGGCCGCAAGCACCTGACGGGATCGGCGATCGGCGGAATGGCCGAAACCCAGGAAATGATGGATTTCTGTGCCGAGCACGGCATCGTCAGCGACGTGGAAGTGATCAACATCCAGGACGTCAACGAAGCGTGGGAGCGCATGGCGAAGAATGACGTGCGCTACCGCTTCGTGATCGACATGGCCTCGATCAAGGGCTGATCAGGCAGGCGAACGGCGCGGCCCCTCGTGGTGGGTGCGGTGGTTGTACGGGTATTGGGCCGAGCGATGGGCTTGGTCGGGGGACGGCAAAAGCCGCATCCTGCGGGCCTCGTTTCGCGGGTTCACGACATCGCATTCGCGCTGCCGCTCCCACGCTTTGCTGCGCACACCGTGGGCCCCTCCTCACCAACCCCCACACCCCGCCGCTTCGCGGCCGCCCCTGACTCAGGGGCTCCCTCCACCCGCCGCGCCACGGGGACCTCCGGTAGCGCCGACCCATGGTCGGCGGAATGTTCCCGCCAACGGTCCGCTTCGCTCGCC